>JAEIGA010002621.1_pt1 | contig 28605 bp, 26 predicted proteins | sample 9270691 | NCBI WGS metagenome assembly JAEIGA01 (sample SAMN17057246, study PRJNA624740) | gut metagenome | biome: biome; isolation source: fecal sample | host: Bos grunniens | place: China: Xizang | collected 2019
GGTGCATACGTGGGACTGGATGAGGTATGCCTCTCACGCGGAGAACTATACACGGTTCTCATAAATAAGGAAAGAAAAGGCGGCAAGGGTTCCATTATAGCAATCATCAAGGGTACTCGCACTGAAGATGTATGCAGGGTGTTATTGCAACTCTCACGTAGGCGTCGCTTCCAGGTAAGGGAGATAACTCTTGATATGGCTGCCAATATGGCGAAGATAGCCTCCACATGTTTCCCCGTAGCAAGGCAGGTCATAGACCGTTTTCATGTACAACAGCTGGCATTTGAGGCGTTGCAAGACATGCGCATCAAGGCTAGGTGGGAAGCACTGGACGAAGAGAACAGGGAAATACTTAAAGCCAAGGTACAAGGAAGGACCTATCAGCCTGCCGTTTTTGAAAACGGGGATACAAGAGCACAGTTGCTGGTAAGAAGCATTTATCTGCTCTACAAGAAAGAGAGCCTATGGAGCAATGAGCAGAAGGAAAGGGCAAGGATACTTTTCCGTGAGTATCCGGATATCAGGAAGGCATATTATCTGGCGATGGGGCTGGGTCAGGTTTATCACTGCGCAAAATCCAAAGGTGTCGCATACACAATGCTGGCAAGGTGGTATGACAGGGTGGAGAGAAGCGGGTTTACAGCATTTGCAAAGGTTGTGAGAACCATATATATGCATTATGAGAGAATTCTAAACTTCTTTGACAAGCGTTCTACAAATGCTGCATCGGAAAGTTTCAACTCTAAAATCAAGGCTTTCAGAGCACAATTCAGAGGGGTAAAAGATAAAGATTTTTTCCTTTTCAGACTGGCAAAATTATATGCGTAAAAATGAAATCCCTCAGAATTTTACGTTGAGCCGCTATTTTTGCTTACTTTATTTTTTGCTACCCCAAAATGATTCATCTTAAATAATACACAAAACGCCCAGTTCTTCATTGTTGGGTGTAAAAAAGGGTGTAAATCTCGCAAATGCTTGATTTACACCCTTTATTGCGGAGAGAGAGGGATTCGAACCCCCGGAAGCTCTCACTTCAACGGTTTTCAAGACCGCCGCAATCGACCACTCTGCCATCTCTCCAGACGACCGTTTATCATTGCTGATATTCGTTGTTGTTGTTTAACGAGTGCAAAGGTAGAACTATTTTTGATACTGTGCAAATATTTTGGCAACTTTTTTGCATTTTCTTCAAAAAAATATTTCGAAAAATATTGTAATTTCTGTAAGTGCCTGATTATTCGAGTTCTACGATTGTGATGCCTGCACCACCAAATTGCACATGTTCGTCACGATAATTTTTTACATTAGGTATTGCGTTGAGATATTCTCGTATTCTTACCTTCAAGATACCGGTGCCAGTGCCATGAAGAATGCGTACTTGTCGCACACTAAATTGTGTGGCATCGTCGATGAAATAGGTAACGGCTTGTATGGCTTCGTCGGCACGCATGCCACGGACATCGATTTCTTGCTTGAAATTGAGTTGTCGCATACGCATTTCGTCGCTTGTAGAACGGCTGATGAAGGATTTTTCGCTTTTTTGCTTAGGTTGAGCTTGTGATTTCTTGAGTTTTTTAAGCTCAACTTTGGTTTTGAGCATACCAAATGCCACGATAGCATGTTTTCCTTCGATAGAAATAATTTGTCCTACAGTGGAGTTGCCTTCCATTGTAACATTATCGTTGGCGTTGAAAGTAACTTCTTCGACCTTTGGCTTTTCGGTAGGAACTTTCTTCTTAGCCTTCTTACCATGAGGTAGGATAGTCTTGATGTCGCCTTCGTTGTCGGTATGTTCTAGCGCGATGCGTTGCTTGAATTCGTCGAGTTGTCGGCGAATCTCTTTGGTCTGTTCTTTTTCGGCTTGCGCGCGCTTAATGTCGTGAATCGTGCGCTCAATAGTAGAATTACTCTTTTTGAGAAGTTCTTTTGCCTCTTGTCGAGCTGCGTGAATGATTTCGCGTCGTTCTTTGTTGAGCGATTCGGCTTGCTCGTTGTATCGTTCGATGATGGCATCGATTTTTTTCTGCTTGGCGTGGATTTCTTGTCGCTTATTTTCCCAATAGCGGCGGTCGCGCGCAATGTCGAGCAGATATTTATCCATATTCACATAGTCGCTACCTACGATTTCGATGGCTTCTTCAACCACACTTTGTGGAAGACCGATTTTGCGAGCAATCTCGATAGCAAAAGAGCTACCAGGGTAGCCCATAGAGAGCTTGAATAGAGGTTGCATCTTGCCACGGTCGTAGAGCATGGCACCATTCACAATGCCTTCGCTGTCGTCGGCAAAGGTCTTAAGATTTTGATAGTGAGTGGTGATGACCCCGAAAGTCTTCTTGTCGTTGAGCTGATGTAGGATGGCTTGCGCGATTGCACCACCAATTTGAGGCTCAGTACCCCCTCCAAACTCGTCTATAAGCACGATTGTGGCATTGTCGGCCTTCTGAAGGAAGTATTTCATATTGGTGATGTGCGAGCTATATGTACTTAGGTCGTTTTCGAGTGATTGTTCGTCGCCTATGTCGATGAAAATGCTTTTGAATACGCCTATGTGCGAGTTGGCATGCATAGGAGGAAGCATACCACATTGAGTCATGTATTGAACTGCGCCAACAGTCTTAAGGCAAACCGATTTTCCACCTGCGTTAGGACCTGAAATGAGCAGTATACGGTCGTTTCCGTCGAGAGTGATGTCGAGAGGTACGACTTGCTTGTTGTGTTCGCGCAGTGAAAGGAAAAGAGCAGGATGAATGGCGTGATACCATTCGATTTGTGGCTTTTGTTCAAGAACAGGCATGTTGCAGTCGAGTTCTTGAGCAAAAAGTGCCTTGGCGCGAATGAAATCGATTTGACCGAGTAAATCGTAGGAAACGAGCATGTCGTCGATGTGTGGACGGATGATGTCGGCCATTTCGGTGAGGATACGAATAATTTCGCGTCGCATATCTGCTTCGAGTTCGCGAATGGTATTGTTGGCTTCGACAATTTCGCCCGGTTCGATGTAGACAGTTTTACCAGTAGCCGATTCGTCGTGTACGATACCATGTATTTTGCGCTTGTTCATAGGTGCAACAGGGATAACGAGTCGTCCGTCGCGAACTGATGGAGAAACATCGGCATCGAGAATGCCCGACATCTTACCTTCGGTGATGATGCGTCGCAAAATACCATTGATGCTTGCTATGGTGCTTTGTATGGCTTGTTTTATCGATAATAGAAGCGGAGAAGCATTGTCCTTGATGTTGCCAAATTTGTCGAGGATGCTGTCAATTTCCTTCATTACCTCGTTGAATGACTGCATGTTAGAGCAGAGTGTAGTTAGGTGAGGGTAGGGAGTAGCGCCTTCTTCGTTTTTGCGATCAAAGAATGCAGAAATAGCACCTATTGTGCCAAGAGATTTGCGAAGTTTGAAGAGTTCGTCGGCCGACATATACGAGCCAAGAGCACGAATGCTGTGCAATGCTGGGGTGGCATCGTGAAAATGGTTGAGTGGGAACTCCTCTTGTGTTGTGATAATAGATAGAAACTCATTGGTTTCGCTAAGCATACGCAACACAGTGTCGTAATGCGCGCAAAACTCCATATTTTTAGTGTGAGCCACGCCGAGCGGACTCATACAATAACTTTCGATCACCTTGCGAATGGTGTCGAATCCTACTTTCGTTTCAAAATTATTAGGATAAATCATACTGTGTGCAAAATTACGAAAAAATATTGTAATTTGAGGCTGTAATATTTTATCTCTGATGCGTAAATAATGACTATTATTTATTATCTTTGCGATAGAATAAGGTGTTCGATGCATTAGATGTGCTGCGAATGAAAAGGGAACTTTGGTGAGAATCCGAGACTATACCCGTAGCTGTGAGTTTTACAAAAACTCCGTGCATTCTTGATGACCACTGCCGACAAAGGTGGGAAGGTCGCACGGACAAAACGAGTCAGAAGACCTGCCTTTTTCTGTTTTTTTAGATGCTTTCGGGAGTAGAGGCGTCAAAGATAATGTCTGAATAAAAAGATTAGATCTGTCATATTCCCGTAGGTGTTATAGGCATAGAATAATTTAAAAGTATTGCGTATGATACAAACTGTAGTCAAAAGAGATGGTCGCATCGTGGGCTTTAACCGCGAGAAAATTGCTGCTGCTATTCGCAAAGCAATGTTGACAACTGAAAGTGGCGAGGACGAAGTTCTCGTGTATAAGATTGTGGATAGAATTGAAATCCGCGGTAAGGAACAATTAAGCGTAGAAGAAATCCAAGATATGGTAGAGGTGGAACTAATGGCTTCACCTCGTAAAGAAGTTGCGAAGAGTTATATAGCATATCGCAATAAGCGTAGCATCGCGAGAAAAGCAAAGACTCGTGAAATGTTTCTTGAAATTGTAGAAGCTAAATCAAACGATGTAACACGCGAAAATGCGAATATGAATGCTGATACCCCAGCGGGTATGATGATGAAATTTGCATCGGAAACAACAAAGCCTTTTGTTGATGATTATTTGCTTTCGGAAGAAACATTGAGAGCAGTAAGAAATAACTACTTGCATATTCACGATAAGGATTATTATCCAACAAAATCGCTTACTTGTATTCAACACCCATTGGATAAAATTCTTGAAAATGGTTTCCAAGCAGGTCATGGAGAAAGCCGTCCAACAAAACGAATAGAAACGGCTTCGATAATGGCATGTATATCGATGGAAACTGTGCAAAATGAAATGCATGGTGGTCAAGCAATTCCTGCATTTGATTTCTATCTTGCTCCTTATGTGCGTAGTAGCTATATCGAAGAAGTTAAGATTATCGAAAAATTGTCGGGGGCTGATTTGAAATTTCTATATGATGCCAAGATAGATGATTATACAGTGCGTGAGCTTGATTTTATGCAAGGCGATGAGCGCTATAAGCAACATGCTATTAATAGAACGGTAAATCGTGTGCATCAGTCAATGGAAGCATTCATACATAATATGAATACTATTCATTCGCGTGGTGGTAATCAGGTGGTGTTCTCTTCAATTAATTATGGTACTGATACTTCGGCAGAAGGTCGTTGTATAATTAGAGAGCTATTGAACTCAACTTATGAAGGTGTGGGTAGTGGATCTACTGCAATATTCCCAATTCAGATATGGAAGAAGAAACGTGGTGTAAGTTATTTGCCAGAAGATAGAAACTACGATCTATATCAACTTGCTTGTAAGGTTGCAGCACGCCGTTTCTTCCCTAACTTTGTGAATCTTGATGCTACATATAATCATCATGAAAAGTGGACTCCAGAAAATCCAAAGCGCTATCTTTATGAAGTAGCAACGATGGGTTGTAGAACTCGTGTGTTTGAAAACCGTTATGGTGAAAAAACATCAGTTGCAAGAGGTAACTTGTCGTTCTCAACAATAAATATTGTGCGTCTTGCGATAGAATGTATGAGCATTGAAGACAAGACACAAAGAATTGAAATGTTCTTTGCGAAACTCGATGATATTTTGGAAATCACAGCAAAACAACTGTGTGATAGATTTGAATTCCAAAAAACTGCTCTTGCAAAGCAATTCCCATTGTTGATGTCGTCGCTATGGGTTGGTTGTGAAGGCTTGAAACCAAATGATATGGTGGGCAGAGTGATAAATCAAGGAACATTGGGTATAGGATTTATCGGTCTTGCTGAATGTCTTATTGCATTGGTTGGTAAGCATCATGGCGAGAGTGATGAGGCTCAAGCATTAGGATTGCGCATTATTACATATATGCGTGATAGAGTGAATGAGTTCTCTGAACGCTATCAACACAATTTCAGTGTATTGGCAACACCAGCTGAAGGATTGTCGGGACGCTTTACTCGAATTGACCGCAATAAATTTGGCGAAATTCCAGGTGTAACAGATAAGATTTATTATACAAACTCTAATCATATACCTGTATACTATAAGTGCTCGCCAAAGCATAAGGCAGAGATTGAAGCTCCATACCATGATTTAACTCGTGGCGGTCATATTTTCTATATAGAAATTGATGGCGATGCAACTCATAATCCACAAGCAATTATGGATATTGTAGATTTGATGGATAAGAATAATATTGGTTATTGTTCGGTAAATCACAATCGCAATCGTTGTATGAACTGTGGTCATGAAGATGCACAAGAAAATTTGACGGAATGTCCTAAGTGTGGAAGTACTAATATCGATAAGTTGCAACGCATTACTGGTTATCTTGTGGGAACAACCGATCGTTGGAATAAAGCAAAATTGGCTGAGTTGAATGACCGAGTTGTCCATAAATAATATACGCGTACTTGATATAAAGTATGGTACATCGGTAGATGGGGTGGGACTTCGCACATCAATCTATTGCGCCGGGTGTGAAAACCATTGTGTGGGATGTCATAATCCTCAATCGTGGGATGAGAATGGTGGAGAGCCTATCCTCGTAGAAGAATTGTTTGATCGTGTCGTAGATGCTGATATGAATGTAACCTTTACGGGTGGAGATCCTATGTTTCACCCTGAAGGTTTTATAAAGTTGGCAAAGATGATAAAAGAGCGAACAAATAAGACTATTTGGTGCTATACGGGTTATCGCTTTGAGGATTTGCTGCAACATCCAGTGCGCCGCCAGTTGGTTGAACTGTGTGATGTGATCGTAGATGGAAAATTCGTGGAAAAAGAGCGAGACTTGTCACTGCATTTTAAAGGTAGTCGTAACCAAAGGATAATAGATGTACCTAAATCGTTGCAAGGTGATGTGATTTTATTGGACTGTTAATTACAATAATGATAAAAAGAAAGAGGACGGCTTAAAAAGTCGTCCTCTAATATTTTGTGTTGTTATTGAAATTACTTGCTAAGAGCAGTTGCAACGTCAACAGCACAAGCTACAGTACAACCTACCATTGGGTTGTTACCGATACCAAGGAAGCCCATCATCTCAACGTGAGCAGGAACTGAAGAAGAACCAGCGAATTGAGCGTCAGAGTGCATACGGCCAAGAGTATCAGTCATACCGTAAGAAGCAGGACCAGCAGCCATGTTATCTGGGTGAAGTGTACGACCTGTACCACCACCTGAAGCTACTGAGAAGTAAGGCTTACCAGCAAGTACGCGTTCCTTCTTGTAAGTACCAGCAACTGGGTGTTGGAAACGAGTTGGGTTAGTTGAGTTACCAGTGATAGATACATCAACACCTTCGTGCCACATTACCTTAACACCTTCGCGAACATCGTCAACGCCGTAGCATTTAACCTTAGCGCGAGGACCCTTAGAGTAAGCGATTTCGTTAACTACCTTCAATTCGCCAGTAGCGTAATCGAATTCAGTTTGAACATAAGTGAAACCGTTGATACGAGAGATGATCATAGCAGCGTCCTTACCAAGACCGTTCAAGATAACGCGAAGAGGTTCTTTGCGCACTTTGTCAGCCTTAGCAGCAATCTTGATAGCACCTTCAGCAGCAGCGAAAGATTCGTGACCAGCAAGGAAAGCGAAACACTTAGTTTCTTCGCGAAGAAGACGAGCAGCAAGGTTACCGTGACCAAGACCTACAAGACGGTCGTCAGCAACAGAACCTGGGATACAGAATGCTTGAAGACCGATACCGATTGCTTCAGCAGCATCAGCAGCGTTCTTGCAACCCTTCTTCAATGCGATAGCACAACCCACAACATAAGCCCACTTTGCGTTTTCGAAACAGATAGGTTGAGTTTCTTCGCAAGCCTTATAAGGATCGATACCATAAGATTCGCAGATAGCGTTAGCTTCTTCAATATCTTTAATGCCGTTTTCGTTCAAAGCAGCAAGAATTTGCTTGATACGACGGTCTTGACTTTCAAATTTTACTTCTCTAATCATAGTTGTAATCCTCCTTATTATTCTTTACGTGGGTCAATATATTTAGCAGCTTCTTCAAATCGTCCGTAGTGACCTTTAGCTTGTTGAAGAGCTTCTTCAGCAGGAACGCCCTTCTTCAAGAAATCGGTGAACTTACCAAGGTGAAGGAATTCGTAACCGATAACTTGGTTGTCTTCGTCAAGTGCCATACGAGTACAGTAGCCTTCGGCCATTTCAAGGTAGCGAGGACCCTTAGCCAAAGTACCGAACATAGTACCAACTTGGCTACGAAGACCCTTACCAAGGTCTTCAAGAGAAGCACCAACTACAAGACCGCCTTCAGAGAAAGCAGACTGAGTGCGTCCGTAAACGATTTGCAAGAATAATTCACGCATAGCAGTGTTGATAGCGTCGCACACAAGGTCAGTGTTCAAAGCTTCAAGGATAGTCTTACCAGGAAGAACTTCACTTGCCATAGCAGCTGAGTGAGTCATACCAGAGCAACCGATAGTTTCAACCAATGCTTCTTGAATGATACCTTCTTTTACATTAAGAGTTAGTTTGCACGCGCCTTGTTGAGGAGCACACCAACCGATACCGTGAGTAAGACCTGAAATGTCTTTGATTTCTTTTGATCTAACCCATTTTCCTTCTTCAGGAATTGGCGCTGATGGATGGTTTGCACCCTTCTTTACACAGCACATTTCTTGTACTTCGTGTGAATAAACCATAATTGTTTTAGTTTAAAAAATTAAATGTTATAGTTTGTCTTTATCTCTTTGATATAATTCTCATTGAGAGGCTATTGTGAACTTGTGAGTACACTATAAGCCATTTTCATTGTAAAATTACATAAAAAAGCCCACTCCACAAAAAGGAATGAGCATTTTTAGTGATTTTTTTTGAAGAAATGTGATTTTATTTGTTTCTCACATAATTCTTTGCACCATGTGTAGGGCTGTGTAGCTTTAGAGAGTCGGAAGAAAGTGTAACGATACCCCAGCTAATGGTGTCTTGTAATTGAGGATCGATTGCACTTTGAGAAATCATGGTAATGGTGTCGCCCATTTGGTCCCACATTTGGTATACCATAGTGGTGACTGTGATGGAGTCGGCTTCGTTTCGGGTGTTTATTTTTTTCTCTTTTTTCACTTCGGGTGTGCCTTCCATGGTGTAGTCGCTGTTGAAACGCACTTTTTTAGGAGGTTGGGTGGTCGGAGTATTGCTATTTACTGGAACCTCGATCCATTCACCTATGATTTCGATAGCTGAGTCGCCTTGAAGGGCTTCTTCTTCGGCAAGCATCTCATTTGCGCTTTTCGATTGAGAACATGAGCTTAATAGCCCAAGCGCGAGGGCAAAATACATTAACTTTTTCATACTTCTGTTTCTTTTTAGTTCATATTAGGTACTTAATATTCTATGAACATAACAAAAGTGTGAATGAAAAGTTTTGTTGCGAGTGAACTCAAAATGCAAGACGATATTGAAGGCCGTCGTGAGGTTGTTGTGATTGTGAACGGCGACGGAGGGTGCGTGAAAGTGTGTCGCTGATGCGAAGCAGCATGTTGAACGCCCAACCTTGTGATTGGTTGCGAATGTTTAGTTGCACGAGTCCACAATGGCTATCGCAGTCGGTTGTCATCATGTTGATGATTTCATTGATGCTTGTGAAGTTGTGGGCATAGATTGATTTGATGGTTTTACCCTGAGCAACAATCGATGCAAAAATGTTGTCGTCCTTTGAGATGCTTTTGTGAGTTGTCATATTTAGTCCTCCTTGTTTGATTTTACATTGCAAAGTTAGGAAGGTGGTGGGCAACTAAATTGCACGGCAAATATAAATAGGGTTAAAAAGGAACATATGCAAGTGTAAATGTGTTCTAATTTTATGAAACGAATTGTAATGTGTATGATAGAGGCGCTTTTAGCTGTGGTGATGATTGGCGCAGTGAAGCCTGTGGGAGGGAGTGATTTCTTGAGTGAAGGTGGTGCTAATTATTCTGCAACGGCTCATGTGATGGTAACATTGCCTATTACGCATCGTGATGTGAGGTATAGTGTGAATGTGTATTCGCAAGATAATCCAAGTGATTTGTTGTTGGGCGTGAATTATTTATTAGAAACCGAAGACTCTACGGGAAAGAAGTCCTTTGATGCATATTTTGATGGGAATTATTTTTCGTTTTCGGGAGATAAGATGCGCGAGTATCATTGTAAGCAAGATTCGTTGCCATTTATTGATAGGAAAGTCAAAGGTAGAGTGATAAATGGTGTGCATAAGTCGGGGATCGTGTCGGTGTTGGTGCCCGCAGTGATAAATAGTGAGATAGCAGCTATTGCACGAGATAGTGCAAATAAAATAGATGTGGTAGAAGATTCTATTGTGGAGGGAAAGCGAGTAGCAGTGATGAAGGTTGAAGAATTTGTGCAAGGAACTCCTGCGCGATATATGGAACTGATTGCCGATGCGGAGTCGCGATTGCCTGTAAGTTATACGATGTTGACAAGTCCTGGAAGTGTGGGCGAGCAATTGATAGAGGTGAAATGGGAAAATAGGAATGAGCAAATGATTATAGACGAAAAGTCTTTGATAGAACGCTTTCCAAGTGTGTTTGCAACCTATAGAACAAGTAATTATGGCGCAGATGAGTTGGTGGGTAGGAAGTTGCCAATATTTTCTTTGCCATCGTTGTCGGGTGAGCGATATATATGGAAAGGATACTTTAATGAGCCCACGATGCTTGTGTTTCTGCGGGAAGGCGATGGTGTGAATGATGAAACTATAATTGCGGTGAAGAAAGCTGCATCGGATGTGCCTATGGTGACGGAAATAGTGTGGATATTTATGGGTAAAAATGTGGGTGTGGTAATGGACTCGATGAACGGGCACCCCGATGATTATACGACACTATTTAATGGCGAACGATTTGCAGTGCAATGTGGAATAACCAGTATGCCCACTGTGGTGCTTGTGGATAGAAATGGCGTGGTTGAGAGTGTGTCGATAGGGTATTCTCCAAAACTAAAAGCAGACCTTATGCAGCGAGTGATAAATATGAGGTGATACTTAGGGCGTGTATAATTTTATTTTTACAAAACAAATTCTTAATTTTACGGAAATTTCTAAAAACGATATTTAGAGATATGAAACAAGACGAAAAAGTAGCATTGGTTCGCATAATGACCGAATTGGTGAAGTCGGACACAGTAATATGTAGAAGTGAAATGGCTGTGTTCGATGAAATATGTGAATCGTACAAGATAGACAAAGAAGAAGCATTGGCAAAGGCGCATAGTATAACATTTGCTGAGGCTGTTAAACGATTGAAGTCGGTACAAAATGATTCTGACGAAGACGGTAAAACCGAGATGTCGAAAATCATGGGCATATTGGAGCGTCTATCGCTTGCTGATGGTGCATGTGAGAGCTCGGAAGCGCTGTTGATTACTGCGTTGCGCATAGTTTTAAGTAATGATGGCGAAGGCGAGGTAGATTGCAGTTGTGATGTACTTGACAATATAGCTCCTTTCACAGTGTTCTATGTGGAGAGCGAATATGATACAGAAATAAATAATGAGATAATTGAGAATTATCGATTAATAGAGCGCGAATTCAAACTTGCAGGTTTTGAATTTGTGTATATTCCTAAGCGCGCTGAATCATTCAAGGCTATGAACAAAGATGCCTTGAAAGAAATTATCGGGTTCCTTGCGCCAACAATAGCACAAAGTAGCAAAGATGTGGTAGATAATGTGTATGAAGAAATATGCAATCTTGATACAGTGAACTTTGCTCACTCTTTGCTTAGAAATAAGTTGGGGCTTGAATGCTTGTATGACACTGAGCCATCGTTCCTTGTGAAATTGGGCGATAGCAGGGTGTCGTTTAAGCCTGTACACAATTATTTGAAATTCATGACAAAGGGCGATGTCGTGGCCGATGTTCGCCTATTTGTGGATAGCTATTTAAGTATAGTGAAACCAAATAAGGTGGAGGTGAGCGGCGTGTCGTCGTGTGAAAATTGTTTCGAATATAGTGGTTTCAATAAGTCGATATTTGATTTGCTTGCTTTCCCAAGTAAGAGTTGTGCAAGTAGGGTGTTTGTCGACGAATACAATCTTCGTATAGTTTTGGAAGATGTAAAAGAGACTTTAGATGTGTATGCCTATGAGCGAGCTTTGTATACATTCTTGTTGTATGCAAGAGTGGAAGGTATAACAATACGCATAACCGAACGTGATAAAGCTAGAAAGGAACGAAACAATCGTATTTTTAATAAGATTTATCAAAAGATGAATGATAAGGGCGATTATAATGGAGATTCTTGGGATGCAGTAGGCTTGAAGTCGTCGATATCGCGTATTAAGAAAAGAATCAAGGCTATATCGCTACTTGAAAATAAAGATGATTATATCCCAGTTCTTGATGACAATGGTGTATTGTCGTTGAGGGTGAGTACCGACAAAGTGTTGGTTAGAGATTCTTCGGGCAAACAAGTGCTGATGAAGGATAGTGCTGCTTGGTATAAAATAAAAGAGTGATTGAGAATTAGGGATTGTAGAGATCGTGATTGAAGAAATCCATAATTTCCTGTAGATGCTTGTATGCCATTACGGCAGGGCTTTCGGGATTGAGTTCAATAGCTTGGCAATAGGCGTTCATCGCTTGTTGCCAATCGTTTTTTTTGCAATGAGCATTGCCAAGTAAGAAATATGCTTCGTCGCAATGAGGGTTATTGGCTATAGCAAGCGAGAGTAGCTCGATAGCCTTATCGGTGTTGTTATTGTTGAGAAGTTCTTTGATATGATTCATATTGCAAAGATAGTAAATAGGAGGTGTATATAAAAACAAAATCCTCGACTCACGCCGAAGATCCGCTTTAGTATTAATCTTTTAATACTATTTACATAAACCATAAAACTAAATCTTAAAACCTATGTCATCACGACATAATGTTTTTTAGAATAACCTTAAAACTATTACCATGAAAACTTGATGCAAAGGTATGATTTTTATGTTACATAACATAATTTTATAGTATGTTTTTGCTGAAAAATAATATTTTTTAACAAAAAAGGCTGAAAATCGAATGATTTCAACCTTTTTGACTCGTTTTTTTGATGATTTGTAATCTGAAATTCTATAATCACATGTTATAGATTGATGTGCTTAGAATCGATATTTTCGTTCAGGAATATAGATGCTAATGAATTAAATTTGTCGGCATCCTCGGTGGTGAGGTAAGAGCACGAACCATTTTTAGAACATTTGATGTCCATTTCATGGTGTCGGTTGAGATAATCGGCAAGACTATCGGCAATAATTGTACCTTGCTCTACGATGTTGATATGATCAGGCGTGTATTTACGAATCTTGTCAATCAATATAGGGTAGTGAGTGCAACCAAGGATTATACTATCAATGTCGTTGCTTTGTTGCAATAGTTCGTTGATGTATTTGTGTACGAAATAGTCGGCACCATCGCCATGCGCTTCAAGATTTTCAACCAATGGAACCCAAAGAGGGCAACTTTGAGAGAAAACTTTGAAGGTAGGGTGTATCTTTTCGATTTCGATATCGTAGGATTTGCTTTGGATAGTTCCTGTGGTGCCAAGAATGCCGATATTACCTGTGTGAGAAATCTCGCCAATCTTTTCGACTGTGGGGCGAATAACGCCAAGCACTCGTTTTGTTGGATCGATGTTTGGCAGGTCGTTTTGTTGGATATTTCTTAGAGCTTTAGCCGATGCAGTGTTGCATGCAAGAATAACAAGATGACAACCTTGGTCGAAAAGGTATTTAACGGCTTCGAGAGTGAAACGATATACAATATTGAACGAGCGCGGTCCATAAGGAGCTCGTGCATTGTCGCCAAGATAGAGATAATCGTATTGAGGAAGTTTCTTGCGAATAGCATCAAGAATGGTTAGTCCACCATAACCTGAATCAAAAACGCCAATTGGTCCTATGCCTTGTGCTTGATTGTTCATATTGTAGAAGTTTTCACAAAGATAATTCTTTTTATAGATATAAAAAAATTAAACCTCGACTCATCGTCGGGGTTTGCTTACTAATTAACTTTGTAATACCATTAACTTAAACCTAAAAACTAAAAATCAAAAACTCATGTCTCACGACAGAAGTTTTTAAATAACCTTAAAACTATTACCATGAAAACTGATGCAAAGGTACAACTTTTTATGTTATAAAACATATATTACAACAAAAAAATGCGCTAAATTAAGGAAATTTAAATGTTGTATACATAAATTCAGTGAAAAAATGGGTGTTTTAGCCCAAAAATGGCTGATTTGGGGGGTGTGTTATTTGTTGAAAAGATTTACAAGTTGAGCAATTTCGGCTGCAGAATTTTCGCTAATGTGCGCGCCAATAGGCAAACAAATTACTTCGTTGGCGAAATTTTCGGCTTCTTGACAAGAATTGCCTTTGTAATCTTGATAGCAAGGTTGTAGGTAAACAGGCGAAGGATACATGATGTCGGTACCAACGCCATTGTCTTGCATAAATGAAACGAACGCATCACGATTAACGACTCTCAATGGATATTGATGCCACACTTGATAAGAATCGTTGAAAATGTGAGGTTTGGTAATAGATTCGTTGTCGATGAGGGTGTTGTAAATGTTTACAATGTTTCGGCGACGGTTGTTTTCGTCGTCGATATGCGGTAGCTTCACAAGAAGCATAGCAGCTTGGATTTCGTCCATGCGGCAGTTGAAACCCTTGTAGATGTTGTGATACCTGCGGTCGCAACCATAGTTAGCCAATGCTCTAACAGTATTGGCAAGTGTGCTATCGTGAGTGGTAACAATACCAGCATCGCCAAGCGCGCCTAGGTTTTTGGTAGGGTAGAAACTTGTGCCAGCTGCGTCGCCCAATCCACCAGTGCGATGAGTGCTATATAGACCTTTGATGTTGGTGCTTGCTCCGATGGCTTGTGCATTATCCTCAATGATTTTTAGCCCGTAATTGTGAGCTACATCTTTGAGTGTGTTGTCCCAACACGGAGTGCCATAAAGGTGAACAGGCATAATGGCTTTGGTGCGCAATGTGATAGCCTTCTCGATGAGAGATGTGTTGAGATTGAGAGTTGATGCCGACATGTCGACAAACACAGGTTTTAGTCCTTCGTCGCTTACTGCAAGGGCTGTAGCGATGTAGGTGTTGGCCGACATAATGATTTCGTCGCCTTCGGTAAATATCCCCATTTCCTTATAAGCTCGGATGATGAGCTTTAGAGCATCAAGTCCGTTACTTACAGCTACAGCGTGAGGAGTGTCGCACATTGCTGCGATTTCCTTTTCGAGACGCGAAACATATTCACCGTTGATGTATCGGCCAGAAGCGATAACATCGCACGCAGCCTTCATGAGAGCTTCCTCAAAAGGTGCATTTACGGGTTTTAGGTCAAGAAAAGGATATTTTAGTGCCATAAAAATTAGTCGTTGTTGCGTTTAGGAGCTGTGCGATCAAGAAATTCATCGAAGTCGCACACATAATCTTCGGGTTCGTAGTCGTGAGATGAAATAGCAAGGACAACTGAGCCAGAAGAGAAGTTGTGAAGGGTGTTCCAAATACCAGGAGCAACCAATAGCCCTACATTAGAACGATTGAGATTGTAGGTCATAGTGTCTACGCCATCATTGATGGTAACACTACAGCTACCGCTTACTGCAACGAGAAGATTGGAACACTCGATGTGAGAGTGTCCACCTCGTTCTACACCACCAGGAACATCATATATGTAGAATATGCGTTTGATGTCGAATGGAAGTTCTTTGCCACTTTCGACAACAGTGAGGTTGCCATTCTCGTGATGGTGCTTGTTGAGCGTGATGAGACGGCAATCATTGAGGCTTGATGTGGCGTGAGAATCAATCGTTTGTTTCATTTGCAGTTTCTTTAAAGAGGTTGAAATCTTCGATGTAGTCGGCTTCATTGTATTTGGTTGATGATAGTATGGCTGCCACCGAATTGGTTGAGAAATTGACAATTTCTCGCCACATCATTGGTGGAACATATAATCCATAGTAGGAGCGCGACATGTGAAATGTGTTGCGATTGCCTTTGCCATCGTCAAGAATGACATCAAAACTTCCCGAAAGAGCAATGATAAATTCCTCTTGAGTGCGAAAAGCATGTCCAGAGCGAGTTCTGCCGCCAGGAACATCGTAGATCCAATAGGTGCGTTCAATCTTGAAAGGAATGTGATTATTCCCTTCAATGAAAGATAAGTTACCTCTTGGATCCTCTATCTTGGGTAGGTTGATGATATGTGCTTTATTTGATGCCATGTTCAGCAAGTCTAAGAAGATATTGTCCGTAGCTGTTCTTTTCCATAGGCATAGCAAGAACTTTAAGTTGCTCGGCAGAAATCCAGCCCTTACGGAATGCAATCTCTTCGAGAGCAGCTACTTGAACGCCTTGTAGATTTTGGATAGATTGAATGAAATTGGCAGCATCGTTCATTGATTCAGGAGTACCTGTGTCGAGCCAAGCAAATCCGCGTCCAAATTTTTGGATAGCAACGCGTTTTTGCTCAAGATATATTTGGTTGACAGTGGTGATTTCTAATTCTCCACGCGCTGATGGCTTGATGTTTTTAGCAATTTCGACCACATCGTTAGGGTAGAAATAAAGTCCTGTAACAGCGTAGCTTGATTCGGGTACTGCAGGCTTTTCGACGATTTTAGAAGGGTTTCCTTCGCTGTCGAAAGAGACAACTCCAAATCTTTCAGGATCCTTTACGGCATAGGCGAATAGGGTTGCTTTGTCTTCATCGGCTGTAACTTTCGCTTTTTCAAGCATTTGCGTGAAGCTTTGTCCGTAGAAGATATTGTCGCCAAGAACAAGACACACCGAGTCATCGCCAATAAATTCCTCGCCGATGATGAATGCTTGCGCTAATCCACCAGGGAACGGTTGTTCGGCATATTGGAAGTTAACACCAATCTCTTCTCCTGTACCAAGAAGTCGCTTGAATAGAGGTAGGTCGACAGGAGTTGAAATGATAAGAATGTCCTTGATGCCAGCAAGCATAAGCACAGAGATGGGGTAGAACACCATCGGTTTATCATAGATAGGAACTAATTGCTTAGAAATTCCCTTTGTTATGGGATAGAGGCGTGTGCCACTACCACCTGCAAGAACTATACCTTTCATTGAATTAGGAGTTTAGATTTGGTTCTAACTTGGAGGTTAATTATCTTTTTGAGTACATTTCGTCGTAATACTTTTGGTAGTCGCCCGATGTTACACTTTCAACCCATTCTTGGTTGTCAAGGTACCAAAGTATTGTTTTCTTGATGCCTTCTTTGAATGTGGTTTCGGGATACCAACCGAGCTCTGTAGCAATCTTTGTTGGATCCATTGCGTAACGCATATCGTGTCCTGGACGGTCGGCAACATATTCGATCAAATTGTCGTTGATGTCGCTAAGATTGCATTTAAGAAGAGCTTGATATTTAGGCTCGTCGTTCATTGCTTGAGCAATGAGTGATATTACAAGTTTTACGATGTTGATATTGCTTTCTTCGTTGAAACCACCGATGTTGTATACCTCGCCAAGTCGTCCTTTGTGAAGCACCATGTCGATGCCTTTAGCATGGTCTTCAACATATAGCCAATCGCGCACATTTTCGCCCTTGCCATACACAGGTAATTTCTTGCCTTCAAGGATATTCTTGATAATTAGTGGAATAAGCTTTTCAGGGAAGTGGTAAGGGCCGTAGTTGTTGCTACAGCGTGTGATATTGATTGGGAAATCGTAAGTGTGGAAATAGGCGTTAGCAATCAAGTCGGCGCTTGTCTTTGATGATGAATAAGGCGAGCGAGGTGATAGCGGAGTTTCTTCGGTGAAATAATTGTCGCCAAAGGTCTTCATATCGGTGCGATTGCCAATCACTTGACGGATTTCAGGTGTTACTTCAAGAGGTTTTGCTGTGTCATAATCTTTTTCGAGCGAACCATACACTTCGTCGGTAGAAATTTGAAGGAATTTCTTGCCTGGCTTGTAGGTTGCCTTTCCGTTGGCATCTTTGCCAGTGAACCAAGCTTGACGAGCACATTCAAGCATGTTGTGAGTGCCAAGAATGTTGGTTTCGAGGAAAAGCTTTGGATTTGTGATACTACGGTCAACATGACTTTCGGCAGCGAAGTTAACGATATAGTCGACATCGTTTTCGCTTAGAATCTTAGTTACAAGGTCGCGATCGCTAATGTCGCCTTTTACAAAAGTAACATTAGGCAATGTAAGCTCCTCTTTAATGGTGAGTAGATTGCCTGCGTAGGTTAGAACATCAAGAATGATGATGTTAACATTGTTGCTGTAAATCTTAAGCAAATATTTCACATAATTTGCGCCAATAAATCCAGCTGCGCCAGTAACAAGATATGTCATATTGTTGTAAAGAATTATCAGTTAATTTACAAAGATAATGAAATTATATAATATAAACGCGAATTGAGGTGTGAATATTTTGTGCTATAGCGTGTTGAGTGGGTGTAAGAGCAAAAAAAAGACTATCCCGAGGGATAGTCTTAATATTTTGAATATTTAGGATTGACCGATGATTAGTCAACATTCAAGTTAACGCGCTTGAATGAAAGAACCTTCAATTCAGCGTCAACAGCCTTCAAAGTTTCGCGTACAGTCTTCTTGTCTTCACCTGTAACATCTTCTTGGTTAAGCAAGCAAACTTCCTTTAAGAACTTGCCAAGACGACCCTTAGCGATGTTTTGAATCATAGCTTCAGGAAGATTAGCAGCCTTTTCAGCTGAAACAGTAGCGATGATTTCCTTAGCCTTAGCTACATCTTCGTCAGTGATCCAGCCCTTAGCCTTGTTACTTTCCATGTGGTCTTCACTGTCAACGTGAGCAGGGTTGATACCAGCCTTCTTCAAAGCAGCTTCTACAGCCTTTTGAATTTGTTCTGCCTTAGTCTTTTCGATAGCAACAGCGATTTCCTTTTCCTTAACATCTTCAGCAACGTCGCATTCGTCAACAGCGATAGGGTTCATAGCTGCAACTTGCATAGCAACATTCTTGTATACTTGTTCGTCAAGACCTGCCTTGTTGAAAGAAACAAGAGTAGCAAGCTTGTTACCGAAGTGGTTGTAAGCGATAGTAGCAGGAGCTTCAACATATTCGAAAGCACCAAGTTCCATCTTTTCACCAGTCTTACCAGATTCTTCAATGATAAGGTCAGCAACCTTTTGACCATTGATTTCAAGAGCCTTAACTTCGTCGATGCTCTTAGCCTTAGCTGCAACAGCTGCAGCAAGGATAGACTTAGTAAGGTTAACGAAGCCTTCGTTCTTACCTACGAAGTCAGTTTCGCAGTTAAGAGCTACTACAGCTGCGTATTCGCCAGTAGATTGAGCGATAACACAACCTTCAGAAGCGTTACGGTCTTCGCGCTTAGCTGCTACAGCTTGACCCTTCTTGCGAAGGATTTCGATAGCAACATCAATATCATTGTCGGCTTCAGTCAAAGCCTTCTTGCAATCCATCATACCAGCACCTGTCATTTGACGAAGTTTGCTGATGTCTGCCATTGTAACTGCCATAGTTATAATTGTATTAATAGGTTATTTATTTGATTAATATTTTCTTTTTAAAAAACTGAGGCGAGGACTCAGTAGAATCTTCGCCCTCAGTAATTATGAGTGTCTTGATTGAAAAAACTGTTGAAAAATTATTCAGCAGCTTCTTCAGCTACAGGAGCTTCAGCTTCAGCAGCTTTGCGACGACCTACGCGTGCACGCTTAGCCTTAGGAGCAGCAGCTTCTTCTTCCTTAGCGTCAACCTTTTCAACCTTGCGTTCTTCTAGACCTTCAGCCATAGCTTCGCAAACTGTAGAAAGGATGATTTCGATAGACTTAGAAGCGTCATCGTTAGCTGGGATAGCGAAATCAACTACATTAGGATCTGAGTTAGTATCAACGATACCAAATACAGGGATACCAAGGCGATTAGCTTCAGCAACAGCAATGTGTTCCTTCATTACGTCAACAACGAAAAGAGCTGATGGAAGACGGTTCAAGTCAGCGATTGAACCAAGGTTCTTTTCAAGCTTAGCGCGTTGACGAGAGATTTGAAGCTTTTCACGCTTTGACAAGTTGTCGAAAGTACCATCCTTAGCCATCTTGTCGATAGTAGCCATCTTCTTAACTGCCTTACGGATAGTAGGGAAGTTAGTAAGCATACCACCTGGCCAGCGTTCGATAACATAAGGCATATTGATAGAAGTAGCCTTGTCAGCAATAACTTGCTTAGCTTGCTTCTTAGTAGCAACGAAAAGCACCTTCTTGCCAGCCTTAGCAATGTTTCTTAGAGCTGCAGCAGCTTCAGCAAGCTTTGCGCTTGTCTTGTATAGGTCAATGATGTGGATACCATTGCGCTCCATGAAAATGTAAGGAGCCATAGCAGGATTCCATTTACGCTTTAGGTGTCCGAAGTGACATCCTGCTTCAAGTAGTTGTTCAAATGTTGGATTTGCCATTTTGTTTTTTTCTTTTTGTTTACATTCGTCTTAAATCAATCCTGCCGTAGCCCTAAGCTGGGATCGGCAAGATTTGGATACTAAACACTATTCTTTTTTCAGCAATATAATAATGAAAAGTATTAACGCTTGCTGAATTGGAATCTTTTGCGAGCCTTTGGTTGACCTGGCTTCTTGCGTTCTACAGCGCGAGGGTCGCGAGTTACGAAACCTGCTGCACGAAGAGCTGCCTTGTCTTCAGCGTTGATCTTAACCAATGCACGAGCAATACCAAGGCGAAGAGCTTCAGCTTGACCCTTGTAACCGCCACCGCATAGGTTTACTTTGATATCATACTTACCAATTACATCAAGAAGAGCAAGAGGTTGCTTAACGATGAATTGAAGAATTGAAGATGGGAAATATGATTCAAGTGTACGCTTGTTGATAGTGATCTCGCCATTTCCTTCTTTTACGAATACGCGAGCGATAGCCGCTTTACGGCGTCCTACTGCATTAATTTGTTCCATATTCCTCTATCTTATTTAAGTTTGTTGATATCAATTACTTTAGGATTTTGAGCTTGGTGTGGGTGCTCAGGACCATTGTATACATGTACATTCTTGATTAGTTGTGCTCCAAGACGATTCTTTGGAAGCATACCCTTAAGAACTTTGATGAACAATGGGTTGATACCAGCCTTAAGCTTGTAAGTTTCTGCTTTCATCTTCAAGATAGCTGGAGTAGCTTCGCGTTGTCCACCTGGATAACCAGTGTAAGAATAGTAAATGCGGTCATTCCACTTTTTACCTGTTAGAGCCACTTTGTCAGCGTTGATGATGATTACATTGTCACCACAATCTACATGAGGAGTGTAGCAAGCTTTATACTTACCACGAACGATTTTGGCTACCTTTGCGCAAAGGCGACCCAAAATTTGGTCGGTAGCATCAATAACTACCCATTCTTTTTGTGCGTCTTCAGCCTTAACTGAGACTGTCTTGTAACTTAAAGTATCCACTTTTTAAATTCCTGATTAATAGTTAAATAATTACCTCGTAACACAAAATAAACTCGGCCAAAAGTTTCCTTGTGTCCGTAAGTGCTTAATATTTTGGATATAATCGGCGTGCAAAAGTACAAAAAATATTTGAAATAGCAATGAGTCAGTGGCTTATTTTTTGAAAAAATACTTTGAGCTAAAATTATGTAAAGAAAGACCGACACTGGAAAATGCTTTCTTGTGTCGGTCTTTGTGTTGTTAAAATATTGTTTAATTCTTGTTACTTTGGGAAACTCGCTATTATGCTTGGAATATAAATTCTTTGGCTTGAACCGAGTGTTACTTCTTTATTGTTGTTGTTTGCTTTAAATTTTAGAATGATTTTGTCAATCTTTTCTAATTGATTGCAACCAGGTTCTTGTTGTATTGTGAATTTGTATTGTGAGAACTTAATATCTTTTTCGTTTGAAGATTTAATCGTGATAGTGTTAGAATTGTCTCCAATAATAGTCAATTCGTCTAACTTATTATTATAGCTATCATAGGCTTCGATGTTTGCCTCTATATCCATAGGTAGAGTGTTGTAGCCGTTTAGTACGAATTGTATTTTATCGATGTCTTTAGTATTATTTTTAAGGAAATAAGAGATGTTCTCGATCGTCTCAGTGTGGTTAATGTTTATGTTAGATAATGAGTACTTTGCAATAGCATTGTAGTTTGCATTTAGGGTGTAATCAGTACCTAAAGTAAACATATTTGAGTATTTGTCGTTATTTGTGATGTTGGTTGATGTGATTTTGTAAGTTCTTGAATCGGAATGTAGCATATTTGCGAGATCTTCATTCACGATATTTATGGTGTCGTTGCTACTTGCACTATAAGGTTTGTTAGATATAATATAGGTTGTTTTGTTGTCGCGTTTTATGCAGTATTTGTCTTCGAGACTTATGCTTATAGGAGCGCCTGTGGCTGCATTTGATACAGTGTCCCAAGGTGTAATGTCTAAATGTGCATCGAATGCAGATTGTGAAGAGTTGGCATAGGTAAATTGAAACATAATGTCATCGCATGAAGACGAAATGTTTTTGTCTTTGATGAAATCAGGGATGTTTGTGATAGAGACTGCATTGTTGATATGGATGTTGTGAGTTGTGGCTCCATTAATTTTCTGAATAGAATAATCGTTTGCACTTTGTCCTAAATCAATGCATATATTAGGGTTTTGGATATTTGAAGGGAAGTATTTGATAGAAACTTGTGCGTTAAAGCTGATAATATCCTCGAATGAAATGTATTTTTTGCCGTTCTCTTCGGTGATATATTTGTCTTGATCTTTTTTGTCGATAATTATGTCTTGGATGCGGAATGAGAAATAATTATGAAAGTTGTTGGATTCATTTAAAACAAGACTGCTAATGTATAACTTGTTTGATCCATCTTTTAGAGTGATAAAATCGGGGAACAGTATGGTAATGTCCTTGATGTTGATTTCTTCAATTCCAGCTGCGTTTACACTTGGGTTCTGGATTGTGAAACAAAATGAAGACACTCTTTGTATTTGAGCCGAATAGATGGCTTTTAATTTAGATGGTAGCTCTGTCTTTGTGTTTTCTTTCTTAAAGTAAGATTTTAATGACATGTCAGCAGTGTATTCTTGGAGACTACTGTTATTTGATATAGGTAAACTTATGATGTCGGGTTCGTTAAATAAGACATCAAATCCATTAAGTTTGAAAGATTCGATTGCATCTAATGTGTAGCTGTGATTTTCGCTGCCTATAACTTCGTAAGTGGCATTGAAGCCACAATCATTGTTGCTTTCGAAATGAATGTTTGGTAAAGTTGTGTTGATGAGAGCCGGAATGCTGATTGGTTCGACATTAGGTTCGTCGATGGTTGGTTCTTGTGATTTTGGATCACATGAGCTAAGTATTACTGAGCATAAAGCATGAAATGCGACAAGAAAAATAGGTTTTGTGATGACTCTCATAATATATTAGTTTTAAAATTGAAGAATCTTGAGTTTAAACTGATGCAAATGTAAAAAAAACATGGACTCACAAAGAGTGAATCCATGTTTTTTAGTGAATATTCGCTTTAATTAATTGAATTATTGTTAATTTAAACGATTTCGCGACCTTCAACGATAGCTTCAGTATCGCGAGCGATTAGATATTCTTCGTCGGTAGGGATAACAACAACTTTAACCTTTGATTCTGGAGTGCTGATTACTGTTTCAGTACCACGAGTCTTAGCGTTAAGTTCTTTGTTAAGTTCAACGCCCATAAATCCAAGAGGAGCACAAACATTTTCGCGAACGCCTGTTTGGTTTTCGCCTACACCACCTGTGAATACGATAATGTCAACGCCACCCATTTCGGCTGCATAAGCACCTACATACTTGATGATGCGTTGTTCGTACATTGCAAGACCAAGTTGAGCGCGTTCGTCGCCTGCATTATCGGCAGCTTCGATTTCACGCATGTCAGAAGAAATTTCTGTTACGCCTGCAATACCACTTTGCTTGTTGATGATATTTTGGATGTCCTTAGCAGTAAGGTTGTGCTTTTCCATGATGTAAGTAAGCGCACCTGGGTCAACATCGCCTGAGCGAGTACCCATCATTAGACCTTCAGTTGGTGTTAAACCCATTGAAGTGTCGATACTCTTACCATGGCAAACTGCAGTGATACTACCACCATTACCTACGTGGCAAGTGATGATCTTTTGGTCTTCATAGTTTACGCCAAGGAATTCGCACACGCGCTTAGATACATAGCGGTGGCTTGTGCCGTGGAAACCATAACGACGCACGCCGTCTTCCTTGTAGAACTTGTAAGGAAGGGCATACATGTATGATTTAGCTGGCATAGTTTGGTGGAATGCTGTATCGAATACGCCCACTTGAGGAACATCTGGAAGGATGCTTGAAATAGCATCGATACCAGCGATGTTTACTGGGTTATGAAGAGGTGCGATGTCGTAGCATTCTTTTACCTTATCGATAACTTCTTGTGTGATAAGTACACTCTTGTTGAACTTTTCGCCACCATGTACTACGCGGTGACCTACAGCATCGATTTCGTTGAAACTCTTGATGCAACCGAATTCTTCGCTTGTGATAGTGTCAAGGATAGCCTTGATAGCTCCTTGGTGGTCGGTGATGTCAAGTTCTACAATTTTCTTAGAGCCGTCGGCAAGTTTGAACTTGATGAATGCATCAGCAAGACCGATTTTTTCTACTCCACCTTCAGCCAGAACTTCGTTAGCCTTGATTTCGATGAGTTTGTATTTTACTGAGCTGCTACCGCAGTTAAGAACCAAAATATTCATAATTGTTATTGCTTATATAATAAGGTGTAAATTATTTGTTTTCTTCTTCTTTTTGTGCGATTGCTTGGTTGGCAGTGATGATAAGAGTTTTGTAGATATCTTCAGGGCTACAACCGCGTGATAGATCGTTAACTGGCTTTGCAAGACCTTGAAGAACTGGACCTACAGCTTCGGCATTACCGATGCGTTGTACAAGCTTGTAAGCGATGTTACCTACTTCAAGGTTAGGGAATACAAGTACATTAGCCTTACCAGCTACTGGGCTACCAGGAGCCTTGCTGAAACCTACTGATGGAACGATAGCAGCATCGGCTTGTAGTTCACCGTCGATGATAAGGTCTGGGCACATTTCTTTAGCGATCTTAGTTGCTTCGATAACCTTGTCGCAAGTTTCGTGAGAAGCACTACCCTTAGTAGAGAAGCTAAGCATAGCTACAACAGGATCGATCTTAGCTACTGCTTTAGCAGTTTGTGCTGTTGAAACTGCGATTTGAGCAAGTTCGTTGGCTGTAGGTGATGGGATTACAGCGCAGTCGCCAAGAACAAGAATTCCGTTTGTTCCATAAGGAGAACCTGCAGGAAGAAGCATTACGAATGCACCCGAAACTACATTGATGCCAGGGGCAGTCTTGATAACTTGGAATGCAGCGCGTAGCACATTACCTGTAGTGTTTTGTGCACCAGCAACTTGTCCGTCAGCCTCGCCAGCCTTGATAAGAAGGCAGCCAAGGTAAAGAGGGTTTCTGGCGGTTTTGCGTGCAGTTTCCATATCGATACCTTTGCTCTTGCGCATTTCGTAGAACATTTCTACATATTTTTCGATAGCTGCGTCGTCGGTGTTGTCAACGATTCGAGCTTTGTTGATATAAGTCAAATTTAGCTCAGCAGCTTTTGCTAAAACTTCGGCAGGGTTGCCAATTAGGATAACTTCGGCCACTTCTTCAGCCAATACTTGATTGGCAGCTTGAAGTGTGCGGATTTCTGTACTCTCTGGAAGGACGATGCGTTGTTTGTTAGCTTTTGCCCTTGCTTTAAGTTCTTTAAAAAGGTCAATCATAATGTGTGAAATATTAATTGCTACAAAATTACTAACTTTTCTTGTGTGAAACACATAAAAAACGAAAAAAATCACTTAAAAAGTTGCTTATATATAAATTATGTGTTAGATTCGCAAAGAAGAAATGAATATCAGTAATCTATACAATAGAAAAACGCTATGGCAAAGAAGAAATTTACGCTTGAATTTGATATGAGAGGGACTCCGCAATCGATGCTGTGGATGTATGTAGCAACGCCGAGTGGCCTCGATCAGTGGTTTGCCGATGAGGTGGAACAGGATGGTAAGAAATTTACCTTTTATTGGGATAAATATCCCACTGAAGCTATGCTGTTGTCGATTCGTTCGGGCGAACGCGCTAAATATCGTTGGGTTGGTGATGATGATAAGTCTTATTTTGAATTTAAAATAACTGTGTCGGAGCTAACAGGTCATACCCTTCTAACTATAGTGGATTTCGCTGATGCTGACGAGGAAGAAGAATCAAAAGCTTTGTGGGAAAAACAGATGAAAGTGCTTAAGCGTAAACTTGGCTGCTAAATATCTTTGAATAAAGATGTGTTCTGAATGAATGCATCTTTTTTGTTTTAGGAGTAGCGTGCTTGGGGTGATAATTGGTAATGTTGGGGGTCTTTTTTGCTTATGCCGATTAAATTTCTTAATTTTGCGCTCTTGATACGAATTGGAAAAATGTTTAGAATTAAGAAACTATATTTGTTTATACTTCAAACTTTCTTGCCATTATTCTGTATGACATTTTTTATAAGTCTGTTCATCGTTATGATGCAGTTCTTATGGAAGTATATAGATGACATGGTGGGAAAGGGCTTAGATATCGCTGTGATAGGGGAGTTGTTCTTCTATGCGGCGCTCACTATGGTGCCATTGTCGCTTCCATTGTCGATTTTGCTTGCATCATTGATGGTGTTCGGTAATCTCGGGGAACATTTCGAGCTTACTGCAATGAAGGCTTCGGGTGTGTCGTTGATAAAAGTGATGAGCCCACTTATTGCGCTTATAATGATGGTTTCGGTATGTGCGTTCTTCTTTCAGAATAATGTGCTGCCTAAGGCGCAGGTGAAAATGTGGACATTGTTGTTCTCGATGCGACAGAAATCGCCTGAACTGGATATTCCGGAAGGTGCATTTTATGACCAAATACAAGGTTATAACCTATATGTGAAGAAGAAAAATCCTGAAACGGGTATGTTGTATAATGTGATGATATATGATGTATCTAAGGGGTATGGTCATGCGAGCGTTATGGTGGCCGATTCGGGAAAATTGAGCTTTACAGAGGATAAGAAATATCTGTTTTTGCAATTGTATAGCGGAGAATCGTTTGAGGATTTGAAGGAGGATCGTTCGTTGGGAAAACGAGGAAATGCGCTTTATCGTCGCGAAACTTTCTCATTGAAGGAAATTATGGTGCCATTTGATGCTAATTTTACTCGAATGGATGATGGCGCGATGCGTAATCAATATGTGGGTAAGGATCTTACTGAATTGCGACGCACAGTTGATTCGGTGAATGTGAAAGTGGATTCAATGGGTAATAGTGTGGCTCGTCAGATGCTACATGCCACGGTGTGTGGAGTGCCAGTGAGAAAAAATACGATAAAAGAAGGTAAGACAGTTGAGGAGAAAGTGAAGCCTGTGGCGATGGCAATGCCTATAGCATTCGATTCTATCTTTGCTGCATCTACATCGGAAAAGAAAAGCCAATATATTTCGGATGCTCTTCATCGTGCTAATAGTGCAAAGCAAGAGTTTGATTATAAACGATATACTTTTGAGGAAAGTTTGATGTCGATAAGACGACATCAGATTGAAATGCAACGCAAGTTTACGCTGTCGTTTGCGTGCTTGGTATTCTTCTTTATTGGTGCGCCGTTAGGAGCTATTATTCGTAAGGGTGGCTTGGGTACGCCAATCGTTATTTCGGTGATTTTGTTTATCGTGTATTATATATTTGATAATATGGGGTACAAGATGGCGCGCGATGGTCACTGGGCAGTGTGGAGAGGTATGTGGTTGAGTTCGGCTGTGCTGTTGCCTCTTGGTGTGTTCTTTACATATAAGGCGGTGAACGATTCGGCTGTGTTTAATCCCGATGCTTATTTGAATTTATTTAGAAGAATTACTGGAATGCATCAAGTGCGACATCTCGAAATGAAAGAAATCGTGATGGATGATGTGGAAAATGGTGTTGCATTGGCAAAGGTGAAGGAATTGAAAGAAGCTTGTGTTTCTTTCTTGGAAAAATATAGCAAGCCTCAGTCTTATTTAAAATATTGGACTTATGGGTATGATGAAGCATGCCGTACTGATATTGCCGACAAGTTGGAGGATGTGGCATCTTATTTGGAAAATTCTCAAGTGCAACTTGTGATAAATAAAACTGCCGATTTACCAATATTGCGTGATTTACTATTATATCAACCTGCTAAATCGCCTAAGTTTGGATGGCTGATGGTGGTATTGTTCCCAATAGGCTTGTTGGTATATGCTTTTGGTAGAAGTTCGCAGAAAGCATTCTTGCATGACATTCGCCATACAGTGAAAGTGTGTGATAGTCTTACAGAATTGCTTCAAAAATAAAATTCTATATATAATAATGTAATAATAAAGCCGTCCGGTACTAAAATATGGTTCTGGACGGCTTAGTTTTTTTTGTAGTTGGTTTATTTGCGTGGATTTTTAAGTGATATTTGATGAAAAAATGCTCAAAAAGTGAAAAAATGTTCTAAAACATAAGATAAACATTTTTTAACAAACGGCTTAAAAATGGGATTTTCAGTGTGTTAAGTATAAAATGCACGAAAATCATTATTTTTTTCTTGCACTGAATTTTGCTATTTTGGAAAAAGGTATTAA
>JAEIGA010002622.1_pt1 | contig 28595 bp, 26 predicted proteins | sample 9270691 | NCBI WGS metagenome assembly JAEIGA01 (sample SAMN17057246, study PRJNA624740) | gut metagenome | biome: biome; isolation source: fecal sample | host: Bos grunniens | place: China: Xizang | collected 2019
GATTTGGATTTAGATATTATTTAAGATATGCGTATACATTGCAAAGGCCTTATTAAGAAATATGGCAAACGCACCGTTGTAAAAGGGGTGTCGTTTGATTGCAACCAGGGTGAGATTGTTGGCTTGCTTGGCCCCAACGGTGCCGGCAAAACTACCAGTTTCTATATGATAACAGGTCTGATAAAGCCTAACGGCGGCCAGATATTCCTCGACGACGAGGACATTACAGAACTTCCTATGTACAAGCGTTCCCAAAAGGGATTGGGATATCTTGCACAGGAGGCATCCGTGTTCAGGAAAATGAGTGTGGAGGACAATATAATGTCGGTGATGGAGCTCAGCCACTTCTCAAAGGAGGAGCGCAGGGAGCGTCTGGAGAACCTCATTGCGGAGTTCAGGCTGGAGAAGGTGAGAAAGAGTTACGGTATACAGTTGTCGGGAGGAGAAAGGAGAAGGTGCGAGATTGCCCGTGCGCTTGCAATTGATCCCAAGTTCATCCTTCTGGACGAGCCGTTTGCGGGTGTAGACCCTATTGCGGTGGAGGATATCCAGCATATCATTGCCAAGCTCAAGACAAAGAATATTGGTATTGTAATTACAGACCATAACGTACATGAGACTCTTGCCATTACTGACAGGGCTTATCTGCTTTACGACGGCAATATCCTGGAGAGCGGCACCCCGGAGCAGCTTGCAAACAATCCGGAGGTGAGGAAGAGGTATCTTGGCCAGAACTTTGAGCTGAGAAAAGCCGTTTTGCGCAAGAGGGATGAGGATGAAATCTAATCAAACCCAAAAATGAAAAAGATATTTTTTGCGCTGCTGGCCATTTTTGCATTGGCCTGCTGCACATCCAACAATGAAAAGATACAGGTTGAAAGGCCTGCTTTCCTGCAGCCCGGAGATACCGTAGGTCTTATGGTTGTATCTTCTCCTGTAAATCACCGCCCCGGAGAAACCGACACCCTGATTGATGTTGTAAGATCGTGGGGCGTGAATGTAAAATGCGGAAAGCACCTGTTCAAGCACGATGCTGTACCGTTCAATGTTACAGACAAGGAGAGGGCCCAGGAGTTTATGGAGATGGTGCAGGACACCAACATAAAGGCCATTGTATTTTACAGGGGCGGTTATGGTGCCATAAGAACCCTGGAGTACCTGGATTTTGACATCATAAAGAAGAACCCCAAATGGATAGTGGGATTCAGCGATGTTACAACTTACCATCTTGCCTTGAACAAGCAAGGGATTGAGACAATACACGGCCCAATGCTCAGCTCATATTGGGTGCGCAAACGTCCGGACAGTGCCGCAATTTCTGTTGGAGAGGCCCTTTTTGGCAGATGTGAGGGTTATAAAATTAAACCGCACCCTTTCAACAAGTTTGGGGAGGCTACAGGCAAGATTGCCGGAGGAAACATGACCCTTATCTCAATTGCCGAGGGAACCCCTTACGATATGGAGGTTGATGACAATACAATCATATTCATAGAGGAGGTTGGCGAGAGCATGAACGCAATTGACGGAATGATGCAACAGCTGAAAAAATCGGGAAAACTGGCAAGGGCAAAGGCCGTACTTGTAGGTAAATTCACCAAAATTGATGATACTGAGGATCCTTGGGGGATAACTCCGGAGGAACTGATAAAGAAATATACGGATGAACTTGACGTTCCGGTAGTGTTCGGATTCCCTGCAGGGCACGGACGCCCTAATGTGGCAATCTTCCTGGGACGCGAGTCAACCGTAAAGGTTAATGAGAATGGGGCAGAAATAATTTTCTAGCCCCATTTTTTATTTTACGGAGAAGAGAACATTTTGGTTTTTGCCGTGTTTTACTCTTACAATTATAAAACCAAGATGTTATGAAATCAAAAATTCCCGCATTGCTGGCAGGCATATGCATTTTCTCACAGATTCCTTCTTATGCCTGTACCGGAATAACCTTAAAGAGCAAAGATGGCGCAACCATTGCCGCCCGTACAATAGAATGGGCAGAGAGCGTAATGTACTCAATGTATGTGGTGGTTCCCCGCAACTGCCACCTGCAGTCGCTCACCCCTACCGGGATGAATGGAATGAAATTCACCTCCAAATACGGGTTTGTAAGTCTGGCTGTTGAGCAGAAAGAGTTTATGGTGGAGGGGATGAATGAGAAAGGACTCTCTGCCGGATTGTTCTATTTCCCAAATTACGGAAAATATCAGGAGTATGACTCTTCACTGAATGGGGAGTCCCTTGCAGATTTCCAGCTGGTGGGGTATGTCCTCTCACAATGTGCTACCATAGATGAAGTTAAGGAGGCACTTTCAAAGGTAAGGGTAATCAATATAGATCCCCGTTCCTCTACTGTGCACTGGAGGTTCACAGAGCCTGGCGGAAGGCAGGTGGTGCTTGAAATTACTGACGGCACAATGCATTTTTATGAGAATCCTCTTGGGGTACTTACAAATTCTCCCGGCATTGAATGGCACCTTACAAATTTGAACAATTATATCAACCTTGAGCCTGGTACAGCTGCAGAGCACAGTTTCGGCCCTCTTACAATGAAAAATTTCGGACACGGAAGCGGTATGCTTGGGCTTCCGGGAGATTTTACACCCCCTTCAAGGTTTGTGAGGGCTGCTTTCTTCCAGACAACTGCACCTCAACAGCCTGCTGCACAGGAGAGTGTTTTCCAGGCATTCCATATACTCAATAATTTTGACATTCCTGGAGGAACTGAGGAATCTGCCGGCAAAGCTTTGGTAAATTTGCCAAGTGCCACACAGTTTACCGTTGCCTGCGATACCCACAACAGGATGCTTTACTACCGCACAATGTACAACAGCAATATCCGTTGCATCAACATTGGTACAATAGATTTCAACAAGGTAGCATACCATGCCCAACCTTTGGACAAGGTACTTTCACAACCGGTAGAGATGATTGAGGTAAAATGACTACTTGAGGATATCAAGATACCTGTAAAGGTGCCCCATGGTGCCAAGACTGTCCATCTGGAATTTGTAACGCTCCATCTGGGCCTGGAATGCAGGCATATCCTCCTTTGAAACAGGCTCCACACTCGGGCTCTCCATTTTTAGCGGATCAATGGGCTTCCCATTCTTGTAAACCCTGAAATCCAGATGGGGGCCCGTAGAGAGGCCTGTGCTTCCAACATAGCCTATAAGCTGGCCTCTGGTTACCCTGCTACCCTTTACAATACCTTTTGCATACCCTTTAAGATGCATATATGAGGTTACGTAATTGCCGGGATGCTTGATTTTTATGGTATTTCCACCACCTCCGGCCCAACCTCTGTGGGTAACCACTCCATCTCCCAAAGCAACAACCGGTGTTCCGCTCGGTGCGGCATAATCAACTCCCGTGTGAGGGCGTACTATTTTAAGCACGGGATGTTTGCGGGCATATGTAAAACGGGAACTTATTCTGGTAAAATTCAATGGGGCCTTAAGGAATGCCTTCTTCATGCTCTCCCCTTTTTCATTCCAGAAAACGCTGCTGTTCTCCCCAGCATTGAACCTTATGGCATTATATACTTTCCCCGCATGGGTAAACTCTGCATAATAAATCTTCCCAAGTCCTACATACTCCCCTTCCGAGACAAGTTCCTCATACATGACATCGAATGAGTCTCCATTCTGCAAACCGAAAAAATCTATTGTACAATCATAAACATCTGACAGTTTGAGCGCCATCAGAACAGGAATTCCAGCCTTCTGCACATCGTTCCAAAGTGATGTAGAAATGGTTGCCTGAGCCCTTTTGAGAACCGGCACCACCTCTTTCTGGTGTATTTTGGCATAAAGTGAGTCTTTAAGCGCAACTACTGCACAGCTCAAATTATCCAGCTGATAAATAAAAAATGCCGGTGTGCCTGACGAATCCTTTTCCCTCCATATTTCATAGTTGCTCCCAAGCTTTATTTTCTTTGCATCAAACACCTCTTCCGAGGCCTTGAGTATCCTTTGCACCTGGTTTGCCCCAATCCCAAAATCTTCCATTATGGAGCCAAAAAAATCGCCCTTCTTTACCTGCCCCGGCTCTACATCATATTTATCTATTTCCAACCCGTATTTAAGCTCTTTGACCGGCTCATCAACAACCCTGTCAACTGAAGCTTTATCACTTGAACTTGAGCAGCTTGCAATAACAAACAGTACAATTGCAAATATAATGTTCCTCATACCTGACACCTTTTTAAAAACACATTGCGGATGTAAAGATAAACCTCATTTTTTAAATGTTGATAAAATTGTGGAAAAAAGTGGAAGATTTTGTAAAAAAATGTAAAAAGAGTTGTAATTTTGCATCAACCGCCAATCCACAAAAAAGAGAACTCGCAATGGCAAAATTTATAGGTGAATACAGCGTAAAAATTGACGACAAGGGGAGAATGATTTTTCCTTCTGCCTTCAAAGGCGTGTTCGCACCCGAAGAGAAGATTGCCCTTGTAGTGAAAAAGGATATTTTTGAGAATTGCCTGCAGATGTACACCTACCAGCAGTGGGAAGAGGAATCGAATCAGGTTAAGGCAAGACTCAATTTCTTCAAAAGGGAACACTCGGAGTTCTGGAGAGAATACATGAGGGACAGGGCGGTTGTTGAGCCGGATGAAAAGCTTGGCAGAATTACTATTCCTAAAAAAATGTTGGAGAGCATTGGCGCGGAGAAGGAGATGATTTTTGTTGGTAACGATCACAAGATTGAAATCTGGTCAAAAGAACAGTACAACAAGAAACAGATGAGTTCAGAAGAGTTTATTGCACTTGCAGAAAACATTCTGGGCTAGCCAAACCGTAATAAAATCGCGCAAAATGTCCCAATATCACGTACCGGTATTGCTCAACGAGAGCGTCTCGGCCCTAAATATAGAGGAGAATCCCAACGGCATTTTCATAGATGTCACCTTTGGCGGTGGCGGGCATAGCCGTGAGATTTTGGGCAGGCTTGGCCCTAAGGGGAAACTCATAGCGTTCGACCGTGACAGTGATGCCATTAAAAATGCGCCTGAAGACAAAAGGCTCATACTGATACACAACAACTTCAGGTTCATGAGAAATTTTGTAAGGGCACTCGGGTATTGCGGCAAGATAGACGGCATCCTGGGAGATCTTGGCGTTTCATCACACCAGTTTGATACAGGAGAAAGGGGATTCTCATTCAGGTTTGACGCAAAACTGGATATGAGAATGAATACCATGGGGGGAAAAAGCGCCGCAGATGTTATAAACTCCTATTCCCAGGAGGAACTTACAAGGATATTCAAGATTTATGGCGAGCTGGACAAGCCGTGGAAAGCGGCAGAGCTTATCTGCAAATGGAGGGAAAACTCCCCCATTGAAACAACAGGAGATTTAAGCAAGGCCGTGGCCAAACTGTACACAAGCTTCAACGAACATAAATTTCTGGCACAGCTTTATCAAGCTTTGAGGATAGAGGTAAATATGGAGATGAGGGCTTTGGAAGACTTCCTTAACGGAACCTTGGCATGTCTGAAACCACAAGGAAGGCTCTCTATAATAACATACCACTCACTTGAGGACCGGATGGTGAAGAATTTTATGAAAGCAGGAAATACCGAAGGAAAGGAGGGCAAGGATTTTTACGGAAGAAGCCTCTCCCCTTTTACTCTGATAAACAGAAAACCGATACTTCCGCCAGAAGAGGAGATAGCATCAAATTCGAGGAGCAGAAGTGCCAAATTGAGGATAGCGGAGCTTACTGCAACAAAATAAAGAAGGTGAAAATGAGCGAAACTGAAAAGACACGCAAATTCAACTTTGCAAGTGATATATTGGGCGGCCAGATTCTATCAAGATTAAAGACGGTTGACCAATATTTCATTATATACCTGTTTTGTCTGGTTATTGCATTCATCTCATTTACACTAAGTGTTGAGAAGACCCAGCTTACCATGAGACGCAACCAGAGAGAGCTGAAAAATCTCAAGGCAGACTACACTGCAAAGGCTGCAAGACTGCAATATTTGAGCAAAAGGAACGAGGTGGAAATAAGGCTGCAGCAGCATGAGTCCAAACTGGCAAAACCTGCAGACCCTGCAAAATCAGTAAAACTTGTAAGAAGATACAACTAAATGGAAGCAATAAACGGCATATTCAAGAAGATGGCTTTGATATACAAGCTGTTTGCCCTCATAGCCCTTGCGGTTGTGGGGAAAATTGCCTGGTTGCAGTTTATTGCCCCAACAGATACAACCGCCGTTGACATTGCTTACAGGGAGGAGAAGATTGAAGCCATAAGGGGAGACATAATGGCGCACGACGGCAGGCCTATGGCCACTTCTGTCCCATATTACCAGATAAGGATGGATTGCATTGTTCCCAATGAGGACACTTTCCAGAAACATATAGACGGCCTCAGCAAATCTTTGGCTGAGTTCTTTGGAAACAAAAGTGCTGCCAAATACAAACAGGAACTTGTAAAGGCCAGAAAAGAGGGCAAGAGATACAAGGCTCTTGGAAACAGGCTTGTTGACTATACAGAACTTGCACAGATAAAGACATTTCCAATCCTCAGGCTTGGAGCAAACAGGGGCGGCATAATTGTAGAGCAGAAATACAAGAGGAACAATCCGTACGGAAGGCTGGCTTACCGTACTATCGGTTTCATAAACACAGAGGGGGTTGGTGTAGGAATTGAGGGTACCTGCGACTATTACCTTAAAGGCTCACCTGGAAAACAGACTGTACAAAAGATGCTTGGCGGAGAGTGGAGGCCTGTTACAGGAGTGGAGGGTGTTGCTCCAAGAGACGGCTACGATATACTCACAACAATAGATATAGAAATTCAGGAAGCTGCAGAAAAAGCCCTGAGGGAGCAGTTGGCAAAAGGAATGAACATTGAAGGAGGTACAGCCATTGTAATGGAGGTTGCCACAGGTGCGGTAAGGGCAATTGCCAACATGAAAAAAATGGGTGACTCGTACGACGAGTCATACAACTACGCAATTGGAGATGCTACAGAACCGGGCTCCGTTTTCAAGCTTATGACCCTTGTATCCCTTCTTGAAGACGGACACGTAACATTGGAAGACCCCATTGATGGAGGCAACGGAAAATGGAGCTATGGCGGACACACCTACTCCGACACCCACGCATATGGAATGATGGATGTAAAGACAGCACTTGCAAAATCATCCAATGTAGCTTTTGCCAAACTGGCTGTAACATACTATGAGGGAAAAGAGCAGCAGTATGTAGACCGCCTCAACAGCATGAAAGTTGGAGAACGTTTCAACCTCGATATACAGGGAGAGGGCAGAGCATCCATTTACGGCCCCACTGATGCAATGTGGAGCAGGTCAAGCCTCTCTTCTATGGCTATAGGATACGCAACATTGCTCACACCGCTCCATACACTTACATTCTACAATGCAATTGCCAACGACGGCAAGATGATGAAACCTTATTTTATTGAGAATTATCAGGAAAACGGTGAGGTAATCAAGAATTTCGGTCCTCAGGAGATAAGTGGCTCAATATGCTCTAAAGAGACTGCAAGAGAGGCCAGAAGAGCCCTCAGACACGTAGTTGAAGTTGGTACCGGCAAGTTCATGAACAACAGCAAATATCAGATTGCCGGAAAAACAGGTACATCCCGAATTGCATTTGGCGGAAAAATAGGTTACGAGAAGAACGGTTTCAGGAGATATCAGGCTTCGTTTGCAGGCTTTTATCCGGCTGACAATCCAAAATACTCGGCAATCGTTGTCCTTTACTCGGGAGAAACCAGAGGAAACTTCTATGGCGGAAGCTGGGCAGGACCTGTGTTCAAACAGATTGCAGACCATATTTATTCTACCAGCAACGACTGGCAGCCTGTCCTTAATGGCGACAGGAAAACCGGCAACAGCCCCCGCGTTTCTACAGGCAGGCTGGATGCCCAAAGCAAGGTTCTGGCAGAACTGGATGTACCGTTCAGCAAAAAGGATATAAGTGAGAACAATTCGTCGGGATGGGCAGAGTTTAAAAAAGATACATCGGGAAGACTGGTTGCATGCAATTACTCTACAGACAACGACTCATTGATGAATGTGGTGAACATGGGATTGAAGGATGCCGTATACCTTCTTGAGAACAGCGGATACAAGGTTACATTCAAGGGGTACGGAAAAGTTGTGGGACAAGAGCCCAAAGCGGGCACTGTACTCCCTAAGGGATCAGTTATAAACTTAACACTTAAAGAGAATGGAGATCAGTAGAATATTTGATGGAGTGGATGTATGTTCCACCTATAATGGGGCAAATATTGAGGTTGTCAGCTGCGATTCCCGCACCTGCACACCCGGATCACTCTTTGTTGCAGTGAGAGGTGCCGATACAGACGGACACTCATTCATAGGTAAAGCTATAGAGAACGGTGCCAAACATATTGTTTGTGAAGAGATTCCACAGGAGGTTAAAGGAGAGGATGTGCAGTTCATACTTGTAAGGGAGAGCCGCAAGGCCATTGCCCATATAGCAGCAAATTTCTATGATAATCCATCACGCAAGCTTAGAGTGGTGGCAGTTACCGGAACAAACGGCAAGACATCAATTGCAACATTGCTGTACCAGCTCTTTACAAAACTGGGCTATTGCTGCGGTCTGCTCTCTACAATTGCCAACTATGTTGGAGATAAAAGGTATGAAGCAATAAATACTACACCAGGTCCAATGGAGCTCAACAGGCTCCTTGCACAGATGGCGGATGAAGGATGTGAGTTCTGCTTTATGGAGGCAAGTTCACACGCCATAGACCAGCAGAGGACAGAGGGGATAAAGTTTGAAGGGGCAATCTTCACTAACCTTACCCACGACCACCTCGATTATCATAAAACCTTTGCAAATTACCTTGCCTGCAAAAAAAGGTTGTTTGACACCTTGCCTGCAGGGGCATTTGCCCTAACCAATATAGATGACCGGAACGGAGAAGTAATGGTACAGAATACCAGGGCAACCGTTAGTACCTACTCCTGCCGCAATTGGGCCGATTACAGAGTAAAAACACTTGAAAAGACCATTGAGGGGATGCTCTTGAACATAAATGGCAAAGAGGTATGGTGCAGGTTCATTGGAGCGCACAATGCCGCAAACCTCACCGCAGTATTTGGAGCGGCAATGCTTCTTGGAGCCAAAGAAGAGGAGACAATTACAGCAATGAGCACCCTTACCTCGGTAGCAGGAAGGTTGGAATATTTCAAGGGGGAGGATGATATTATTGCAGCAGTGGACTACGCACATACACCAGATGCACTGGAAAATGTACTCAAGACCCTAAAGGATCTTGAACCATGTGGAGACCTCATCTGCGTATTCGGATGCGGCGGAAACAGGGACAAGACCAAAAGGCCGGAGATGGGCGCAATAGCAACCAAGTATTCAAACAGGGTTGTAGTAACATCAGACAACCCCAGATTTGAAGACCCGAATGAGATAATTGCAGACATCAAGGGAGGAATGGATATCAAGGGAAAGGCAATTTCACTTTTTATTCCCGACAGAATTGAAGCAATACGTACTGCAATCCTCACTGCCAAACCGGGATCAATAGTGCTTGTAGCAGGCAAAGGGCACGAGGATTACCAGATAATAAACGGTGTAAAACACCACCTGGACGATAAAGAAATAATAAAAGAGGCATTCCTCATGCAGAGGGAGGCAAAAAACATACAATAGAGAATGATATACCATCTGTTTGATTATTTGAGCAAAGCGGGAGTAGATTTCCCGGGAATAGGATTGATGCAATACATCACATTCAGGGCTCTCGTTGCTCTGATGACAGCATTGCTTGTGGCATTGTATGCCGGTCCCAAGATCATCAAGAAACTCCAGATGAAACAAATAGGAGAAGATATAAGGGATCTTGGCCTGGAAGGTCAGATGCAGAAGAAAGGTACCCCTACAATGGGCGGTATCATAATCATCCTCTCCATTATCGTACCGGCACTTTTGTTCGGCAATCTTACAAACATATATGTGCAGCTGCTTATTGTATCTGCCATCTGGCTGGGCCTGATAGGATTCCTTGACGACTCAATAAAAGTCTTCAAAAAGAACAAGGACGGCCTCAGCGGCAAATACAAGATTATTGGCCAGGTAACATTGGGCCTCGTTGTAGGTCTTGCACTCTGTTTGAGCGACCAGCTCGACGGTGCCAATACTCTTACCAACATCCCTTTCGTTAAAGGAAACCAGTTTGACTATGCATGGCTAAATCCTTTTGGAGGGGCATTCGGTGAAATCTTCACCCGCGTAATATACGTAGTTGTAGTGATATTTGTAATTACCGCAGTATCAAACGGCTCTAACCTTACCGACGGCATGGACGGACTTGCCACAGGTGTATCTGCCTTCATAGGAATCACCCTTGCAATCCTCGCATATTTGTCGGGAAACACAATATATGCATCTTACCTTGATATAATGTACATCCCACACAGCGGCGAAGTGGTAATCTTCATGTCTGCCTTCATTGGTGCACTGGTAGGATTCCTCTGGTACAACACATATCCTGCCCAGGTATTTATGGGTGATACCGGAAGCCTTGCCCTTGGCGGAATAATCGCTGTGGCTGCAATCATCCTGAAGAAGGAGCTGCTTATACCTGTAATGTGCGGAATCTTCTTTGTTGAGAGCCTGTCCGTAATTATGCAGAGATACTATTTCAAATACACAAAGAAGAAATACGGAGAAGGAAGGAGAATATTCAAGATGAGCCCTCTTCATCACCATTTCCAGAAAGAGGGAATTCCTGCAATCATACAGAAGCCATACAAGGCGCTCCCTGAGGCAAAGATTGTAGTAAGATTTTGGATTATAACCATTTTGCTTTGTGCAATAACAATAATAACACTTAAAATAAGATAGTAATGCAAAGAGTTGTTGTTCTTGGAGGAGGAGAGAGCGGCGCAGGCTCGGCCGTTCTGGCAAAGGTAAAGGGATTTAACGTATTCCTAAGCGATAATGGTCTCCTTAAGGAGGACACCAAAGCGATGTTGTGCAAATGGGAGATTGAGTGGGAAGAGGGAGGCCACACATTGGAAAAGATCCTCAACGCAGACGAGATCATAAAGAGTCCGGGTATTCCCGACAACGTACCGCTTATCCTATCCGCAAAAGAGAAGGGGATAAAAGTAATCTCTGAAATAGAATTTGCGGGAAGATATGACAACGCCAAAAAGATATGCATTACCGGAAGCAACGGCAAAACCACAACCACATCCCTCATCTACTTTATGCTTAAAAACGCAGGTTTGAATGTTGGATTGGCCGGAAACATAGGACAGAGCTACGCCTACCAGGTTGCAACTGAAAAATACGATTACTACGTACTTGAGTTGAGCAGCTTCCAGCTTGACGGAATGTATGAGTTCAAGGCAGATATTGCCATACTCATGAACATCACTCCTGACCATCTCGACCGGTACGGATTCAAAATGCAGAACTACATAAACTCCAAGTTCCGCATTACCCAGAACATGAAGGAGGAAGACTGCTTCATATTCTGTCAGGACGACCCAGTGACTATTGGGGAGCTTGAGAAGATAGTTACAAGGGCAAAAATGCTCCCTTTCTCACAGAAAGAGAGTGTTGCACAGGGCGCATACGCAGACAACGACAAAATATGTGTCAACTTTAACGGAGACACAGACTTCATCTACCTTAAGGAGCTTGCACTGCAGGGAAAACACAATGTGTACAATTCAATGGCTGCAGCAATTGCCGCAAAGGCCATAAATATAGATAAAAAGGTTATCAGGGAGAGCCTTATGACCTTTACAGGAGTTGAGCACAGAATGGAGAAGGTGATGAAGATAAAGAACGTAATGTACATCAATGACTCAAAGGCAACCAATGTGGATTCTGCGTGGTACGCTTTGGACAGCATGACAACACCTGTAGTATGGATTGCAGGCGGCAAGGACAAGGGGAACGATTATGAGCCGCTCTTCCAGCTCGTAAAGGACAAGGTAAGGGTACTTATCTGCATGGGATTGCACAATGAGAAACTGCACGAGAACTTTGCGGATAAAGTTGACATGATATTTGACGTACAGTCTGCTCAGGATGCAGTTGCCAAGGCATACGAGGTGTCCCAAAGCGGTGAGACCGTACTGCTTTCACCTTGCTGTGCAAGTTTCGACCTCTTCAAAAGCTACGAGGACAGGGGCAGACAGTTCAAGGATGCAGTAAGAAGTTTATAATAAATGGAGAAGTATATGGAAAAGTCTATATTAAGCAGACTCAATGGAGACAAGGTTATCTGGACAGTGGTATTTCTGCTGTCGCTTATCTCCATTGCCCTTATATACTCTTCCAGCAGCTCCCTGGCATACAAGGAAAAGACCACCAACTTCGCATTCCTCATAAAACAGATACAATTTGTATTTATGGGGCTTGTAGCCCTCTATGCCTGCTACAAGATACCGTTGGGCTGGTATAGGGGACTCGCAAACATCGCCCTGCTGGTAAGTATCATACTGCTGGCACTCACCCCTATAATAGGTGTTGAGATCAACGGTGCAAAAAGGTGGATAAACCTGGGTTTCACCACATTCCAGCCTACAGAGATGGCCAAGATTGCCATAGTGCTCTATCTTGCAAGGGCCCTGGAGGTATCACGGCTGGAGACATTCAAGGAGTTCCTCATAAGGATAATCATACCTGTAGGAGTCACTTGCGTGCTCATTCTCATAGGAAGTGTCTCTGCAGCACTGTTTGTAGGAATGATAAGCCTTCTTATGCTCATAATAGCGGGTGTAAAATGGAACTACATATTCAAGGCCGGGGGAATAGCCGGAGGAATGCTGGTTCTAATAATAATCCTCCACCTTTGCGGCCTTACCCTCTTCTCAAGGCTTGACACCGCAATGAGCCGTGTAACCAAATTCACCAAAGGGGTGGAGATTGAGGCAGACATGACTGCAGAAGAGAAGCAGAAGGCTGCAGACAAGACATACCAGGCAGATATGGCAAAAGTGGCAATATCATCTGTAGGAATAATTGGAAAAGGTCCGGGCAAGAGCACACAGCGCTACTTCCTGCCGCACCCATATTCAGATTATATTTTTACAATTATAATTGAGGAGTACGGAATGGCAGGGGGAATAGGTGTAATACTGCTCTACCTTTGGTTCCTGTTCCGGTGCATAATTCTGGTAAAGAACTGCACCAAGGTGTTTACAGCCCTCACCGTAGCCGGACTGGGACTCCTTATAACGGTACAGGCCACGCTGCATATACTTGTTAATGTAGGATACCTCCCCGTAACCGGACACACCCTGCCGCTGCTGAGCCTTGGAGGAACATCCCTTGTAATTCTAAGCTGCGCTTTCGGTATAATATTGTCGGTGAGCCGTACAATTGATGTATCGTCGCAGAAAAAGAAACTTGCAGCAGCAGGCGCCGATGCACCGCAGGTAGAGGCAATACCAGTGGAGACCAAAGAAAATACAGAAGAGAAAGAATACGAAATAATGGGTCCTGGAGACCAGTTCAAATAGAGATTATGAAAGAGCAACTGAAAGTTATAATAAGCGGAGGAGGTACAGGGGGACACATTTTCCCTGCAATATCCATAGCCAACGCAATTAAGGAGACAAGGCCCCAGGCGGAAATTCTCTTTGTTGGAGCATTGGGAAAAATGGAGATGGAAAAAGTACCTGCTGCAGGATACCCCATAAAAGGGATACCTGCAAGGGGGCTCAAACGTCCGCTCTACTCCCCTTCCAACATCTCGGTTGCACTGGATTACCTCAAATGCAAAAGGATTGCAAAAAAGATAATAAAGGAGTTCAGGCCAAACCTTGTAGTGGGAGTTGGAGGATATGCCAGTGCTGCAATAGTTGGAGCGGCAGCCGGTATGGGAATTCCTGTTCTGCTCCAGGAGCAGAACTCTTTTGCAGGTCTGGTAAACAGGAAAAATGCCAAAAATGCAAGCAAGATCTGCGTTGCATACGACGGCATGGAGAGGTTCTTCCCTGCAGAGAGGATCCTCAACACCGGAAACCCCATAAGAAAAGATATCGGGAAGGCAACAGAGCAACAGAAGGAGCAGGGGTACAGATACTACAATCTGTCACCACAGAAAAAGACAATTTTTGTGGTTGGAGGGAGCCTGGGATGCCGCACCCTCAACGAGTGCATGAAGAAAGCCATTGAAGAGCAGAAACTTCTTGCTCCCGACAGTGATGTTCAGGTAATCTGGCAGCACGGCAAGATATACAAGGAGGAGATTGATGCATTCATGAAAGGAAAGGAGCAGGAGAACATCTTCTTCTCGGATTTCATCCAGAGGATGGACCTTGCGTACGCTGTGGCAGACGTTGTTGTAAGCCGCGCCGGAGCAGGTACAATCTCGGAATTGTGCGTAGCGGAGAAATGCACGGTATTTGTACCGTCACCAGTAGTTGCGGAAGACCATCAGACCCACAATGCAATGGCTCTGGTAAACAAAAATGCCGCAATGATAATAAAGGACGCTTCTGCAAAAGAGGAGCTTCTCCCTTGCCTTGAGCAACTGCTTGCACAGCCTCAGAAGATAAAGGAACTTGAAGAGAATATAGCAAAGCTGGCCAAAAAGGATGCAGCGGCAACAATAGCACAGGAGTGCCTCAAACTTGCAGAGAAATAAAGATGAAGAGTGTATATTTCATAGGAATTGGAGGTATAGGAATGAGCGCAATAGCCCGTTACTATAACCACGCAGGATATAAAGTGAGCGGATACGACCGTACCCCAAGCAAGCTTACCGGCAAACTTGAGGAGGAGGGTATAGAAATCCACTACACTCCCGACATTGACGCCCTCCCAAAAGATGTGGAACAGACCCTTGTCATATACACACCAGCCATTCCAAAGGATATGGAGGAACTGGTATATGCACAGGAAAAGGGATACAGACTCATCAAACGCTCAAGGGCTCTTGGAGAGATAGCATCAATGCAGAAATGTCTTGGTGTAGCTGGAACACACGGAAAAACCACCACAAGCACATTGCTTGCACATCTGTTTACCCACTCGGGCAAAGGGTGCTCGGCATTTTTGGGAGGCATCTCAAAAAACTACCGCACCAACCTGCTGCTGAGCAAGAATCCGGTACTTGTAGCAGAGGCAGATGAATTTGACCGTTCATTCCTGCAGCTGTTCCCGCACGTGGCAATCATAACCTCAACAGATGCCGACCATCTGGACATATACGGAGATGTGGATACCATCAGAAGCGCATTTGCAGAGTTTGCATCACAGATAAAGGAAGAGGGTGCGCTTGTACTGAAAAAGGGGGTGGAAATAGACTTGAGCAATGTAAAGGCAAAGGTTTTCACCTACTCATACTCGGAGCGGGCAGACTTCTACCCTACCGCCATGGAGACAATTGAGGGTGGATACACCAGATTCAACCTCGTATATCCCGAGTTCACTACAATATACGGCAACACAGTACCTGCAGGCACAATTGAGGGATGTACAGTAGGCATCCCCGGCTGGGTGAATGTGGAGAACGGCATTGCAGCAGCTGCTGCCGCACTACTTGGTGGACTTGAGCCTCAGGAGGTAAAGGAGGCCCTTGCAGCATTCCAGGGTGTGGAGAGGAGGTTCGATGTTCACATCAATACCCCAAAACTCACCTACATAGATGACTATGCTCACCATCCGAGGGAATTGAGTTCTGCAATAAGTTCAATAAGGAACATTTTCCCGGGGAGGAAGATTACAGCAATTTTCCAGCCTCACCTGTACACAAGGACAAGGGATTTTGCTGCAGAATTTGCCCAGAGCCTCAGCATGCTGGATGAGCTTATCCTGCTTGACATATACCCTGCAAGGGAGTTGCCTATTGAGGGGGTTACATCTGATATCATATTCAAGGATGTTACTGCAGGAAAGAAAACCCTTATAAAGAAGGAGGAGGTGCTGGATTTCCTTAAAGATAAAGAACTGGACATACTCATCACTTTTGGTGCAGGAGACATTGACAGGCTTATTGTACCTATAGAAACAATGTTGAACGGAAGATTGTAATGTTTAAAAAGATTCTCATATATTTTGCCGTAACCCTGGTTATTGGAGCAATTGGGGCATATTTCTTTTTTGCAGAGAAGCTCTACAGCACCAATATGCCGGCATCGCTGTGCCGCGAGGTAAACATCACCCTGCTGGACAGTGTCCAGAACAGGTTTGTAACCCCGAATGAAGTACTGGAAATTGTAGAGGGTTTCAGCGGTAAAAGCATAGGACAACCTGTAGAAAAAATAAACACCCATCTTATAGAAAAGCTGCTCCGCCAGAGGAGTGCAATAAAGGAATCCCAGGTTAGCGTAACAAGGGATGGAAAACTGCAGATAGATATTACCCAACGCAAGCCGGTGCTGAGAATCCAGAGCCAAAACGGAGGATTTTACGTAGATGAAACCCAATATATCTTCCCGCTTGTACCAACATTTACATCCTATGTACCTATAGTAAGCGGACACATCCCTTTCACCCTCAACGCAGAGCACAGAGGAATGGCACTTGAGGATGACGGCAACTGGATGGAGAAAGTTCTGGAACTTGGGAACTACTTGAGCAACGACTCTTTCTGGAGTGCACAGATAGAGCAGATATATGTGGATGCAGCCGGAGATATTATACTAGTTCCCCGCGTAGGTGACCACACAATCATTTTCGGCGACCTCAATGACATAGAGACAAAGTTCAACAAACTGTACACATTCTACAAAAACGTAGCTCCTGCCGAGGGATGGGAAAAGTACAGCAGCGTGAACCTCAAATATAAAGACCAGATAATTTGCAAATTAAAGACAAAGAAAAAAAATAAATAATCTTGGAGTTATGAGAAAACTAATCGCAGCCATAGACCTGGGAACATCCAAGGTTGTGTGTATGGTAGGTGAAAAGACAGAAGCCGGGGTAAAAATCATTGCCATGAATGAAGCTCCCAGCAAAGGAGTCAGCAGAGGCGAGGTTGTAAACATCCAGTCTGCCCTTGAATCAATCATGCCCACAATCCAGAATGTGGAGAATGCCATTGGAGAGAGCATCAATGACGTATTCATTGGTGTAGCAGGACAAAACATAAAATGCATCCAGGGGACAAACCAGACCTCAAGGGTTAATCCCGACGACCTTATAACTCTTTCTGAAATAGAAGAGATAACCAGAAAAATGCATGGTGTTGCATGCCAGGAGGGAGAAGAGGTGCTTCATGCCATTCCACAATCATACAACATAGACGACTTTATGGGCATAACCGAGCCAAAAGGAATGACAGGAAAGGAGATTTTCTCAAACTTCAAGCTGGTATTGGGCAAAAAAACATCTACACAGCAGAGAAACAATGTATTGGCAAGAGCAGGCCTTAAACTTAAAGGGGTATTCCTTGAGCCTATGGCATCTGCCAAGGCAGTACTGGAAGATGATGAAAAAGAGGTTGGTGTAGCACTGCTCGACATTGGAGGCGGTACAACAGATGTTCTCATAATCCATGAAAATATAATAAGACATGCAGCGGTAATCCCTTTCGGCGGCAACAGCATCACTGAGGATCTCAAGCAGGGCTGCGGCGTATCCTCAAAAGTTGCAGAACAGCTCAAGACCATCCATGGTTCTTGCATGAGTTCCATTGCTCCCGACAAAAGTGTACGCATAAACGGCATTGGAGGAAGAAAAGACAAGGAAATACACTACAGGACCATTGCTGAAATCATTGAATCAAGGGTAGAAGAGATTTTGGAAGCCGCAATGTACGAGATTGAAAGATCGGGCTATAAAGAGAAGATAAACACAGGCCTTGTAATTACCGGCGGAACCTCTCAGCTTGCAAATCTGCAGCAATTTGCCCGCCTGGTTACAGGAATGGAGACAAGACTTGCAATCCCCAACAAGCTTTACACCCTCATGGAACTTCCTTTGAACAAGCCTTCATTGGCAACAGGTACAGGACTTGTGATAATGGGATTTGAAGAGATGGAGAAGCAGGCAAAACAAGGCAATCCGTACAGCGCAATGACCTCCGCAAAGCAGAAGAAAGAAGAGGAAAAACCATTTGAGGAACAAAAAGAGGTAAAAGAAGAGGTGAAGGAACAGCCTAAGGCACAGAAAGGAAGGGATTGGAGCAAAATATGGGATGTATTCAAATCAGATAACGTATTCAAAGATAACGACGCATAATTATGGAAGATCTTAATTGTTTGGTTCCCGACGGATGGGACATGAGCCAGAGCATCATAAAAGTAATTGGTGTAGGTGGAGGCGGATGCAATGCGGTATCTGAGATGTACCGCCAGGGTATAAAAGATGTGGATTTCATGGTATGCAACACAGATATCCAGTCCCTTAAGATCAGCCAGGTACCGGAAACACTCCGTTTGGGGTCGGACCTCACACGCGGTCTTGGAGCGGGATGTGATCCGGAAAAAGGGAGGAAAGCTGCGACAGAATCTATAGAAGACATAAGGAAATCATTGTCGGGAAACACCGAGATGGTCTTTATCACTGCCGGTATGGGTGGTGGTACCGGAACCGGTGCAGCCCCCGTTATTGCACAGGTTGCCAAAGAGATGGGAAAACTTACCGTGGCAGTAGTTACCCTCCCTTTCCGCGACGAAGGTCCTGAGTTTGTAAACCGTGCAGTAAAAGGCATCCGCGAACTCAAAAAACACGTGGACAGCCTCCTTATCATTGACAACCAGAAACTCTACAACGTATTTGGAGAACTTACAATATTTGATGCATTCCCAAGGGCCGACGAGGTCTTGAGCACAGCTGTAAAGAGTATCGCAGACATCATCAACCGCCCGGGTTTCATCAACGTGGATTTTGCAGACGTGAGGATGGTAATGAACAACAGCGGCATGGCAATAATGGGTATGGGAGAGGCAGAAGGCCCCGACAGAGCAATTGACGCCGTGCAGAAAGCACTCGATTCCCCTCTTTTGAACGACTGCGACCTTACAACAGCAAAAGGACTCCTTATAAACATCACATCAAGTAAAGAAGACGGAGGTCTTACAATGGCCGAACTTTCTCAGATTATGGACCAGGTAAGAAGCTTTACCGGAGGTTCTGCCAACAAGTTCAAACGAGGTGTGGTATACGATCCTACTATTGGCAAGAAGATAAGTGTAACCATTGTGGCTACCGGCTTTGAGATAAGCAACCTGCCTCAGATTGATATGGATGACAATCCTGACGGCCCTGTAAGCCTTAATCCTGGAGAAGATATCTGGGATGATGATGACACAGATACAAATGTACAGGAAAATGAAATGGGTGGCGATATCCAGAAACAGGTATACATCAGACCTGAGGGCAAACCGGCACTTATCCTTGAACCTTCAGATGATATCAGCCAGTTGGAGAGGGTTCCTGCATATGTAAGAAGAAACAAGAAGCTCACCGGAATAATGACAGAATTTTAGTAGATTTGCGTTCAAATTAAAATTTACAGAATCATGACAGAGAGAAGAAGACGAGTAAGGTTCGCACCAAGCCCCACAGGCCCCCTTCACATGGGAGGTGTAAGAACCGCACTATACAACTACCTTTATGCAAAACAGGGAGGCGGAGATTTCATTATCCGCATTGAGGACACAGACTCACAGAGATTTGTACCCGGAGCAGAAAAATATATCATAGACTCATTGAACTGGTGCGGCATTATTCCCGACGAAGGAGTGGATGCACAGGGCAACGTGGTTGAGACCCCAAGCGAGAGACATCCCCATGCCCCATACAGACAGTCACAGCGCAAACCCATCTACAGGGCATACGCAGAGAAACTGATTGAGAACGGATACGCATACTATGCATTCGACACCGCAGAGGAACTGGATGCAAAAAGGAAAGAGGCTGAGGCCAACAAACAGAACTTCATCTACAACTACCAGACACGCAAGGAACTTAAGAACTCCCTTACCCTTCCTGCAGACGAGGTGGCAAGATTGCTTGAAACCACCACAAACTGGACAATCCGTTTCAAGAACCCTGAAAACGAAATTGTAAAGATGGATGACCTCATCCGCGGCCACATTGAGATGAACACCAGCACTTTGGACGACAAAGTGCTTTGGAAACGCGCAGACGAGCTTCCTACATACCATCTTGCAAACATTGTGGATGACCACCTTATGGAGATCACCGAGGTTATACGCGGCGAGGAGTGGCTTCCGTCACTTCCGCTCCACTATATGCTTTACAAGGCATTCGGATGGACCGATACACAGCCACGCTTTGCCCACCTTTCATTGCTTTTGAAACCTGACGGAAAAGGCAAATTGAGCAAACGCGACGGCGACCGCCTAGGATTCCCTGTATTCCCTCTCAAATGGGTAAATGCAGAGGGTGAAGTAAGCCGCGGTTACAGGGAGGACGGATACTACCCTGAGGCATTCGTCAACCTTCTTGCCCTTCTTGGCTGGAATCCAGGTACCGAGCAGGAGCTTTTCACTATGGATGAGCTTGTAAATGCCTTCTCTTTGGAAAGGGTAATCAAATCTGGTGCAAGATTCAATGCCGACAAGGCAAAATGGTTCAACCAGGAGTACCTGAGAAAACAGACTGAAGCCCAGCTTGCACAGCAGTTCATCCCTATCCTTGAGGAGAATGGTGTTGACACATCAAAATACCCTGTAGAATTCGTTGAGCAACTTTGCGGCCTCATTAAGGAGAGAGCCCATTTTGTGGCTGACTTCTGGGATATCTGCAGCTATTTCTTCGTTGCCCCAACAGCATACGCAGAGAACGATGTCAAGAAGTTCTGTACCCCTGAGACAATGGAGATCATTGAGAAAGTAAAAGCCTTCATTGCAGCAATGGAGATAAAGGAGTTTGCCACTGCAGGTAACACCCCTAAAGCAGAATGCGTACACGCAATTGAAGAGAAACTCACAGGATACATAAAGGAAAACGAGTGGAAGATGGGAGCAGTGATGAATACCCTCCGTCTCTTCTTCGTAGGCCAGGCAAAAGGTCTTGGAATTGCTGATATCATCTACTTTGTAGGAAAAGAAGAAGCCCTCCGCCGCATAGAAGCGGGCCAGAAGGCAGTATAAACGAAAGGCGGCTCAGGCCGCCTTTTTTATTGCGCTATAAACCTGTAGACTATCTCACCAACCTGTTTGTCGGGAGCAGTAGATGAAGCACGGAAACGGCTTCTTTTGGCAGCATCAACTGCAGATTTAATAATACATTCATCGGAAGAGGATACATTGCTGATTACTGCTGCTGCAGTTACATAGCCTTTTTTGTTTACTGTAATCCTCACACTTACATCACCCCCGCCCTGGCATTTATAGGCCGGCACAGGCAAGGATATTGCCTTCCTGCCGTCCAATGAGTATGATATTACTGAAGGGCCCTTGTATTGCGGGGCATCGCTGTCGGGAAGATTATTGCCTGTTGTGGCAACATCATCGTCATTTCCCTGCTCACGGAGTGCGGCTGCCCTGGAGGCATCAAGTTTCTTCTGGAGCTCACGCGCCTCGTCATACACCTGGTTGGGGTTCTTGAAACGGTCGTCCTTAAGGGGTTGGCTGGCCCTGTCCACAGCCACATTGCGGTACTGGTTTGGGGATATCCTGCCACTTAGAAGATCATCCAGCTCCTTGCTGGCCTGGGCCTTGAGCTCCTCCTGCCTGGCTATCTCCTCCAGCTGCTCAAGCTTGGAGAAATCCAGCACAAAAGAAGTCTCCTCACTCACAACCCCATGGATTGCAGTGAGGAGAAATATTATAAGTACCACCAGATGAAATATTACTGTGGTATAGAATCCTGTCTTTTTCTCTTTTGAGTCAAGAAATTTCATCTGCGGCAATTCTCTTCTAGAACTCTGCTGATTTTGGTGTTCTTGGGAATGGGATAACGTCCCTGATGTTCTGCATACCTGTCACGAACAAAAGAAGTCTCTCAAATCCAAGACCGAAACCGCTGTGAGGAGCAGTACCGAAACGGCGGGTATCCATATACCACCACAAGTTGGTTGTATCCATGTTCAACTCAGCAATACGGGCACTCAATTTCTCAAAGCTCTCCTCCCTCTGCGAACCTCCAATAATCTCACCAATCTTAGGGAACAGCACATCCATTGCCCTTACAGTCTTTCCATCCTCATTCTGTTTCATGTAGAATGCCTTGATATCCTTAGGGTAGTCTGTAAGGATTACAGGTTTCTTGAAGTGTTTCTCAACAAGGTATCTCTCGTGCTCGCTCTGAAGGTCAATGCCCCATGCTACAGGGAACTCGAACTTCTCACCGCTCTTAAGCAGGATATCAACACCCTCTGTATAGGTAAGTCTTACAAACTCAGTTGATATAACACTCTCAAGACGGCTGATAAGCTCCTTGTCAAACATGTCGTTAAGGAACTTGAGGTCATCCATACAGTTGTCCAAAGCATACTTGACGCAGTATTTGATGAAATCCTCTGCCAAGTCCATATTGTCCTCAATCTCATAGAATGCCATCTCAGGCTCAACCATCCAGAACTCAGCCAAGTGTCTTGGGGTATTTGAGTTCTCTGCACGGAAAGTAGGGCCGAAAGTGTAGATCTGGCCAAGAGCCATCGCTCCAAGTTCACCCTCCAACTGGCCGCTCACTGTAAGTGCTGTCTGTCTGCCAAAGAAGTCGTTTGAGAAATCAACCTCACCGGCCTCAGTTTTAGGGATGTTGTTCAAATCCATGGTTGTTACCTGGAACATTGCACCTGCACCCTCGCAGTCACTTGCTGTAATAAGTGGTGTGTGCAAATAGCAGAAACCTCTGTCATTGAAATATTTGTGGATGGCAAATGCCATTGCGTGCCTGATTCTCAATACACAACCGAATGTGTTGGTACGTGGTCTGAGGTGTGCAATCTCCCTCAGGAACTCCATGCTGTGGCCCTTCTTCTGCAAAGGATAGGTCTCAACATCTGCAGTACCGTAAATCTCAATCTCCTTAGCCTGGATCTCAACGCTCTGGCCTTTACCCATAGACTCAACAAGATCACCCTTTACAGCAATACACGCACCTGTAGTGATGTTCTTGAGCAACTCCTCAGAGATATTTGCAACATCACATACAACCTGAATATTATTTACTGTAGAACCGTCATTAAGTGCAATGAACGCTACATTCTTGTTTCCTCTCTTTGTTCTTACCCAACCTTTTGCCAACACCTCAACACCTGGGGTCTCTTTAAGCAACTGGGCAATTCTCATTCTTTTAATCTCACTCATATTATGAATCTTTTTCTAAAGTCGTACAAAAACGCAAAGTTAAGAAATTTGCAGTTTATTCTACATATTTCTTTAGTGCATTAGCCCAAATCTTGTATGCAGCCTTGTTTATATGCAGGCCGTCCTTGGTAAACTGCCCGTCCATGTGCAAAGAACCAGGAGCCTTGAAGTAATCATACAAATAGATGTACTTCAAATCATACTTGCGGGCCATCTTCCTCAATCCCTTGTTCACGCGTCTGATGGTATGGGTCTTGTCCTGCTTGTTCATTGTCTTGTAGATGCACTTGTCATAGTTGTAAGGCAACAAAGACTGTATGTACAATGTGGTATTCGGGCACTTGTCAACAATCTCCTTAACCACCTTCTCAATATCCACAAGAACGCTGTCAGATGTAATCTGGTGGCTTATGTCATTTACACCAACCAAAAGGAAGATTTTCTTTGGATTTCCCGGAAGAATCTGGTGCAACCTGTCATAGATACCGGGAGCATCATCACCCACGATACCCCTATTTACAACAGAAATACCCTCAGGAAGCCACTCCTTGAACAATGTTGCCCAATCGCCACCCTCTGTAAGGCTGTCGCCCAACATTACAAAATCATTGGGATTTATAGGCCTCTCCTGCTCAAACTGTGCAGTCCTCTTGTAATAATGGTCGCTGTATTTCTTCTGGGTCTGCGCAAAAACACTTGTAGCCATAACAGCAAAAGCCAGTGCCAAAACAAAAATTTTCTTCATATGTCAAATATTATTCTTCCCGACAATTAAATCTCCACTGCTTTGGAACCCTTGCTCTCATTCCAGCATCTGTCTACAACTGCAACAACATATCTGCCGCCCTCAGCGTGTGCAGGATTCTGTGCAAAATCAAACTCTGCATCAGGTACAAGCTTTATCAGACAATCCTTGTTGGCCTTGTCTGCCTCCACCCCTGCAGGGAAATAATAAACTGCATAGAAAAGGGCTTTCTGCATAGGGTCTTCTGCATCCTGTGCGTTCTGGTTCCAGCTCATCTTGCCGTTTTCAGCCTTAAGATTCTCAACTCCTTTAGGGGCCTTGCTGTCAAGCCAGTGGTAAACAGGGGCAAGAGCCGGAGTTTTCTGGTAATTTGTCCTCAGTTTCTCCTGCATGCCTGCCGAGTTTCTTACAAGGCTCCACGCAGGCCACCATACATTACCGTGAACGTTAGGAAGATCCCTTACAAGTCTCATCTTGGCCTCTGTCTGGTCAATCTCAGGGTTGTTCACATCAGGTTTGCTGAAAGATCCCACACTCTGGCCAATATAAAGGTGTCCTCTCTTCCATGTATCATTCCACCAGTTGATAAGCACCTCATAACAAGCCCTCTTGTGTCCGATCTCCCAGTACAACTGAGGCACAACATAATCAATAATTCCTATCTCTGCCCAACGGGGAACATCTGCAAACAGCTCATCATAGTTTGAAAGGCCGTTTGTATTGCTGCCTGAACTGTCGGGAGTATCCTTCTTGTTCCTGTGGATTCCGAACGGGCTTATACCGAACCTTACCCAAGGTTTGATCTCCTTTATTGTATCGTTCAGCTGTTTGATGAGCAGCTCAACATTATATCTTCTCCAGTCTCCAAGGACAGCCTTATACTCAGACGAATCCTTTACAACAAACCCCTGCTCTGCAGCATATTTATCAAAAGCAAGTGAATCGTTGAACTCAACACCTGTAATTGGATATGGATAGAAGTAATCATCAAAATGGACAGCCTCAATGTCATATCTTGTTACAATATCGGCAATTGCCTTGGTTGTAAAATCCCTTGAAAGCGGCTCCGCAGGGTTGAAATACCACTGTTTGCCGTGTTTCACAAAAATCTCGGGATGCTTGTAGTACAAATGGTCTGCACAAAGGGTATCTGTCTCAAGCAAGGTAACCCTGTAAGGGTTGCACCATGCGTGGAACTCCATCCCCCTCTTGTGGCTCTCGTCAATCATAAACTGCATAGGATCCCACTCCTCGGCTGGAGCCACACCCTGTACTCCCGACAGATATCTGCTCCAAGGCTCAACTTCAGACTTGTAGAAAGCATCAGCGCAAGGCCTTACTTGGAAAATCACAGCATTGCAACCTGCAGTCTGCATTGAATCCAGCACCTCAACGAACATATCCTGAACCTCCTGACGGCTCATATCCTTTATCTTTGTATTACCCACAATGTGGATCCATCCACCTCTGAACTCCCTTCCTGTATTGTCAACCTCTCCGGCTGAACAGCTCTGCAATGAAAACGCCATCTGCAAAGAGAAACATAGCATAATGGCAAAAGAAAATAGCTTTTTCATATCGGTCAAAATTTAGAATTCAACACCCATTGCCTCACAGATTTTCTTAGGGACATCTGTATTGTCCTGTCTTCCTGCAAACATCTCACTTCCCGCACCAATTGCGAATACAGGAACGGCACCACCTGTATGCGAAGTAGTGGTCCAACCTATTTTAGCAGCTACAGAAAGTGAATCGGCTGAAATGCCTTCCATATAATTTGAAACATCTGAGCCACCTTCAACTTTAGACTCAGCAGGAGACTTCACAACATTCAAGTCATAAACATAACCCTTTCCCCTACCCAATGTAACGCCACCTGTCTCGTGGTCTGCAGTAACTACTATAAGTGTTTCGTCGGGATGCTGTTTGTAGAACTCATACGCAAGTGCTATTGCCTGGTCAAAATCTAGGGTTTCAAAAATGGTACCAGCCAAATCGTTGGAGTGTGCAGCCCAGTCAATCTTGCCACCCTCAACCATAAGGAAGAAACCTTTCTCATTATTAAGGAACTCAATTGCACTCTCCACAACCTGCGGAAGGGTAAGGTCACCCTCAACACGCTCTGCCACGTATGGAAGGTCATTGTTTTTCTTCTCCCCCTTCTGGAACAGCACCATTTTCTCAGCAGTATCCTTTTTACCTGCAAACTCATCAATACCGTATGCAAACTCATATCCGGCTTCAGAAGCTATATCGTAAAGCGACTTCTCCTGCTCCCTCTTGTCCTTTGCACCATAAAATCCGCCACCGCCAAAGAACTCAAAACCGGAGGTAGCCAACTGCTCAGCAATTGAATAGTAATCGCTCCTGGCAGAAGAATTGGCATAGAAAGATGCCGGAGTTGCATGGTCAATAGTAACAGATGTAGTAATTCCCACAGGAAAACCTGCATTATGTATCTTATATGCAATGGATGTAAGCTCTGCCGAATCCGGTGTGACACCCAACATACCGTTATCTGTCTTGCTGCCTGTAGCCAATGCTGTACCCGCCGCAGAAGAACATGTAATGTACCTGTTTGCAGAATAGCTTGTAGCCATACCCATTACAGGGAACTGACTGAAGCACAAAGGGGTATTTCCAATCTTGCCCTCTTTTGTTGCAAGATAACCCTCAGCAAGTGAAATATGGGAAAACCCCATACCGTCGCCTATAAAATAAAAAACATACTTGGCCTTCTTCTCCTGTGAGCATGAAATGGCCATCAAAGAAAAACATATTGCAGCCAGCAATAGTCCCGACAAACTTTTTTTCATAATATCCAGATATTTATGGAACACAAAGATAATAAAAAAGGGTGGCAAACGCCACCCTAATTTATATTCAAACCCAAAAGATTATTTTACTTTCTCAACAGTTCTTGCTGTGTACATAATCTTTAGAGCAGAACAACGTCTAAGCTCTTGTTTTACATCGCTGATGATACCCATACGAACATTCTGGTCAGCTCTGATTACTGTAGTCATGAACGGACGGTCAGCCTCACCCATAGACTCACGCTCTACTGCGATGAAGTCACGGATATCTGAAACGTTTCTGAAAGAATCGTTCAACTGAATACGTGCATCAGTACCATACTCAGCCTGTTTTTCTCTTACAGGTGTACCAATATTGATATAAGAAGCCAAATCTTTGCGCTCCAATTTAGCTGTTTCTGTTGCCTCTGGTGATACTACCATAACCAACTTATCAGTCTCACGCATGGTGGTTGACACCATGAAGAAGAAGATAAGCATGAACACAATATCAGAAGTAGATGACATTGAGAAAGCAGCCAAGGCTCTTTTTCCTTTTTTACTGAATTTTGCCATTTATTTATCCTCCTGATTATTTTTTCTTAGTAATATCTTTAGGCTCTGCCTCTGAAATTGACTGAGGGATTGCAGTACGTACAATCTTCATCTTCTCCTCATCCAAATCAGCATATTTAGAACCGAAGTTCTGCATTGCAAACTCGTCACGGATCTCGTTGAACGCCCTTACAATCTCATTCTGGACTTTAAGGTATGCGTTATAACTTGTACCGCGGTCATTCTGCAAAGAAACAACACCTTTAGAAACTGCATATTGGCCAAATCCTTCAATATCCTTCATCTCTTTCTCAGGAAGAGACTCGCTATTTGCTGGGTTAAGAATAAACTCTTTGATTTTATCTTTAACCTGAGTTACATCCATTGGAGTACCACCGGCAAGGATTCTATCCTGAGCGTTGATTCTTACTACAACAATATTTCTACGATTTACCTTAATATCCTGCTGCTTCTGGTTCTCATCTGGCATAGGTGGCAAACGTCTGTCAAGACCTTTGTCCACGTCCATTGTTGTTGACACCAAAAAGAAGATAAGCAACAAAAACGCGATATCGGCACTCGAAGTTGTATTCAACGATGGAGTTGATTTTGCCATATCTTTATCTCTTAACGGTTATTATTTACTGAACATGTTTTTAAGGCTACCTACGATAATTGCTACAAATGAAACAGCAATCAAAAGACCAGCTGCCATAACACCACCGTCGGTAAATTTCAAATCCATTGCAGAAGGCTCTACGCTGGTTGTTACACCCTCAAGAGGTGCATTGCTAGAGAACAATACTGCAACCAATACTACTACTGCAAAAATACCATAGGCAACAAGTGTAGATTTGTTGGCTTTCTTTCCGTCTCTGAAGAAAAGAGGAAGAACAAGCATACTAACTAGTGCAAGGCCTAGAAGGATGTATGCCCAACCCAAAACAGTCGACACCATTGACTCTGGAGTACCCATTGCGTAAAAAGCAATAACAAGTACAGCAGATACAGCTAGTAGTAAATATGATAAATATTTTACTAGTTTCATTTCAAATTATTTTTTTGCTTTTACTAAAATGTCGATCAATGATACTGAAGCGTCCTCCATAGTGATAACAAGGCTCTCAACTTTTGAAGTGATGTAGTTGAAGAATACCTGAAGGATAAGAGCAACGATCAAACCGGCAACTGTAGTAATCAACGCAACTTTAATACCTGAAGCTACAACGATAGGTGAAATGTCACCAGCAGCCTGGATAGCATCAAATGCACC
>JAEIGA010002623.1_pt1 | contig 28594 bp, 16 predicted proteins | sample 9270691 | NCBI WGS metagenome assembly JAEIGA01 (sample SAMN17057246, study PRJNA624740) | gut metagenome | biome: biome; isolation source: fecal sample | host: Bos grunniens | place: China: Xizang | collected 2019
AAACAGACCTCTATGTAGGCACATATTTAGTTTTTTGTGTGGTGATTTCATTCTATCATATTTTGCCCCTTTTGTAAAGATAATACTCAGAGAAAAATAAAAATGACAGAAATGTTTTCTGTCATTTTTATTATTTAATTAGCATTTTTTCCGCAACAGCGTTTATATTTAAGTCCGCTTCCGCAGGGACAAGGAGCATTAAGAGGTACGGCGCCTTTACCTCTTACGGTTTTAGTACCGTCGGTAGAGGTTTCTTCGGCAACCTTTTTGCGCTGAATATCCTCTTCCTTTCTTATCATTACCGAAAGGGTGAGTTTTGCTGTTCTGTCTTTGATTTCGTCGTTCATTGCATTGAACATATCGGCGCTTTCATTTCTGTAAGCAACAACGGGATCGTGCTGACCGTAAGCGCGAAGACCGATACCCTGACGAAGCTGATCCATAGCGTCAATATGATCCATCCAGTTTACGTCAACGCTGGAAAGAAGAACAACCCTCTCCATTTCGCGCATAGTGTCCGCACCGAATTCCGCTTCCCTCTTTTCATAGCGTGCTGCCGCCATTTCTTTAAGAGAGTCAATAACGTCCTTCTGTGTTATGGAGTTCTTTTGGTCGGTAGTATAGTTGAAATCGGTATCGGAGCAAATCCAACCGCGGAAATATTCTCTGAGTCCGTCAAGATTCCAGTTATCAACGTCAACGTCGGTCATAAAGGGCGCTGCGTTTCTTTCGATACTATCGTTTATCATACGGCGGATAGAATCTTTAATATCCTCGCCGTCAAGCACCTTATTACGCTGAGTATAAATCATTTCACGTTGCTGATTCATAACGTCATCATAATCAAGCACACTCTTACGGGAAGCAAAGTTAATTCCTTCCTTCTTTTTCTGAGCGCTTTCGATACTTTTAGATAACATACCGAACTGAAGAGGCATATCCTCGTCAACCTTTAAGGTATCCATCATAGCGCCGATTCTCTCACCGCCGAAAAGTCGCATAAGGTCGTCTTCAAGAGAGATATAGAAAACGGTTGTACCGGGGTCGCCCTGACGTCCCGCACGTCCGCGAAGCTGATTATCAATACGTCTTGAATCGTGGCGTTCGGTACCGATTATACAAAGTCCGCCCGCTTCCCTTACCTTTTGCGCTTCGGGAGCAATCTGAGCCTTAAAGCCGTCGTATAAACTTTTATATTCATTTCTTGCCTTGGTAATTTCTGCATCATCAGTTTCGGCAAAGCCGGTTGCCTCGGCAATTATTTCATCAGAAAAGCCCTGATGTTTAAGTTCCGATTTTGCAAGATATTCCGCATTACCGCCAAGCATAATATCAGTACCACGGCCCGCCATATTGGTAGCAATGGTAACTGCGCCCAGTTTACCTGCCTGAGCGATTATTTCCGCTTCCTTTTCGTGATGCTTAGCATTAAGCACGTTATGAGGAATCTTCTGCATTTTTAAAAGTTTACTTAAAATTTCGCTCTTTTCAATGGTTACGGTACCTACAAGCACAGGCTGACCTTTAGCGTGGCACTCCATAATATTATTTATAACAGCCTTGAATTTAGCAAGTTCGGTTTTATAAATAATATCATCCTGATCATCTCTTATAACGGGCTTATTAGTGGGGATTTCAATTACGTCAAGCTTATAAATCTGTTCAAATTCCGCTCTTTCGGTAGTAGCTGTACCGGTCATGCCCGAAAGTTTATTATAAAGACGGAAGAAGTTCTGGAAGGTAATGGTAGCAAGAGTTTTCGATTCCTGCGCAACCTTTACGCCCTCTTTTGCTTCAATAGCCTGATGAAGACCCTCGTTATAGCGTCTGCCGAACATAAGTCTGCCCGTGAATTCATCAACGATAATTACTTCGCCGTCTTTTACTACGTAATCAACGTCACGCTTCATAACACCGTATGCGCGAATAGCCTGAGTAACGTGGTGAGAAATGGTGATATTTTCAGCATCGTTAAGGTTTTCAATACCGAAATACTGCTCTGCCTTTGCTACACCCGACGGAGTAAGGGTGGCAGTTCTTGCCTTTTCATCAACAACGTAATCGCCGTCGTAATCGTTTTCTTCATCACTCACCTTATCGTTGGTTTCCTTAACGACGAATTTTTTAAGGGTTTTTACAAAACGGTTGGTTTTTTCGTAAAGGTCGGTGGATTTTTCACCCTGACCCGAAATTATAAGCGGAGTTCTCGCTTCATCAATAAGAATTGAGTCAACCTCGTCCACTATGGCAAAATTATGTCCGCGCTGAACCCTGTCGGAAGCATAAATTACCATATTATCTCTAAGATAATCAAAACCTAATTCGTTATTGGTACAATAAGTAATATCTGCATTATAAGCCTCGCGTTTTTCATCTTTATCCATTCCATGAACGATAAGACCTACGCTAAGTCCCATAAAACGATAAATTTTACCCATCCATTCAGAGTCACGCTTTGCAAGGTAATCGTTTACCGTTACGATATGAACGCCTTTTCCCGAAATTGCGTTAAGGTAGGCAGGAAGGGTTGCAACCAAGGTTTTACCTTCACCTGTTTTCATTTCGCTGATTCGTCCCTGATGAAGAACGATACCGCCGATTATCTGTACGGGGAAATGACGCATTGAAAGAACTCTGTCACCTGCTTCTCTGCAGGCGGCAAAGGCTTCGGGCAAAAGGTCGTCAAGACTTTCGCCGTTTTTATATCTTTCTTTAAATTCATTTGTTTTGGCTTTAAGTTGGTTGTCGCTCAGCGCTTTATACTCTTCTTCAAGTTCTAAAACCTTTTTTTGAAGAGGAAGAATTTTTTTGATTTCTCTTTCGCTGTAGTCGCCGAACATTTTAGTAAAAAGTCCCATTAATATATCTCCTTAGAGTATTTACCATATATTATATACCATTTTATTTTTCAAATAAAGTACTATTTATGAACTATTATACACTTTTTAACCCTTTTTGTAAAGTTAAAGGCAAACTTTAAGCATAAAAATCTTTACTTCGGAAAAAATATCAGTAAAGGAGGAGTGTATATGAGCAAATTTTGCACCTTTTTAGAAGGAATGGCATTGGGCGTTGCAGTGGGCGTAGGAATCGCGGTAACAGGCAAACTTATGATGAACAGCGATAAAAAATCCGCCTGCGGCAAAAACAAAATCGAAAAAGCCGTAACCGAATTCGTTGACGGAATTGAAACCTTGATTAAATAGAAAAAACGCAGAGAGCACTACGTTCTCTGCGTTTTAGTATTATTCGTCAAGTTTTAATACTGCCATAAATGCATCGGGCGGTACCTCTACCTTACCTAACTGACGCATCTTCTTTTTACCTTCCTTCTGTTTTTCAAGAAGCTTCTTCTTACGGGTAATATCACCGCCGTAGCATTTTGCAAGAACGTCTTTTCTCATAGCCTTAACGGTTTCTCTGGCAATTACCTTACCGCCTACCGCAACCTGAACAGGCACTTCAAAAAGCTGACGCGGAATATATTCCTTAAGTTTTTCGGCAATTCTTCTTGCTCTTGCGTTTGCATTATCAACGTGAACTATAAAGGAAAGCGCGTCAACCACGTCGCCTGCCAGCATAACGTCAAGTTTAATAAGACGGCTCTTTTCATAGCCTTTTGTTTCATAATCGTAAGAAGCGTAACCCTTTGTACGTGATTTCAGAGCGTCAAAGAAGTCGTAAACTATTTCACCTACAGGCATAATATAGTGAATATCAACTCTGTCGCCCATATACTTCATATCGGTATAAACACCGCGACGTTCTTCACAAAGCTGCATAATCGCGCCAACGTAATCGTTGGGGCTATAGATATGCACGTCAGCAACAGGTTCAAGCGCTTCCACAATACTTGCGGGGTCGGGATAGTTGGTAGGATTATCAACGTCTATGGTTTTGCCGTCATTTAAGGTAAAGCGATAAACAACGCTGGGCGCCGTCGTGATAATATCGAGATTATATTCTCTTTCAAGTCGTTCTTCGATAATTTCCATATGAAGAAGTCCCAAAAATCCGCAACGGAATCCAAAACCCAACGCCTTACTGGTTTCGGGCTCGTAAAGAAGTGAAGCATCGTTTAACTGAAGCTTTTCAAGAGCATCCCTTAAATCGCCGTAGCGTGCGCCGTCAGCAGGATAAATACCGCAGAAAACTACGGGATTAACCTTTCGGTAGCCTTCAAGCGCTTCTTCGGCGGGATTTAGCGCCAAGGTTACGGTATCGCCTACACAAGCATCCTTTACTGTCTTAATGGAAGCGGCAAGATAACCAACCTCACCCGCTTCAAGACAGTCGCAAGGCATAAGACAGGTAGCCTGTTTTCTGCCCACTTCTACCACGTCGAATTCGGCGCCCGTAGCCATCATTCTTATTTTATCGCCTGCTTTAATTTTACCCGACACAACTCTGAAATAAACTATAACACCCTTATAAGCATCATAGTAAGAGTCAAAAATCAAAGCCTTTAAAGGTCCGTTTCTATCTCCCGTCGGAGCAGGAATATCGGTAACTATACGTTCCAAAACCTCTTCAACGTTTATTCCCGTTTTTGCGGAAATCTTAGGAGCATCCTGCGCGGGAATTCCTATAACGTCTTCTATTTCGTTGATTATTCTATCGGGCTCGGCAGAGGGCAAATCTATTTTATTGACTACCGGCAGAATTTCAAGTCCGTGGTCAACTGCAAGATAGGTATTGGCAAGGGTCTGCGCCTCAATTCCCTGAGAAGCATCTACCACAAGTATTGCGCCTTCGCAAGCGGCAAGAGAACGTGACACCTCGTAGTTAAAGTCAACGTGACCGGGAGTGTCAATAAGATTAAGCTCGTACTGTTTTCCGTCGCTTGCAGTATGATAAAGAGTAACCGCGTGGGCTTTTATGGTAATGCCACGCTCTCTTTCAAGATCCATACTGTCAAGTATCTGCTCTTCCATTTCACGCTGAGCAACCGAACTGGTAAGTTCTAAAAGGCGGTCGGCAAGAGTAGATTTTCCGTGGTCGATATGCGCCACGATACAAAAGTTTCTGATTTGTTCTAATGGAAAGGACAAAGCAATTCTCCTAACATTGTATATTCATTGCTATTGTATCATAATTTTAACGTTTACGCAAGAAAATTAAAAACCAAAATAAATGTAAATAAAGCATAAAAAATAGGCTCTACACAAGGTAGAGCCTATCAAAGTATTTAATTATACGGCAGGGCCTAAATTACCCATACCTGCAAGGAAGAGTTTTAATGCTGCAAGGTCACCTGTATCAACTTCGCCGCTTGCGTCACAGTCAGCGCCAAGGCCAACTTCGCCAAGTCCTGCAAGGAAAAGTTTTAACGCTGCAAGGTCACCGGTGTCGATTTCACCGCTATCATCACAGTCACCGTAAATGAATGCAGGAGCAACGGTGTAAGTGCCACCGTTAACGAATTCGGTAACTCTATTGCCGTTTTCGTCTGCCCAGATTTCAACGGGATTACCGTCTGCATCAATTACGAGAGGAGCAATGATTTCTTCGTCCATTTCAGCGTAAACAGTGATAACGTCACCCTTAAGGATACCACCCTGTTCGTGAACAGCGCCTTCGGGAAGAACGAAGGTAGCATACTGTACTTCGGTAAGAGCAAAATCATCGAAGTAAGCTACGTCACCAACTTCAAGATCACTCTGATACAAAGACATGAATAACCAAGCAAAATCATTCTTTGATGCGAGGTTGGTAAAGTAAAGTTCTGCCTCTACCCATTCGCCAACAGTAGCATCGGTACCGATCTTATAAGCCGCATCAGAATAAGCCTTATACTGACCTGCATACCAGATATTTGTGTAGTAACTGGTAATCGGAAGAACTATATACTCTTTGGTAAGAGTTTCGGGTAGGTAGTACTTAAAGGATACCTTGTAAGTCTTGCCTACTTCCAACTGCCAAAGAGAAATAGCATGGTCCATAGAGTTGTTACGGTTGCTATAGTATTTACCTTCTTCAAATTCAGGTGCTTCTTCGAAAACATCAGAAAGTTTAACCCACTCACCGTTTTCGTCGCGCATATATTTACCTGACCAATAATTGCCGTTTCCGGGGGTAAGCCAAGCAATAGTAGTAACTGCTTCTTCACCTTCACCGGTGATAACCTCTTTAAGTGCCTGAGCTGCAGTTACGGGGGTATAGTCGTTATCCTGAGCCTTTATAACCTTATTACCTGCTTCAAGCTCATCGGTAACTGTAAGGTTAGTTGAAGAAGAGTAATTATGACCAACGTAATTGTTGAAGCCGATTACTGTATCCTTAACAGAGTAAACAGTTACGTTTTCTTCAAAGGTCGTGGGAACTGCAACGTAAGAATCTGCATTTAAAGACCAATAGCAGTCGTATCCCTTAACGCCTGCGATAGCAGGATATTCGATAGCGTCGCCTTCGTTATAGTAAACCTTAGTTACGGTTTCACCGTCAACAAATTCTACGTAACCGATAGTACCGTAGTAAACGCCGCCTGCTACAAATTCGGTAGCCTCGATAGTGCAAGCCTCATCGGTGTACCACTTTTTGATAGTAGCGCCACTTTCGGCTTTTACAACAGGAGCAGCAAGAGCGAAGGAAGTAAATACGCCTTCTGCGTAGTTACCTTTACCTTCTACGATTGCATTTTCAACTAAAACATTAAAGGTTGCAGTTTCTACTTCTTCGATAACGATATCATCAAGATAGATTTCGTTGGTAAAGAGTTCAGTGTTACCATCAAATTTAAGGTCAAGTACCTGGTCGCAATTTGCCACGTTTCCGCCGTAAGCATTTTCGGCAGAAATGTAAATTTCGCCATCTACCCAACCGTCAGTTGCGCCTGCAGGGAAGGTAAAGGAACCGGTAAGTTTTGCAGGGCTTCCCCACCAAATGTTGCCTTCGGGGAAAAGACGGGCAGAAAGGGTGGATTCGGTAGTATTATTTTCGGTTGCCTTATATTTAAAGGTAATCTTATAGTTAAAGGTATAGGATTCAGCAGCAGCGTATTTACGAATAACGTTCATACCTGTTTCGGAAGAAACACGCTTTAAAGCAATTGCAGTACCGTCAGCAATAGTTTCTGCGGTAGCGGGAACGAATTCGGGAACTTCGTCGAGTTTAACGAAGCTATCGGTTTCAGCATCATACTTATAAGCACCTTTTTCGAGAGCGGTATTATAGTTAGCCTCGGTAACAACCCACTGGAAACCGTAGTTTCTGAGTCTCATAGACTTTTTACCGCTATATGCTTCTTTATCGCTTACAACTGCGTTCATTTCGTTATCGTAGTTGATAGCACCGGGATAAAGTTCAACACCGTTGCCTACAAAATAAGGACTATTTTCGTAAGAAATTACAGGACTCTCATAAGCGTAAATGGTAATATCTTTTTCCTCGTCAAGAGTCTTGGGAGGTGCTACGTATTCTGTAGCAGAAGCAGACCATACGTTATCGGTTGAAAGAGAAGCCTTAAGAACAGGATAAGGAATTTCTTCGCCAACTGCAACGGGTACTACAGAATTCTCGCTTCCGTCAGCATTCATAAAGGTAACCTTACCAACGGGAACTCTTTCAATTGCCATATAGTCAAGCTGTACCATAGAGAATGCGTAAGCATCATTAACTTCATCGGCATCAGTATCAATAGCAACCTTAGTTACACCGCCAATATCAAGACCGACAGTAGGAACGTGGTCGTCTGCAGCCTCGGGAATGGTAATAATTTCGGTTACGGTAGTCCATTCGCTGACAGGTTCTTTAATCTCATTCCATTTCAAAGTAGCTTTTGCAAAAGCCTTATCGCCTGTAGTAGTTTTATTGGCATGAGCATTAGTAATACCGTAAACTACGTTAATTGACATCTTTTTACCGTTATTAACGGGAGCACGGTACTTATAAGTAATCTTATAGGTATCTCCTGCCTTGGGAACAAAGAGGGTTCCGTCGGCGTTATAGAAATATACACCGCCCGGCATAGCCCATGTTCTGTCACTATAGAAAGAAACAACGCCTGCAGGATATTCAGTTGAGAGACCGTTTCTGATAAGGTCGTTTTTAAGGTCGTCATTAGTCCAAGCAGGCACTTTGCTTGCATCAGCATATGTGCTGTAGCTAGTCTTGATACTATATCCGTACAAGGGCCAGAAATTACCTGCGGGAGTAACCTGAACAGCAGTAGCGGGATAAGCGGTATCAAAGTCCATTCTTAAATCGGTACCGTAATCGGCAAAACGCGCATATACAGTTTTAACACCGAATTCAAGAGTAGTACTTGTGAAAAGTTCAGTATATTCTTCGTCATTATACCAACCTACGAAGTATTTTCCTTCGGGAGCGGTGGGAATAACAGTTTCGAGTTCGATTCCAGCTTCATCCTCAACGGTCTTAATAATTTCACCGTTTACACTGTAGGAAAGAATAGATTTAAAGTTTTCACTGATTACTTCAATAGAAATTATCTGCCATACGGAAGAAGCAGCAGCTGTTTCTTCGGCAGTTGCATTTGAATAAATAGGATAAGATTTGTAAGTTGCAACGTTACCGCCGCCGAAAACAAAGGAAAGATAGTTGTTGGCATCATCATAAGTATCGTCGGAAGTATCGTCGGGAGTTTCGTCTACGAAAGCGGGATTTACACTATAGGAATTGGTTTCCTCATCATATGTAGCAACCTCTTCGGGAATAGAAACAACGTTGGTTATATCTCTATAAGCGTTAAAGGATTTAGCAGCATGGGTGCAAACAATAGGCTTTTCTTCGGTAGAATACTCGGAACAAATACAGTTTAAGGTAACGCTATTTGTATCATAAGAGCCTTCCTTTAAGTTAGCAGCCCAAGCCTGACCGGAAACTATACCGCCACCTATTGAGCAATACGGTGAAAAAGCAGAATCTGTGTTTGGGGTAGCGGTAACTTCACCCGTTTCTTTATTTGTATTGTATCTTACACCATTAACTTTTGCAGTAGATTTAACGTTTGTAGAACCTGCAGCTACGGTGTACTGTCCCCAAGTGTTACAAGCGGGGTTAAATAGCTTAACGTTAACAGAATATTTAACGCCGGGAATCATTTCGAAGGGAGTACCGTCCTTGGTCATAGGAACAAATACAAGGTTTTCGAAGTTTTTGATTTCTAAAACGTCGTAATTTGCGTCACCGATATCAACGTTCTTGTACTCATAAGTAGCAAGAGAGCTGTTAGCAGTTCTGTTAAGCCAGAAGGGATAGAAATTATTACCCTTATAGGTTGCCTGACCGGTAGTATCATCGGTCTTATTACCTGCAACAGTATATTCATATCTGTCGCCGTCTTCGCCAAAGGTAAACTTATAATAGTCGCCTAAGGCAGTGCTTGGTGCAACTTCTTCGCCTTCAACAGCCACTACCGGAATAGCAGTGAACATCGAAAGAAGTAAAGCAACTGATAGCACAATGCTTAATAACTTTTTCATAAACATTTCTCCCTTTTATATTTAGGTATTAAAAGTGTAGCATATGCATTATTATTTGTCAACAAATTTATGTTTTTTTGTGCAAGTAGTACACAAAAAAAATACACCTTGGCAAAAATGCCAAGGTGTATTTTATGAAATTTGATTATACGGCAGGGCCTAAATTACCCATTCCTGCAAGGAAGAGTTTTAATGCTGCAAGGTCACCTGTATCAACTTCGCCGCTTGCGTCACAGTCAGCGCCAAGGCCAACTTCGCCAAGTCCTGCAAGGAAAAGTTTTAATGCTGCAAGGTCACCGGTGTCGATTTCACCGCGATCATCGCAGTCACCGTAAATGAATGCAGGGGCAACGGTGTAAGTGCCGCCGTTAACGAATTCGGTAACTCTCTTGCCGTTTTCGTCTGCCCAGATTTCAACGGGATTGCCTTCTGCATCAATTACAAGAGGAGCAACAATTTCTTCATCCATTTCAGCAAAAACGGTAACTACACCATCCTTAAGGATGCCGCCATCTTCGTAAGTAGCATCTTCAGGAATAATGAAGGAAGCGGACTGTACTTCGGTAAGAGTAAAGTCATCGAAGTAAACGAGTTCGTTGGTGAAGTTTACATCTGCAGCAACGCGGACATAAAGAAGATCAGATCCCTTAATGGTTGCGCCGGAAACAAAGTAGAATTCACCGTCTAACCATTCGCCTGCCACTGTATCGGTACCGATTACGTAAGCAGACTCCTTATAAGTTACCCCACCTTCAGGAGACCAAAGGTTAGTACCGTTGGTGTAAGGAGTAAGAGTAACGTTTACGCCAAGCTCTACGGGAACAAAATACTTAAAGGAAACCTTGTAAGCCTTGCCACCGGGAGCGCTCCAAAGAGCGATAGAGCTTTCATTGGAGTTGCCGCGTTTTTCAAGGTAGGTTCTTTCTTTCCAAACGGGAGCTTCTTCACCGCCGAGAGCAACGATTTCACCGTCTTCATTGAATTCATAATACTTAGTCCAGTCAGTTGCCCAAGTAGCAGGTTCTTGGGAAAGATAAGTATAACCGTTATTTTCGTACTTAAGGGACTTGTTACCGGAGAAAGCAACGTCTTCGCTAACAGATACGTTAAGGCAGTTCTTGATGTAATCTACCTTATCACCGCAATAGCTTTCAAAACCGATAACGTCGGAAAGAATAGCGTAAACGGTAATATCTTCAGAGAAGGTTTTGGGAGCAGCAACGTATTCGTCAGCAGAAAGTGACCATACCATATCGCCCTGTCTGTCGGAAGGAAGGGTGGGATAAGAAATTTCATCGCCACTCATATAAACGTTATTGGTAGTGGTTTCACCGTTTACGTAGGTAACGGTACCAAGACCTTCTATCTCTTCAATAGTGATATCATCGATATAGATTTCGTTGGTAAAGGCTTCTGCATTACCGTTAAACTTAAGGTCGAGTACCTGAGCTGCTTTTGCTACGTTACCGCCGTAAGCATTTTCTGCTCTAACGTACATTTCGCCTGTTACCCAACCGTCAGTTGCGCCTGCGGGGAAGGTGAAGGAACCAACAAGAGCTGCAGAGCCCCACCAGATGTTAGCCTTGGGGAAAATACGGGCAGAAAGGGTAGATTCGGTAGTATTATTTGCGGTTGCCTTATACTTAAAGGTAATCTTATAGTCGAACGTAAGAGATTCAACCACACCGAAATCACGGATAACGTTCATACCTGTTTCGCCGGAAACACGTTTAAACGCAATAGCGGTACCGTCTGCAATAGTTTCAGCGGTAGCGGGAACGAATTCGGGAACCTCGTCGAGTTTAACGAAGCTATCGGTTTCGGCGTCATATTTATAAGCGCCGGCAGTAACAGCAGTGTTATAGTGAGCCTCGGTGATAACCCAGTGGAAACCGTAGTTTCTGAGTCTCATAGACTTTTCGCCACTGTAAGCCTCATTATCGCTTACAACAGCGTTCATTTCGTCCTCGTAAGCAATAGCGCCGCCGTGGAGAGCCACGTTTGCTTCACTATATACGGGATAGTTTTCATAAGAAATTACGGGGTTTTCATAAGCGTAAACGGTAATTTCTTCTTCCTTTTCAACGGTCTTGGGAGGTGCTACGTATTCGGTAGCAGAAGCAGACCATACGTTATCTGTGTTAAGAGAAGCTTCAAGAACAGGATAAGGAATTTCTTCGCCAACTGCAACAGGTACTACAGAATTCTCACTTCCGTCGGCATTCATAAAGGTAACCTTACCAACGGGAACTCTTTCGATTTCAATATAGTCGAGCAATACTGCAGAGTAGTCGTAATACTTAAGAGTTTCTCCGTCTTCTTCATAAACAGCTTTTTTGGCTGCACCGTTAATCTGAAGAGCAATAGCGGGAACGTAGCTGTCGCTTGCCTCGGGAACAGTAATAAATTCGGATACGGTAGTCCACTCGGTAACGGGTTCGGTAATTGTGTTATATGCCAAGATGGCTTTTGTAACGCCCAAATCTTTTGTAGAAGTCTGATTTGCATGAGCAATAGAAATACCGTAGCCTATGTTAATTGCCATTTCCTTTCCGTTATGAACGGGAGCCATATATTTATAGGTAACTTTATAGGTATCTCCTGCCTTGGGAACAAAGAGGGTTCCGTCAGCGTTATAGAAAGTTGCACAACCGGGCATACCCCAGGTTCTATCACTATAGAAAGCGATAGCGCTTGCGGGGAACTCGGTAGAAAGTCCTGCGCGCTCTAAATGAGCTTTAAGTTCGCCTTTATTTAGCATTGAATCATAGGAGTTACCCTTATAGCTGTAACCAAGCAACGGATAATATGCGCCGCCTGCATAACTCATAACTGCAGTAGCGGGCATACTGCCGTCTTCGTAGTCATTTTTAGCATAAGTGCCGTAATCAGCAAAACGTGCATATACGGTTTTAACACCGTATTCAAGAGCAGTACCTGTGAAAACATCGGTATAAGCTTCATCATTGAACCAACCTACGAAGTACTTTCCTTCGGGAACGGTGGGAACAACTGCTTCAAGCGGGGTGTCAACGTCACCCTCAACGGTCTTGATAATTTCACCGTTTACGCTGTAGGAAAGGCTTGACGTGAAGTTTTCGCTGGCAATTTCGATAGAAACAATCTGCCAGGTAGACTCTTCACCTGCTGCTGCAATTTCTTCAGCTGTTGCGTTTGAATAAATAGGATAGGTTTTATTGGTTGAAACCTTTCCGCCGCTTAAGGAAAAAGCAAGGTAGTTATTACCTTCAACGTAAACGTCGTCGCTTGCATCGTCGGGTGTTTCATCTACGTAAGAATACTTAGTGGAATAGGAATTATTTTCCTCATTGTAAACACCGTTAGCCTCGGGAATGCCTAAAATGTCGGACACTTCTTTATAAGGGGTAACGTATCTTGAACTATGAGTACATTCAATGGGGTTTTCCTCGGTAGAATACTGTGCACAAATACATGAGACAGCGATATTAGCTGTACCGTAGGAGCCTTCCTTTAAGAATGCTGCGTATGAGTTACCGGAAACAATACCGTTACCGCCGGCCTGTCTGAAGGGAGCGCCAACCGAAACGTTATTTTTAGCGGTAGCTTCACCATTGCTCCAGGTTACACCGTTAACTTTTTTGCTGTAATCAGCAACCTTGTCGTTAAGACCGCCGGCAGCAACCATCAAATGACCCCAGGTATTACATACGGGGTTAAAGAACTTAACGTTAACGTTATACTTTACACCGGGAACCATTTCGAAAGGTGTACCGTCTTTTGTAAGAGGAACAAAATAGCCGTTATTTGAAAGCTTAACTTCCAAAACGTCATATGTTTCGCCATTAGGGGTGGTAATGGTCTTATAATCGGCAGAACCTTTAGAAGCGTCTGCATTATCTATCACCAAAGGATAGAAAGTGTTCTCCTTAAAGGTAGCCTGACCGGCTGTATCACCGATAGTTTTGTTAGCTACAGTATAATCATACTGGTCGCCGTCTTCGCCAAAGGTAAACTTATAATAGTCACCTAAGGCAGTGCTAACTGCAACTTCTTCGCCTTCAACAGCCACTACCGGAATTGCAGTGAACATTGAAAGAAGTAAAGCAACGCAGAGCACAATGCTTAATAACTTTTTCATAAACATTTCTCCTTTTTTATATTTTGGTAATAAAAGTGTAACATATGTATTATTATTTGTCAATAATTTTGTATGTTTTTGTACAAATAGCATACAAAAATACACCTCGGCGTTTTTGCAAAGGCGTATATATAAAGTAGATAAAAGTAATGCGGCGCAAATTATTGCGCCGCTTCATTCATTTCTTCGCGCTTTAGGTTAAGTTCTTCCCACTGAGTATAAAGCGCGCTTATCTCTATTTCCTTTTCTTCAATTTCCTTTTGAAGTTCACCCAGTTTCAAATAATCGGAGGCTATTTCTTCGCTTAAAAGTTCCGCCTTCATTCCCTCCAAAAATTCTTCCGCAATAGCTATGGTTTCTTCGGTTTTTTCTATTTTTTTATTTATTTTTGAAAGTTCCTTAAAGGCCGAATAATATTTTCCTTTTTTAACGGGTTCTTTTTCTTCACTTTTTATATTAGTAGCCTGTTGTTCCTTTGCTTTCTCGGTTTCCACGTACTCGTCATATCCTAACTTTAAGTGACGGGTTTCGTTTTCGCCGAAGACAAGAAGGCTATCGCAAACCTCTTTTATAAAATATCGGTCGTGAGATACGCATATAAGTGTACCCGGATAGTTTTTAAGCATCCTTTCGAGTGCCTGTTTGCCTACAATATCCATATGGTTGGTCGGCTCGTCAAGAATAAGGAAATTAGGCTTCTTTTTAAGCATTTTACAAAGACAAAGTCGCACCTTCTCGCCACCCGACAACACGTTGACCTGTTTAAACACGTCTTCCCCTCTGAAAAGGAAAGCGCCAAGGTCGCTTCTTATCTCGGTCTGAGTCAGTGTGGGAAAGGCATCCCAATAATCGTCAAGCACCGTTTTATCGCTGACGTACTGTGCCAAATGCTGATCAAAATAACCTATACGAAGATTAATGCCCTGAATGATATTGCCCGAAATAGGCGGAAGAATTCCCATAACGGTTTTAAGCAGGGTGGATTTTCCTTTTCCGTTGGCGCCGATAACACCTAACTTCTGCCCTCTCTTAATAAGAAAGTTTACTTCGCTTAATACTTCGCTATATCCTATCTTTAAATTTTTAACCTCAAGCACGTTACCGCCACTCATCAGTTCGGGAGTAAAATCGGCAAAAAATGAACGGGTATCGCTTTCTTCGGGAGGGGCGATAAGCTCCGTCTTTTCAAGACTTTTAATACGGGACTGCACCATTGCAGCCTTGGTTGCCTTGTATCTGAAGCGTTCTATAAGTTTTTCGGTTTTTTCTATCTCTTTTTGTTGCTGTTCGTATTCTTTTCTCTGTTTTTCCTTTTCCTGTTCTTTTTTCTTCAAAAATTCGGTATAGTTGCCTATATATTTTTTAATTCTGCCGTATTCAATTTCATAAACTACGTCGGAAATACGGTCGATAAACATCTGGTCGTGAGAAACGAATATAACCGCCGACGGATAATTTTTAATATACCCCTCAAGCCACTCCACCGTTTCTAAGTCGAGGTGGTTGGTGGGCTCGTCAAGTAAAAGCAAGTCAGGCTTTGATAAAAGAAGCTTCATAAAGGCAATTTTAGTAAGCTGTCCTCCCGAAAAACTGCTGAGCGGACGCGTTCTTTCTTCATTGAAGCCGAATTTTTGTATAATAGTTTCTTTTTCTTTCTGATAATAATATCCGCCGAGATTTTTATAAAGTTCCTCAAGCAGACTGTATCTTTCGACAGCGTTGCTATCTCCCCTATTTAGCAAATCGGAAAGAGAATCCATTTCCGCCTTTATGGAAAGTATGCGTTCAAAGGCTTTTTCAAGTTCATCTTCAAGAGATATATTAAGGTCGTCAAAGGAAATCTGTTTTAAGTAACCTATAACGGTATCGCTGCTTACGTTTACCTTAGCGTCGCCCTCTGATTCCAGTTCACCGCATATAAGTCTTAAAAGGGTGGTTTTTCCGCAACCGTTTCTGCCGACAACAGCCACCTTTTCCTTATTTCTTATTTCAAAATCAATGTCGTAAAGCAACGTCTGACCTGCAAAAGCCACAGAAGCGCCTTTAAGTGATAGATACATCTAATTCCTCCGAAAAAGTTGTCTTTTTTATTTTATCATAACTTATCTTCCGCGGTCAATACTAAAGGCGGGAGGAATTTTATGAAACTCAAAAAAATTCTTGCATTTTTTCTGATTATTATACTTTGCACCGTCTTTTTTATGGGAACGGCTTTTATTTTTTCAAGAAAGGTACTTTTAGGCGTTGACGTGCCAAAAACCGACGTTCCTTACGTTGACGGAAAATTCTTGCCGTCCGACACCACCGTGCTTTTAACCTTTTCAGATGACAGTTGCGCCGTTATAGAACTTCTTTTCAGCAGAAATTTCACAAATATACTCTTGTTAGATAGTTTTAAGGAAAAAGATTTTTCAAAATACGGATATTCCCCCGAACACACCGTTGCCTGTGATTATTCTTTTTTAATGAAATTTATCGACACTCTCGGCGGCATTGAAATTGAAGGCGAAGATTACGTCTTAACGGGTGTTCAGGTATGTAATCTTTTAGCCTATGAGCAGAGTTTCACCACTAAAACCGATATAATAAACGGCGTTATGAATAAAATTTCAAAAAATGGGTTGAGCGAGGACTCTCTTTATTGTATAATAGATAATACGGTAACAACGCTTTCCGTACCTTCTTGTTATAATTGGAATATATGGGTGGGAAAGTGTTTTAGTTCCTATAATATTATTGACGGGAGAAAGAAACTTGACTCAAATCCTTAAAAGAATAACCGCTTTTCTGCTCTGCCTTTGCCTTTTTCTTTCCTGCGGATGTAAAGAGCAAAAAAGCCCCGATAAAGAAGCCGCTGTAAACAGTGAAGCAACCAAGCCCACCATTCCTCAGGTGGTAACCGACGAGGTAACCGCCAAGGAGGGCAGCGAGGCAGTCCTGAGCGCAGAAGAATTAAAATACGCTTATTCTTACTCATTTTTAAGCGAACTTGAAAAAAAGGTATATAGAAAAATGCTTAATATGGTACGCAATCTGACGGTAGGCTGGATTGATATGGGTTATATCATCAATAATCCCACCGTCGCCGTTGCCAAAGCATACCGAGCTATGTGTAATGATTTTCCGCAGTACTACTGGATGCCCGTATCCTACTACGTAACAATGAAGGACGGCACGGTAGCGGTTGCCTTTAAACGCAACGATGCCGAGGACGGCTACGGTTTTACAAAGGATGAACTGGAAAGAAATAAAGAAGAGGTAGAGGATGCTATCGACAGAATAGTATCAAAAGCCTTGAAAGCCGAAAACGATTTCGAAAAAGAAGTAATTATACACGATATGCTCTGTAAAACGGTCAGATACGACAGCGAATTCGACGACGGAAACGGCTCTATTTATTCCATATACGGCGCTCTCATAAACGGACACGCGGTATGCGAGGGTTACGCCCGCGCATTCAAATTGCTTTGCCAGACGGCAGGTCTTGAATGTATTCTTATAACGGGCGATTCAAAGGGTGTCGGCCATCTTTGGAATATGGTAAAGCTTGAGGGAAACTGGTATCACGTTGACGTTACGTGGGATGATTTAAGAGAGGAGCCTCACCACACCTATCTTAACCTTACTACGCTTCAAATCAGAGCCGACCACGATATTGACCTGACGTATAATGACGCCGATATTTCCTTTATTTCCCAAGGAAATACCTTTAACTTCAGTATTCCGAATGCAGACAGTACCGAACATAATTATTTTATTAAAAGAGGACTTATAATTAAGGATGACCCCATAAATCCCGTTGCAGAAGAAATCGTCAAGAAGTTTAAAGCCGGTGAAAAGCGCGCGGAATTTATGTTTTATGACGAACAGGTCGCCGAAGATTTTAAAACCAATTACGAAAAATACGTTGTTGAAATTCAAAATAAATGTATTGAAAAAACCCTTATATTAAAGTTTAAACTTAAAACTCTTTCTTTTCCGGGCGACACCTGTGTTATTTATTTTGAAAAAACTAAAAAATAAAGGAGTCGGGTGACTCCTTTTTTATTTGACAAAATTTGCGTAATATAATATAATAATTATAATTATATGCATAAAGAGGAGTTACTTATGGAAAAAATCACAGATTATTTCGGTTCGCTTGTCTTTAATGACGCGGTAATGAAGGAATATCTTCCCGAAGACGTTTACAAGGCGCTTAAAAAAACCATAGAGCAGGGCAAAACTATTGACCCCGGTATCGCAGGTGACGTAGCGCAGGGAATGAAGGAATGGGCAATAGAAAAAGGGGCTACCCACTTTACCCATTGGTTCCAGCCTATGACGGGCATTACTGCGGAAAAGCACGACAGCTTTATAACTCCTACCGAAGGCGGACGCGTTCTTTTAGAGTTTTCCGGCAAGGAACTTATTAAGGGCGAAGCCGACGGCTCTTCCTTCCCCACCGGCGGTTTGCGCGCCACCTTTGAAGCAAGGGGATATACCGCCTGGGACCCCACCTCTTATGCATTTGTAAAGGACGGTTCCCTATGTATTCCCACCGCCTTCTATTCTCACGGCGGTCACGCTCTTGATAAAAAGACACCTCTCGTACGTTCCATGCAGGTGCTTAACGACGCTTCTCTTCGTCTTATAAGACTTTTTGGAAATACCGATGCAAAAACAGTAAAGCCTACCGTTGGCGCAGAACAGGAATACTTCCTTGTTGATAAAAAACTTTACGATAAGCGCGAAGACCTTCGTTTTTGCGGCAGAACTCTTTTTGGTGCCCCTGCCCCCAAGGGTCAGGAACTCGGCGACCACTATTACGGCGTTATCCGTCCGAGAGTTTCCGCCTTTATGAAGGAATTGGATAAAGAACTTTGGATGCTTGGCATTCCCTCTAAAACAAAGCACAACGAGGCTGCCCCCGCACAGCACGAAATGGCGCCCGTTTTCACTACCGTCAATATTTCCACCGACCATAATCAGCTCACTATGGAAATACTCAAGAAGGTTGCAGAAAAACACGGTCTTGTTTGTCTATTACACGAAAAGCCTTTCGGTAATCTTAACGGAAGCGGTAAGCACAACAACTGGTCGCTTTCTACCGATACAGGTGTTAATCTTTTAAATCCCGGAAAAACTCCGTGTGAAAATTTACAGTTCTTACTTATTTTAACCGCTGTTATTTCGGCAGTAGATAAGCATCAGGATCTGCTTCGTCTGTCTGTTGCCTCTGCAGGAAACGATCACCGTTTAGGTGGTCACGAAGCGCCTCCCGCCATAGTTTCTATGTTCCTTGGTGACGAGCTTACCGATATTCTCGATTCTATTGAAAACGGAACCGAATACACCGCCAAGGCAAGAGAAAAAATGGATTTCGGTGTTAAAACCATGCCCTCTTTCAGAAAGGCTACCACCGACAGAAACCGCACCTCTCCCTTTGCCTTTACGGGAAACAAGTTCGAATTCCGTATGCTTGGCGCACCTATGTCTATTGCAGGTGTGAACACCATACTTAACACCATCATAAGCGAAGTCTTTGATGAATTTTCCGATAGACTTGAAAAGGCGGAAGATTTCGACAGCGAGGTTCACGCAATTATCCGCGAATATTACGGACTTCATAAGCGCATAATCTTCGATGGCGACGGATATTCTAAGGAGTGGGAAGAAGAGGCAGAAAGACGCGGTCTTTTAAATCTTCACGATGCCGTAAGCGCACTTCCCTATTACACCAGCAAAAAGAACGTTGAACTTTTCGGCAAATATAACGTTTATTCCGAAATCGAACTTAAATCGAGAGAATCTATAAATATCGAACGTTACAACAAGTGCTTACATATAGAAGGTCTTACCGCGCTTCGTATGGCAAAAGAACAAATTTTACCCGTACTCAGTAAACTTGGCGCTGATTTATCACTTAACCTCACCGCCAAAGAGGGCGCAGGATTTACCGCCAAATACGAGCGCAGTATTGCTGAAAAACTTTGCGAACTTACCGACGGTATTTTTGAAGACTGCGCTACGCTGAGCGATGCGATAAACAAGGCTGAAAACAGCGACGACATTCTCGAAAAAGCCAAAGCGTACAGAGATTTGGTTATTCCTGCTATGAACAGTATGAGAAGCAAGGTTGACACCGCCGAAACAATGGTGGACGAAAACGAATGGCCCTATCCCAACTACTGTGATTTATTATTCAGCGTATAAAGTTAAAACGGAGATTTCTTTCGAAATCTCCGTTTTTTTATTTCCAAATAAAATTATAATTTATTGACTCACCGCCGTCAACCACAATGCACTGACCCGTACAAAACTTATTGGTAACGGTTAAAAAATATGCCCAATCGGCAATTTCTTCGGTGGTTGCCCATCTTTTAAGGGGTGTTTCGTCCATAATCTGATTCCACAGATTTTCATCCTTAATAACACAGTCGTTAAGGGGGGTCAAAACTCCGCCGGGGTCAAGGCTATTACAGGTGGCGCCGAACTTTGCAACGCGCATAGCCACGTTTTTGGTATAACTAAGAACTCCGCCCTTACTTGCGCAGTATTCGGGAAATTCCGCTCCCGTATGAGCGCTTGCCGAACCGATATTTAAAACCGACTTTATATCTTTTTGCAATCCGTACCTTTCGGTAATTTTAATAAGGGCTTTTAAATTTATATCAATATCATCCTCATTTTGAGTTCCCGCATTATTAATAAGAACGTTTACGCCGTCAATTTGCGGAAGATTTTCAAAATCCCTTACGTCACATATATAATGAATATAATTTTCATTCGTTATACTTTTTTCCTGCCTGTCAATTCCTATTACGGTATGGTTTTCCTTTAAAAAGCGTTCTGCTATGGCTTTGCCTATACCCTGAGAAGTACCCGTTATTAAAATCTTCATTTTATCTTCCCCTCTATAAAACTAAAATAATCATTTCCAACCTTTTCTTTTTTCCATTTTTTAATAATTTTGTAGGCAAATGGTGAAAACAGTATTTCCATTATAAGCTCTGCCGCCGCGCCTGTAAGGGCGCAGGTAATGCACTGTATAACCGTCCAATGAAAGCCATTCCAATAAACAGGCGCAAACCCCATAAATACGATAGCAGAAAAAATGAAATTATCAAAAAACTGTCCTATAAAGGTGGAAACGTAGGACTGTGTGGCAAAGGCAACCTTAGAATCGGGATTTTTCAAAAAGCTTTTTCCTATAAGCCAATTTAAAAAATTATTTATTACTGCAGAAATAAGAAAAGCCACCGTACTGCCTAAAAGCACGAACCACGTACCGCCGAGAAGACTGTTTAGCGCGGTATAATCGTTAGCCTTTGACGGAATAATACTTGCCACGAAAAACACAAGGCAGGTAAGCAAATTAATAAGGGAAGCAAGAAGCACCACCTTATTTGAAGCCTTGGGGCCGAAGTATTTTGTGATTATATCCATACACATAAAGGAAAGCCACGAAATAAGCACACCGCCGTCAAGGGCTATCCAACTTGTTTGCACAAGGGTTTTATTTGCAAGTAAATTCATACAAATAACGCTTACTACAAAAAGCGATACAAGGGTTGACGGAATACATCTGAACAAAAAAACTGTTTCTTTATATTCCCGTCTGATTTTATTTTTTATCATATTTATCACCAAATAAAAAAGGTCTTGTTATCCAAGACCTTTTAATCATTTTTATGATATTTAGTCCTGGTTTTGTTTAACGACAGGATGGTACAAACGAACTGTCGGTTTACTCATTATACTATATTTTTTAAAAAAAGCAAGTATTTATATAAAAATAAAGTTTATATCCCACGCGGGAAGGGCTTTGTGCTTTCGCATATAAATTTTATAATCAGGGCAAATTTCCTTAAGTTTTAAAGGAAGAGTAAACAAATCCTCGCTTCTGTGATATGCCGCCACGTGAAGCTTGGGTCTGTTTTTTATTATCTCTTGTCCGCCAAGTATTGCGGAAAGTTCAGCGCCCTCTACGTCCATCTTGATAAAGGTAGGCACAGTTTCCTTTGAGATTTCCTCAATAGTTGCAGTTTCGATTTCTACGGTTTTACCCGTAAGAGAATTTCCCCTGCCCTTATTTTTAGAAATTGTTATAATACCCCTTTTATCCGATACTGCTTTATTAATTAAAGTTATATTTTTTATATTCTCGGTATTTTGTAAAAGTTTTCTGAAATTTCTGGCGTCAGGCTCAAGGGCAACAATATTTTTATAATCGGGGCAATACTTCATAAATTCTTCTACGGTATCACCGTTAAAAGCGCCAAGGTCAAGAAAATTTTCATTTTTTAAGGATAAAAGTTCAAAAACCTCGTTTCTGTCGCTTTCAATTTCTCTTAAATAACTGCTTTTTCCCGTCAGTTTAAAATACACCGTATTTTCAAAAACCCTTTTGGATTTTTCGTCAGAAAGCATATTATAAACCTGAGTAAGTTCACCGGCGTGCTTTTTAGCAAAGGCTAAATCAAAAACCTCTCCGTCACACACGGGAACGTCGGGCAGATAAAGTTCGTTTTCTTTTTCAAGCCTTAATACGTTTTCGATAACAGAGTCAAGGTGACTGCCGAAGCAAACCAGAATTATCATATCACCGAATTTTTCTTTAAGTTCGCTATAAGAGGTCACGGTAAAGCCGTAGGCGGTTTTACCCTTTTTAAAGCCGTCGGAAGCAAACACTCCGCTTATCTTTATATCATCCTTTGAAAGTCTTTTATAAATTTTATCGGCACCGTCACCGGTGCCGTATAAAACGATAGGTTTATTATTAGACTTCAGATAGGTCCAAATATCCTGCATTTTAGTATTTCTCTATTTCGAAGATTACTGCATCATTTTTAGAAAGCTTTCCGTCAAGTGTTCCATAGTAGGTTTTTCTTACGTGATAGCCTAAAGTAGATGCTACTGTATATTCTTCGGTACAGTCGTTATAGTTCATAAGCGAAATAATACTGCGCTTATTATCAATTTTATGTTCCTTGGCGCAAACGTAAATATTATCGGTATAGAAATCGGGTTTAACCCCTGCATTCTTTAAGATAAGGGAATAAACCAAATGGTAAGCGGGAGCGTCGGCTCTATTGAATGCGCCTTTTAGCCAGGTAGTCTGCGCTTCTACTGAGAAAAGGCTGATTATAATTCTGCCGTTACCGTAGGGGTGAGATACTATAGCGGGGGTTCCGTCGCTGAAACTTGCAAGAACCTTGCCGTCAATTCTATTGGTGTGATAAACGTAATTGGGACTTGCAGGAAGGTCAACGCCGTCAATATTAACCGTAAGCGCCTTTGCAGGAACCTCACGGGAAATAATTTCGATGCCCGAAAGTTCGGGGAACATTCTTAAGAAACCGCCGCCCATAGAAATATATACGGTAGCGCCCTTTCTTGCCTTTTCCTTTAATTTTTCAACGGTGCTTCTTCTGAGCGCGCCGTTACCCTCAATTCTTGGTACTATATAAAGCTTACTGTCGGGAAGTTCTCCTTTTGCTCCGCAATACTTTATACCTACATCGTTTTGAGCCGCAAGACAAGCAACGTTTGCAGCAAGGGTGGTAGATGTACTAAGGTTAAGAGGAATAACACAAACAGCCTGTCTTTCATACTTAGGCAAATCAATTTGCGAAAGTATGGTCATAAGACGTTTGCCCTCTTTTGAAGAAGGTTTTTCTTCACGGTTTCCGCCGAGAAGTCCGTAATCGGAACCGATATTATTCCAATCATACGGCGCAAAATCAATTTTGCCTTGGTCAAAAGCGCACCACCAGAAATATCCGTGACAGCCGTGAAGATAACTGTTAAGCAAATCCCCTCTTATAAAATCCGCTTCACTTTCAAGGGAACAGGTCTGATAACCGATAGAACCAGTTTCTTCAACAAAGCACATTTTACCGCTTAAATCCTCAAACATATTACACTCGGCGCTCGTGTGCATAATAGGACGCATTGTGTTTATTTTGTCATTTGGTTCACGGAAAATAGGATAGGGATGGGTGGTTAAAATATCTACACATTCAGCGTGAGGCATAATCTGCCAACCTTCGCAATTTGCGGGATTTATACTATCGGTACCCAAACCTGCCTGTCCCGAAATTACGGGATGCTCCTTATCAATAGCGCGGATAGCGTTTGCAACCATACAGGTCCAGAAATACTGTGTTGCAACGTCGCCGTATATATTGCGCATTACGGAACATTCGTTACCAAGGTCCCATCCGCCGAGAGCAGAATGGTCTTTATAACGGGTAACCATATATTTTATAAACTTTTGCTCCCACATAAGAGCAACGGGGTCGGTAAATACGTTTTTGTTTTCAAAAAGACGTGGAATGTAGTTCATACTACTCATAAAACCGGTAAATATGGCAAGGTCAACTCTAAAGCCGTATTTTTTACAGAGGTTCATAACTATATCAAGGCGCTCGAACATCACCTTGCTGACGCCTGCAACACCCTCAGGAGAATCGTCAAGGGGAGTTTCGTCGTTATAAACAACCTCTACGTGAGTACCGCCCCAGGTGGTCAGTTCTCTGATAGGCTGAAAATCATCCCAGGTAGGAAATAGACGAATCCACTTTACACCTACGTTTTTAAGGGCGATAAAGTCCTTTTCAACAGCCTCTGCACTAAAATCGCGCCACATACGAGTTGCATTTTCACTTGCCCAATAGTTTACGCCGTAACCAAATTTTTTGTTAAACATAGCATTTACCTCGCTTTTTATCAGTTATTTGAAAATTCAGATAATATAAGTCCTTCGTTTTTCTGAAGCGCCCAATTTATATTCCATTCGCTTGTAAAGATAAGGAGATATCTATCCTTAAAGTCCTGCACAAGTTTTGTATCGGAGGTAAGATTAAGCTTTTTAACGTCGATATTGTCGCCCTCTATCCACCTTATGAGTTCATAAGGCATAGCGGTCTTTCTCACGTCCACGTTATATTCGTTTTTAAGTCGGTATTCAAGCACTTCAAACTGCAAGACACCTACAACACCGACGATAACCCTTTCCATACCGCTTTCGGGCTCGTGGAAAATCTGTATGGCACCTTCTTGCGCTATCTGGGTCATACCCTTTACAAACTGTTTTCTCTTTAAGGTATCAACCTGCTCGTAAACGGCAAAATGCTCGGGAGCAAAGGTGGGAATACCCTCGAAGGTAACCTTATTTTTAGCGGTGCACACGGTGTCGCCGATTGAGAAAATACCGGGGTCAAAAACACCGATAATGTCACCTGCATAGGCTTCGTCAACAATTTCTCTTTCCTGAGCCATTAACTGCTGAGGCTGAGGAAGTTTCATAAGTTTTCCGCTTTGAACGTGGAAATATTCCTTATTTCTTTCAAACTTACCCGAACAAATTCGCATAAAGGTAAGTCTGTCGCGGTGGGCTTTATTCATATTCGCCTGAATTTTAAATACGAAAGCCGAGAAATCTTCGTCCTCGGGTTTAACCTGACCCTCAACCGTATTTCTCGGAAGAGGAGTAGTTGTGTATTTAAGGAAACTTTCAAGGAAAGGCTCAACACCGAAGTTAGTCAGAGCAGAACCAAAGAACACAGGGCTTAATTTTCCTGTTCTCACCTTTTCTAAATCAAACTCAAAACTTGCGCCGTCAAGAAGTTCTATCTGGTCAACAAGGTCTGCACGAAGATAAGGGCCGATAAGACTGTCAAGTTTTTCGGTATCGGTGATGTCACATTCTATTGCCTCTAATTTGCTCTGTCCTTTTTTAAACTGTTCAAAAGCAAGAATTCTGCGATTTTCTCTATCAAAAACGCCCTTAAAATCATTACCCGAACCGATAGGCCAGTTACAAGGATAGGTGCCTATGCCAAATTCCTTTTCAAGCTGGTCAATAAGGTCAAATGGGTCACGGGAATCACGGTCCATTTTATTAATAAAGGTAAAAATCGGAATATTTCTGCGGGCAACAACCTTAAAAAGTTTTCTTGTCTGAGGCTCGATACCCTTGGCGCCGTCGATAACCATAACAACACTGTCGGCTGCCATAAGAGTACGATAGGTATCTTCAGAGAAGTCCTGATGTCCCGGAGTATCAAGAATATTTATACAATATCCGTCGTATTCAAACTGCAAAACGGAGGAGGTAACGGAAATACCTCTTTGTTTTTCAAGCTCCATCCAGTCGGAAACTGCGTGACGGGCAGTTGCCTTACCCTTAACGCTTCCTGCAAGCTGAATAGCGCCTCCGTAAAGAAGCAGTTTTTCGGTAAGTGTAGTTTTACCTGCGTCGGGGTGAGAAATAATCGCAAAGGTTCGTCTGCGGTTTATCTCGTGCTTAATATCAGCCATATAAGTTCTCCTAAAAACAGGCGGTCAGTTCTTTATAAACCAACCGCCTTTTTGTATTTATTTATTGACGATTAGTCGTTACGACGCTTAAAGCCGCGACGCTGTCTGTCGTTGTTTCTGGGTTTTTTGGGCTGTTCTTCGTCCTCTGCGCCTTCTTCAACAACTGCGCCTTCAATTTCAACAAGAGCATCTCTTCTGGAAAGGTTAAGTCTGCCCTGATCGTCGATTTCGGTAACCTTAACGATAACCTCGTCACCAACGCTTACTACGTCTTCAACCTTTTCAACTCTCTTAACGTCAAGCTTGCTGATGTGAACAAGGCCTTCTTTACCGGGAGCGATTTCAACGAATGCGCCGAAGTTCATAAGACGGGTAACCTTACCCTTATAAATAGCGCCTACTTCGGGATCGTTAGCGATAGTTTCAACGATAGAAAGAGCCTGCTTACATTTATCAATATCGATACCTGCAATATATACGTGACCGTCGTCTTCGATATTAATGGTAACCTCGCACTGTTCCTGAATAGACTGAATAACCTTACCCTGCTTACCGATAACGTCGCCGATTTTAGAGGGATCAATAACGGTAGAAAGCATCTTGGGAGCATATTTGGAAAGTTCTTTTCTGGGTTCAGCGATACACTTGCAGATAACTTCATCAAGGATGTAGTTTCTTGCCTTGTGGGTCTTTTCTAACGCTTCCTTAATGATAGCGGGAGTAAGACCGTGTACCTTAAGGTCCATCTGAATAGAGGTAATACCTTCCTTGGTACCTGCTACCTTAAAGTCCATATCGCCGTAGAAGTCTTCAAGACCCTGAATATCAACCATGGTCATAAAGTCGCCGTAAACGCCTTCATCACCTGTGATAAGACCGCAGGAAATACCTGCAACGGGAGCCTTAATGGGAACACCTGCTGCCATAAGAGCAAGGGTAGAACCGCAAACGGAAGCCTGAGAGGTAGAACCGTTGGAAGAAAGAACTTCACTTACAACTCTTATTGCATAGGGGAATTCTTCAACACTGGGAAGTACGGGAATAAGAGAACGCTCAGCAAGTGCGCCGTGACCGATTTCACGTCTACCGGGGCCTCTTGAAGGCTTAGTTTCGCCAACGCTGAAGGAGGGGAAATTGTAATGATGGATATAACGCTTTTCAACCTCTTCATCAAGTCCGTCAAGCTTCTGTGCTTCGCTTACGGAAGCAAGGGTAGCGCAGGAAAGAACCTGAGTCTGTCCACGGGTGAACATACCTGTACCGTGAACTCTGGGAAGAAGGTCGATCTGAGCGTCGAGAGGACGGATTTCATCAATACCTCTGCCGTCAACACGCTTCTTTTCATCCTTAAGCCAAGCGCGAACAACGTGCTTCTGAACAAGATACATAATCTCGTCAAGCTTTGCTTCCTGACCTTCGAAACGCTCGTCGAATTTTTCGTGAACAGCGTTATAAATGGGAAGAAGAGCAGCATCGCGTACAAGCTTATCGTCGGTATCAAGAGCCTTCTTAACGTCTTCAATACAGAAAGCTTCGATTTCTTCCATAATAGCAGGATCGGGATCGTTGGATTCGAATTCAAATTTTTCTTTACCGATTTCAGCCACGATAGAATTAATAAATTCAACAACCTTAACGTTAGCGTCGTGACCTGCCATAATAGCGTTGAACATTACGTCGTCGGGGATTTCGTTTGCGCCTGCCTCGATCATAGCAACGAGGTCAGCTGTAGAAGAAACGGTAAGGTCAAGGGTAGTAGTCTTTCTTTCTTCAAGGGTGGGGTTGATAACGATTTCGCCGTCAACAATACCAACGTTTACAGAAGAAATAGGACCTGCCCAGGGAATGTCGGAAATAGCAATAGCGGCGGAAACACCGATAGCTGCAGCGATCTGAGGATCGCAGTCGGGGTCAACGCTCATTACGGTAGCAACTACCGAGCAGTCGTTTCTCATATCCTTGGGGAAAAGAGGACGGATAGGACGGTCAATACAACGGGAAGCAAGAATAGCCTTATCGGTTGCCTTGCCTTCTCTTCTTGTAAAGGAGCCGGGGAAACGGCCAACGGAATACATTTTTTCCTCATAGTCAACGGAAAGAGGGAAGAAATCAACGCCCTCTCTGGGTTTTGCGGATGCGGTTACGGTACAAAGAACTCTTGTGTCACCGTAGGATGCCATAACAGCGGCATTTGCAAGCTGAGCCATTTTGCCTGTTTCAAGCTTTAAGGGTCTGCCTGCGAGTGTGGTTTCATAAACCTTGTAATTTTCGAACATAATTTTTACCTCCTTAAATTTCACTTCAGGGGTCTATTTTAGCAATAAATCCAACGTCAAAACCCTTTGGCGCTCGATTTACCGCTAATTAAACCACCTGAAAACTGCAAGAAGGCAGACCGAAAAAATCTCGGTCTGCCGATTTTGCCATTACTTACGAATGTCAAGACGCTTGATGATAGAACGGTATCTGTTGATATCCACCTTGGTGAGATATGCAAGAAGATTACGACGATGACCAACCATCTTTAAAAGACCGCGGCGGGAATGATGATCCTTAGCGTGAACCTTAAGATGAGCGGTGAGCTCGTTGATACGCTCGGTAAGAAGAGCAATCTGAACTTCGGGAGAACCGGTATCACCTTCGTGAGTAGCGTACTCTGCGATAAGAGCCTGCTTTCTTTCTGCTGTCATTTTTTTCACTCCTTTTAAAATATATGTCCGCCGTT
>JAEIGA010002624.1_pt1 | contig 28593 bp, 48 predicted proteins | sample 9270691 | NCBI WGS metagenome assembly JAEIGA01 (sample SAMN17057246, study PRJNA624740) | gut metagenome | biome: biome; isolation source: fecal sample | host: Bos grunniens | place: China: Xizang | collected 2019
ATATACCATTTCTTCAGAACCACCAAAAACACTTTCGTGTGGTATCCACTTTCCCTTATTCCGCATCGGCTGTGCGGATGGTGTTGTGACAAGGTGATAATGTGCGAAATTGTATAGTGCCTTATCCATACCGTCTTCTGTGTCATACGGCTTTATCCTCTTCTCAAACTCGTCTGCATCAATCAGCCTCATCTCATTCTCCCTTCCATAATGGACAATTCCACCTTACAGAGTCACCCCAATCAGGTCTATATTTACATTCCGTTGCCTTGCAATTATTGCAATTGTTATAGGTGCTTACATTGTATCCAAGCCGTGCATAATCGCAGATGGAAATTATAAGACGTATAAGATCTTCCCTATCTTGATCAAGTCTGCTCATTCTTCTCTCCTCTCTGCCCTGCTGCAAAAATCATCCGCTGTGTTATACCAGTCAACAATTCCGCACGGTCTGCCGTCATAATGTTTACACTCTCGGCATCTGATAATTTCTGGCTGTGCGGACGGCAGTATCTCAATCAGCCCGTAAACATCGCATGGACTCCATGTGTCTGTTTCAAGCATTCCATCGAAATACCCGTGAAGTGCATCAATCGCCGCCTGTCTGCTGATGCAATCAGTTGCAAGTTGGTTGCAAGTTGGTTGCAAGTTTGGCTGTGCGGATGGCAACTCCGTAAAATACTCTTCCCACTTTTCGTACTGGAATCCGTTACCGTCCTTGATTTCCCACGCTATTTCATCAAGTGCTTTTAGCACCGCCTGTCTGTTTATTAATTCATTCATCATTCCGCCTTTCTGCATAGTTGCAAAAGCCATCTTCAAAAACGTCAATGCCGTCTTCTGCCCACAAAAAACATCTTTGTTTGTCTCTGTACCAATGCTCGGAGTGCTTACAATCCTTGCATCTGATTATTTCAGACTGTGCGGATGGCAATTTCTTGATGTTGAAAATTGCCGAATCCAATGGGATTGTGTTCCGTATTGCTGTTATACCTAAAAGCGCATCAATTGCCGACTGTCTTTCTATCAGATCACTCATCTTTACCCCTTTCCGTCACCTTATCCGCATAACTGCAATAATCATCTAAATCGTTTGTCATCCATCCGTCACATATATACATGGGGCATGCTTCCGTTGCGAGTTTGGTGCAGTCAGTACAACGTATTATTGCGGACGGCATCACATCCTTAACAACCTTGCGAAGCATTTTGAGTTTGTGTGTGTCTGTGTCATTCTCCATCCCAAGAAGTATGTCTATTTCGTTTACAACCGACTGTCTGTCTATTAAGTCACTCATTCTGCTCCCCCTTCATCGTCTGCCCGGCTTGCCACTTCTAACACCGCAAGTGTCAGCCATGTAATGATGGAACCGACCCACACTCCAATGATAAATAATGTCATGGTTTTTCACCTTCTTGTCTTTCCGGGAAATGGTACTTTGTCACCGCAATCGGGAATTCTTCAATCTCGCTTGCCCATATTGCCGTTCCTTCACCGTTGCATCTTTCCCAACACAGTGGAAACCCACCGATGCCGTCAAACAGACTCCCCAGTGTTGCGGGCCGTTCATACTGTGCAGAGATCCGGCGCAACAGATAAAACCAAAACGGCGTTGCTATTGAATTCCCTAATGCCTTATATCGTGGCGAATCTGCTTCTTTGTGTATCTTCCCTTTGGTGTCCGTCCATTCTCCAATGTCCGTCCATCCGTCCGGGAAACCTTGCAGCCTTTCACATTCCAAAGGTGTTAATCTTCTTACGGCTGTTTCCATACCTTGCCCCCCCTCATTACTTTCTGTTGATCGTCCATGCAGTTCAACGCCCCTACCTTTTCGCTCAAGTAGAGTTGATGAACTTGTCCGTTCCCTATGCAATAATCCATTCTCTGCCACCAATACGTCATTATAGGCGTCCTGTCCGCAGTAACTACCCGGATGACTGTTTGCCACCAATGACCCCGTTATTTTCTGATATGTCAACTATTAATACCTCGCTGCCCCCCCATACGAACCGCCGCAAACGGTAATGCTTACAGATACGTCTGCTTCGGAATATACGGCGGACTGACTTATTTGGTTGTATGCTCTTTTATTATTAATACACATGGTATATGATGAGGGTCACCTCTCTCCGCCTGTAGGGTCATCGTCTTGTCCCCTGTTATTTTGTGGTTGTATAGATCCAATGATAAGCACTTCAGACCCCCCCCGTATGAACCGGAACTATTCCGAAGGGTTACCGATATATCGTCTTCATGCCATTCAAAGAACCTCTTTTCCGTGTATGCCTTCATTTACTTCCAGTATTATTGGGACGTTGCCCCCCCTGTTCCCCAAAATGATTCAACCGTGCAGCAGACTGTTTTGAACTCTTCATATCCGTGCCGTCTGCTACTGTCAAAACAATGGCGGTATAATCCGTTATCCTGTTTTGATGGTCCCCGGTTAATGTCGGACATATGCCCCCCCCATTTCCTCTAGCGTCAAATATGTATTTCATACGCTACCCCGTGAACATCCAGCGCGTTAAGGGTAAAACAAACATCCTGATTCCATCCGCAGCCGTTGGCGTTTTTACTTGTCTTGCCCCCCCCTTGAATGCAGATCACGGGATAATCAACGTTTGGTCTTGCGTTGCGCTCAACGTTGCCGCCTTGTTCCACTGAATCAACGCCCCCTTCACGGCTGTTCCCTTCTTTCCGTCCGGCTTTATGTATGTGTCACGCCCCCCTAATTTTCAGAGTTGCTACACTGATTCTCCAGTGCCTTCTTCAGAATTTCGGGAAGTTCTTTCCCCCTTTTCTCTGCCCGGTTCAGAATGCCCTGACAAGCCCTTGCGCTCAAATAGTACTTCCGGGGCGCATCGTCCTGCAAAATCTGCGACAAGTGCGATTCTCTTACGCCGTTGCGGGGTTCCCCTTGTGAGCATTCTTCCATCAACGTACTGGGTTGCTCCCCAAAACTGCGCATCGTGTACTCTCCAGGCAATGGAAAAAACTTGTCCGTCCTCTCCGCAACCCATGATGCAGCCTGATTTGCTCCATCTTCTTCCTTCAGGTAAAGGAACAGTGGGCGCATCCGGTCGGATAATGCGGACGAACTCCGTAAGGACGGCTTGGAAGTCTTCTCCTTTGTGGTCTTCTCCGTCCCTTCTTCCGGGGCTCGATAAAGCTCCCGGCACATTTTCCCAAATTCCCCATCTAGGTCGAATATACTCATTTGTCCTTCCACGCCTTCTGTCTGCATCCCGCATCTCCTTTATTATCCTTATTTGTTCCATGAAAAGCCCGGACCGTTGCCCTTCAAGCCCGGCACGTTTGCCCGCAACGCTTAAATCCTGACACGGTGATCCACCCGTGATTACGTCCACCGGCGGCAAATCATACCCGGACAGTTTTGTTATATCTCCAAAATGTTTCATATCACCTTACTCATTTCGTAATAAAACCGTTTCCGCATCCGGTAATACGTCTTGTCAACACACGGGATGCCCCTTGATTCTAGGTCCGTGAACGTCAGACCATAACAAACACCCAACCTCAACCACTGCGCCATGTCCCCCGCAACCTCAAAAGATATACGGTCTATGATTTCCTTCTTCTGTGCGATCATCTGCCGATGCATTGCAATTTCCGAAGTCGCATCATATTGGTTTGATGTCTGCACCCGTTCTTTGTCATACGTTATTGCCTTGCTTGCGTCCGGTTCGGTTTCCAGTTCCGCCAACCAAAGAGGATATTGACGGCAAAAATGAATGACCGTCAGATAAACCTCTTTGGGGACGTAATATTTGCTGTTCTTTGTTGGTGTCCTGAATTGCACCATCTAGTACCTCATTGCCTTTTCTTTGTCCATGAAGAAGTGAATTCCCGGACCGTTCCCCGGACCGAATCTGAACCCGTTTGAATATGCCATTTCTCCGACCTCATAAATGAAATCAGGGTCCCGTATACTTTCACACCTTTCGAAGTGTTCAGTGCCGTCCAAAGAAGTAATTTCATCACACCACGCTTTATCTGTCCTTCCATTGCTGTCGCCAATCATAACAACGTGGGCATCTTCAGGGATGTCTAGTTTTATCAGCACCCCGAAACAATCAACTTCCCCCTGTTTCCATGCAATCATTCTTTTACCCTCTTCCAGTAATGTCCGAATCTTGCGCCCGATGCGGTATGGACCGTTTCCACCCAAATCCACGGTGACCTTTTTTTCGGTGCTTTTTCATACTGCGCTAGTTGTTCCCTTGCTTTCTTGATGCTCTGAATGTGATTTCCGGGCTTGTCCATTTTTACCCCTCATATAGATCAGTGCGGCAATCCCGGCGTTTATTGCCGTGTGGCGGTCAATGTCGTTTTCTTCAACCGCCATGTCCGCAAGTATTTTGATTACATCGTCAATACTCATGTTTTCCCCCTGACTGGTGGGCGGGACGCTACTCCCGCCCGTCCCAATCTTTCGCCGTTAGTGGCGTAACTGTCCGGGCTGCAGATGCAATACAGATTTTGAATGCGGTCAATGATTTGTTTACTACGAATAATACAAGTTACGTCGCCATGCCCCGGACTGCATGACTTCCCGTCAGTGGGCTTACTGCGTCAGATGCGCCGACGCTCGCATAGCTGCAGCTATCACTTAAATGGGAGTTCTTCCTGTTCCGTGACGGGTGTGAATTCTGCGGATTCAGTTTTCTTGGATTCGGCGAATTCCTGATTGTCTACAACCACATCAAACGTGTAGATTTTCCGCCCTTCCTTGTCGGTATATGACCCGGTCTGAATTCTCCCTGACACGCAGACCTTCGACCCTTTATGAAGGTATTTTTCGGCGAATTCCGCACCCTTCCCGAAGGTGACGCAATTGATGAAATCCGTTTCCCCCTTCTTCCGCCTGTCTACCGCAAGACAGTATTTTGCAATGGTCATTTCGCCGTTCCTGATCTCGGGGTCCTTCGTAAGACGTCCCATTAAGACAACGCTGTTCATTTCTTTTTGCTCCTTCTCTTTTTCGCAACTCTTTTCTGACGCTGTTTGTAAAAGATATAGTCCTTTTCCAAGGCTTCTAGTTTTCCCTTCTTCCGAAGTTCGTTCAGCCTGACGAATTCGGCGTATTTCTCACATTCGGCGTGACAGGTTGCCGACCTGTCCGGGCAATCCTTCACGCATGGTGTTTCGATGATGTAATTCATAACCAACTCTTCCCGAAGATTTGCATAAACTTTTCCCGTCCGTACTCCCGCTCAAACGCCCGTTGTGCGATCTGTTCCAACGCTAAATCACTGTCACCCCTGTCATGCAATGCCGAATGACATTCTGGGCAAAGGTGGACCGTTAACCCATACTTGTCAGCATTCTTTCTGTGAATCCCGTGAAGACAATGGTGAACGTGCATCTGTCCGTATTTACCGCAGAGGTAACAACGGTTTTCTTGGTCCGGGAAGGGAAAGTGAATGATTGACTTCATGACAGCGCCCTTTCCAACAGTTCCATGATGTTGTCACCGTTTACCCCCGTCCTGAAGGCAGAAGGTTCGATGGAGTAAGGCAGTTCTTTTACTTCCGGTTTCGGTTCCGGGCGATATTCCAGTGATGCCCGCAGATTCGGTGGCAGCATTGCGACCTTTTCCGCCCGTTCTGCAATGGCGTTATACGTTCTCTCAAACTGTGCCTTGGCAACCGTTCCAAGTTTTTCTTCGTCGCCCAGAGCCCACGCCTTAAGCTGCCCCGCAGATCCCACAGCCCTTTGAATGTCCGGGGGAAGTTTTGCGAATTCCTCATCACAACCGTTTATTCCGTTCCTGACGGCAATCATGACCCGCCCCCATGCTTCAGAAGATGTCATCCTTTCGGGCGTTTCTATCATCCGAATCATTCCGATCAACTGACCGATTGCCGGGGCAAATCCCGTGGTATCGGTGCGGATATATGATTTCAAGGCTAACAACGCCTGGCTGAACGGGATGTCACTCATAACGGACGCCCAAAGATTAACGGCTGCTTCTTTGTTGTTCGGACGGTAGTTCGGGAAGGCCGTCTGAATAGTTATCAATAACTGTCTTGCTTCTTCTGTTGTCATATCTACCCCCATCCATCCGTTCCGGTCATTCCGAAGACATCTGTTTTAAGCCCCCATTCTTCGGCAAGTGACTTTTCTTTCTGCGGTTTCTTTAACCTGTCCCATATAATCCCACGCCAACCGTTTGACATTGACTCACGAATCACGTTTATAACAGCGGTTGCCCCGTGTTCCTGTTCTTTTGATTCGATTTGTGACAGAAGTGCCTTCAGCCCGGCGGGCTTATACGGTTCGTGACGTTCTTTCTTGTACTCCATCCATTCCTTGACTGCATCCAAGACAGGGTCGGAAATAGTCCGTTCACCCGCAAGCACCTCGAAAGAGGGGGTTTGGGGGTGATTAACCCCGTTAGGGGTTTTATTTTCTTTTTTATTTTCTTTTTTATTTTCTTTTTTATTTTTATTTGTTCCGTTTGCTTCGGTTTGCTTCGTTGTGCTTACGTTTGCTTCGGTTTGCTTGGGTTTGCTTGCTTCTGCTTCAGTTTGCTTACTTCTGCTTCCGCCTTTTGCCCCGGCTTCTTGTTTCTTCCGGTATGCTTCTGCCTGTTTGTCGATGTCCGCCCGGACGATATCAAACGCAATGCCAACAGCCAAATCTTCAATTTCAGGGGCTTCTCCTGTGGTTTTGTACTCCATCAAGGCACGGATCAATGCCCCCAACTGTGAATCGGACATACGGCGGAATTTTTCGCCATATTCGACATATAAGTAAAATCCGTTACCGTTCATTTTGCCCATTCTCCATACAGGTCTATCCAGTCTTCAAGTCGCATCGTGACAAGCCATTCTTCACGGTTTTTTCGATGAAAAACAGTTGGTATTCCGTCCTTTCGTTTCTGTGCTTCTGTGATTGCCTGTTTCATTGCGTTCGACACGTTCAGGTGTTCCACACGCTTCACTTCGGGATGGATTCCCGGAAGTCCGACCATGTCAGACTGTCCTAGGAAGACAGAACCACGGCGGACCCCGTACCCATACATATCACGAAGTAGATTCGCTAGTTCTCTTTCACCCCTTGCGCCTTTTTCCCTTTCGGTCTTCCCCATTCCCTTTTAATCCTTTCCAGTTCCATCGGCGGAAGTGTTTCAATTCCGGCTTCTTTGCATTCCGATACGGTCCCGTCAATGAGTCTTGCCATTTCCGCCGTGTTGTATGTGTGACTACCTCTGCAAACCCGGTAGAAGTGGCAACCTTCAACGGTCTTCACATACTGACAGTGTAGATGCTCCTGTTCAGACATCCGTTCCGGGGGAATCTGTGTCTTGATGTAAACAATCTGACTGTCTATGTATTCGAACTGACCATACGAAGAAATCAGGTCATTCTTCATTGCCGACATTGTGACTTTGTGGTACTGGCGCAACTTGTCACAGAGGACGTGGAAGTAAGAATTGGCATTAAGACTGCGCTTTTCTTTATGCTCTTTAAGTTCCCACAGTTGGCCCGGTTTGCTGTCGATTAAGACTGTGACAAGTTGCTTTGCAGTACCAATCATTTATTACCACCTAACTTCTTGTTCAGACCTTTCACAGCCTTCGCATATTCCGCTTTGGTGATGTTGGGCCAGTGCGGGAAGGTGTTCACTGGATTGCAGTTGGCTTTATCAAAAAGGGCATCTAATACTGCTATGTCTTCTTCAGATGCGGGGGTTTTGAAAGCATCCTGTTGATGCATGGCGTTTGCCACTTCTTCGGCACTTGCCATTGATTCATCAACCCCGATTCCTAACATCCCCAACGCCCGACCAACTGCGGACGTTTCGCAATTCTCTATAAAGGATGTCTTGTTCACGAAGGAAGACGTTTCCTTTTCCTGTGCGTATCCTGTCGCCAGTAATCTCCCGGTTTCGTCAAGGACTGATGCCTTCATGGTTACAACTCCGTCTTCCATGCTGACGATTTCGGTTGTGATCGTGCCATCTGGGCAAAGCTCCCGAAACGCTGCAACACGGGCGAAAACACAGACGTATTTCTTCCCCTTCAGTTCTATCTTCTTGACGGCTTCGTTTACCGTCTTCAGCCCTTCCGCAGTAATCATTCTTCCTCTCTCCTTACCTCACAAAAGTCTTCCGCAAGTCCCGGAATGTGATAGAATCTGTAAATCGTGCTGACATCCGCTCCCGTTGCACTGAAATAACCTGTCGAATCCGCCCCGATTGTGACCCCGTCCAACTCCGGGAATTCCTTCGTTAATGCGATGATACTGGCGGCAATCTTTTTGGCTTTAGCCTTAAAGGCAACCTTCTTTTCTTCTGTCATGCCCTTCCCCCTTTCGCCATGCCGACCCCCGCAAGGACAAGCCCCGCAACGCAAAGGGCAACCGGAATTCTCATGTCAGCCGAATCCATCAGGCTAGACCCCACGAAGAAAAGTATTAAACCAACTTCGATACAAAACATTTTTCATTCTCCTTCTATGATTTCTGCCGTTGTCACATGTAACAGCGTTGCGATTACTTTGATTCGTCCCAAGGTAAGATATACGTCCGGGGACTTCATCCAGTTCCGCCACTGTCTTTCACTGATTCCGAAGAAACCGTAAATGTCTTTAGGCTTCTTCCCTTGTGCCTTTATTAAGTTTTTAATCCTTCTACCTGTTTCCATGTCATTTACTACGGTTAAACCGTATTATCAATGCACCATAAAATGTCTGAATAGGGGACTTCGTAAGTGTCCTCTATACGTTTGATAATCGGCACGTCAGGGAAGGTTCTGCCGTTCTCATACTGTTGTAAGGTCGCAACAGAAACGCCCAATTTTGCCGATGCTTCTGCCTGTGTCATACCTTTATTGACCCGTGCGGCTTTAAGTGTTATCTGCAATTCATCACCCCCTTAATTACGGTTTAACCGTACCGTTTTCTTCTTATAGTACTACGGTAAAACCGTAATGTCAACGCTTTAATCATAGATAGTTTTCTAAATTATTGATTTTTCTACGTTTTCCCCGTAACATTAATTTATGGGGGTATTTATTATGAATAATGGATTAGGAAATAAAGGTGTAATGGCTAGAAACATAAAGTACTATATGAATCTGCATCAGAAGGAAAGAAACGATGTATGTAAGGATTTGGGTATTAAATACACCACATTTACAGACTGGGTAAACGGGAAGACCTACCCACGAATAGACAAAATTGAAGCAATGGCACGTTATTTTGGAATATCAAAGGCGGATTTGGTGGAAGATAAGACAAATTCGGAATCCGTTGGGGTCATGATTCCGTTACTGGGCAGAGTGGCGGCGGGCGTCCCGATTTCCGCAGTGGAAAATATCATAGGACAGGAAGAAATATCAAAAGCCCTAGCAGTCACAGGGGAATATTTCGCCCTGAAGATAAAGGGTGATTCCATGTCCCCTTACATCATGGACGGGGATGTTGTTGTAGTCCGACAGCAAAATGACGCTGAATCGGGTGACGTGGTAATAGCTCTCATAAACGGACATGACGGAGTGTGCAAGCGATTTAAAAGACTGGACACGGGAATCATTCTGACTTCCATAAATCCATGCTATGACCCGATGATATTTGACCACCGGGAAATAGATTCGGTTCCGGTCTATATCATGGGTAAGGTCATAGAAATCAGAAGGAGTGTTTAAAATGCCTACCAAATTACCTTCCGGGATGTGGCGGCAACAAGTTTTTGTGGGGTACGAAAACGGGAAACGGAAATACAGATCGTTCACGGCTCCAACGAAGGAAGGCGCACGGCTGAAGGCGTTGCAATATTCCGCCACACTCCCACATGACAACAGGATTCTAACGGTAAGGTCTGCAATCACCCAATATATTGAAATAAAACGCCCAGTTTTGTCCCCTTCCACCGTCCAGGGGTATTCGTCCGGGCTTCGTTCCATCGTGGAATATGACCCCGTTTTTTGTGAAAGACGGTTATATGATTTAGACACAACTATCCTTCAGGAATTCGTAAACAACCTATATTCAGAAGGTTTGTCTGCTAAAACTGTAAGAAATATTTATCACCTTGTCGGGGCGGTTTTGCGACATAATGGGTACAGTGTCCCGAATGTCACTTTGCCCACACGGGAAAGACCTGAAATGTATATTCCTGATTCGGACACAGTCAAGAAACTGTTTGAAGTTGTGAAGGGTACGAAGTGGGAAGTGCCTGTTTTGCTTGCGGCACTAGGGCCGATGAGAAGGGGTGAAATCGTAGCTGCACAGATGGAAGATTTAGACGGAAATGTGTTGTACGTCCATCGGACGGTAATTCAGTCAACAGGCGGGGAAGTAGTCAAGAACTACCCGAAAACGGATAAATCCAACAGATATATTGTTCTGCCTGATTATGTGGTAGATCTGATCCGGGAACAGGGTTGTATTTCACAAATGTCCTGTCATCTGATATCCAAAAACTTCCACGTCCTTCTGAAGAAGAACGGAATAAAACACTTCCGATTCCATGACCTTCGTCACGCATTTGTCAGTATTGCCCATGCTGCGGGAATCCCGGATGCATACATCATGTCACGGGGCGGATGGTCTTCAACTTACACTATGACCAACGTGTACAGACACGTTCTTGATGACGCCCGGAAGGAACAGGATAAAACCGTTAATGACACTTTCAATAAATTGTTGTACAATTAGCTTGCAACAGGGCTTGCAACACGACCCCGTGCAAACCGTTGCAACTGCTTCATTCTTCATTCTATGACATGGGTTCGAATCCCATGTCCTCCGCTCCCAATAAACCCCGGAAAATCAATGCGTGACTGCATTTCCGGGGTTTTTTGGTGCCTTAAAACCGTTAAAAACGGCAACCACATTTCCTTCCCTTGCAACACGATGCAACACAACCAAAATCAAGGGTTTTTGGTTTTGTCGGGATTTACAGACAATTACAGAAATATAATGTTGCAACACGGTTTGCAACACGAAAAAAAGGCCCCGTGCCATATGACACAGGACCTTAAAAACAGTCGTAAGGGCGCACCCGACCATTTTTATCAAATCATTTGTGGATGTATTTCAATGACACCCACCCGGATATATTGGACAGTCTGCCCCAACCATTTACTTCTTCGCATATCGAGATCACGATACCCGGCGGAAGGGCAAAGGGCGACCCGTTTACCTTGACAATGGGGTTCCCGATTCCGGGGCCTGTGCGAACATTGAGATAGTCCGAAACCGTCACCACGCCCGCATAAGGGCTAATAGGGGCTTGCCCGTTATCGACTGCAATTGCCACATGATGAGCCGTATTTAGGAGAATATCCCCACGGCGCAACCTGCCCCCGCTTTTTGTGTACTGGGCTTCTGTCAGACGGTCGAATAATCCCGTTGAAGTCAGGGCGGCGGGCATGGTCATTGTTGTCACTGTCCGGGGGATTGCTACACCAAGGAAACGAAGGACAACGGCAACGAACGAAGAACAATCACATTCGCATGGGGGAAGGGTATTTAATAAGGAAAGGTTCCAGTTGATTCGTGAACAGGCGTCATATAAAGAAGTCCGTTCTGACTGGTCATATCCTATATTCCGATTCCTGACAAGCATTTCCGCCACGGTTGCGATATTATCCCCGAAAACGGCGGATTTTGGGCGGAAAACAACGTCCCACGGGCGGTTGTACCAGTTCTTTATATTGAGTTCGTCCGCCTGGTTCCCGGCAATTCCGCCCCGATACTGTCCACGTTCATCGTGACTAGCTTGGGCAATCCTCATTTTTCAACCTCGGGTAATCCTGTCGCAATCGCAAGAAGGACAGAGCAAATTGCCCCCATTGCCGCAGATGACAAGACCCCCACCCAGTTGACCTCATGAAGCATTGCCGCTGTTCCGATATAGGTAAGGGCGCATTCCGCTGCCGTTCTGATTGCCCGGTCGCCCGCAGCAATCCAAAATTCTTTTGTATATCTCATTTGCTGTCATCCTCTAATATATCCAACCTACGATTGACCCGGTGTAATTCGTCTTCATGTCGCTGTGAAGACGTTTCTAGCTTATAGATCCTGTCAATCAGGTTGTTATGCTTTTGCACCTGTTCCGCCAACTCATTAAGTCTGTACTCAATGAGTGACATGGTTTTTTGCGCTTGGGCGTGATTAGTAATTAGGCAGACGATTAGAGTGACCGCCGCCGTGATGCATGATGAAATTATCGTTTCCACGTTTACTCCTCGACATACTGTGTGTCGAATCTCTCGTTCTTCACGATCTCGCCGTCCTGACTCTGAAGTGTGAGCGCAACGGAAGTAAAGTCCGTGGTGACCACAGCCGCCGCCGCTCTTGTGAGGTAGAGGTTAAGACCAAGGGCAAAGGATGAACGTGTTGTGATGGTCGAGTTGACGATGCCATCGGGGCGTGTCTGTAATTCTGTGACGAAATAATACATGGTTTATCTCCTTTTATGTGATGGGTGTGCCGTCTGCATAGTAAAGTGTTAAGTCAATCGGTGCGTTAGGGTCTGTATGGGTACTCTCGATAGATTTAATCTGATTGTTTGTGTATCCCAAGATGGTAGACCAGTTGCTTGCTGACTGGTAACTGCTGATTAGTGCGGAAGGAACATACAGAGTGCCGCCTGTTCCATTTGACGCAAACGGTGTCCCATTAAACGCATTCACATTATTTAAGGTACACGCTGTTGCTGTTCTCCGTATTACTAAATTTTCCAAGCCGCTTGCACCGTTAAATGTATTTGATGCAATGCCGGAAAGATTTTCCCCTATATCAATATGCTGCAAGGAAGCTCCCCCTGAAAAATAGTACCCATTATTTATAACAGTATCTAACGAAGGCAAAACAATAACGCAAATCGAGTTAGACGCAAAACAATAAGAACTTGCCAAATTTTCACAGTTTTTTAAAAAAATTTCTTGAACAAACGAGGACCCACGAAGTAATTGGGATGATACTTTAATAATATTGTCATCATCAATTCTAGTAAGTGTCCCATTACACAGCTTTGATAATGTATCTTCGCCCCCACCCCCTTGTCCATATCCACTGGCAAGCGTAGCGACTGCATCGGAGAGATTTGTGTCGGATGCCCCAGTGACAGAGTTGGCATATGTGGTCAAATTATTAATCGAATCCGTTAAAGGTGTTGTTGTACTCATCTATCACACCCCCAATGCTGTCAGCGCACTTGAATAGTCGGCATAGACCGCATCCAAATGGCTCTTGTCTGTCGATGACATCAAACCATTTGCCGATGTGGTAGCCGTACCAATGACCACCGCACCAGTGCTTCCGTTGACCGATGTAACAGGAGCCGTATAGGTGACTGCTCCAGTGTTTCCATTGAAGCTTGTAACCGCACTCGTCAGGAATCCGCTATCGTTAGTCAGGTCGGAGGTCTTCGACGGAATCGAGGTGGAAGAAGGCAATGCTCCGACATCACTTGCATTTAATACCACTGCACCTGTTTTGCTATTGACAGATGATACCGGGACCGATGTGATAAAACCGCTGTCATTTGTCAAATCTGACGTTTTGGTGGGAATAACTGTATTGCTCGGCAAGGCGTTAACATCTGACGCAGTAAGCACAACAGCCCCGGTTTTCGAATTGACCGAAGACACCGGGACAGATGTTATGAATCCACTGTCATTCGCCAGGTCGCTTGTCTTACTGGGAATTACAGTCGTATCAGGCAATGCCCCAACGTCATCCGCATCAAGTATGACCGTCCCTGTCTGACCGTTTACGGAATCAACCTCTCCGCCGCCACCCTGAACCACAACATCCCCGGTCATCCCGTTTACGGATGTTACGGGCGCAGTATAAGTGACCACACCTGTCTGACCATTGAAGGATGTGACTGCGGTTGAAAGGAATCCGCTATCGTTGGTAAGGTCACTTGTTTTTGAAGGAATGGGAGTATTGGACGGCAATGCCCCCACATCCGAAGCGGAAAGCACGACCGCACCCGTCTTTGTATTGACGGACGTAACCGGGGCCTCAATCGGGTGTTCTTCGATATACTCATCGACCACTTCCCCGACCTCGTCCCGTGTTACGAAGTTGTCGGACTCCTCTATGATTTCACTGTACATTTCGTATATTTGACCGTACAGAGTCCGAATGGCGGTGTTGCTGATGTCAGAAACCGCCGACCTAGGAAGCGAACGTTTTACGTAAATCTTAAAGACCTGACTATTTCTTACGAACTCCCCATCTGTGGACATTTCGACCAACTGTCCTTTTGCGTGTCCGCCCTTGTCTGTCAGAGGTGACCCAACGTCTACAACACTTCCCGCAAGCGGAATCATGTATTTATTTCCATTGTTAAAAATGAGATATAAAAGGTTTTCTTCTGATGACTTGGCGAACCCTGCAAATGTGATTCTATCAGTCAGACTGTCATATTCATAACCGTATTCCAGTCTGTCATCAGATGTGATGTCATATACAATCATAATTGCCCCTTTTAGACATAATAAATCGTACAAGTCACAGAAGCCGATGCAATAGGCGTTGCGGTATCGGGTGAATTGTAAAAAGTCAGTCCGTATCCCGCATTTCCGTAATTGTATATATCAACTCTCCGTCTTATCCCATAAGAACCACGTGCAATATATGCGCTTATGATCGCAGTGCCGTTTGTGATGCCAAAGTCGCTTAACCCACCTTCTATTCTTCCGCTTGCGTTGGTTGTCCCTGTGAATTGTACTGATTTAATTTCGTTCTGCATTGGTATAATGCTACTAGCCATATTTATTCACCTTCTTCCCCCTTTGCTTTTTCGTATTCAGCAAAATCCGCTTCATACTGTTCTCTTTCCAGTTCCGCAACCCGCTGTGTCACCGTCTGAAGAATCGGTGTAATCACAAATGCGGGAAGGTTGCTGTTGTTTATCAATGCAACAAGTGCATCCATAAATTCTTGTCTTGCTACCGTTATAGGTTTATCCATTGCGCCCCCTTAATCTCCAGGCCCGTAGTAATCATGGAAATACACGGGACCATAAAAATGCACTGGTTGACCCGCTTCGAATTCGACCCGGCGCATGAAAAACGCTTGATTGTAAAAAACGGATTCATTGCGAAAGACGTTGCTAGACCTGTCTTCACCTTCAGCACCCGTTACAATTCCATTGGTAAACCCGATGCGGTAATAACCGTTTTTAACGCCGTAAGAATCGTCTGAAATGACCATACTTGCAGAACGTGACCCGCCCGAATCGTATATAGTTATCCATGTCGAATAAAGCTGTCCGCCAATGATACGGGTGTAGTTGTTTTCAATGCCGGGTTGATACTTCCTGACCTCTATTCCGTCCGTGCCAATATATATGCCCGTGGTCGCAGAGGATAATGTTGATTTAGTCCCCGAATATATCCATGCACGGGACGAATTCCCGCCAATCTTCCAACGGTTTGCGGGTGTCGCAGACGGCCCGATTGTTCCGTCACTTGCGGTCATAACTCCCGTGTCTGTCAGTTTAAAATAGGTCGAATCTATCGAGATCCTGTTTGCCGACAATGTGATTTTTTCCGCCGACTGATTGATGACGGAAACAACGTCGCCCGAAGAAACCTTTGTCGAAATCGAATTTGACAGCTGTGTCACGGTAGATTCAAACGTGGAAGATTCAACCTTTGAGGATATTTCTTCCGCCATTACAGACAGACTTGCCGTGTTTTGCTCCACCTTCCCATTGACCACGGCAATTTCGGTTGCCTGAAGTTCTATCTGCCGTGCGGTTTGCGTGATGGACGTACCAAGGCCGATGATAGCTTTTTTGATTGCAAAGGGGTTAAATACCGAAATTTCCTGTGCGAAACGCATTTTATGTCCTTCTTCGTCCCAAATACAGTTTTAATGTGGTCGAACCGCTGATTGTTCCCGATACTGTCACGGAACCGTTTGACGTGCTGACCGTCCAGGTGGAACCCATTGCGGACGGTGTCCCCAGTGCGGAATTGACAACAACCATGTCTTCCGTGATTCCTGTGTTTGTTACTGTCTGCGGAAGACTGGAAACCGTGCCAAAATCAACCTCAAGGATTCCACGGGCAAAGGTGGTAGCGTCCAAGATTTGACCCTCGTTCGTGGTACGGTCGACCATCACGAAGGAATCAACCGAAGTTGGTGCGGTGATTTGCGTTAAGGCATTTACAAGTACGTCAGCCATGTTTTAACTCTCCTGTGTTTCGTAATCATACCCGAAGACCGGGTACACGTTGCCCGAATCCTGTGAATCAGACCATACAACGGGATAACCTTCACGGAATCGAAGGGAACCTTGCGAATTGACAAGTTGGTGATAGCTTCCAAATATTGTAAAGATCCAACGCCCCTGTGTGGTCACTGCATAACGGTCTTCCAACATAAGGAAGGTTGCTTCGACTTCTCCGCCGTATCCGTACTCTGACTTGATAACGGTTATCTCATACCCGTAACCGATGTATTCTTTCCCCGATTCGGTCTTTTTATACCAGTGGAAAAACTGTGGCGGGAAGGTAGAAGTTGCATCGTTGCGGTTCAGGTAAACGTGCGCCCGAAGGGTGACCGTCTGCCCGTTGTCATTGGGAACAACATTAAAAAAGATACCTGACCCGACCTGTTCAACAACCTCTGAAGCTATTTGGTCGGCGGCGGCTGTGAACTGGGCTTGGGTGACAAAATCTGAAGTATCAACGAATGCTTCAGCCGATAAACTGATTTCACCAGTGTCAAGGTTCCATGTATTCTTTCCCAGTTTGTCGGTGATTACACCCGCACGAATAACATTCCCGTTTAGTACGCCCGAAGTAATATAGTCGGCAACAAAAGAACCGTCTAGCGTCCACGCAGTATCAAACGGACCGTCAACGCCATTCGACGAAAAACCAATCCCGCTCATGTTGATACGCAAGACTTGCTGTGCCGTTTCCTTGTCTTCCGTATCCATGATTAAGATTTCGTTTGGTTGCCCGTCCGCATTGTTAGCAATGACCACATGACCACCTAGACCGCCCGTGATTAATTGCGTAGCATATTCAAGGGCTTCGTCCATGTATGACGTGGATTCACGGACGATTGCGGGTGAAATGCTGTCTTTTAAGACGGTTCCAAAACTGTTCTGTTTGGTTCCTAGTTCGATGGAAATGTACCGACCCGTCAGAACGTCATAAACCGTTTTGATTACTTCTGCGTCTGCAGCAACTCCAAGTGCGTCATAAATGACGTGGACGGTATCACCCATTCGGACACGTTCCACGGATGCGATGGACGAATATTCTTCAGTTTGCCACAACTGCACGAAGGATATTTTCAGATTCTCGTTAATCTTCCAACCTTCGTTGGCTGTGACATATGCGGTTGCCTTTGCCCGTAATGCTTCCACGGTCGGCGCATCTTGCCAGTCCCCAGAAAAATCAACCGCTTTCACGATTTCATACGGAAACTGCGAACGGTAGTCCGACCACACCACTTCTTCAGGAAGACTGACGAATTCGTCTTCTTTCTTCCAGTACGGGACGATTCCCGTGTATGCACCCGAAATATCGGAATCCCTGACAAGTTCTGTCAGGTTCTTCCCGTATCGGATTGTTACTCCCCTGTCTATCCCACGATTCACACGAAGACGGACGTTGAAACGGTCGAAATCATATTCACCCTTGCCGTAGACATCAAGGATTGACCCCGATTCACCACCCAAAAGGCCACGGGCGGGACGGGGGTATTCAACCTTGAATTGTCCCGTCACGCTCTTGTCAGTTATGAAAGTAAACGGGCAATTGTTTGCAGTGTGGTTCGGAAGGTCTGCAAGGGCGGCGGCGCAACTTCCCGCCTGATAGGGCATAACAATTATTTTGTTTAACAAGTAGCTGATATGCTCGGCATTTACCGTGACAAGACCGTTTAAAGGTCTACTTATACGGTAAATCATGAATGGTTGCCAGTTCCCGCCTTCCCACGGTTCCACAAGGATGATTCGGTTTTCCTGAATGTCGGAATAGTGCTGCCCCGTCAGTGGGTAAACCATTGTCAGTTCGTATAATCCATTCAGATTTTCTTCGACCTGACAGGACACGGCATCAGACAACCGACCTAATCCGTTAGATGTATATTCAGTTTCGTTTGCATCGTATAATATCGGTGTCATTTAAATGCGATACCACCTCGGCGTAATGTCTACTTCTGTGATTCCACTTCCGACTGTGATTCCGGTTGCCCCCGCCCCCAATGTCGGAAAGCGGTTCGGGGTGAATGTGACTGAAGAATTTTTATTGGTTGCGCCGTAATAACAATCCTGAATATCACAGTCCAAATCCACATATGGTGTAGACCCGTCAAAAGTGATATTGACCGCACCAACGCCGACTGTCCCGGTTCCGATAATCCTGATTAACGGTTTCGCTTCAAACGAAGTCGGGTTTGTTATGCTTCCGTCTTCGTCAAAAGACTGTGCGGTTTCCCCGGATGTGATGAACCTTTGCGGTTTGCAATTGAAAGTCAAATCAAACTGACCTTGTGTGTTGTATCTGCCCGATGTTTCTACCCCGATTCCACCCGAAACAGCCGCAAGGCGGAATTCGTCTGTGTGGTAAGAATCCGACAGTCTTGCATAACCTTGAATAGACATAAGGAGATCACGCAAACTGGACATATTTACATTGAAGTTTTCAGGAATGAAACACGGGTAAGTCACTTCAATATTGTCGAATCTCCCCCCGTCAATAAGAAGTGTGCCATTCCTTCCGGGAACCGCCTGTTCCGTGACTGCACGGGACGGGGCATTGTATGTCCCTTCTCCCGACAGCATCACGCCGAAATCAGACAGGTTCCTTCCGTTGTATGTTAAACTACTCATAATGCGCCCGCCGTTTCTCTCTGTTCCATCAATGTAAGTTTCTGCATGACGATTTCCGCAAGTGCTTCTTCTGACTGCCCAGGTGCGCCGTAGACATTGATGGTTGTCTGACCACGTCCGACAAGCTCCCGAAGCCTGTTTAATCCAAGGACAACTTCCGCCCCGGCATCCCCGAAGCCTTTAGCCCCGTAAGGGGTTCCCAAAACTGTGGGGGATGTAAACAAAACTCCGTCTTGCATGGCTTTTGCGTACCAGTCAACGGACAGGTGCGGAACGGACGGGGGCATCAATGAAAATTCACCCGAAATTGAAAAGTGCGGTAGTTTGATAAACGAACGTATGCGGTCGAATGCATCCCGCACACCTTCCGCCAAGCTCTGCGCCGTTTCCTTGATTTTGTCCCAGTTCTTGTAAAGCAAAACGCCCGCCGCAATGATTGCACCGATTGCAAGGGTAAGAGGACCGCCCAAAACACCGACCACGGTTCCGATTACGGAAATGACCGTTCCCAACATGGAAATGACTTTTCCACCGATGACAAGGGCGGGACCGACCGCCGCAACGATTGCACCAATCTTGACAATGGTTTCTTGCTCTTCGGGGGTCAGACTGCGGAATTTTTCCGTAAGATTCCGAATCAGTTGTATTGCGTCTTCGATGACAGGAAGGGCGGCTGTTTGTATTGTTTCCCCCAAGTCCGCGCCCGCAAGTTTGACTTCGTTCATCAAAATTTGGGTTTGGTCCATAGGGTCCAACATTGCGTTGAATGTTTCCCCAACGTTCCCGGCTGTTGCTTCTAATGTCGAATCGAAGTTGGTAAGGCTTACTTGTCCGTTTTCCAGTGCCTTGACCATTGCGGGACCCGCCTTTGCGCCGAAAAGTTCAGACGCAATCTGCATCTTTTCCGTTTCGGTTGATGCCCCTGTCATTTTCTCCTGGATCTGCGCAAGGGCTTCTTGCATCGGAATGCCCTCTTTCGTTGCATTCTGCAAGGCTTTTTTCAGGCCCGTCAGCACTGCGGAAGAATCAACTCCAGCAACCTCAAGTTGTCCCATGAATTCCGCAGACTGGGCGAAATTTAAACCCATTTCGGAAAGGACCACGTTGTTCTGTAACAGGGATGATTCAAGGGCATCCATAGAAATCCCGGTAGCCTGTCCGACTGCGTTGAGTTTGTCTAAAACAAGTTCCGTGTCTTCCGCAGAAACCCCAAACGCCGACATTACCTGTTGCACGGAATCAATGGAATTGTTCAGGTCTACGCCGTTGACCTCTGCAAATCTGATAAACCCGGCTGATACTTCCGCCAGTTCTTCACCCATCAAACCGAAACGGGTGTTTACCTCTCCGATTGCAGTTCCCGCCGCTTCAAACGTGGTCGGCATAGACGTTGCCACAACTTCCGCCCAGTGTTGCATATCTTGTAAAGCTTCACCGGATGCGCCAGTCTTTGCAACAATAGTATCCATGCCCGCATCAACTTCAGAGAATGCCGCAAGTGATGCGCCGCCAATTGCGGCAATGGGTGCAGTAACAGTCTTTGAAAGATTTGTCCCGATTCCGCTGACCTTATCCCCGAATTCTTTTATCTTGTCGGATGCGGCTTGAAGTTGCTGTTTCGCCACATTGCCAAAGTTCTTCAGGGCATCTTCTGCGGACTTCAACTGTTGTTCGGTGTCGATTATCTCCCTTTGCAGTGCGTCCCACTGTGCCGAACCTTCTGCAACGCCTGACTGTGCGTCTTTTAACTGGGAAAGTCTGTCTTTCGTCCCGCTGACGGCATCTTGTAAAGCCTTCTGTTTCTGAGTCAGAAGTTCCGTGTTGCCGGGGTCAAGCTTTAACAGCTTGTTGATGTCTTTTAGATTCGATTGTGTGGTTTTTAACTGGGAATCAACATTCTTCAGCGACTTTTGTAGTTCGGTAGTGTCGCCGCCTATTTCAATGGTAATACCCTTAATTCTTCCACTTGCCATTCTTAAAACCTGTCAAAATCTTCTTTCGTGGCAACCTGTTTGTAATCAAACGAATCGTTGCCCGCTTCAATCATCATATCGACCACGTCACCATACTCCAGTTGTTCCAAATCCGCCATTGTCAGATGCATTTGGAAACAACGTAGAAGGTACAGACCCGTTGTCATTTCCCGGTCGGTTGGTCTTGATTTTTTTTTACCTCTGACGATGATCCAAGATTGTTCTGATACACGTTGATTATGTCCGTGACTGCAACGGCAAAATCCAACGCTTCAAACCCTGTTAACCATTCAACATACCCATCAAAGGAAAGTTTGTTCATGTCCGCCCCTTCCGCCGATTTCGACATGATATAAGCAAGTTCCCCTGGAAGGTCTGCGGATTCTTCTTCCGACATCTTGCCAAGGAAAAAAGAATTCAGATTCTTTTTAAAAACTTGCTTATATCTAATCGGTGTTGCGGCATTGGACATCATGGGAACACTCTTGTCCCCTATCTTAATGACTGCGAATGCCATATTGCGCCCCTTTTTAGTGTTTAGGTTGTGGTTGCTGTTGCCGCTACTGCCTGATAAACGGCATCAAACCATGCGGAATACTGTGTTGCCTGTGACGGTGTGCAACTAGCCTTCACAACATCCTTGTCAAGTGAAGCATTATGAATTGCGATTGCCTTGATGGTCGCCGTTTCCGTCTGCGGTTCAATGGTTTCTTCTGTGGTCGAACCGTTAACGGCGGGACGTGTTGCCGTACAGTTATACAGAACGTGCCTTGTTGCATTCACATCCCCCTCAAACTGAAAAAGGAGGGCAAAATGTACCGTCGGTGCGTTTGCATCCTCTACAAGGACCCCGTTTCCGTCCTCGATGTATCCAAGGACGTCTTTCTTGAAGGAGTCCGGGATTAAAGCGGATTCAAAATCACCTTCATATCCGCCGTTATTGTTACCTACCCAGTAATCAATATTGTCAGCCCTGAAGGTTGTTGTGCTATCGTTTGCGGTTGCATTGAAGTTGACTGCGCCCAACCACTGGACAGGCGTTGAATACGTCGCCGTGTTGGTTGAGTTGTCAATTGTAGCGACCGCATAATGAACGTTTTTCAGTCCATATTTAACTTTGTTAGAATTAGGCATTGATTAATACCCCCATTGAATAATTCGTTAAGTTCATGCGTTCTGAATCGATGTAAGTTGATTCTTTCTCCCATGACATCCCGTTATTGTGAAGAACTTCTTCAACATCGGATTCAAGGGCGAAGTCTTTTGTGTCGGTGTAAAGCTCGATGTTTAATGTAACCCGACCGACATAATTTGAATTGTCGGCGTAAACATCATCATAATCGTAGATGAAACAAATGAACGGCGGGACCTGTGGCGTTGAATCCGGGAATTGATAATAGGCGAAAGGAAGACCGATAGACGCAATCATTTGTGAAATTTCCTGATATGTCATAATGCTTTTTCAATCTCCCTTTGGTACGTTTCAATCACTTCTTCTTCCACTGGCGCAATGTGTTCATACGCTTTTGTGGTTCCGAAGGTCCTACCGGTTCCGTTGCGGATGACGTGACCATGTTCCAACAAGTGTGCCAGTCCCGGAAGTTTTTTGTTGTAGACCGTAGCCGTTGCGCCAAGGCGTGACGTTTCAATCGTTGAAGTCCACCCGGACGCATATTTCTTTCCGTTTACCGTCTGTTTTGCGGAATTCTTGACCGCCTGTGCCGCCTTCTTCCCAACTTCCTTTGTTACCTCTTCAAGATTTGTCTGAATATCGTCGCCGTATTCGTCCAATATCTTTTCAATGTCGGAAGCAAATTTCTCTAGCGGCGTCATTTTAGCCATTAGTCCCGCCTTTCCTTTCAGCGTACAGTTCAATTACATCCGTCCGGGCGTGGTACGTTCTATATATTGCGTACCGATTGCCGTTAAACTCACAGACGGTTTCACCGTCATAGTCACCGAAAAACATGGTGAAAACATATTCAGGATTCAGGCCGTTCCGACCGCCTTCAAAGAATTCGGCACGGGTGACAGAAGAAACGTTACAGAATACTTCCCGTGACGTTTCCACTTGTTCCCATACTCCATATTCGTTCTGCGCTTTGGTTGTGCCGATTAATGTGATCACATTGCTTCTATCCATCAATCACACCCCAGTCTGTATACCCGGTTGCCATAGACAACTGCGCCTTCTGTTCATCGTAAGATGATTTCAGGCGGTCATAATCGTCAGGCTGTCCGAAATGCATTCGGCAATACGTTGTGACAGCACGGCGGACCAATGCGTTTGTCGTGTCATCTTCAATGACTCCCGCAATTCCCAAATCTAACAGGGCCGCATTTATCAAATCCATTATTTCATCGTCAAATGCGTCTGTCGTTATTCTTAATGACAGCTTTACCGCTGTTAAGATTTCATCCATCTTTGTTTCCTTCGTATGCTTCGAAATACGCACGGGTGACTATGCAGTTTCCGACATGGCCCATTTCGATTTCAGAGTCACACCAAATGTCATAACCGCACTGCCTGGCACGCCAACAGAACGAAACGTCTTCTCCGAATCCTTCCAGTGGGTCAAACATCCGCCCGTCAAATTTCGATGCCACCGACATCAAAACATCAGTTGACATCAAAACCCCGGCGAATCCGCATCCGCCGACTTTGAACCGACCGTCTGGGACAGACATTATTGCCGTATAACTTGCCCCTCTGCCAACCTTGTCAAGTCTGTCAAATAGGCATGGCGTGAAAGGCGGTTTCCGCCTGAAGCATAAGGCCGTTAAAAAATCTATGTCGTTTTCCGTGCAGACTTTTAACATCCTCTGCAACAGGTCGGGGCCGAATACCATGTCTGAATCCAACCAAAGGACCCAGTCTGCTTCAGACTTGATTGCCTGTCTTGCGAGGTTGTTTCGTGCGTTATATACCAGTGAACCGACTTCAAAACCGATTTGCGTGTCACCCGCTCTTTGAAGTAGTGCCAATGACTGGCAAAAAAGAGCGGGCAACGTATCCATAGATGGAACTGCAATAAATACTTTCATCACGTGCGCCCTTTCGTAATGAATCAGTGAGTAATCTTTACAAATGCCTTCGGAGCTACGACCGCATGACCAACAAAGTCACGACCAAGGATTCTGATAAGGTCGTACTCCATCTTGGTCTTGTCATCGAATTTGATTTCGATGTCCTGACCGTTCGGGAAGTTCGCCTGTGCGCCAATTCCAAGGTCGCCAACGATGGCATATGTCACGCCCGTTGTTGCCGCGCTGAAAGCGGAAATGCTGTCATTGAACACGACCGGAAGACCTTCGAACGGGTCATAGTTGTATCCGTTCGCCGCCTGTGCAGCCTTGAATGCGCCCCATGTTGCTTTGTTCATCATGACAACCGGGTCAGCCGCTTCGTCGGAAAGCTGTGCAATCGCCTGTGCCACCAGTCCAACCGTGACGGTCGTGGAAGTAATCTTCGGAACTGCGGGAAGGGAACCAGTGGAAACCGTGCCGCAAGCCTCGATATCGGCAATAATCAGGTCTGCCAGTTTCTTTGCAATCCTGTATGTCAGTTCATCGTAAATGTAGTCAAGGAACTCTTCTCCGGTAAGGTCATAGACCTCATCGGAAATGGAGATCCATTTCTTGATAGACTGCGGAACCAGGGTGATGATGCCCAGTGTAAGGGACTCTTCTGTGACTGCGCTGTTCGCCGCTTCTGTGTGGACGATTGCACCGTCTGCGCTGATTTCATAACCGATTTTTACATTGCCCTTCAGGAATGTCTTGCGGACACGGGATGTGATGCCTTCACGCTCCCATGCTGTGCGGACTCTGCCCTCAACATAAGACGCTACCGGGACTGTGCCGGATACGTTTTCTGTAAGAAGGGCACGGCACTCTGCGTCATTACCTGTCTTGATGTATTCTGCATAAGCTACGTTATATTCGTGGGAATCTCTGATTTCCATATTCGTTTTTACCTCTCTTGCTTCAGGTACAAATGTTTTGGTGACAACTCCGTCACCGGATGCAACAGCCGCCCGGATCTCTGCCTTCTTTGCTTCGATTGCCTTCCTTGCTTCGATTTCTGCATTGATAGCATCAAACTCCGAACGAAGTTCATTAACCGCTTCTTCAGTTTCGCAAGCATCAACGGAAGCACGGATCTCTTCCTGACGTGCCTGAAGTTCTTCAATTGATTTGTCTTTCATTTGTTTTTCTCCATATGAAATTTAATTTTTGCTTTTGCCAGTTCTAATTTCCGCTGTTCGGCTTTTGCACTCTCCAGTGATTTCCTTGCACTCTCCAGTGCGTCGGAAAGACCTCTTGCAGAAATTGAAGTTGCTTCATAGGCCGGGAAGGTCACGGCGGAAACTTCAAACACCTTTGCAATGCTGTCAATATGCCTTGTCGGGTGTTCGGTGTCGATGTCTTCCCATGTATCTTTATCGACGCCAAACATGAAGGACATTCCGGTTATGTCTCCACGTTCGACAGCCGAATAAAGGGCTTTTGATTCTGAATTATTCTCTGTGTCAAGATTGACACGAATTGACATCCCCCTTCCGGGGATCACTTCCAACTGCATTGTGCTGTTGGCGTTGTTGTTGCGACTCCGGGCAAGCGGAATCATGTTCGTGTTGTGGTTGACTAAAAAACGGACGTCACGCAGATCTGTTTCATTCAATGCGCCGTCCGAAATAATTTCGTCATACCAACCTAAATCTGTTTTTTCTTCGTAAACTATGGGCTGACCCGTCAGGAACTTCCCGTTTTCTTCGTTCTGTTCCGCCCGGACTTCAAAATTAAACGCCCGAATTTCCTTCTTCATCGGTTCCCCCTTCTGTTACTTTATCGTCAGCGTTGTAATACTCTCCCCGGATGATTCTTGAATCTCCGCCCTCGACTGGCGGAAGGTTCCATATCTGCCGCACATCATTAATGCTGAAGATGCCACGATCTAATAACTGACTGGACACATTCAGTTTGTCAGCGTTACTCATATACTGAAGTCTGTTGGACGTTGCTGTGACGCTGTTCCCCTGTGTCTGTTCACGCAAGGTGAAAAGCATCTTCGTCATGACCTCTGAAAACTGGACTGCAAACGGTTCAACTGCGCCTTCGTAAAATGCGGACCACACTTTGTCATCAAAGTCGTTCGTCAGGATTTTTTCATTGACTCCAAAATATCCGAATACACTGTCCCGGATTGCCTTTACCTGTTCGGCATCGATGATGAAGGGTTTCGTTTCAATCTGCCGAATGTCATTGTAGGTATTCGGGAATAACAGGATTCCGTTGTTGTCTTCGTCCGTCTTCAGATTCTCTTCCGTGAATCTTCTTCTTTCCTTCACCATGTCTTCAGGTTTGGTGAAGTTCGACAACCGTGCCATAAATCTATACGAAGCCGCAGACTTGACGCCTTCCTTGATTCCTTCGTTCTGTGTATGGATTAAGTCCATTGTCGGAAACAAGGCATGATTCGTTTCACCGAAGAAGTCGTTTTTATACTGCATCTTCGTCATGATTCCGCAGTATTCCAGTTCAATCGCCGCACGTTCGGAATGATTAAACTGATACCGAAGGTAAGGAATTCCGTTATACTGGACCACCTCGCATTTATTGGGCAGTGGCGTAAATATCCCGGAAGGTTCGCCAAATTCGTCATAAACCGGACAAATGAAAGCCGTATTGTGAATGTCAAGGATGGTAGACAGTCTATAAAGGAACTGTGACCACGTCTGAAAGCTGTTCGGCGCAAGTCTTAATTTTCTCTGAAGGGCGGGACGTGCGGCACCTTGAATTGCAACATCTAACTTTGAAATATGTGTTGCCCTGGCATTGATAGCCGCCCGGACTAGTTCGGATTCGTAAAGTTCCCCACCCCATCGTGTGAAATGCGGGATATATCCGTCTAATAGTCTATATATCCCTTCGTATCTCCCTACGACTTTAGGTCGATTTTTGAATATAGCGTCAAAAAGTCCCATTGTTTTTAACTCTCATTTTTAAGCTGTCCGCCGATTTCGTTGAACCATTTCTGTCTGACGGTCATGGCGTCCAGTAATGCCGCTGTGCCGTCAATATGTGCGTTGACATTTATCTTGACCAAACGACCTTTCCCACGTTCCACCGACATCTTCACGGCGGAATTAAGCAAATGCATTTTCAGAAGATCGTTGTCCCCGATATGTATTTTTCTATCTTCCAAAAGTCCCTGTGTTTCCTGAATGACGGGGTAAAGGTTTTCACCCTGAAAAACATCGTCACACTGGAATCCATAAGACTTTAAGTCCTGAATTAAATATTGGGCCGAATATCTGTCATACCCGATTTGTAACGGGTATATGTGATATTCCTCTACCAGTTCTCGGAACCAATTGAAACAATCATGATAGTCTACATAATTGTCCCCGGATGCCTGAAGAAGCCCCCTTTGGATATAGATGTTATAGGGGACTCCGTCACGGGCAGTAGCTTCGTCTATCTTCTCTGTCGGCAAGAAGAACTTTGAGAATACATATAGTTCCACGTTCTTCTCAATGATCACGCAACAGGCTGTTAAATCCCGGACCTGTGACAGGTCTATACCACCGACACAATACGAATCCCGGAAGTCATCCAGTTCCAAATGGTCACCGGATGCCGCTTCTACGATTTGTGCGGGCAACCATGCCAACGAGCTATTCTGTTTCAGATTGCAGTACTTTGTTATGAATTCCGCTTTTTTCGAAAGGGAACCTTCCGCAATCGCAATTTCTTCCTTCAGGTAGTCTTCCGAAATAGAAACCCCTAAATTCGGATTCGACTTCTTCAGTTCGTTTATATCGTTCCAACACTCAACGTCATCAATCATGTAGAGGAACGGAAGAAGGCGTTTTTCTTTTGACTCACCCAACAGAAAACGGGTTGACCTTTTAATCAGTTCGTCATATATCCCGTCATTGACATACCCTGAAGTAGTGCATGAAAAAAGGAACGGTGGGTTTTCTCCCATGTCCCTCGCTCCCATTGCCGATTTCATGACTTCGTATTGTTTTAATCCTTTGTCACCTTCCCACGAAGCAACTTCGTCACAGATGGTTAGAGAAGGATTGAACCCGTCTGACTTTTTTGCAGAGAAGGCAATCTTCTTGACTGTGGAGTTTGTCCCCAATATGGCAAGGTCGCCTTGTCTGTGGCGGGGCAACATTGAATCATCAAGGGTCTTTTTGTTGTGTTCGTCCTTGCTCTGTTCTACGGCTTCTTTCAACGCCTGATATTCCGGGTCTAGCGTTATCATCTGCCATATCGAGTTGTAAATGATGTCAGTCTGTTCCAGTTTCGGGGCAAGACAAAACGTTCTAGATCCGAAACCACCGTCAGACCGAAAACAGTAATTTCCATCACTTGCTGCAAGTAAGCTCTTCCCGTTTTTTCTGCCGACTACAAGAAGGATTTCACGGAATTGGCGTTTTCCTTTTTCGTCTACAATTCCGTACATGGCGGACTTCATGGCCTTCTGCCACAGTTCCAAAAGCAACGGACCTGGTGCAAGTGGCCCTTCAGTATGAAAACAATGTGTTTCCGTCCAGTCTATGGCGGCGTTCGCCTTTTGTGGTGAAAAGAAAAACCGCTTTTCTTCAAATCCGTGTATCAGATAGTCATATAACAGATGAATCCAACGCCCGGCGACTATGCGCCCGTCATTGATCTGCTTGTAATATTCGTAAATGTAACTATCTTTGTATAAGTCCACGAATCCCGCCGTATCTCTCGCTAACTCGAAAAGAACAG
>JAEIGA010002625.1_pt1 | contig 28588 bp, 15 predicted proteins | sample 9270691 | NCBI WGS metagenome assembly JAEIGA01 (sample SAMN17057246, study PRJNA624740) | gut metagenome | biome: biome; isolation source: fecal sample | host: Bos grunniens | place: China: Xizang | collected 2019
CAAAGGGTATACAGAATATTAAAGAGGATGTCGACAAAGGATATACAGAATATTAATTGAGTTAACTCGGTAGAGTTAGTTTATTTTTTTTATTCGATTTTACACCATATAAAACAAGATGTTGTACATATTCGTTGATGATTTGTTTTCAGAAAGAAATTTCGATAAATCTGTTTCAGAGGATTGTCTAAAGAAAAACTTGGCCGAACGAGAAAAGGTCGGTAAACCAACGACCGTCGATCGTATTTTGTTGGAGATGGCGAGACGGAGATTCGAATTCAGAACATTAAATTTACACGATTTCTACGAAAACGACGAATTCAAATGTCGTAGAGAGATGGAAAATCTTCGTGATGAAGCAATCGGAAAATGGGGAACATGCCCAGAAGACTCAGTGATTCTTGATTATTTTGGTTGCTGTATCGACGGAACTTGTGAATCATTCTTTAAATGGTTTTTTGATGTAGAAGATATCCGTTACAAAGATCTTTGTCTCATTATAACAGATCTTCCAATGAAATACGATGATAATTACATTAGCGGTGAAGCATGGTTCCAATTCAAATACCAAAGCGATTTGGATTTATTCATTGAGGATTTGTGGGATAAACGTAAATATAGTTATATAGTTAACATCATCGATTCAGATTCATTTTATGACTTATTCAGAGAAACGATATTTGATAAATACGCTAGACCCGCTCCTGAGAACGTTAGAAACGATGTAGTATGCCAACTTAACAAATTCTTAAACGGTTTACTTGAAACGGAAATCGATGAAAAGAAAGTAATTAGAGATAAAGATAGAAATATAAGTAGAGAAGTTAAATTCTATAAACACAATTATCCACTTCAATACTTCTGTTTCTATGAAGACGAGAATGATAACATCATGTATTATAAATCCAACAACGGCGACACGGAAGACCAATATGAAACCCCAGGTGAAGAAACTACTTATTGCAGAGATAAGTATAAATATGTTACCTGTTATAGAGATGGTCATTCTCTCGGTGGAAGATTAGATGTCGTTATAAAAAAGGAGGAAAACGTCTGTCCAGCCTGTAATTGCCCAATAGATAACGGTTATCATCAGGTTCTCGATCAACATATCAACTATTATGAAACTTATAACTCGCTTTTGTCTAAGAAAATTTACAGGACATTTAAATCTCTTAAGCCAGATGAATTCGAAGATTTGATGGATGAATCGATGCTTGAGTGATTTAGTAAAACCGATTAGAAATTATTTTTTTAATGGTACACTCAAATCCACAATGTCGACAGTCAGAAAAACATCTAGAAAGAACGCTGGTAACAAAACAGAATCAAAGTTCATCAACTTTATTCTCAACCACACCCAAAATGCTTTGGACTCGATAAAGTTCCTAGTTGGAAATTATCAAGCTCAATGCATTGTCGACAAATCGCTACAGAAATTGAATGACATCGATCTTCGTGAAATATACGGATCGGCTCATGGTATCTACGGAAAGTTCTTCGAGATGATGTTCGAATACATCATCAAATTGAAAAGAGCGTTGAAACCAGGATTCAATGAATCGACGTTCGCATATACAATGTATGATGAATTCAGAGAGGAATATGAACAAATGGTCAAAGACGGAGATAGAATTTTCAAGGACATGAATTACATCGAAATCGAAGCGCCAGATGTGATGTTCAAAAATTTCGCCATTATGTCATTGGAGGTCAGCTATTGGAAATATTGGCATATTAATCTAAATGAAAAAAACAAGGATAACAATCTCAGAAAATTGTCTGTGTATATTCCTGGGTTGTCAAGTATTCTCTATTCAAACTACAGGGAATTGGCCAAGAAGGTAAAGGAGGACGATTCATTGGCAAGAGGAATCAAACCTTTCTTGTTCAGTAGATTGAAGAATCCAATTTTCGAAGACTTGTTGAATCCAAAGTACTTATTGGCCTTCAATTGGAAATACAGAACATTCAACTACAATCTCAAGACAAGCAGCGAAATCAAGGAATTCGATATAGTCGTCTTTGATCCAACTGGAGAAAAGATGAAAGTAACGAGAATTTACGAGCTCAAATTCAATTCTCAACATGCTTCACACATGATTGAAGATATAAAGAAGCATGCAACATGTGGACCCATCAAGATATTCAAATATCGAACAGACATTGAATACGAATGCGAACATCTGGAGACAGTCTTCACGATCTTCAATTTCTTGAATCAATACATCAGAACAATATGATCGTAGTCTGATTGTGGCGTGCAGTGTAGTGTTTGTATTTTTTTTTTGTTCATTGGACAAAAATAATACACTATTGTAATGTTCTCAGACGTGGAACATTTATTCTGTCTGATTAAGAATTAAATCTCTGTGATGAGTGTGTAATTCGATTACTCTGTCTATGTACTTTTCAAGATCTTCGGTGTTGCCCTCAACATCTATCCAAACTTCAGCAAAACACTTGTCTTCAGTTTGATCAGTTTGATTTCTATTTTTCTCATAAACGATAATCTGTTTGTCTTCTTTCCATCTTCCAAATCCGACATATGAATCGTGAAATATTTCAATAGTATCGATATATGAATTTACGAATTCATAAACGATTTGTTCTTGAGGAACATTGACTGTAATTCTTGCGATGATTATTGGTTCCATCTCGAATTAATTTAACGTATCTTCAAAAAAATAAATTTGAATAATGACTACACTGCGTTCATGTACACGTAATTTATGAATCGCATAAAGATCTATTTACTACAAGTATGTTCTTTCAATTTGTAAATTAAAGATTCATCGATTAAATCTCTAATCGTGAAGAAGAATTCATGATAACTAACAACGGCTACTCCGAGATTATATGACTTGTCTTTCAACAATTTCTTGATTTCTTCTCTCATATGTTCTTGTATTTTCATACGAAGCACTTTAGAACAATATTTACTAAATGTTTGATGAACAACCGTCTTCTGTTTGTTAACTAAAGCAGATTCATAACAAAAGTAATCGATATCCAATGTTTCTGGTTCTACAATATAAACGTATACCCAAGCATCGTACTTATCTTGAATTTCTAAAATAGCTTGCATCTTGTTTCTGATATGTTAGAAAAAATTTTTTCTATGAATATGCAATAAGTGCAATGATTACAAACTTCTTGAAACAATTTGTCAATTCAATTTGCAAATGCTGTAAGAACAGATTTTCTAGTCCAACTAGATTCAGACCAATTATTACAGTTGCTTCAATTGAAGTCAAATTCAAAGATCATTCCGTGTTGTATCGAATTGGAAAACTTGATAAACCTATCTCTTTTCAATACGTACTTCAAGATACAAAGATTGTTAGAAAATCTAATCAAAAAGATTTCGATCGACAATATGAAAATTATGATTATCTTGTCGAAATAGAATATATCACGGAAACAATCGACGAAGAAAACATTGTCATCACAACATTCTTAGATCAAGTTGTTAGAGATTATATCAACGCAACACCAGGTCTCAAAGAGAACTCATATGGAAAGTATTATTTCATTGATTCTTCGAAACGAGAAACAAGAACATTGAAGTATGTCAAAAATGATTGTCCATACGAATGTGACGAATGGATTTAATCAGATGATTAATCATTAATTAATTAATCATTAATTGTTGAATTCAGTGTAAACCAAAAATATTTTTTACACTGTGCGTTATTTGTATTCTCGAAAGAACTCAAATAACCGAAGCATTACTTAATCCATTCGATTTTCATTTTTGCATTGACACCAGTAACGAATGGATAATGCTCTTCTGAATCGATATAGATATAAATCTTCTCGGATTTACTGATATCTATTGTTTGGTACACTTTGATAATGAGTTTTCCGTTCTTCTCGACGAAGTTATCTGTCTCTGAGATAATTGTCTCATTATCTCCGATGTTGAGAATATATTCAATGTCTTCGTTCGTTGTCGTCTTGATCAAAATTCTATCTGGGATATCGAGATTTGGTAAATGTTCTCCTTTCCAAACGTCGTTGAAGAGATCTAAATTGTTCATTGATTGTTCGCCTCTGTATAATTTCTTCTTTCCGTTCACGTTCATGTACAACAAATGTGGTAATTTGAATTTATCAGTCATGTAAGATGTTTCGACGAAGTCCGATGAAAGAATGTTGTAGTAAATGATCTTGTTAAACTCAATATTGAGTCCAGATTTAAGAACCTTAAGAATATTGTTTGGTCCGAGAATATATGGTCTCATATCCTTGTCGACGATGATTGGTTGAATACCTAATTTATTCCAGACGTTCTTTATGTTGTGCTTGAATGCTATTCCGAAGTTTTCATTTTCGAAATATGCTTTGATGTATTGCTTAAATTCATTTCCAAATTCATTAGAAACATTTGGAATGTCTTCGAATGTCTGTAACTTGCTGAATGTGTTGAATTCTTGTTGGAAGTTCTGATTTGGTTCAACCAAGCACAAATAATCAATCTTCTCTGGAACATCTTCTTGATCGAATCTCACTGGAATAATCTTGTCGAGGAATTTGAATTCGTAGAGATTTCTGTTGTTTGCGATTTCGATAAATTTCTTGTTGTTGATCAACAAATCATAGAACATTGAATCGGTAATGAGATCTGAAGTAATGACATCTGAGAATTCGATTTGATAACAATTTCCGATTGAGCATTGAATTACCATGTTGTTTTCGAATATGTATTCTCTGAGTTCGAATTCGAAATCGAATTTAACATCATCCGCGAATTGACAAATCATAATACTATCCAAGATGCAGATGTATTTCTTTCCTTTCTTGAGATGTACTTTGAAGTTCTTGAAATCGAAATCTTCCCAATCTACAAGTATGTTAAATGTATTCTCGTTGATATCTGTGCTAATCAAGATCTTTGGAGAATTGAGATTGAGCTTGATTGTGTTCTTAAGAGTAACTGATGTGATTTTCGTTCCGTTATTTTCGTCTCCTGCTCTCAAACTCTTATAAACGGTTTCATTGATCGAATCGACGAGTTCTTCGGCCGATTTATAATTTCCAGGAGGGATGAAGAATGTATCCAATTTATATTCATTTATCGTATTATCATTTTTGGATTCCTGTGTTCTAGTTATTTGTCTTTCCTCTGGATCTTCATCGCCAATTACGCGAACCGTTCCAATGTTTGTTGTTCCAGTTTCAAACGTCTGGGATTGGAAAATAGCAGTAATTCGTTCTGATACTACTTCAAATGAATCTCCCTTCAATTTTGTTGGATCGATGTAATTTGGAATGTAGAATGTTATGTACTTTCTATTTGGAACTCCTGGATACACAACTGGTTCTGTAAGATTTGATTTTTCAACGACTGGAATAACGGAATTGGTAGTTGGATAATAGGTAGTTCCTCCGTAAACTTCTCGTTCTACGGAATAGATTCTTGTCATGTCTTCTGTGATCATGATTCTTGAATTGGAGAAGTTGAAAATACCTTTCATCTTGTTATCGCTTTCTACGACATCATCGAGGGCAATTGAGAATTGAGCATGTTGTAATTGATTGTCTTTCTTCTTGTAGATCTTGAACAAATGTTCGATTGACTTCTCTTGATTGTCTACTATTAAATTCGTTTCTTGGGTGTTTCTAATTACTTCACAGTCTTCGCAGAGAACGAATCTATTGCAGAATTCATCTGGTGTATATTTAAACGAGCAAACCGTGTAATCGCGATCATTGGCGAATGTGTATTCATCTGATTTCAATGTGATCAAATATGTGTATTCAGCACCAACTTGAATTTCTTTTGATTCCATATCATATCTCGTTACATCGCCATTTACAATGTTGTATACAGGTACTGTTTCGTTTCTCAATGTGGTGTAACGTTGAGATTTGTGTTCGAAGGCAGTAATTCGGATTATACTCTTTGAGAGCACTTCTGTATATTCTCTTTCGATGATGATTGTATCACCTGCTTCCTCCGTGACTTTAGTATTTTTGACTTTCAAGTCAGGTTGTTCTTCGATCGCAATGGTTTGTAAGAGTAAATCTTTTGCTACGACATTCTCAGTTAATGGATTAGATTGATATTCCGTTTTACTTGTGACTATACCATACAAAGTCTTCTTCACGATGTATTGATCTCTAACGATCGTTCTAGATGGTCTAACCGTTTTCAATGATTTGAATTCCGGAACTGATAAACTACATCCATTGAACAAGTTGTGTTCTATTCTTGTCGTAGTTTGGTTCTCTGATTCTTTTCTAGAGTTGTAAGCATATGTATACAACGTTTGACCGTCTTTCATAGTTGTCGCTTCTAATTCAAGTAATGTTGCATTACCAGAGTAATGTTGCTCCGTTCCACCAACTATATCTTCGTTGTAATAAATAGTAGCTTCTGGAAGAGTATATGTATTGAGGAACTCCTTTTGACCATCGACGACAACGTTAACGGTTGAACCAACGAATAATGCTTCTTCTGAATTTGTAGTTGCCTTTCCGTTTATGAATGAAGTATTGGTTGTTTTGTTTATAATAACAGGAAGATCGATATCTCTGTTGTTGATAATTGGTTCGTTGAATTCTCTCTTCACGTCTTCGAAGTCCATGTCTTTAACATCTCTTACATCGACTTGTTCCCATGGGTTATATTTGTATATGCTAGTACTAAACATTGGTTTGCCGCTTTCTCCTTTTGAGTATGGATCTTTGTCAATTGTTGAATCATTTGAAATTCTTGGAACAGTAAGATCATTTCCAAGATCTTCTGAGATGTTTGTATTGGTTTCAGATTGTGGTGGATAATATCCGATCAACATGTTCTCAGGAACACTTGAAATCGATTCGTATCTACTCAATTCTCCTCCATATGAATAGCCTTGATTGGTATCTACTAATGTGGTTGCCGTTTGAAGATTAACGTAATAAACCGTGAAACTATTTGGATTGATTGACAAGACTTGAGTTGGTGAGAGCACGATGAAAGGAGCTGTTTGTTCACTATATTGCTCGGGAGTAACATCTTCAATTGTTCCTGGAATATACAACACCTTGTTGTCTATTGATGAACCGCTTGAGTATTGAGACATCTTCTGATACTCGAATGTTGGAACTTTTTCTTGATTGAATACTGAATTATACTTGATGCATTCCAAGTTATTGAATCGCTTAATTGCGGAATAATCAGCATACTTGTATTCATTTCTCGAAGCGAGTTCGATTTCTTGGTATGGATATGTAAATGTGTATTGTTTATCTCCAGAGATGATCAACAATTGGACCGAAGATTCGCCAGTTTCTTTGTCTTTCACGATGTTGTATTGTGTCTCCTGAAGAACTGAACCATCAGTTGAAACGAAGTTTATTGATCCTTCAAGCAATGTAGATTCTTGAATAGTTCCTTGAGAATTTTTACTGGCTGGCATCATTGTGCTAACGTAAATTGGCGTATTGTTCATATCGCCTTTATCGATCGTCATGTCTCCGGATTCTTCATAACCAGAGAACTTATAGATTTCATATTGTGTATCATTCTTAGATTCATCTCTGTAATTTGTAACTCCGTTCTGACAACAGCCTGCTTCTTTGATGCCACAATGAATACAATCGGCGAGCATCAATGCACCGATAAATGCATCATCGACGTTCGTTGGATCGATTCCTTTATAAGCCAATTCCTGATTATAAGGCAATGAGTTTGGATAACTCACGTATTGTCTGCAGTTCAATGAGTTAATTCCTCCGATGTTGTATGTATATCTATTGTATTGGTCCGTTGTGATTTTCATCAATTCTCCTTCGACTTTCAAGTAAACGGATGGTTGAATGTATCCATAAGGAATTTGCTCGAACATTTGAAGAAGAGCCGCTTGAGATTTAAGATTGCCGTAATTGTTTTGGGCGATTGTTGCTTCTGGAATTGGTAATCCCTTTTGACTTCCTTCGTCGATATATGTGTCGTAGACATCAATTCTTCTGTTCGTTGAAGTGTCGTCAGCAATTATACTTGATCCCTTGTATTTCAATATCTTCTTAATTGCTCCTACTCTCATTGTGTATATTCTATAGCTGGAATCTGATGGATCGTTTTCGACATCCCAATCACAACAGGTTGCCACATCACTACTGTCTTCTAAATTGAATGAAAGTAATATCTCTGCGAATGAATAGAATTCGTCAACTCCGTTGTTAGAAATTTTCTTATACAATTTCAAACCAGCTCCAGCAAAGACTTTCTTGATTTCCGATAATTCATTTGGGAAAGATTGTGGCAAACGGTATTTCAATCCGAAACAATTGTTGAACGAATTCAATACCGTGATTTTGTCTTCTGGATCCTTTGAGAAATACATCTGAGTGATTGATCCATTTGAATACTCTTCGACGGCTCTTATATTCATTTCTTTTACGGTGAATCCAACTGAAGGTGCAACAGCTCTGTTGTAATAAAGTGAAGGTCCTTCTTCAGTTTCTGGTTTCAAAGTCATAATTTGATGTTGTCCTGGTAAATATACAGTTGGTTGGAAATTCAAATGAGTGTCTGGATTATCGAAAATCGATCCACTGCTTGCGATTTCGATTGTTCCTTCCACGATAGCAGAATACTTTGGAGAAACGTTTGAATCCAAGAGCTGTTGAACAAATTTATTGTTGGACATTTGTTTGATATCTGGATTCTCAATTGCAGTACAATTATCATATGCGTGATAATCGATTTCGAGTTTGTAATGTTTTCGATTGATGAAATAAACTCGCTTAAGAGATGCGTTATCGAGTTCTTCTGTGGCGAATGCATAGGCCGGTATTGTTGTGTCTTCAGTAATTACCAAATACAATTCTTCAACACTTCCTGTTCCGCCGAATACATTAACATATCCCGTTTCCTTAATTTGATTCCAATAACACATAAACTTGGTTAATTTGGTGTTCTTTGCCAAAGCTCTTGATTCAATTTTCTTTACGTTTTCTGGAATGACAAGCGTGACCAAGTCGTTATCGGCAAGAGCTTCTTCTTCGATAATTGTTATGTTGCTTGGAATATGAATGCCTGTTAGACCAATCGATGAGAGAGAATATTTTCCGAGTTTATCTAATGCCGTTGGAATCTCGAGATTCTTAATTGGTGCATTTGAGAAAGCGAAATATCCGATGCTCTTAACTGTTGGTGGCAAGTACAATTCTGACAACATCAAACAATCGTTAATTGCATAATCGCCGATTACTTCTAAGTTATCTGGGAGATCGAGGGAATTGAGAAGGACCAATGATCTCAATGAATTAGCCGCGAGTGTTTTAAGACTATTTGGTAATTTGATTGACTTAACATTGATGAAGTCGGTGAAGCAGAATTCACGAAGTGCTGTAACTCCTTCTTGCACAATGATTTTATCAACTGTCGTAGTTGTTATAAATGACTTCTTAGCTGCCAAATTACAGAATGTTTGATTGACTGACAAGTTTTTGACATTACAACCAACGAAACATTCGTCACCGAATTCTGTAACTTTGGATGGAATTATCAAGCCCGTAATGGCAGTACATCCATAAAATGCTTGTTCTTCAATTGCTCTTACTGTTTCCGGAATAATTATGGAGTTGAGTTTAACACAACCCTTGAACATTTTTGGTGGAATGTGCGTTAATTGAGGAGGCAATTCGATTGATTCTAATGAAATACAATTCTCGAATAATCCTCCTTCGCTGTAATCTCCCTGGAGTGCTCTCAAATGAGTCATTGTCGATGGCAAATGTACTTCCTTCAGCATCGAATAATTGATCAAAGGAGATGAGCATGGGAAAGTTATTGAACCGAATGTATCTGGTATATACAACTTTTCCAATTTTGGACAGTCTGTGAAAGGTAAATACGTTGAACTAGCTGTACATCCTTCTTCAATAATTAATTCTCTTAATTCACTACAGTTTCCAATTGAATATGCGTTGTATTCGAATTCTTTTACGTTCTTTGTAATAACTATCTTCGTTGCAGAAAGTCCATCGAGAGCATATCGTCCGAGTTTTGTTACAGAGTCAGGAAGAACGAAAACATCTCCTTCATAGAATCCTGAGTTAATTGGAGAATATTTAAGTTCCTGGACTGCGTCTGGCCATTCAACTTTTTCTAAAGCTGTACAATAGTCTCCGATCATCGTATCTGGGAACACGGTCACTTGATTTGGCAATTTCAGTTCCTTCAAACTATATGAGTTAACAAAAGCTTTGTCTGGAATTGTATCAATCGTTTCTGCACAAACAATTTTGGTTGGTTGTGATGGTAAATTGACATAACTATTTCCGTTCTTGTGTTGTAATATATCTTGATTTACTTGTAATTCTTTTATATTACCATTTCCACTAGCCCAATCAACCGCGAATCCAGAAGCGCTGTCTTCAACGTATATTCTTTCTACTCCGGCACGTTCACAAATTTTTGAACCAACTGATGTAACATTACCGTGAATGTATAATTCTTTCAAGTTCGTACAATTCTTGAAAGCACAAGATCCAATTGAAGTAACGGTAGTAGGAATTGTGAATTTTGGTCCAATGTCTAATCTTCCATCGTATTGATTGTCGACAATCATTAATGGTTCATATACAACGTCTCTACCAATGTATTCCGATAAGAGGCTATTGGCCAAAGCAGGTGGACATTTAATCTTTTCGAGATTTGGGAAATATTCCTTGAAAGAGTAACTATTAGGACGTTCTGGAAGAACTGAATCATCTGTGTTCTCGAAGTAGATATATTTGATATTTGGTTGAATACTATAACCAAAAGGCCATCTGCCGTTACCAGATGCCAATGACGTCACTGAAGATGGTACATAATAAGTGTCCAATTTAGCTTCTCCATTTTCAAAGAGTCTATCTACTGCACGTTGAACGGAATTACCGATATAAAAATTCTCCAATGAAGAACAACCCAAGATAGGAGTAGTCTTGATTAACGTAACTTTATCCGGGATCGTTAAAGATTTCAAAGAACTACAGTTTTCACATAAGAATGGTGGTATTTCTGTGATATTTGGACTCATATTGATTTTCTCGAGAGTAGTTAAATTGCCGAACAAATAAGTACATTCGCTTATATCAACTAATGTATCCGGGAAATTGATTCTCTTAACGTTACTGCATCCAGCGAATGGGCATCGATCATCTGAGGGAAGTATTTCTCCTGTTACTATTTTTGTTACTCCCTTGGCAATTGTAATTACTTCAATGTCTGGATGATTTGAACAATACTCAACTATTTGTTCTAAAGTCAATACACCATCTGTTCCTTTCAAATGTGGAATCAAGAATGAATCTGGATCGTATTCACCACTTGGTGTGAAAACATTATACATCACCGTGTGTTTCGTGTCAGACCAATCATCTGAGAGGACTGGATCACTAAGAGAGAACCATGAAATGAACAATGGATTGGTTTCTTTAAAGGCGCCTGAACTGATGGTTGTTAAGTTTGGTAAATCGAGATGTACCCACTTTAGTCTATTTGTTCTAACGAATGCATCTGTTGCGATGATCTTCATTGCCGTAGTATCATCCTCTATTTTGTAATAAATTCTATTGGCATCTGATTTAACAAGACCGTGATAATCGTTATAGATCTGATAAACAATAGCTACTCTTTGAGCTAAGTTAAGATCACAATTTGATTGAATAATAGAATGTTCGTTCACATTCAAAACATTCTCATCACACAGTTCAAATATGTTTACATGTGTTGGGATTGAGAATAAAGTATTTGTAAATACCGAATGTGCTCCTGGAGCAACGATGAATTTTTCAATAGAATATCCACATGAGAATTGTTCCAAACTTACATTTGATGGTGATGATGGTATTACAAATTCCTTGGCATTGTTTGGAATGTTGATGAAAGAACAATGAACATCTTCGACATTCAAATTAATATAAATTCCTTTCATGTCGTTATATATGGACGATGAACTATATCGTTCGTTTTTCGGACTGATAATTTGATTTGGCAAATGGATTCTGTTTGCATTGAATCCTCTGAAAACAACTGTTCTTATATCATAACCATCATCTATTGATTCAGAATAGATTCTTGCCTTCTCTGGGAAAATGGCATATTCTTTTGGGAAACTTGGAGATGTGTAATCAGATGATTGGATTCCGTAGTCATCGCCGTTTATAACAGTAATGTTGTTTGGAACTCTCTCTACTAAAGGACTCCAATTACCAGAATCTTTAACGTGTGGCAATGAACCTCTATAATATGATGTTAATGTGTTATCGGTCATTCTGAGACTTTTCGTAAATACCATATCGAATGTTGAAGGCAAGATGGTTGTGACACTCGATGGAATAACGATCTGATCGTAAGCTAAGTTATCATAATTACCATTAGCTTCAGCTGCAATTGTTTCAATTGATCTACTTGGTGTTACGAAACATGGGAAAATTTCTTGTGTTCCGTATTCAAATTCCAAATAAGCTCCCCATCGTCTGTGATGATAAGGTGTGCCGCCGAAGAAATCCGGTTCGACTGGTGATCTTAATGCATTACGTCCGAGTACTACATCACAAGGAATTACATTCTTGGTCAAGTTCAACTTTTCAAATGTGTTTTCATCGGGCAATATACCTCTCATTTTGAAATTAACTCGATTAATACACATTTCTTCAGCAGTTCCTTCAAATCCTTGACCGTCCCAATCAACATATGAAACGATTTCAATATCTGCGTTGGCGTTGTTAACTGCCGTTGCGTAATCTCTGAAAGAAGGTTGATTGGCGAGAGTATATGGCATTTGAATTTCGACGTAATATCCTGGATTCGTTGTGTAATTGGACATTTCAAGATAATGTTCATAACCTTCTTCGTGAATTTCAAATACTACTTTATCTGCTCTCTCCAATATCTCTGGTGGAATTCCGTTCCAAACTAAATTGCTAGTGATTGGAATAACAATTTCTCCGAGTTGTTGTTCGGTAAGTCCTTCAATGTTAAAATTACTGAAATGAAGTGAAGAATCTGGAATAAATTCGAGTGTTCTGAGATTTGGAAGTGTAACAGGATAATCCTCTATGTAACTGTAATTGTTAATTGTGAGCTTTGTAAGAGTCTCTGGTGCACCGGAACCAATTAATTGACCATCTTGGAATCCGGTATGTGGAAATACGTATTCAATTCCATAACCATTGTCGTTACCAAGTAAACAATAAGCGTTTCCGTCTCTATTAACGATTGACGTTATCTTTTCGTCAATGGCTATATTTTTATATACTTCTGGATATATATCTGGATTAATGGTTATATTATCTTCGCTTCCATTAAAAGTTGCTCTGAATATATTTGTGGCTACTTCACTACTTCCACCGATCATACAACCTCCGGATTCTGGATCGAGCACAATGTCCGTGTATTGTTCTCCGTAACTAAATGATAAACCGTATGACATAAATTTCTCTGCTTCTAACACACCATTATCATCCGAATCCAACTCGGCATCCCAACATAACAACGAACAATATGGAATGACGCTTAAAGGTCTTCTATAATTGAAATCGAATATTTGACTTTTTATATCTCCATTATCATGCGAGACCATAATATAAGGGACTCGAATAATTTCGAGACTATCACAACCATAAAACAAACGGTTTTCTACATTTGAACTCGAATCTCGTGCAACCAACTTTGCCCAAATATGTGGAGTGAATGTAAATTCTCTCAATGCTTTTGAATTTTCGAAGATGTTGTAATCCATTTCTGTCACACTAAGTGGAACATTAATAGATCGTATATTGAACATGCTTAAATATTCACCTTTGAGGTATGTTATCTTGTATGCCGTGATATTAATATCTAATACCATGTTGGATAACACAAGAGCATTATCCAATGATATCTCCGTAAAATCGGGACTATTACCGGAACCGTTGAGTGTTTTTTGATCGTATAACACATTGAAGGAGATTTCATCGATTCTCTCCAATGAACTTTGAGTAAACACCTGTGTCAAATCGTAATTCAATAACTCCTGAGGACATTGTAATTCCTCGATATACATATTACTACTACACAAATCCATCATATCATATCCCTGTGGTTCTATTTTACTACCAAGTATGACCTTTTTTACATTTGGGCAATTTTTAATGAGAGGTCCATCTAAATCCATCTGACTCTTCAAAATGATTTTCAAATACAATGGAAGTTGTAAAACTTCCCCATCGAAATTTCCATCATAGAGTGTACCATTTACTTGATAAACACATTCTGGAATTGCTGGAATCTTTGTGAGATTTTTAAATGGATTATCGAATATGGTTCTCAAACATGGTGGAAGAATGATTTCGAATGATGGAGTGATTTTAAAATCAACGTTCTCTGAATCATCTTGATCATAGAATATTGGTCCATCGAGTGTTGTTACATTAGATGGTAATCGGAGAGTTTGAAGATTTGGCATATCACAGATGCACTTTGGAATTCTAATCTGGGCCATCTGATTATCCACATCGCTTCTGAAGTTCCACATTTCGATTTCGGTGATGTTTGTGAAGTTGTTTGGATTCACAGATGTTGGTAGAGCTTTTGAATTTTGAACGTATAATTTTGACATTGAGTTAGTTGAAGTCAATGCGGTTTTATAATATTCTGAGACATGCAAATCATCAACTGCACAAATGATTTCTGCGTTGGCTGGAATGCTATTCTTAAGTTCTGGTATATTGATTGAATTACCCCAGTTTTCAACGACCTTTAATTTTGGCATGTATTCGAACATTTTCTTGTTGATGTTTTTCGCGTTAAATGGAATTACGACCTTAATGACATTCTCGAAAGCAGATCCATCAAATGCTTCGTCGAAACTATCCGTTTCAGGAAGTACCAGAACAGGATCCTTGAATTTGAAATTTGGATTGTTAGTGAACGCATCCAATTCAATTCGTTCCACAATTTGTGGTAATGAAATTGCTTCCAAGTCATTTCCTTGAAATGCCATATATCCAATGGATTTCATTTTTCGAGGGAATATTACATTTTTGAGTCCGTTATTTAAGAATGCACGTGGTGGAATTTCGAAATCCTCAATGTCGGGAAGAATCAAATATTTCAAATTTGGACAATCTATTACCCAACCTTTGTGGGTTGTTGTAGAAGGATCTGGTGATATGGCGTTCGATGAAATGATTACTTCCTTCAAATTGTTTATATACATATGAGCACCTTCAATTCCTTTAATTGTATCGAATACCAAGGTCTCTAAGTTTGGGAATGTGGTATTCCAGTCAGCACAACCCTTTATTGATGTAATAGCATTATGATACACAATTCTCTTAACAGCGGGATAACTACCATTTGGAATTGCAGCTCCCCAATCAACTGACACGACATGAGGAGCGAAATGAATTTCTTCCATGGATTTCAAAATATTTACATCCGCAGTAGATGCACTATCCCAGACATCCCGTTCATCATCACTGCCCAATCTAAACGAATCGACGGCAGTGTATGGAGAATCATCGTATTCTTCTTTATATGGTCGTTTTAAATTGAATTCTTCTTCAACATATTCCGGTTCCATATCAATTGGATCGACAACGGCATTAACAAATTGTCCGATAGTTCCTTGTGCGACTTCAGGAGCTTCAGCAATTTCAAATGGCTCGACGATTGTTGGTTCCACTGTTATTGGGGAACTAGTTGGTGGATTTCCACTGTCTTCTTTTGGAGTACCCGGTGTTGCATTAGAAACGTTTGTTACTGTTAATTTCGTGACCTTTGATTTAATCGAATCTTCGTGACTAAATCCAATCATGTTGTTAATTGTTTGATCGATGTTATCGACCTTGAGTTTAATGGATTTATCACTGTGTAATTCTTTATCAGCGACAATCAAAGCTCCGTAACCATCTTGACCAGAAACAGTTGCTTTGAAATTCAACTCTATACTTGAATCGTCAAATGGATTTGGAGCAACAGATTGATTGGTAATTTCTATGGTTGCTTGTGGAACTATAGTTTGGAAATTACCGTCGCTCTTGGAATCCTCTGCTCGTTCTACTTTGATGAATCCAGTAACGCTTGTATTCTTGATGCTTGAGTTCGAGAGTTTGATTTCATTTTGAGGATTGTAATAAATTCCATTTGCTGGTTCCATATCTGGGAATATCTTACCGCCATCTCGTTTATATCCTCCCTTAACAATGATTTGATCCGTTAACTCGTCATTGTTGTCCTTATAAACGACGAAATTTGGTTCAGCATATGCATTTGCAACATTCTTCAACTCCACTGGTTCAGTTGTTTTATCTTTGTCGATATAAAGATTAACAACATTTCCTCTGGTTGCGATAATTTCAACCGGTTCTTCGAATGTTGAGGCACTGTTGTCGTAAGAAACTTCGACATTGTCGTCATAATATCGAAGTTCATATTCCTTATCTGTGTTGAAAGTTTTAACTTCCAACGTTTCGCTATCGACTACATACTTTGGTTCAAAATGTTCCGGAGCATTAATAACGACTTGAGCTGTTGTATCGGCAGAGGAAGATGAAGAATTGTCTCCTCCAGACTCTTCCGTTGTTTCCGGTTTCGTAACCGTAGGATTTAAGTCTTCAACATCCTCGACAAGTTCTTTTCCTTCTTTGATGTTTTGAACGGTTTTCTTTTTACGAAGAAACATTAATGAGTTGTTGTTGTGAGTAATGTTGTTTCGGTTATCATCCACTGTAATGGTGTCCAAAACGACTTTACTGTAATTCCCTTGGTTGTCCAGTTCGAAAACAGGAAGTCTATATGGATATTTTGTGTTTTCCACGTTTTCAACGGTCATTTTAAACAAATAAAAAAACGATCACGGCTCATTAATTCGCCATTTGATGCTCTATCCATCGAGTGATTTTTTTATTTATCAATTAAATCTGATTACAATGAGCAAGATCGTCAAGCTTTCAATCATCGAACACATTTTGTTGAAACCAAACATGTACTTCGGTCGTTTTGAAGAAATCGTCGCAACCAAACAATTATTTAACTTGGACAAAGGTTCATTTACCAATGAGAAGGTCAAATATTCCCCCGCTTTGGTCAAATTATTCGATGAGGCTTTGACAAACGCAACCGACAATGTTACTCGATGTAAAAGTCATCCAACAACGAAAATCGTGATTACAATTACGGATACTTATATCAAGATTTGGAACAACGGACAAAGTATTTCATTAGACGAAAAAGCTGAATATGAAGGAAAGGATTATTATCAACCCGAATTAGCTTTCGCATGTCCTTACACTTCGTCAAATTATGAAGGTAATGACCAGGAGTTAAATGGAACAAATGGAATCGGTATCAAGTTGGCAAATATATTCTCGACAAGATTCCGAGTTACAGTTGTTAACAACAAGAAAATGTTTAAACAAATCTTTACAAAGAACATGAGTGAACGATCTCAAGCTACGATAACAGATACTACGGTCGAAGACTGTGTACAAATTCAATTTGAACCAGATTTTGAAAAATTACATATGTCAACGAATTGTATAGACGAAATCACAAAAGAAATATTATACAAAAGAATTTTCGACGCGACATTGTTTCCAGTAGACATTATACTCAACAACAAACGATTACCAAGAAATTCATTCGAACAGTATTTCAATTCGATATTCTTATACACAATTCCAGAAATGAGATATTCATCAACCACGGATAGATACGATCTTATAATGTTTCCATTTAAAGGAGGACATATAATCTCATCAATCAATCACACAATCACTGAATCAGGAGGAACACATGTTGATTACGTAATTTCGAAAATTATTGAACTCATCAAGAAAAAATACAATTTGTCATTGACGAAGGCTCAAATCAAAAGCAATATATGTTTGTATTTGAACTTGAATGTATGTGGTCCAAAATTCAGAAGTCAGGAGAAGAATGAGTATATCGGTCCGGTTGATATCAAGATTGATTACTTAATCGAGCAAATTTGTTCAGATCAAATGTTTATCGACTTGTTACAAAACAAGAAGAGAGAAAGCGAAAAACGAAAGCCAAAGAACACAAACAGACCTCTCTTTGAAAAATTGACAGAGGCTAATCTTGCTGGATCTAAAGAATCCGGAAAGTGTACTCTATTCGTTACTGAAGGAGATTCTGCAACTGGAATGGTTCAACAATGCTTCAGTTCTCTCGGACATGATTATTACGGGATTTATACTCTTGGTGGTAAACCAAACAATATTCGTAACGTTAGAGCAGATGATAAATTGAAGAGTGTTGTTGTTAAAGAACTCATTACATCTCTTGGAATCGAAGAGGGTTTGGATTATTCGCTACCAGATAATTTTGAACGATTGAGATATGGAAAACTCGTCTGTGTCAAAGATGCTGATGTCGATGGTTCTGCGATTATGATGTTGGTCTGCAATATAATCGATGTAATCGCTCCAAGTTTGTTGAAGTTGAACAATTTCTTCTTCGAATTCATTACTCCTCAGATCAAATTGATCTATGATATATTCAGAGACACAACTGTCGAGATCTTCGGAATCAAAGAAGTTTTGACAAGAGGAGAAGACGGAACGTTCGTGTCTGAATTCGTTCCAGATAACAAACTTGTCGAAGGACCTAGAAAGAACTTCGTTACGACATTCAACAACAAAGGAGAATTCTTGAAATTTATGCAGTTTAATCGAGACAAAATCAATGTAAACGATGTCAAATACTACAAGGGTTTGGCTGCAATTTCTACAGAAGATGCTCTCGATTATTGGGAAAGTTATGAAGAGTATTTGATTCCATTCCTCTATGACGAAGATGCTGAGACAATTATGGACAAGACGTTCTCAAAGAAACAATCATGTGTTGAATGGAGAAAACAACTCGTAATGCATACAAACGAAGACACATACTGTATTAGAATCAAATCCGGTACAGACATTACTCAGTATTGCTATTTCGAATATGGACCATACGCAAGAGAAGATTGCATGAGAGTTATTCCGGCATTGTATGACGGTTTAAAACCAGTTCAACGAAAGATATTGTATTCGCTTTTGATCAAAGCACCAGGAAGTGAGAAATTCAAGAAAGTTTTCCAAATTGCAACTCAAGCTTCTTTGGACGGAAATTACCATCACGGTGATGCTAGTATTAACGAAGCAACTTGTAAAATGATGCAGAATTATACTGGAAGTAACAATATTCCATTGGTTGCTGGTTCTGGTCAAATTGGTACTAGATTTGCTCAAGGAAAAGATCACGGAGCAACAAGATATATCGAAGGAGCTTTGAGTAAGATTTCCAAGATATTGTTCCCAAAAATCGATGACCAACTTCTCACTCGAAATATCGAAGATGAAGTCAAAGTCGAGCCAAAACATTATGTACCTATATTACCAATGATTTTGATTAACGGAACAGAAGGAATTGGAGTCGGATTTTCGACATTCGTTCCAAATCATAGTTATGAAGACTGTTATGACAATGTACTTTCGATTTTGAATAGTATAACATCGGATGAAACAAACGTGGTTGATATTTTGAACAGACACGAATTGTCCATCAGACCTTCATATCCGGGATTCAAAGGCGAGATTTATTATAATCCGGTCAAACATTGTTATGACACTTATGGTAAATCGAGATTCTTGAACATCAACGAAGTTGAGAAAAACCCAAGCGATCCATTCTGGAAAACTTCTAGAATCTATAGTTCAGAACATCCAGAATTGAATTACGAACATGCTTATTTAGAGATCTGTGAAATTCCAATCTCATCAAAGGTCTCAATGAACAAGATAATCGGAGAACTCAAGAAATTGATGGTCGCTAAATTGGAGACAGCTCAAAAAGCAAAAGGAAGACGAAAGCAAAAGGAAGACGAGGAATCTAAAGATGATGGTTGTGCAACAATTTTCAATCAAACAAACATTTCATTGTTAGTTGATTATCAAGACAATTCTCATCCAGGTAATGAATTACAAGACGAAAAGATATCATTGATTTTGAAAATTAAGAACGATGGTAAATTGTCTTTGAACAGTCCTCCAGAAATTATCAAATTGAAATCAAGTTTGTCAATGAACAACATGATGTTGTATTCATTACATGATAATGAATTGATGCTTCGAAAATTCAACAACATCAAAGAGATTTTCAATGAGTACTTTATCGTCAGATATGAATTTTACAGACGACGAAAAGAATTGTTGATTCACTTGAAGAAGGAGGAGATCAAATATCTTCAGAACAAGATTAACTTCATTAAAGAAGTTGCAATCGACAAGACTATCAAAATCGAGAAGTTGTCAAACGCTGAATTGAAAACATATCTCGAAACAAACAATTATGATATGAAGAACGGAGAATATAAGTATCTTTACACCATTCCAATGAGATCTTGTACAAAAACAGAGTATAACAAATTATTGGATGAACTCGAAAAGAAAAAGGCGGAGCTTGAAGAACTTATCAATACGTTAATCAAAACATTCTGGGTAAGAGATCTCGGTGAATTCAAAATTCAACAAGAGAAATTAGTCAAGGAACTCGAAACAAAGAGACGTTTGAGACGAGACAAACAAAATTCAAGACGAGGATCTAAGAAGTAATTACACAATTTCGAAGTGCGAATGTAGTTGTTGGAACTAATTTTTTTATTCAAACTTTGATAATAGCCTATTTAGTTATAGGGTATTATTGGGATGATTGTTTAATAATGCCCGTTCTAAATAGGTTCGGTGTTCCGCATTAGAACAATCAAAAACACACCAGTAGCTATATCTCCAGATATAGTGGTTCTGGAGAAATATAAGCTACACTTATATTTCTCGCATGGTAAAATTTTGTATTGAGAATTTGTTTTTGAAATCTATATTCCACTTCAATCTCTTTATTTTTTGTTTTTGAAATAATGTCATATAAGAATACATACAGATTTCTTCAAAACGTATTAGCGGCTGAGGATGCTTCACTTGTTCGTTCCAAGAAAATGAAAGGAGGATCTTGTAAACAAAGTAAATACGTAAAACGTGAAGAATACGAAGAGGTATTGAGAGAACTCGATTCATTGAGATGTCAATTCGAAGTCCTCCAAAAACACATGAACAAGGGAAGTGCTCGAAAAAATATGTCTGGTGGAGACGAATCTGGAAAAGAATACGAAGATAAATCCGTAATGCCAGAAATAACAGTAGACACTACTATTAATGAAACGGATGAACCAGAAATGGTCGAACTTAATATATCCGATGTCATTACCAAAGATGACAATAAAGAAACGAAATACATTTCTAAGTTCGATACAATCGCCGCAGATTTCGAAGACAAAAAGGAAGAAAGCGAAGATTCATCTTCTTCATCTGATGAAGAGTATGTACCAACACTTGAAGGCGGAGCAGATGCAGATGAAATCTTTAAGGAACTCGGAGGATTTAATTCGGCTTACTTCAACGCTGGAAAAACAAAACCGGCATTGAAAGGTGGTTTCGAAGTTTCGAATAACAAGTTCAATTGGTATCCATATTAAGTTATAGGATACTTTAACATAACGTTTGAGCAACGCGATTTCATTTCATCCGTCTGACCGATTATATGGTCAAAGTATTTTTTTAAAGTATTTTTAAATGGCATATAAATCAAACGGTTATATTAAAGTCGACGGACCAACAAGACCAATTTGTGGAAAATTTGAATTATCTGCTGCTTATACAAAGTTAGCGAAGGAAATCGCAGATCAGAAGGATCTTTCAGATTTCATCGGTGAAGAAATTGAACACAATGCATTCGTGATTCCAGTCGGAATGGCAGATGATTTGTATTTCAGAGACAATCGATTCAATTGTTACTTCGTTAGAGATGGAGGAGTAATTTCGATGAAAGACATGTACATCAACGAACAATACTTGGAGCTGATTAGAAATAGCGTAGCCAAAAAAGCAAAAGTATGTAACGAGTCCATTTACAAACGACTCGGAGAACATACCGATTCAAAAGATACGTATGATGAGAATTATGAATCCGAAGACGAAGACGAAGAAAAAATCGTATTCGATGCGATCGAAGAGAACATTAACTTCGAAGAAGATATCGACGACGAATTAATGGATGATGAAGATGAAGACGAAGATTACGACGAAGGCTATTCATACGAGTAATTTTAACACAACAAATGCGAAATACTAGCTTTTAAATTAATTTTCATAAAGTCGTTGTATTTCAGTGTAATGAATTTAATTCCCTCGTTTTCTCCAGTAGAGTGTTGAATTTTATTTTTTGAACAATACTCTTTAACTATGTCGTATTTTCGAGTAATGTCTTCATATACTTTGATTTCTGTATCGAAATCAAGAAATTTCTCTTCTATTTTCAGAAGTATCTCGATATCATTCGCTGTTCTGATGTCATAGTTAATGTAGTAATCTTTGAACGATAACGCGCGTTTAAAATCTCCAGCGCTTATTGTTTTTTGATAGATGACTGGTGGACAATATGACTTCACGTGTTCATACCATTCCTTTGGAGAAGAAATATCATTCGTTTCGACTAACTTACTAAATAATCTATATGGATCACAGTCAATGAAATCCTGTTCAGTAAATGTCGCAGCAGAAGCTCCTCGAATTCTTGGACTGGCATTTTCTTTTGGTTCGAATTCTAACGCAATTGTTTTAGAGTTATCGAACATAAACAGCTCTTTGAGATTTTTAGCACGAACGATGCTACTACATCCGTATTCTACTTCACGTCTGAATTTAGGTATTTTTGCGTTTGGTTTGCAAAATAAAAAACCGGAATTCTCCATGAACACTTCCATGTCCCAATCATCGCTGTTTTTAACTATAATTTGAGATCGATTGTCTACAAAATCGTGATATATAAATTGATAATCCTTTGGCAATTTAACATCATCGCATTCAACACTATACACTTGCCAATGTGGAAAATCAATTACCTTTTTAAAAGCAGTCATTTCAATAATATATTATTAAAATGTTTGAGTTCATAATTAAAGAAAACCCAAAACCATCAAACAATTCGACAAAAATCGTGATGGATCATGTCGATAGCAACTGTTTTAAGAATACATCGATGATATATATAGATGTACTTAAGAAATTCGCCGAACGACGTAATATGAAATTCGGAATAAACGAATTCTCTGATTTAATTTTCATATGTGATGACGATGATGTTATTATTCCGATCATCGATTCTATTTATTCAAAAATCAAATTCGAAGATAAACTCGAATTTCCTAATATGGTATTCATTTATACGAATTTCTTTAATATACCATTACTTCTTCGACACAATATATTTATCAAGTCGATCAAGATAGAAAGTTTTAATGAACGAGTTCTCCTGGGTTGTATTTTCTGTAACAAACCAACAGTAGTGCCACAAGATGTATTGATTTTATTAGACACTTTCGGTTATCTAATTCGAAATCATTTAATACAAAATGGAATTCTAAAACCAACATTGCAAAAGATCTTAATTGATAGATCTCCACAACAGACTCTTTTCAATACTACACAAAAAAGTGAAACCGGAATAGTACAGAATAAAATTTTATTTTATAAATAACGAATGGATTATTATCCAATAAATTTTTTTAATGAGAATTAAACAAGGACACAAAATGAACGGCACATTTTCGGAATGTTTAGTGATAGGTCCAAAAGACAATTTCTTTATAAACACAGTCGAAAAGTACGATTATTTTGAGGTCACGAACAACAAGATTCAACCGGTTATAGACGTTATAGAACAGAGTAAAAGCAGGAAAAATATTATAATCGACGACAGATTAATTTTACATATAGCATATTTGAGTTTCAAATATACGGATCTTCTGATCTACAACACGAAAAGTTCATCCATCGAGACATTCTTTCAACATATAAATGAACGATATCTTCAAAGAAAAGTCGGTCTGATTTCTCTTCAGAGAGCTCGAATGATATTATTCGTATATGCATTTTCTAGATTGATCTGTAAATACAAACCATTCCAATGGAATCTCGGATTAGCAATCGCCTCAATTAAAAATACGCCAAGTAAGATGACTGGAATAGATTTAGATGTACTTTTAACGTACTTCGAGAAATTAAGAATATATTCTTATCAACGAGACGATAAAAATATTTTCGATGTTAAATCATGTTTGTCGATCTCAGATCAGGAAACAATGATTCCAGAAAATTACACGCAAAGAGACATTATTTACAACATTTTGACGTTAAGTAAAACTCAGCGCTTCATAATCTTATAATTATTTCCGGACCTTTTAAATTTATTATTTTTATCCGAAATGGTAAACATAGATAAAGACGTGCTTATCGCTCTTGCAATAATTGTCGTAGCAATTATCGGAATTGTTGTGGTGGTTATCGTTGCTTGTGTGTCAAAAGAGAGCTTCTCCAAAGCCCAACGAATTAAAATCTTGTCTCAATCATCAATGGCAGAAAATGAAGGATTCGTCGGATCAAGAAGTGATATGTTGTTCAAAGGAGATTTCAACCATCTCTTGACAAAACCAGAAGATAAATTACCAGCAACAAGTGTTCCAACAATGGATTCAACTGTTGCAAAACCAGTACAACAATCCGCTCAACTCGCTGCCACACCAGCTGAATCATCGGCCGCTGCTACAGATCTCGCAAAACAAATCGCAACTGAAGTAGGAACTCAAGCCGGAACAAGAAACGACGTTAATGTCGGTCCAGCTGCCGCCGTTGCAACAACAGGTGTCAATAACTACGAACTCGATAGCAATGTGGAAACACATAACGAAATCGTTACAACTGCCGGAAAAGTTTTGCCACAAGAGAAATTCTCAACATCAAGAGTTTATAACGACTTCTCAACAATCTTAGCCGATACTTCAATGACAAGACTCAGTTCAAAAGTCGCTCAAAGCGAAGAACAAGGACAAAAGTCAATCGACATGAAAGTCTTTGAAAAGAAATTGAATTAAATTTCTTAGCCAGTATAATAGTTATCACGTTTATTTTTGTTCAAGTAGTTTAACTCCGATTTATTTATTAATTAAAAATTAAATGGTCTTTAACGACGACATAATTATTGATTCAATCATTACGCCCGGGAAAAATAAAATCATCGATAAGGCACTCAAAGGCATTTTCAGCAAAATCGGCCATTGTATAACATTAAACACAAAATTGTGTTATCATTATGAATTGGACGATTATAGAATTATAATTCCTTTCGAAATAAATTTCTTAGAGAAAGGAAAAGATAGAACGAAAATCGCCGTCGATAAAGTCAACGAATTAGTTCGTTATCTCGAGAACATGGATCTCAATAAAATATGGAATACAAAGGACAAGTATTATTTGAACATCATTCGACATTTCTATGGTCAAAAGGATTTTATTAGAGTGCAATACCAGGAACGAATTGAGATTATCAGTCTTCCATTTTACAAGATCAATAAGATCGAGGCTTATGAAAAGAAGATGCCCGATGGAACAGTGATAAAACAAATCGTTTCACCATTTATGTCAGATTATGGAATATACATCGACCATAGTAAAAAATTCGAAGACTTCTCAATCGATTACAATGTTCTCCATCTTTTCGAGCATCTTGCTGTTCCATGGAAAGAACAAGAAGAATATATTTATATGAACGGATTCACGACTGTTGTTGGTATTTGTATCTGTTCAGTCATCACATCAACTTTAAAATCGTGTACACGTGCTCTTAACGAATACATAGATTGGCACAACGATTTTAGAAAAAACATTGACAAGTACAAAAAGAAAATAGAACTTGAAGCCGTTAGAGCAAACTACGAGACCATAGATAGAAATTCAATTACCGCATTCGGAAAGTCATTCAGCTCTATTTATAAGCGAGATTATCGAATGGATATTTTGAAATACTATGCTTCTCTTCCATTCACGATAATCTTAGTCGTTCCTCAAAGAATCGATTGGAAACTCGTTAAAGATTTAAAACCATGCGAAAAAGTTAAACGACCAAGTCCAACAGAGATTTCAAGAATTCCATTGACATACTTTGAAAGTAAGATGACCGATTCTTATACAATACTTCCAATTTCCGAGGCAAAGCGATTTGATAAAATTCGAGTTGCAAGTTATGAAGAAGAAACTCCAGCACCATTCATGTCCGATCAAGAATATACTGGCAACTACATAGAGGGCGTAGATTGTATATTGGTTCCTATCGAATTCATAGATATCAGAGATAGCAATACTCTGATTAGACAAATTTCGAAGACTCCAATCTCTGAAATCCCTGAATTCTTAATTACTCATCCACTTCCTCTTAAGAATTATGGTTTGTATGTATTGGATAGAAATATCAGTAATATGGCCGTGTATTTAATGGAGGACTAATCAAATAATTTTTTTAATTCTCATTCAAAATGACATCCATTACTCAAAATTGTACAGAATTTCCAAAATTCAAAAAATCAGATTTTAAAATGACTGTTAGTCATGAAACTCTTGATATGAAGAAATTTTCAGATGTCGAAAAAAGATTCATCGATCCAAAAGCTCATGCAACGACATCTTGGAAAATTACTTGGAAGACGCCAAAATCGGGAACATTGGAAGAATACGCATTGAACTATATTAGAAATCAAATAGTTCGATATCGATGTAGAATTCCAGTTAAATGTCTTGTTCCAGATAAAGAGTACAACAATTACGCTTGCCAAAAATCTCCATTGAATGATATCCATACAGAAGTAACGGAGGCAGCAAAAGTAATCGAACCGCTTAATATTGGATTTGACGATGTCATTAGAACAATACTCATTGATCAGAATCTTCAAGTCGGTTCAATTTTCGAAATCGATGTTTCAGTTCCATATGATTCATTGACTAGAATGTACTTCAGATCAAAAAGTATTAAGCCAGTTGGAAAATCAGTTAAATCCTCAATACCATTCGATCCAAATATTCACATCGGAACAATTGATATAGGAGGTCGCTATAGAGGCAAATTCACAGTTCAATACGTCGACATGAACTTATTCGATTCATATCAATTATATCAATTTAACATCATTAACACTCCAACAGAACAAGGAATTGAAATCAAAACATACGACTTTTCCAATGTGGATGCTAAATACATTATCGAAGCTTGTATGAAATTGGCCGATGTTAGAACGAAAGATACATTAAAAATATGGGCAGAGATGTGTAAATAAGACCACATCTTTAACAAATTCACAGTATTATATTTTTACCCTCCAGGTGAAAAATTATTTTTTCATTTGAGTCCTCAAAATCGGAATAAAATTAAGAGCAAAATGACAAAATTATTCAACACAAACACAAGATCTTTCACACTCCATGGTGAATATCGACCATTCAAAAATGGTGTCCTCGGAGAGGAAAAAACAGAAACCATCAATATTGAAGTCAAAGACGGAAAATTGGCTGCTCAATATTTGTTGGTATATGTCTCGGCCAGAAAGAACAAGCAATCAAAAATCACAGAATGCAAAGAAATTCGATCATTAAATTTGCAACGAGGTGAAATTGCAGTCAGTGCAAAAGACGACGGCGATTGTCCATTCAAAGATGTCGCAGAAAGAAAAGACAAATATTTCTTGGGCGGCACTGGTTGCTACTTGGTGATAAAGAACAAAACTCCAAGATCACTTCCAACAATCATTTCCTTGACAATGTGCACAATGAAATTCGGTGAATATGAATGCGAAGGAAAAAATGCATATTTCGTCTTTGCTAAGGAAGAAGACAACGGTGCAGTTCTTCTCAAGGACAATGACAAGGTTTACACAAATGTCAAAAAAATCTTCGAACGAAGACAAAACAGAAGAGACGCCAAGAAAAAGAAGGAAAGAGAAGAAGAGGAAGAGGAAGAAGTCAAGGAAACACCAAAGAAGGCCGAGGAACCAAAGAAGGAAACACCAAAACCACCAAAGAAGACCGAGGAACCAAAGAAGGAAACAAAGGAAGAAGAGAAAGAAAAAAAGAAGGAACCAAAGGAAGAAGAGAAAGAAGAAAAGAAGGAACCAAAGGAAGAAGAGAAAGAAGAAAAGAAGGAAACAACAAAGAAAGTCGAATCACCAAAAGAAGACGGTAAATCAGATCCTTTTGCTGATGCCGCTGCAGAACAAGGATTCCACTTCTCCGACGGTTCAGAGGATTCTAAGGATCAAAAGGATCAAAAGGATTCATCAGTTCCAACAGCAAAGCCAAAGAAATCTCCTTTTGCAGACGAAGAACAACAAGAACCACCAAAGGCTGAAAAACCAGAGGTGGTTGAAGAAAAGAATGAAGTGGTTGAAGGACAACAAGAACCACCAAAGGCTGAAAAATCAGAGGTGGTGGAAGAAAAGAAGGAAGTGGTTGAAGAACAACAAGAACCACCAAAGGCTGAAAAATCAGAGGTGGTTGAAGAAAAGAAGGAAGAATCAACAAAGAAGAAACAAAAGCAATCACAAAAGAAGGAAACAAAGGAACAAAAGGAAACAAAGGAACAAAAGGAAACAAAGGAACAAAAGGAAACAAAGGAACAAAAGGAAACAAAGGAACAAAAGGAAACAAAGGAACAAAAGGAAACAAAGGAACAAAAGGAAAC
>JAEIGA010002626.1_pt1 | contig 28585 bp, 24 predicted proteins | sample 9270691 | NCBI WGS metagenome assembly JAEIGA01 (sample SAMN17057246, study PRJNA624740) | gut metagenome | biome: biome; isolation source: fecal sample | host: Bos grunniens | place: China: Xizang | collected 2019
AAAATTGCCGAAAATGCACTCAATTATCTTGAAGTTGGCGGAGAAATGGTTTATTCAACATGTACGCTTCGCAAAGTGGAAAATGAAAAGGTAATTGAAAAACTGCTTGAAAATCACCCTGAAATTGAGGGAGTGAGCTTTCTTGAAAATCTCGGTGAGCCGTTTGGCAGTTATTATGCATCTATTTTCCCTGAATATTTTGGTTCAGACGGATTTTTTATTTCAAAATTCAGAAAAGTAAGGTGATTGCTTGAGCAAAATTGATATTATGTCATTAAGTCTTGAAGAGCTTGAAAATGAGCTTGTAAGGCTTGGCGAAAAGAAATTCCGTGCAAAACAGATATTTCAATGGCTTCATCAGAAAAGGGTATTCAGCTTTGATGAAATGACTAATATATCTGTCCAATTGCGAGCCTTGCTGAATCAATGTTTTTGTATAAAAAGCCTATTTATAGCAAAAAGACTTGAATCTTGTATAGATAATACTGTAAAATATCTGTATAGGCTTTCTGACGGGAATTTTGTCGAAACGGTGCTGATGAAATATAACTATGGATACAGTATCTGTGTTTCAACTCAGGTGGGCTGTAAAATGGGGTGCAGATTCTGTGCTTCGGCTATTGCAGGCTATGTGAGAAGTCTTGAGCCGTCGGAAATTCTTATGCAGATTTATGAAACGGAAAAGGATGCAGGAATTCGTGTTTCAGGCATTGTGCTTATGGGAATAGGCGAGCCTTTTGACAACTATGATAATGTAGTTAAGTTTTTCAGGCTTGTTTCTTCGCCTGAGGGCAATAATCTGAGTTTAAGACACGTTACGGTTTCAACCTGCGGAATAGTTCCGAAAATATATGAGCTTGCAAAGCTGAAGCTCGGACTCACTCTTTCGGTTTCGCTTCATAGTGCGGATGATGAAAGAAGAAGTGAAATAATGCCTGTCAATAATACATATAATATAGACGTGCTTATAAAGGCTTGCAGACATTATGTTGATGAAACAGGCAGACGTGTTACATTTGAATATGCCGTTATTGATGATGTTAATTCATCAAAGGCAGATGCAGATAAGCTTGCTGATTTAATACGAGGCATAAATTGCCACGTTAATCTTATACCTGTAAATAAGGTTAAGGAAAGAAGCTATAAAACAGCAAGAGAGGGCGTTGAAAAATTCGCAGAGTATCTTCAGAAAAGAGGAATTAACGCAACGGTAAGAAGAACTCTCGGAAGTGATATAGAGGCGGCTTGCGGACAGCTCAGACGTGACGCTGCAAAAAATAAAATGAACGGAGGTGCGGAGGATTGAGATATACAGCTCTGACTGATATAGGTCTGAAACGAGAAGAAAATCAGGATACAGTAAAATGCAAGGAATTCGGCGAAAATATTCTTGCTGTTGTCTGCGACGGTATGGGCGGCGAAAGAGCAGGAAGAGAAGCAAGTGAAATTGCCATCGATGAGGTTATAGAACGTTTCAGCGAGGGTTACAGTGATGACCTTGAAGACGAGGAAATAAGAAAACTGCTTATATCGTCAATTTCAGCCGCAAACTCTGTAATATACACAAAAGCAAGATTTGATTATAAGAATTTCGGTATGGGAACAACCTGTGTAGCTGCTTTTGTAAATAAAAGTTCGGCATATATTGCAAATGTCGGCGACAGCAGATGTTATGTGATAACCGAAGAGGGACTTTGTCAGATAACGACAGACCATAACGTTGCGGCTCTGCTTTATGAACAGGGCAAGATTTCCGAAGATGAGCTTGTAAATCATCCTCAGAAAAATATGCTTTTAAGAGCTGTCGGCGTTGATAAGACTGTTCAGGTAGATACATTTATTCTTGATTACGACGATAAAATAAGCTTATTGCTTTGCTCTGACGGATTGTCGGGTTACAGCAGCAATGAGGAAATATTTGAAATAATAATCGATACGCCTTTTGAAACTGTTGCAAACGAGCTTGTCAAGCTTGCTTACAGCAAGGGCGGTCGTGATAATATTACAGTCGCATTAATTACAGATTAATGGTGGAGGATAAGCATAATGGATAAAAACATTGGCAAAAAGCTCGACGGCAGGTATGAAATTACCGAGCTTATCGGCGTTGGCGGAATGGCTGACGTTTATAAGGGTACTGATATAATCGATAATAAGCCTGTTGCAATTAAAATTCTCAAAAAGGAATTTGCAGAGAATGAGGAATTTCTCAGAAGATTCAGAAATGAATCAAAAGCAATTGCCGTTCTCTCACATCCGAATATAGTAAGAATTTATGATGTCGGATTTTCTGATAAAATCCAGTATATCATAATGGAATATATCGACGGTATTACTCTTAAGGAGTATATTGAAGAGGAAAAGGTTTTAAGCTGGAAGGATACAGTGCATTTCGTAATCCAGATTTTAAGAGCTCTTCAGCATGCTCATGATAAAGGGCTTGTACACCGTGATATAAAGCCGCAGAATATAATGATGTTTACTGACGGCACTATCAAGGTCATGGATTTCGGCATTGCGAAATTCGCAAGAGAAGAAGGCAAGACAGCTACTGACCAGGCTATCGGAAGCGTTCATTATATCAGTCCCGAACAGGCAAAGGGTGACGTTACCGATGAAAGAAGCGATATCTATTCAGTAGGCGTAATGCTTTATGAAATGCTTACAGGCAAGAAACCTTTTGATTCTGAAAATCCTGTTTCTATTGCGGTAATGCACATGCACGATACACCTGAACGTCCTAAGGCGGTTAATCCCGATATTCCTGACGGACTTGAGGAAATAATTCTTAAAGCTATGGAAAAATCCCCAAGCGAGCGTTATCAGTCAACATCTGATATGATAAGCGATATTGAGGATTTCAAAAATAATCCCGATATTAAATTCGGGTATTACACGGAGGGTAACATGCACGAAGAAAGCGACAGAACACGATTCTTTGCGGCAATAAATGAAGAAGAACAGTCTACTTCTGAGAATATTCCGCTTCCGCCTGCTGATGATGAATCTGAATACTACAAGAACAGCGGCGATTATTACGATGATGATGACGATGACGATGATGACGACGACGAACAGCGTTCATCTCTCCTCGTTCCCGTACTTACAGCAGTTACAATTGTTGTAATTATAGTTGCGGTTGTATTCCTTTTTGCACTTTTAAAGGGAACAATTCTCGGTGATGGTGGTAATGGCAGTAATTCAGTAAAAATGCCGTCACTTATCGGTATGGATTACAATGAAGCACTTAAAAAGTACGGTAAATCCATAAAAATTGTAAACGCTGGTACAGAATACAACGAAATGCAGAAGGACTGCATTTTTGAACAGAGCATCGAGCCTAATACTCCTGTAAACAGAGCTACACAGGTTAAGGTTAAGGTAAGTCTTGGACTTAAGACTGTAAATGTTCCTGATGTATTCGACCAGAATTATATGCTTGCACAGCGTACATTTACCGAGCTTGGTCTTGTTGCTGAAAAGCGAGAGGAATCAAGCGATGATTTAGAGGCAGGTCAGGTTATAAGAACCGAGCCTGAGGCAGGAACTCCTGTTGAGCCTGGAACAAAGGTAATTCTCTTTGTAAGTATGGGCAAGAACACAGAGCAGTTCAAGATGGTAAATCTTGTTGGTAAGACATTTGAAAACGCAGAGCAGATATGCTCATACAACGGAATCGTTGTTGTTCCTGTTGAAGCTCCATCATACGAGCCACAGGGAATAGTATTCGAGCAGAGCATTGAACCTGATACTGTTGTTGAATCAGGAACAGAAATAAAGCTTTATGTAAGTAATGGCGTAATCCCTGAGGGTGCTGTATCATATACACTTAAATTACCGAATGACGCAGAGGGAAGATTTGAACTCGACTTCATTATTGACGGTAAGCCAAGCGCAACTTCAAGCGGAACAATTATTGCTCCTCAGATGAAGCAGGTAACTATTGAAGTTCCCGGACAGGGCGAAGCTGCAACTGTTCTTGTAACTCTCACAAATAAGAATAACTCAAAGACAGTTACACTCGGAACTTATACTTTTGACTTTGCGAATAAGAGCTATCGTACTCTCAGCGAAGATATAGAAGGTTCATTCAGAGCTGTTGACGGAATGTATGTTGCTCCGACAGAGCCACCGACACAGCCGCCAACACAGCCACCAACACAGCCACCGACAGAGCCACCAACACAGGCTCCGACAGACCCACCGACAGAAGCTCCTACTGATGCACCAACAGAAGCTCCGTCACAGTCTGAGGGTGAAGTACAGCAGCAGTCATGGAATGCTAATCAATACTGGAATGAAAACCAGCCTTGGAATAATGCCGCATAAATTTTGGAGAAATTATGACATCTGATAATAGTATTAAAAATGGAATAATAACCAAATGTCTTGGGGGACTCTATACAATAGAGTCCCCTGACGGCATATATGAATGTAAAGCAAGAGGGGTATTCAGAAATAAGGGAATCTGTCCGTATGTTGGTGATCACGCTGAATTCTCAGAAGGTGTTATTACTAAGATTACCGATAGGAAAAACTGTATTATAAGACCTCCGCTTGCCAATCTTGACAGTCTTATATTTGTAGTTTCAACCTGTAAGCCATCGCCTAATCTGCTTTTGCTTGATAAATTCATTGCAATCGCAGAGTATAAGAAGATTGAGCCTGTAATTGTAATAACAAAAACAGACCTTGCAGACTGCGAAAATATAATGTCAATATACAGCAAAATCGGAATAAAGGTTATAGCTGTTGATTATTCGGATAAAAGTTCAATTGAAAGCGTCAAAGAGCTTCTGAAAGGTAAAATCAGCGCATTTACAGGCAATTCAGGCGCAGGGAAATCAACACTTCTTAATGCGATAGATGAAAACCTCGCTATTCCGACAGGCGAAATAAGCGAAAAGCTTGGCAGAGGCAGACATACTACACGTCATGCAGAGCTTTATAAAATCGGCGGCGGATATATTGCCGATACTCCGGGATTTTCAACCTTTGAAACAAATAAATATGATATAATCTTCAAAGAGGATTTAGCCGCTTGTTTCAGAGAATTTGCCGAATATTCCGATGATTGTAAGTTCAAGGATTGCTCTCATACCTGTGAAAAGGGCTGCGCTGTAATTGCCGCAAAAAATGATGGCGAAATATCCGAAAGCCGTCATAGCAGCTATTGTGAAATGTATGAGGAAGCGAAAAAAATCAAGGAGTGGGAGCTTTAAGATGAAAAGATGCTGTATTTTTTCAGGCGGAGAGCTTGAAAATGCTGATTTCGTCGCTGTAAATGATACGGATTATGTAATCTGTGCAGACAGCGGTTTAAAGCATACTTTAAGGCTTGGGATAACTCCTGACCTTGTAATCGGTGATTTTGATTCTTATTCAGGGGAACTTCCCGAAAGTGCAGAGTGTATAAAATGCCGTCCCGAAAAGGATGATACAGACACTCTTATGGCGGTAAAGCAGGCAATATCAAGAGGTTGTGACGAAATAGTCATATACGGTGCGTTCGGCGGCAGATTTGACCATACAATTGCAAATGTACAGACTTTAAGATATGCTATGGTGAATGGTGTTCATGCATACCTTGAGGACAGCAAAAACAAGGTTTATATGCTTTCTGAGGGCGTTTATGAGCTTTCAGACGAAAAAAAGAAATATCTTTCTGTTTTTGCATACGGCGGAGAGCTTAAAATAAAAAAGCTTAGCGGAGTTAAATATCCTCTTGAAAACGCTGTGCTGAATACGGATTTTCCGCTTGGAGTCAGCAATGAAATAATCTTTGAAAGAGCAGTAATAGAAATTGATAAAGGAACGGCACTAATTATCTGCTCGGAATAACACTTTTCTGAAAACTGAATATAATGGAAGTATAAGGAGGGATACATAATGAAAATAGTTGTTATCAGAAGCCCTAAAATGCTTTCGGGATTATTCAGAGTTATATTCAAGATAAAGAAAGATGAGCAGTAAAAAAGGCGGATAAATCCGCCATACATATTTAAGGTATTATATAATGAAAGAAAGAGTCAAGGAATTTTTAAAGAAAAATCTTCTGCTTATAGCAGTTCTTACTGCTTTTGTGCTGATTTGTACTTATTTCGGAATAACAGTCTGTCCGTTTCTGAAAAAAACAGGATATCCTTGCCCTGTATGCGGTGCAACAAGAGCATATCTTGCGGCGGCAAGGCTTGATTTCAAAGCCGCATTTGAATATCATCCGCTTTTTCCGATACTTCTGCCTATGATAGCGTATATGGTGTTTGGAAAGAAACCACTTTTCGGCAGTAAAAAACGTGAAAAAATTATATCAATTTTGTTTTTTTTGACAATATTTTGTGTGTGGATATATAAATTATACCGAATATTTAATAATTAGTCGGATTATGTCATTTTTGAGTTGACAAAAAATGAAAAATGTGTTAAAATAATGAAAATAATATTAAAGGAGGAGCTAATATAATGGCTAAGGAAAGAAATATTGTTGTTTGTATTATTCTTACTATCGTTACTTGTGGTATCTACAGCTTAGTTTGGATGGCACAGATGAACGACGAAGCAAGAGCAGAAGCAAATGATTCTGAAGGAACAACAGGCGGTATGGTTGTACTGTTTACAATCATTACTTGTGGTATTTACCAGATTTACTGGTTCTACAAGATGGGTGCAAGAATGAAGAATGCAGGTGATAACAACAACGTTGCTATCGAAGACAGAAGCACAATCTATCTTGTTTTAGGTATAGCTGGATTTTTGGTAACAGGTATTACATATTTTGTTAATATGTGCCTTATTCAGAGCGACCTTAACAACCTTGCAAATTCAAAGACAAACATCTGATTGAATTAATCAAAAAATAAAGCTGATGTAGTGATACATCAGCTTTTTTATTTTATATTGGTGTTGTTTCTTCTTCGTTTCTGTTATCATGCATAATTGCAATAACTTCCTTCATCATATCAAACGGACGTGTTTTCGGAGAAATCTTTATGGCAATGTATGGTTTTGAAAGGCTGTTGAAGGTTATTCTGCCCTTATATGCCGCAGAAAGTGCATAAATTTGCGGCATTGTGGGATGTTCGATATAAAAATACATTGCGCCATTACGTTGATTGATTTCTGATATGCAAAGGTGTGACGCAGTATTTCTCAGAAGTGATACTTCGATAAGCCCGATAACCGATTTAGGCGGCTCGCCGTATCTGTCGATAAGCTCATCAATAAGCTCAAGCTTTTCATTTTCAGCCGTTACGAGCATAATCTTGCGGTATACATCTATTCGCTGGTTAAGGCTTGTGATATAGTTTTCGGGGATATGTGCGTCAATCTGAATATCCACCGTACATTCAAGAGCCTTTTCGGGAGTTTCGCCCTTTTCCTCTGCAATAGCCTCAGAGAGCAGTTTCAGATACATATCATATCCGACAGCCTCCATATGTCCGTGCTGTTTGCCGCCGAGAATACTTCCTGCACCTCTTATTTCAAGGTCACGCATAGCTATGCGGAAACCGCTTCCGAATTGTGTAAATTCTCTCATAGCGTTAAGACGCTTTGTGGCAATTTCCGTAAGTACCTTATCCTTTGTGAATGTAAAGTAAGCGTATGCACGTCTGTTTGAACGGCCTACTCGTCCTCTTAGCTGATATAGCTGTGAAAGTCCGAAACGGTCTGAATTTTCAATAATAAGTGTATTTACATTAGGAACATCAACACCCGTTTCGATAATTGTTGTACATATAAGAATATCAATTTCTCTGTCTACAAGCTGTCGCCATATATCTGACATTTTTTCTTCTGGCATCTGTCCGTGTGCATATGCAATGCGTGCATCAGGAAGAAATTGTTGAAGCTTTGCGGCACATGACTGAATAGTTTCAACTCTGTTGTGGATATAGTAAACCTGACCGCCACGTTTAAGCTCCCTTGTGATTGCCTGAAGAATAATAGCCTGATTGTATTCTATTACATAAGTCTGAACAGGGTGTCTGTCCTGCGGAGGCTCTTCTATTACAGACATATCACGGATACCGCTCATAGCCATATTAAGCGTTCTTGGGATAGGTGTTGCGGACAGAGTAAGCACATCTATACCCGAAAATGTTTCCTTGAATTTTTCCTTGTGTGCAACACCGAAACGCTGTTCCTCGTCAATGATAGCAAGACCTAAATCTTTGAAAATCACGCTTTTCTGAATGATTTTATGTGTTCCGATAAGTATATCTATTGCACCTTTTTTAAGCTTTGAGAGGATTTCCGTTTGTTGCTTCGGAGTTCTGTAACGTGAAAGAAGCTCAATATTTACAGGAAAATGCTCAAAACGGCGGAGAGCTGTCTGATAATGCTGCCATGCAAGAACAGTTGTAGGAACTAAAATTGCGCACTGCTTGCCGCTTAAAACGCATTTCATTGCGGCTCTGAGGGCAACCTCTGTTTTGCCGAAACCAACGTCACCGCAGAGAAGTCTGTCCATAGGACGTATATTCTCCATATCGGCTTTGATTTCATTTATACTTCTCATCTGGTCATCTGTTTCGACATAAGGGAAACGCTCTTCAAAATCACGCTGTATTTCATCATCTGCGAAAAAGGCAAAGCCCTTGCTCTGTTCACGCTTAGCATAAAGTGCAATAAGCTCCTTTGCCATATCCTTAACGGCACGCTTTACATTGCTTCGGGTTTTCTGCCATTCATTCGACGAAAGCTTATGAAGCTTTACAGACGAATCATCCTGCGGTCCGATATATTTTGAAACCATATCAAGCTGAGTAACAGGAATATAAAGCTTATCTGTTCCAGCATACTGAATGGTGATATAATCCTTTATTACATCGTCAAATTCAAGCTTGCGGATGCCGATAAATCTGCCTATTCCGTGTGATGTATGAACTACAAGGTCACCGACAGACATATCTGAAAGACTGCGTATTTCTTCGCCTTTTTTACGTTTTTTCTGCTTTTTTGAAGTTCTTGCGGCTTTCCCTTGAGATATGAATACTGTTTTCGTTTCGGGATAGTCAAAACCGCCGCCTATACTTCCCGATAAAAGACAAATCTGTCCTTTTGAAAGCGTGGTAAGTTTTTCAGCAAATTCGCAGTAGAATTCTTTAGCTTCTAAATCCTTTTTCAGAATGGGGAGAGTCTTTTCGCTTCCTGCCATAACAATAATGCGATAACCGTTATCCGAATATGCCTCAAGGTCCTCGACAAGTTGTGACATATCTCCACTCCACGGAGCAGTCTGTATGGCTTCAAAGCTTATAAGCCGCTTATATTCAATGCGTTCTGCTCCCTGCATAAATGAGCTTACATAGAGCTGATTGAATTTGCCTGCAAGAGTTAAAATCTGCGGCAAATCAAGGTAATATCCGTCAAGCCCTTTGCAGAGCTGTCCGTCCTCGATGAGAATTTTTATATCTTCGTTGTGATGTGCCATTACACCTGCGGCATTATCGGCAATATCAGAATATTCACAGAAACATACAACACCATTGATATAATCAAAAACAGTAGCGGTATTATCATATACAAGCGGATAATATTTATGACAATTCAGCAGAAGCTCACCGCTTCTGAGGCGATTTACATCATTTCCAAGCTTTTCACGCACAAGAGGTACTTTTTTTCCTCGAAGTGCTGAAAGCTTTTTTTCAATTTTGTCGGCAAGCTCGTTATTATCGTAAAGAACTTCACTTGCAGGGGAGATATATGCTTTTTCAAGCGTTTCTCCTCGTCGTTGCGACTCTGTATCAAAATATGAAACAGAGTCTATTTCATCGCCCCACAGCTCAATTCTTATCGGATTTGAATACTGTACAGGGAAAATATCGACAATTGAACCTCTGACAGAAAACTGACCTGCACCCTCTACCTTTTCACAGCGTTCATATTCACAGAGTGAAAGCTTACTGCAAAGCTCTGTAATATCAAGCTCTGATCCGCTTTCTATTGTTATATTGCTGTTTCTGAGAATGTCGGGAGGAATACAAGGCTGCATAATACCTTCAATTCCGCCGACAATTATGCGGCATTCGCCGCTTTGTACTCTCGCAAGAGCCGAAATTCTCATCTGCTCATATTCATTGCTTGCACCCTCGGCATGAGTGAGGATTAATTCCTTTGACGGGAAAAATGCGGCTATCTCTTTGCCTGCCATCTGATTTATGTCATCGCATAGTTTCGTGGCCTCGGCATCTGTACCTGTAATTGCAAGTGTTGTCTGATTTTCAGCTTCAAGAGCGTAAAGCAGATTAACCCTGTGTATATGCGAAAGGCCTGTTACGGAAACAGGCGAGATGTTTTTATTTATTGAATCTGAAATCTGTTTATAGCCCGAAAGCTCACAGAATATATCCTTGAAAAGCTTCATAGCTCCTCCTTGAGAAAAATCAGTTAAACTTGTTCATAGCTTCGTCGGTTTTGCCCTGAACGAGTAGTTTTACGGCTTCACAGGCATTTGCTGTTGAGTCAGCCATAAGCGCTGAATCTTCTTTGCTGAAATGTCCGAGTACCCAATCAGCGAGGTTATAATCAGGATGAGGCTTTTTGCCTACGCCTACTTTTACTCTTGGAAATTCATCGCTTCCGAGAAGGTCAATAATGCTTCTCATGCCATTATGGCCGCCATGACTGCCTTTTCTGCGTATTCTGAGTTTTCCCGGTTCAAGTGAAATATCGTCATATATAACAATAAGTCTGTCAGGCGAAAGCTTGTAGAAATCAAGTGCCTGAGTAACTGATTCACCACTGTTGTTCATATAAGTAGTAGGCTTTAAAAGCAGACATCGTACACCGTTTATGCTTACGTCAGCATAAAGCCCCTTGAATTTCATTTTGTCAATTTTAACACCAAGTGATTCAGCAAGCTTATCAACTGACATAAAGCCAGCGTTGTGACGTGTGTTTTCATACTGCATTCCGGGATTTCCCAGACCTGTTATAATATATTCGATTTTTCCGCCCTGTGATGCTGAATTTGATGATATTTTATCGAATAAATCAAAAATACTCATAAAAACTCCTTTTACACGAATAGGGTGTCCGAGCGGACACCCCTGCTTATATAGATTAAATTATGCTGTGATAGCCTTTTTCTTTTCGGAAGCAACTGCTTCGTCTGGGAAGCTTTTTTTCTCAATATCAGCACCAAGTGCTCTGAGCTTGCCCTCCATACAGTCGTATCCACGCTCGATATGGAAAATATCTTCGATTTCTGTAATTCCGTTAGCCGCAAGACCTGCAATTATAAGTGCGGCACCTGCTCTGAGGTCGCAAGCCTTAACGGGAGCACCCATAAGTTTGCCTGTACCCTCGATAACAGCAACCTTGCCGTCAACGGAGATATCAGCACCCATTCTGCGAAGCTCATCAACGTATCTGAAACGCTGTTCCCATACACCCTCAGTAACAATGCTTGTACCCTCTGCAAGAGTAAGGAGTGTAGCAATCTGAGGCTGCATATCAGTAGGAAATCCGGGATGAGGAGTAGTCTTGATGCTTGTTTTTACAAGCGGACCGTCAACGGAAACTCTGATACTGTCATCGAACTGCTCTATATTAACGCCGATTTTTTCAAGCTTTTTGGTGATTGATTCAAGGTGCTTCGGAATAACATTTTTTATAAGTACATTACCGTTTGTAGCTGCTGCCGCAACCATAAAAGTACCTGCCTCAATCTGATCGGGGATTACTGCGTAGGTTGCACCTCTGAGAGATTTTACGCCTCTGATTTTGATTACGTCAGTGCCTGCACCCATAATGTTTGCACCCATTGAGTTGAGGAAGTTTGCAAGATCTACGATATGAGGCTCTTTAGCGGCATTTTCGAGAATTGTAAGCCCCTCAGCCTTAACTGCGGCAAGCATAGCGTTCATAGTTGCACCGACTGAAACTACATCAAGGAATATCTGATTTCCTGTGAGCTTTTCTGAAGTAAGGTCAATCATACCCTGGTCAACCTTGTATTCAGCACCAAGAGCAGCAAAAGCCTTAAGGTGCTGGTCAATAGGTCTGTCACCAAGAGGACATCCACCAGGCATAGAAACTCTTGCCTTGCCGAATTTTCCGAGAAGAGCGCCAAGGAAGTAATATGAAGCTCTCATTTTTCTTGCTGTTTCGTAAGGAACACAGCACTTTTCTATTTTTGTAGCGTCAATTCTGTAAGAAGTGGCTGAAAGAGGAGTAACCTCTGCACCCATTTCTCTGAGAATACGCATACTGATGTTTACGTCGCTTATTGCAGGGACATTTTCGAGCACACACGGTTCATCCGATAAAATAACAGCAGGAATAATAGCAACCGCTGCATTTTTTGCACCGCTGATTTCTACTTCGCCGACAAGACGGCGTCCGCCCTTAATTATGAATTTATCCAAAACATTCTCTCCTTATTTTTCAGGAAAATTTTATATTTCTTTCTGTTTTGTTGTTCCTGAACTCATTTCTTTTGTCTGTACATGGTACAGAGAGTAGTTACACATATTTGTCGGATCAGTTATAATCCGAGATATACCATTTAAGCTCTTCGCCGTTATATTCGCTAACCTTTACAGATTCGATTACAACAGCTTCATAAGGCTTGTCGTTTCCGTCAGTAGCTGTTTTCTGGATTTCAAAAATAACATCAAGACCATCGAAAACCTGTCCGAAAACTGTATATCCGCCGTCAAGCCATGGTGTGCCGCCGACAGTTGAGTAAATTGCTCTTGCGTTTTCGTTCATATTTGTGCCGCTTGACATTTCAAGTGAGCGAAGGTCATCTTCTGAATAAACAGTTCCCGTAACAACGTAGAACTGGCTTCCGTTTGTAGCTGTTGAACCGCTGTTTGCATAAGCAAGAGCGCCTGCAGCGTGGCAGAGGTTAGGAGAAACGCCGCCATCGAATTTTTCGCCCCAGATAGATGTACCGCCTGTTCCGTTGCCCTTAGGGTCACCGCCCTGAATCATAACGTTATTGATAACTCTGTGGAAAATAAGCTCATCATAATAGCCTCTTTTTGCAAGCTCAACAAAGTTTTCAACGCCTTTTGGACAAAGGTCAGGGAAAAGCTTGAATTTTACTTCGCCGTAATCCTTGATTTTCATAATTACAATCTGCTCGCCCTTCTGCGGAGCTGTAAAGTTTACGATTTCAGCATTCTGTGAATTGCTTGCAGATGAATTTTTGTCCTTATCCTTATTCTTATCTTTATCCTTGTCGTTCTTATCTGTTTTGTCGCTTGAGGCAAAGGAAGTTTTCTCGCCGTTTTCCTTAGTATCAACATCCTTGCCGCATGCTGTGAGACCTGCTGATAAAACAACCGCACACATAACAGCTATTGATAATCTTTTAAGAAACATAATATCAGGCTCCTTTTGAATTTTTATTTATAATAATCCCATAAAATTACTTACTTATTTATTTTCAGATGAAGTTTTTTCTTCTTCAGCTGAATAAGTTCCGATTTTAACCGATATAATTCTTATATCTTCAACAGGCGGCTTTGTAGCCTGTTCGGTTTTTTCTTCTGTTTCGAGATTTGAAAGAGCTTCGATAACGTCCAGACCTCTATAGGCTTGACCGAAAATAGATATATTCTGAGCAAAAGCAGGAATACCGCCTTTATCAGCAAATGCCGATGAAAGCTCCTCGCTTTCTGAAAGCTTGTATATTTCGTCAGTAACTTCCTTTGTGACTTCAGCAGTATTTAGCAAAGCAAAACGGCTTCCACAGTAGTAAGTGCCACCGCCTGTGAATTTCTGAATAAATGTCTGGTCAAAGGTTGTTGTAAGTGAGCATAATGCGCCTTTAAGAGGCCATAAATTCTGATGAGTTTCACGTTTTACAAGCTCTCTTGACTGGTCGAAACCGTCTGAAAGAGAACCGTCTTTATTCGGACAGCCTGCGGCGGAATAAACTCCCTTTTCCGAATGGAAAACATAGGTATTGTCATAATATCCGCTTTCTGCAAGCTCAGTAAAATTCTTAACTGCTTCGGGAGCGTATTCGGGGTAAAGAACAGCTCTTATCTCGCCGAGAGTAGTATCTATAATTGCAATGGGCGTGCCGTCTTCGATTTTTTCATCAAGCTGGACAAGCTCCATTGTACCGAGGTCGATAACATATTTTGCTCTTTGCGTTAAAAATGTACCGACGAGCATAACAATCAAACATATTATAGACATTATCAGAGTAAATAATACAATTCTCTTTAATACTTTATTTTTATTACTCATTGAATGACTCCTTATATTTTTTACTCAGATAAGCATACAACATCATTATGGCAAATAATAGTATATTTGTCAAGGAATGGCTTGGAATATTTCTTCAAAGCCGGTTTTGCGGGAAATTTTTTGTTTTTGTATTACTATTATCGGCAACACCGCACAAAGCATTTATGCATGCCCTGTGTGGTGTTGCTGTAAAAAATATTGCAATTTAATAAATTATTTGATATAATATAAAATATATACATTTTAAGATGTTTATGAAAGGGGAAGATTATGAAAAAGGGTGTAGGAAAATTCTTGTTTTCCGCCTGTATGCTTGCGGCTGTTGCGGCAAGCGGAGTCGGTATGTCTGCACTTGCGGCTGAAGAAGAAACGACAAGCGGTTGGAAAATTGAAGAAAACGGCGACATTTACTATTATTCGGCAGATGGAAAAGCTCTTAAAGGAGTATGCGAAATTGACGGAGAAACATATCTCTTTGCCGAAACAGGTGTATTGAAAACAGGCTGGCAGACAGTAAATGAAAAGAGATATTACTATAATGAGGAAACAGGCACGCCTGTTTACGGTTGGCTCGATTATAACGGAGAAAAATACTACGTTGACAAGAAAAACGGAAAACATACAGGCGTATCCGATATTTCCGAAGAGGGTAGATTTGTCTTTGACAACAGCGGTATTCTTCTTAAAAATGAATTTACCGAAATCGACGGACAGCGTTATTACAGCGACGAAAACGGTCAGACTGTAAGCGGAGAAAAGACCGTTGACGGTGTAACGTATGTATTCGCAGAAAGCGGAGTTGAGAAAAAAGGCTGGCAGACTATTGACGGAAAACGCTATTTCTTTGACCGCAAGACAGGAGAGAGAATTCTCGGTACAGTTGAATACAATGGATATTATTATTATGTTGATGAAGAAAAGGGTAAGCTCACAGGAAATTGCGAAATCAGCGGCATTCCTTACATTCTTGATGAATACGGAAGAATGAGTCAGGGCTGGCAGATTATTGACGGAAACAAATACTATTATGACGAGGGAAAAGCCGCAACAGGTCTTGAAATGCTTGATTTTCTCTATTATTTTAATGAAAATGGTGCGGCTCAGCTTGGCTGGCAGACAATAGACGGAGAAAAATACTTTTTTGACAGCGAATATCACGCAATTAACGGTTGGCAGAATTTGAGAGGAAAGACATATTATTTCGATCTTGATAATTATACTCTTGCAACAGGTATTACTGAAATAAATGATAAAAAGTATCTTCTCAGCACCGTAAACGGAGAGCTTCTTACAGGCTTTGCGGAGGTTGATGACGCTCTTTATTACGCCGATGAAGACGGAGTAATAAAGACAGGGTGGCTGACTATCGGACGCTCAAAATATTATCTTGAAGAAAACGGAAAAGTTACAGTCGGCTGGCTTGAAATCAACGGCAAGAAATATTATTTCTCAGATGATGAGGAAAATACGGGCGTAATGTGCAGGGGATTGCAGGAAATTGACGGAAAGCTCTATTATTTTGATGATACAACAGGTGTAATGGCTGTAAATACGATTATAGGCGATTACATTATTGATTATGACGGAGTTGCAGTAAAATCCGAATCTGCACAGCAGAAAGCCGCAATGATTGTTTCTGAAATCGGAAAGGATGCAAACGGAATTTTCAGCTATGTAAGAGGCAATAACAAGTATGAGGATAATGAAGAAATCACAACTCCAGAAGAAACAGAAGAAAAGGGCTGGAATTTCTACGCTGAATATGCTATTGAAAACAGAAATGTAATCAGCACATATTTTGCCGCAATAGCAGACGTTTTATTTAAAGCGGCAGGCTATGAATCAAGAATAGTTTACGGAACGGGAAGAAGCGAAAATGCTCATTACTGGAATCAGGTTAAAATAGATGATGAATGGATAAATTACGATTGCTGTAACGGCTATGCAAACGTATCCGATGAATATCTGAAGGAAATAAATTATACATTTTCAGAATATATCTATCCCGTATATAAGAAAAAACAGACCGAAAGTGAGGAACTGAAATGATTTTAAAAAGAATTACAGCCGCTTTGCTCGGAATGAGCATTGCTTCTTCTGTTGGATTTACAGCTGTATCGGCTGAAGAAGCTGAGAAACCCACAGATGATAATGCAATAATAGTTGTTGAGCCTGATTATGAAATATACAATGCAGGTGCAGAGCTTACGCTCACACTTGATGAAAATATGCTTGCACATGTCAGAATATCAACAAATTCACCCGAAAATCCCGATTGCTGTTATTATGATGAAGATTTAACTGCATTCGGCAAGAAATCTCAGAGCTATCTGTTTACACTTGACGCAATTGATGATGCAGTTTATACTGTATCAATCTTTGTGCCTGAATATCCTTATTCAGAAAACGGACAGACATACAAGCTTGAAGATTTTACTGTTGAAAACACAGCATACGGTGATGATATATATTATTCCAAGATGTTTTATAATATATCATATTCGGAAGATGAAAAGGCTGAAACTCCGTCAGAATCTCTTGTAAGAAAAATTACAATTGAATCTGAATTGAAAAATGAAAAAATACAGGAATCATATTATAACCTCAGCTTCAAAGGAAGTGCGTATAATTTCGGCGATGTAAATAACGACCTTGAAATAAATGCTTCTGACGCTTCACTTGTTCTTTCACACTATGCCTCTGTCAATACAGGCGGAAAAGGTGTGCTGAGCGAAAGTATACAGCCTTTTGCTGATGTAAACAGCGATAAGCTTATTAATGCATCAGATGCATCAATTATTCTCAGCTATTACTCGTATAAATCAACAGGCGGAAATGGCACGCTTCTTGATTACATAAACAAAAAGTAATTCACAGGGTATCGGATTGAATTTCCGATACCCTGATTGTTTTTTTGACAATTTAAAGACGTGTGTATATAAATATTTCAGAATTCTGTTGACTAATCGTAAGTTTTGGTATATTATTAGTATGTATATAAAGAAAATCACAAGGAAACGGACAACATAAATATGAAAATTAAAAATATCCTGATAGCTTTGGGAGTATGTGCGCTTTTTGGTGTAAATATGCTGTCGCTCTATTTCTCCGATGCTATTGTTAACAAAGACAAGTATTCGGTTGTCGGAGTAGACGTTTCACGCTATCAGGGAGTAATTGACTGGGACATGATTGAAGCTCAGAACATAGATTTTGCTTTTATAAAAGCTACTGAGGGCAGCGGACATGTTGACGGATTTTTTGCAGAAAACATCAAAAACGTCAATAAAACAAATATTTATCACTCGGCTTATCATTTTTTCAGCTTTGACAGCGCAGGTGATACACAGGCAGAAAATTATATCACAGCCGTTGATAAAGAAAGTATAAATCTTCCGCCTGTCGTTGATGTTGAATTTTACGGAGATAAACAGAAAAATCAGCCGTCAGTCGAAGAAACCGAGAGCATTTTAAGGCCGCTTCTTGAAAAGCTTGAACGGCATTACGGAAAAAAACCTATAATATACACTACAAATTTTGTTTACAGAAAATATATAAGCGATAATTTCGGTGAATATCCGTTATGGATAAGAAATGTCAATACAGAGCCGATTTTTACAGACTGGACATTCTGGCAGTATTCCGATAAAGGACTTCTTGAGGGGTATGAAGGAATTGAAAAGCATATTGACCTTAACGTGTATAAAGGCTCAGAAGAAGAATTTCTCGAACAATTCGGCAAGGAGGTAGAATAAATGCACCCATTGATTCTGATACCGACCATAAAGGATTATATCTGGGGCGGTACAAAACTTCGTGAAGAATTCGGCAAGGAAAGTAAGCTTGAAAAGCTTGCTGAAAGCTGGGAGCTATCCTGCCACAAAGACGGAGAAAGTATAATAGCAAACGGAGAATACAAGGGCAGAACTCTTTCGGAATATCTCGCAGAAAACCCACAGGCAAAGGGCGAAAACTGCAAAAGATTTGAAAACTTTCCTGTTCTGATAAAACTTATTGATGCAAGGGATAATCTTTCTGTTCAGGTTCACCCCGATAATGAATATGCTCAGCGTGTTGAGGGCGAATACGGAAAAACTGAAATGTGGTATATTGTAGATTGCGAGGATAATGCAGAGCTTATTTACGGATTCAAAGAAGAAATCACAAAGGATGAGTTCAGATACGCAATTGAAAATAATACCCTGCTTGAAAGAATAAACAGTGTTCCTGTGAAAAAAGGCGATGTTTTCTTTATTAAGTCAGGCACACTCCACGCTATAGGAAAGGGAATCCTTATCGCAGAGATACAGCAGAATTCCAATACGACATATCGTGTTTATGATTACGGCAGAATAGGTGCTGACGGTAAGCCGAGAGAGCTTCACATTGAAAAGGCTATTGACGTTACCGAGCTAAGACCTGCTGAAAATTATGAGCTTCCAGAGTTGCAGGAAACAGCTGATAAGCTTTCACAGCTTCTTGCGGAATGTGAATATTTCAAGGTTACAAAAGAGGATATCCACGGACAGTCAGAGCTTTTTGTGGATGAAAAATCATTCAATCATATACTTGTGACTGACGGCGATGGAGTTCTCGTTTGTGGTGATGAGGATTTCACATTGAAAAAAGGCGCAAGCATTTTTGTTCCTGCAAATACAGGAGCGTATAAAATCAAAGGTAATTGCAGTATTATTATTACTGAAATATAAATTACGGAGGAATTTAAAATGAAATATTATGTAGGAATTGACCTTGGCGGTACAAATATCGTTGCAGGTGTTGTAGACGAAAATTATAACATTATTGCTAAGGCAAGCACAAAGACAAATTGTCCGCGTCCTGCAAAGGAAATTGCAGACGATATGGCGAAAATGGCTCTTCAGGCTGTTGGAAATGCAAACCTTAAAATTGATGATATCGAATGGATTGGTGTAGGTACTCCGGGTATCGCAAACAGCGCAACAGGTATCATCGAATATTCAAACAACCTCGGATTTGAAAACACTCCTATGGTTAAGTATATTCAGGAAACAATCAACAAGCCTGTTTTCATTGAAAATGACGCAAACGCAGCAGCATATGGTGAATTTGTAGCAGGTGCTGCAAAGGGCGCAAACAACGCTGTATGTATCACACTCGGAACAGGTGTAGGCGGCGGAATTATCATTGACGGTAAAATCTATTCAGGTTCTAACTTTGCAGGTGCAGAAATCGGTCACACAGTAATCGAGGTTGACGGTGCACAGTGTTCATGCGGAAGAAAGGGCTGCTTCGAAGCTTATTCTTCAGCTACAGGTCTTATCAGAATGTCAAAGGAAGCTATGGCTGAACATCCTGATTCAGTAATGAACAAGCTTGCAGAGGAAAGAGGCAAGGTAAATGCAAGAACAGCGTTTGACGCTATGCGTGAGGGCGACAGCGTTGCAAAGGCTGTTGTTGACAAGTATATCAAGTATCTTGCAGCAGGTATCACAAACACTATCAACATTTTCCAGCCTGATGTTCTTTGCATCGGCGGCGGTGTATGCAATGAGGGTGATCCGCTTCTTCTTCCTGTAAAGGCACTTGTAAAGGAAGAGGTTTACACAAGAAATTCACCGAAGAATACAGAAATCGTTATTGCAAAGCTCGGAAACGACGCAGGCATTATCGGTGCGGCATTCCTCGGAAACGCAAAATAATCATTTACGGGCAGATTTTATATCTGCCCGATTTTTATATATTATTATTCAAAAATGACCAAAAAACGCATCATATAATTGTCGAATTTTTAGGTTAAAGTCCTTGCAAATAATATTGTAATGTGCTATAATAAAGTGTAACTGTGTGTTTATGGGTATCGCTTTGCAGAATAAGTACGATATTCGGATTATACACAAAAAATTATGAAAAGAGGAAATAAAATGCCTGCTAATATTGTTGTAGGAACTCAATGGGGCGATGAGGGTAAGGGCAAAATCATTGATATCCTTGCTTCACGCGCAGAGGTTGTTGTGCGTTCACAGGGCGGTAATAATGCCGGCCATACTGTTGTAAATAATGGTGAAACATATAAGCTTCACCTTATTCCGTCGGGTATTCTTTACCCTGACACTCTTTGTCTTATAGGTGCAGGTGTAGTTCTTGATCCTAAGGACTTCATCGGTGAGCTTGACAGCTTACATGCAAGAGGTATTTCTACTGCTAACCTTAAAATCGACCCAAGAGCTCATATCGTTATGCCTTGGCACATTGCTCTTGACGGACTTTCAGAGCAGTTCAGAGGAAATTCTGATATCGGTACTACAAAAAGAGGCATCGGCCCTACATATATGGATAAGTATGAACGCTGCGGCATAAGAATGTATGACCTCGTTCATCCTGAACTCCTTGCTGAAAAGGTCAAGGCAACAGGTACACTTAAAAACAAGATTATTACTGCTGTATACGGCGGCGAAGCATTCGACCTTGACGCTGTTATTGCAGAATATACAGAATATGGTAAGCGCCTTAAGGATTATATGGATGACGTTTCTGTCCTCACTTTTGATGCTTACAAGAATGACAAGACAATTATGTTTGAGGGTGCACAGGCTACTCTCCTTGATATTGATTTCGGTACATATCCTTACGTTACATCATCACATCCGCTTTCAGCAGGTGTATGCGTAGGTACAGGTGTTGGTCCGAGAGTTATCACAAACATCATCGGTGTTGCCAAGGCTTACACAACAAGAGTTGGTAAGGGACCATTCCCGACAGAGCTTGATGATGAAATCGGCGAACAGATCAGAAATATCGGCGGCGAATTCGGTACAACAACAGGCAGACCAAGAAGAACAGGCTGGTTTGATGCTGTTATCGTTCGTCACTCAGTAAGAGTAAACGGACTTGACGCTCTTGCTATCAACAAGCTTGATACACTTTCAGGACTCGGCACACTTAAAATCTGTGTTGCTTACAAGAAGGCAGACGGTACAATTATCGAGCATTTCCCTGCTGCTCTTGAGGAACTCGCAGACTGCACTCCTGTATACGAAGAAATCGAAGGCTTCAACGAAGATATTTCAAACTGCAAGAGCTTTGCAGCACTTCCTGAAGCTTGCATAAAGTATATTGAAAGACTTGAAGAGCTTTGCGGTTGTCCTATCAAGATGGTAGGTGTAGGCCCTGACAGAAGTCAGATAATTGAAAGATAAAATATAAAATCACAGTAATACCGCACAGCTTATGTGCGGTATCGCTTAAAGCACAGTAAATATACAAATACAAGAGGTGAATGTTTTGAACGGCGAAAATGAAATCAATGCTCCTATACTGGAGGAAACTACATACGACCCAAACAAGAACAAGAAAAACGACAGCCTTGCAGGAATGACAGCTCCTGTCCTTGATGATATGGATTACGTTGCTCCCACAGCTAAGAAAGATGGTCCACAGGGCGTTTCAGCTCCTATTCTTGATGATATGAACAGTTATGTTGCACCATCTCAGAAAAAGGACGGTCCACAGGGCGTGACTGCTCCTATTCTTGACAGTCCCGACAGCTATCAGCCTAAACAGCAGACAGTACAGGAACATCCTATGCTTATGCAGTTTACTCCTGAACAGCAGGCAGCTTTCGATCAGCTTTCTCCTGAGCAACAGGCACAGGTTATCGCAATGAGAAAGCAGCAGCTTGCTCAGCAGCAGGCTCAGGAAGCACCAATTACTGCTCCTGTGCTCGATGAGGATAACTATGTTCCTCCTACAAAGAGTGAAACGGCAGCTCCACAGCCGACAGAACAAATCACTGCACCTATTCTTGATGATGAACCTGCACCTGCAAGATATGTTCCTTCTTATGCAGATGAAGACCTTGAAAGAGTAAAGAGTGAAGCAAGAAAACAGGCGGTTGCTTCACAGCTTACCTCAAAGCAGAAGGACGAAAAAGAAAGCCTCAGAATGATGCAGGAGCTCAGACGTGAACGTGAAGAAAGAGCTGCACATAAGGGATTTTATATTACAATCGTCATTGCGGCTATCGGTGTTATTGCATCTGTTTTATTCGCAATGTTTGCTTCGGGCGAAGCATTCGGACTTAAATACGATACAGACGTTGCGGCAAATAAATTTACCGATTTTGTTTCAAGTTCATCACTCTATCTGAGTGTTGCATCGGGACTTTTTGCACTTCTTCTTATTACGGGAATAGGCGGAATAAAGAGCTTTGCTTCATTCATCTATTTCGTGTACTCGGTTATAATAATTATATCGGGCCTTGTAATTCTGCCGCAAAAGGACGGACATATGCTTGCAAACGGACTTCTTTACGGCGTTTCGCTTATAGGTATGGTTGCGGTATTCTTTACACTTGTAACAAGTGAGTGTGTAAATCAATTCTTTAAAAAGAGATAAATTTTCGGGAGAGCGTATTGAAATGCTCTCCCTTTTTATATTCCCCTTGATTAAATCAGAAAAATATGTTATCATAGTAAGGTCTGATATGAATGAGTAAAGGAAGATTTTATGCTTTTAAGCTTGACAAATATAAATAAATTCTATAATGGCAATCAGGTGCTTAACAATATCAGCCTGACTGTTGATGAAAATGACAGAATAGGTCTTGTCGGCATTAACGGATGCGGCAAGTCAACTCTGCTGAAAATAATAACAGGCTCGGTAAATCCTGACAGCTTCACTGAAAAAGACGGTATAGTTTCATTTGCTTCAAAAACATCAGTCGGATATCTCGAACAGATGGGAAGTCTTAACTCTGAAAATACCGTTATAAGTGAAATGAGAAGCGTGTTTTCTCATTATTACGAAGCGATTGACAGACTTCGTGAAATTGAAAACGAAATTGCTGACGGAAATAATGCTCACAATGATGAATATATGCAGCTTTCATCATGGCTTGAAGCGAACGACGGATACAATACCGATGTAAAGATTAAAACGGTTTTAAACGGTATGGGCTTTGGTGCAGATGAGCTTGAACGTACAGTATCAGGCTTCAGCGGCGGCGAAAAGACTCGTCTTGCAATTGCAAGACTTCTTCTTGAAGAACCTAATCTTCTTATTCTCGACGAGCCGACAAACCATCTTGACTTCAAAACTGTAATGTGGCTTGAGGACTATCTCAAAGGCTACAAGGGTGCAATACTTATCGTATCGCATGACCGTTATTTCCTTGATAAGCTATGTACATCGATATGCGAAATAGAAAGAGGCTTTCTGACACGCTATAAGGGTAATTATTCCGCTTTTGTAAGATTAAAGGAAGAGGCTGTTACACGTCAGGCAAAGGAATATGAACTCCAGCAGAAAGAAATTGCAAAAATGGAGGAGTATGTTGCCAGAAATTTAGTCAGAGCCTCAACCTCAAAGAGTGCAAAAAGCAGAATTAAGGCTCTTGATAAAATGGAGCGCATAGATAAGCCTTTTTCAGAGGAAAAACATGCAAAAATTCGTTTCACATACGCAATCGAGCCGCCGATAGACGTTCTTTCAGTCAAGGGTGTTGATATTTCGGTAGGGACAGGTGAAGAAAGAAAAACTCTCCTTGATGAAATAAACTTCAATGTAAGAAGAGGAGATAAAGTCGGAATTATCGGCGATAACGGAATAGGCAAGTCAACGCTTCTTAAAATTATTCAGGAAAAGCTTGAACATAAAGGTCTTGTCCGCTGGAACAGTAATATAAAAATATCATATTTTGAGCAGGAAAGCACAAATCTCAATAAAGCATTAACAGTTATGGAGGAGCTTCATCATCGCTATCCGTCAATGTCAGAGCTTGAAGTGAGAAGCCTGCTTGCTCAGGTAAGACTTACAGGCGAAAATGTTTTCAAGGAAACAGGCGTTATAAGCGGTGGCGAGCGTGCTAAACTTTGCTTTGCGATTATGATGCAGGAGCATGGAAATGTTCTTATCCTTGATGAGCCTACAAACCACCTTGACCTTGCTTCAAAAGAAGCGATTGAAACAGCTCTCGAAGAATACACGGGAACTGTGATATTTGTTTCGCATGACCGTTATCTGCTCAGTAAAATTGCCGATAGAATTATAGAACTGCGTACTGACGGCGCTGAGGTTTACGAATTCGGCTTTGAGAAGTATATGGATGTCTATAAGGAACGCAGAAATGCTGAGCGACTTTCTTTAGAAGTTGAAAAAAGACAAAAAGCCGAAGCTATCGCAAAGGAAAAGAGTGTTAAAGCGTATAAAAGCAAACAGCAGAGAAGTGCTGAGGCTAACCGCAGAAATCAGATAAGACAGATTGAAAATGAAATTGATACTCTCCAGCAGCAGCTTGACGCTTTAAATGAGGAAATCACTCACGAAGAAGTTTTCTCGGATTATGAGCTTATGAACGCAAAATGTACAGAAATTGAAGAATTAAAGCAGAAAATTGATGAGCTGTTCGACCTTCTTGTAGAACTTGACGCATAACTCATAATAAAATTTGTGAAAATGCAACCAAAAAAATGTTTTTATTTTTTAATTTATCTGTTTCTATTGAAATTTTTGTCGGAGTATGATATAATGTTATCATACTTAAAGATTGTATGGAGGATACGATTATGAAGCACATTAAGACTATCAATAAGGCTAATCTTAAGGAAACTGCTGCTAAGGGCGGCTGCGGAAAGTGCCAGGCTTCTTGCCAGTCAGCTTGCAAGACATCTTGCACAGTTGCTAACCAGAAGTGCGAAAGATAAGATAATTAAGGCTTTCAGAACTGCCGCATTTACTACGGCAGTTCATTTATCGCTTTGTTAAGGTAGTGTTGAAAAATACTGCCTTAAATTTTTTTATGAGAGAGGCATTAAAAATGATCCATAAATATAAATTGGGCGGTTTCAATATCGTTCTTGATGTAAACAGCGGCGGCGTTCATATAGTTGATGAAATTACATATAATATGCTTGATAATGTAGAACCGCCATTCGCTGAAAAATGTCCCGAAAAGGCTATGCAGAAGCTTTCACAGTTCTATTCTGTTGAGGATATCGAAAGCTGCTACAATGAAATAGTTGAGCTTTATAATGACGGCATTCTCTTTTCAGAGGATGATTACGAAAAATATGCAAACTATTCAGTTGCTTCACCTGTAAAGGCTATGTGCCTTAATATTGCTCACGACTGTAACCTCAGATGCAAATACTGTTTTGCTTCAACAGGTGATTTCGGTAAGGGCAGAAACCTTATGACATTCGAAACAGGTAAAAAAGCCATCGACTTTATGCTTGAAAAATCACTTGACAGAAAAAATCTTGAGCTTGATTTCTTCGGCGGCGAGCCTCTTATGAATTTTGACGTAGTAAAGCAGATTGTTGAATATGCACGTTCAAAAGAAGCTGAATATGACAAGAAATTCCGTTTCACAATTACAACAAATGGACTTCTTCTCGATGACGATAAAATGGAATTCATCAACAAGGAAATGTCAAATGTTGTTCTTTCTATTGACGGCAGAAAGAGCGTAAACGATTATATGAGAATCCGTGTTGACGGTTCAGGCTGTTATGACAAGATTATGCCTGCTTTCAAGAAGCTTGTTTCTCTCAGAGGCGATAAGGAATACTATGTAAGAGGAACGTTCACAAAGCACAATCTTGATTTTGCAGATGACGTATTTGACCTTTACAATAACGGATTTGACCAGATTTCTGTTGAGCCTGTTGTGTGTGAAGCTACTGAGGATTATGCAATTACAGAAAAGGAACTCCCTGCAATTTTCAAGGAATATGAGAATCTTGCAGAACGTATACTTGAAAATGAAAGAAAAGGCGGAAAGTTCAATTTCTTCCACTTTATGCTTGATCTTGACCAGGGACCATGTGCTATCAAGCGTCTCAGAGGCTGTGGCTGTGGCAACGATTATGTTGCTGTAACTCCTGACGGTGATATCTATCCATGTCATCAGTTTGTCGGCATAGAAGAGTTCAAAATGGGAAATATCGACGAGGGAACATTCAACACTGAAATCAAATCTTATTTCTCAAAAACTCACGTTTATACAAAGCCTGAATGTAAAAAATGCTGGGCTAAATTCTATTGCAGCGGCGGTTGTAACGCAAACAACTTCCAGTATGCAGGTGATGTTCATAACGTACATAAGCTTTCATGTCAGCTTATGAAAAAGCGTCTTGAATGTGCAATAATGCTCAAAGCTTTCCGTGCAGGAGCTATTGAAGAATAATGATAATAAAAAGCCTGAGAAGCTTTAAGCTTCTCAGGCTTTGATTTTTAAGTATGTATCAGTACAGATTACTTCTGTGCTGAAAGTCTGTTCTTAACAGATTTGATTTCCTGAAGATTCTTTGTGTAGAATGTTTCTGTTTCAGTGAGCATTTTTGTGAGTGAAGCACTTGCTGTTTTCTGAATGTTCTTTGTAGTCTGCTGAGCCTTTGTAATCATATCAACAGCCTTCTTCTTAGCTTCTACAACAATAGCTTCCTTAGAAACTATCTGAGCAGCTCTTTCTTCTGCCTTTCTGATGATAGCTTCAGCATTTGCCTTGGCTTCGTTCATAATTCTCTGGCAGTCAAATTCAATTTTCTTAGCTTCTTTAAGCTCATGAGGCATATTAAGTCTTACATCGTTGATAAGCTCTCTCAGACGATCACCGTCAATAACCTTTTTGTGAGCCATAAGCGGAACTGAACCTGCCTTATCAAGAAGCTCGTCCATTTCTTCAAGGATTTCATCAATACTCATTTTTATTTACCTCTCTTTTACTAACCTTTCTTTTATATCGTCTAAAATACATTCGGGAACAAAATGACTTATGTCACCGCCAAAATACGCAATCTGCTTTACAACGCTTGAGCTGAGATACATATTTTCCGCACTTGTAGTAAGGAAAACCGTTTCTGCACCTGAATAGAGTTTTTTATTAGCAAGCGCCATCTGAAATTCATATTCAAAGTCACTTACAGCTCTCAGACCCTTTACAATCGCAATAGCACCGACATCTCTTACATAATCAGCAAGAAGTCCGTCAAGAATATCTATAACAACATTATCGAGCCCTTTAATTGCAGACTGAATCATAAGCATTCTTTCAGTTGCGGTAAAGCTTGCCTGACTTTTTCCTGCATTTCTTGAAATAAGAACAATAACCTTATCAAAAAGCTTTGAAGCTCTTGTTATGATATCAAGATGACCGAGTGTTACAGGGTCGAAGCTTCCCGGACAAACAGCAACTCTTCTCATTACTCCTCATCCTCCGCAGGCTTGCGGAAAATCGTAACACAGATTTTACCGTATTTATATGTTTTTTTCAGTTCAAGTCCATCAGGAGTTTCAGGAGTCTGAGCTTCCTTTTCGTACTCGCAGATAATAATTCCGCCGTCATTTAGTTTTTTTGCGGCAAACGGAAGAATATTTGATATATGACTGTATCCGTATGGCGGATCAAGTATAATTATATCAAAGGTCTTGGAAGTATGCTTTATATAATCATAGCTGTCACGGCTTACAACCTCAGAATTTCTTGTAAATCCTGTTGAACGCAGATTTTCGTTTACAGCTCTGATTGAACGCTGAGAATTATCTATAAAAACGCATCTTTCAGCACCTCTGCTTAAAGCTTCAATGCCCATCTGACCGCTTCCCGCAAAAAGATCAAGTACAGAAGCATTCTCGATATCAAACTGAATAGCCGAGAATATTCCTTCTTTAACCTTATCGGCAGTAGGTCTGACATCAAGCCCCTCAGGTGCAAAAAGCTTTCTTCCTCTTGCAGAACCCGTAATAACTCTCATATTCTCACCTCTGAAATAAAATACATCTTTTATCATTATACCCTATTTTTTATCATTTGTCTACATTTTTTCAAAAAATAATTGCTTTACCGATTGAAAATTCTGATTATTGCCTTACATCACTTGCAATTATTATTATGTTGTGATATAATAAATATATTATATGAATATTAATTCTGCCACCGGGTAGAAATGCGAAAAGCATTCGTTTACACATCGTTAGGTCTTTGAAGATGTGTATGCGGATGCTTATTTTTTGGAGGCTGTATATGAATATAAATATTATTTCAGATTATTTTTCAAAGGCAGAAAAATTGATTTGGAGTTTTTCTGTTCTGATAACTGTTACCGCTTTTATTGCTTTTGACAGAGGAAATTATCTGTCGCTTGCGGCTTCGCTTATCGGAGTTACATCGCTTATTTTCAATGCCAAGGGCAATCCCTTCGGACAGATGCTTATGATTGCATTCAGCTTGCTTTATGGGATTATTTCATACAGCTTTTCGTATTACGGAGAAATGATTACATATCTCGGAATGACTATGCCTATGGCGATTTTAGCACTTATTTCATGGCTTAAAAATCCTTATAACGGAAATAAATCAGAGGTTACTGTAAATCATGTCACAAAAAAGGAACTT
>JAEIGA010002627.1_pt1 | contig 28584 bp, 38 predicted proteins | sample 9270691 | NCBI WGS metagenome assembly JAEIGA01 (sample SAMN17057246, study PRJNA624740) | gut metagenome | biome: biome; isolation source: fecal sample | host: Bos grunniens | place: China: Xizang | collected 2019
TGCACAAACGAAAACAACGCAGAGGCAGGGCAACCAGCCACGGCGGGCCATAAGGGAGCAGCCACGGCGGGCGATAAGGGAGCAGCCACGGCGGGCGAGTATGGAGCAGCCACGGCGGGCGATTATGGAGCAGCCACGGCGGGCTATAAGGGAGCAGCCACGGCGGGCGATTATGGAGCAGCCACGGCGGGCGATAAGGGAGCAGCCACGGCGGGCAATTGTGGAGCAGCCACGGCGGGCTATGCTGGAGCAGCCACGGCGGGCTATGCTGGAGCAGCCACGGCGGGCGATTATGGAGCAGCCACGGCGGGCTATAAGGGAGCAGCCACGGCGGGCTATTATGGAGCAGCCACGGCGGGCTATGCTGGAGCAGCCACAAGCAAAGGTAGCGCGGCAGTAGGCGCTTGCGGAATAGCGTGCGCAAAAGCAAACAACCCGCGCGCAAAAGGTGGGCTTGGCGCGGTTTTGGTTTTGGCAAAAGAAAATTGCGACGGCAAAGTTACTGATTATACCTCGGCTGTTGTTGACGGCAAAAAAGTAAAGGCGGACGTATGGTATACCATAGAGAATGGACAACTAAAAGAGTGTGAACAATGAAAACGATTTTTTTCCAATTGCACAAGCGTACGCTTGTGCAATTGCGCAAGGCGTTAAACGCGTTATTTAATTTACTGATTTTTTCAGCCTCAGCGGCTGTTGGTTTCGGGTTGTGCTATGCAATTGTAGCGCTTTGGTTTAAGTGCTGGTTTGCGGCGTTGGTATTGCTCATTCTAAGCGCAAAAGTCATTATTTACATATTCAAACATTCCGATTTATGAAACGAAACGAAACACACGAGATGGTCGCCCGTGCAATAGGCGATAAAATTCACAAATTAAGAAACGAAAGGGGTTTTACTTTGTACAAGTTGGAAAAGGAAACGGGCGTAAAGGCGCACCATATTGCGCAAATTGAGAAAGCGCAAATTTGTCCGCGCGTTGACATACTGCAGCGGCTGTTGATTGCACTTGACGCTGGCGTTGTCTTGCCAATTCCTAATACGTTAGGGAAAGACGCGTAAAATTTGCATATGCCACAAAAAAGTAGTACCTTTGCACCGTTCTTTTTACTTTCATATAGGATTAAAGGGTTAATTATTGTTGTTTTTCCGCTTGCGTTGTGAAACGCGGGCGGTTTTGTTGTGCGCGTAAAATTTGGCGGTTTGCTGTTTTTGTTGTATCTTTGCGGAAAAATAAAAAAAGCAATATGGAAAACAACAACGAAACGCGTGCACGTTTGCGGACGATTGCAAACAAGCCCGCAAGTGATTTAACAGCAGACGAACGAAACTTTGTGCGAGAGTGTGCAAAGGCTTTCGGCATACCGTTTGACCCAAAAACCCGCTGCAAAGATTGTTACAAGGACGCGGCGGTTGCATGTTACAACGCAATAAAAGAGGACACCGCGCCCGCTGAGGCTGAGCAACCCGCAAAAGAGAGCGCGCCGCGTTACGTATTACGTGCGGGCGTGGATGTGTATTTCGGCAAAATACGCGTGAACGCCGCGACCATTTCGGACGAACTCGCCGAGCAGATTATTACAAAAGGTTTTGACCGCAAATTTTTCGTGAAATGCGAATAACTGAGCGCACAAAATATGCCACAATTGCGCCGCTTGAAAAGTATTTTACGGCGCAAACGGTTGAGGCTCTAAAGACAGCGGCCGAGGCAAAATACGGCGGCATGTACGATTTGCCATTCGGGACGTTTTGGGCTTGCCAAAATGGGGACTTTTCCAATTTGGGTGACCTAAGAAACCCGACTGCGTTGCAAATATATTGGTGCAAGCGTTTTGCAGATTTTGCGACCGATTACGCGAAACAATTGCAGGCGTGCACACTACCACCAACAGCCGACGAAACAGCGGCAAATAACGGACTTTTACCCGTGTCGTTCGGCGAGGCTATGTTGGTATTCATGCAGTCGTTTTTCGGCTTGCAGAGTTTCAAAGAGGCCGAAAAAATAACAACGGGCGAGTTGCTGATTGCTAAACGTGCACAATTTAACCGCGACAAATTCCAACGTAATATCGCTGCGATTCAGCGAAAGAAAATAAAAACAAAATGAGTATAATTGAAAAAATAAAACAAAGCGTAGAACGCGCAACGGGGCTGCCGTTTTATTACGACACCCCGCAGACATTAAACCTACGGCTTGACACTGCGCAATTTCCTTGCGCTATGTTGCATATTGTACAAAGCGGCGCAATACAAGACCAAAACGGCATCCTGCGCGAGCGGTTAACAATTGAGGTGCTTTTCGCCACACTGAGCAACCTTGATTTTGACGGGTTGACGGTTGAGGCGCAAGAACTTGACGCCATGAAACGCAAGGCGTTCGCGTGGTTGCAGGACTTGTTTCGCTCTCGCGACTTGCGGCTTGTATCAAACAACGGCACGGCGCGATATTATGCGAACGATGACGCAATTATAAGCGCGTACGGCGTAAACGTGACAATAGACGAAGTGCAAGGCGTTAGTCCGTGTTCTATTCCCGACGCCGAAACGCCGATAGAGGGCGAAACGCGCTAAAATGCAAATTTTAGGGATAATTTCGATTTTAAGCGCACGAAAATACAAAATAGTGTAATTGTACCACCCACGGGTTAAAAGCCCCGCAAAACGCAAATAAATGACCGAACAATTAGAAAGCGACATATTACGCGTGCTAACGCAAACGCGCGACGATATACGCGCGAACATGGACGCGAAAGGCGTAAACGCAAGCGGGCGCACGCGCGACAGTATACGCGTTGAGGCGTATGAGGGCGGCTTTCGTATCGTGGGCGGTTACGCGGGCACACACCCAATAAGTGACGCGCCGAGCATATACGGGCAAGACACAGCGCCTATTCCGACATTGGAAACGGGACGCAAAGAGGGCGGCGCGCCGCGCGGGTTTTACTATATCATCCGTGAGTGGTCGCGCGAAAAGGGTTTGAATTTCGCCAGCGAAACCGAACGCAGCACGTTTGCGTATTTCGTAGCCCGCAAGATTGTGGCGAGCGGAACAAAGCGCCACACGCAACCCGTTGATATCTACACAACGCCAGTAGAGAAAGCAAAGGACGAACTGCGTCAAATGTTGGGTGCGGCAATATCAAAGACGATACGGGCGGCGTTGGGCGGCGGAAGTGTTCAAAGTATCAAAAGCGCGTTGCGTTGATTTTTTTATTTTTGAAAAATTAAAACGCGTTTGAAAAGTCTTATATATATGTATATGTACACGTAAAAATAAAAAAAAAAAAATAAAAGTATCATGGCAACCGAGAACCGAGAAACGACAATTTTGGACGTCAAACTTGACGCGGCGAAAGTGGCGGGCGACTTGTCCGACCTTGTGACCCGTATTGCGGCATTGAAAACACAACAAAAAGAATTGAATGACGCAATAAAAGCGGGGGATGACGTGGACGGCAAATACGCCGAACAACTGATACGCGTTAAAGACCAACTCGCATGGACGGAAAAGCAAGCCAAAGGCCTCAGCGCAACAACAAAACTTTTAACCGCTGATACCTTGACGTATTCCGACAGCCTAAACGGCGAGCGGCAGAAACTTGCCGACATGCAAAAGGCGTACGACCAACTTGACAAAGCCCAGCGCGAGAGTGAGGGCGGCAAAGCCTTTTTGCAGGCTATACAAGAACAAAGCGAGGCCGTCAAAGAACTCGAAACCGCAACGGGGCGCGCGCAACGCAACGTGGGTAATTACCCACAGGCGTGGAATAGTGCCGCGCCAGCGCTAAGCAAGGCACAGAAGATACTTGCGGGCATGGGCGTAACGATGGATGACTTAAAAAACAAAGGCGCAAAGGCCTTCTCGGGATTAGGCCAAAGCGTAAAGGCTTTCGGCAAGGCGTTTATTACGCCGCCCGTGGGAGTTGTTGTGGCCGTTTTGGGTGCAATAATGGCCGTTGTGCAAAAGGTTTCCGAGGCGTTCAAAAAGAATGACGCGGCAATGACCGCCTTGCAAAAGGCTTTTGCAGTATTTCAGCCCGTTGGCGACATGGTTGCAAAGATTTTCGACAAGGTTGCGCAAGGAATTGCAAAAGTCGTGGAAGTTGGCGCGAAAATGGTCACATGGGTTGCAGAGAAATTGAGCCCGAGTTACGCTGAGGCGGCAAAGGACGCGCAAAACCTTGTGCAAGCGCAGGATGATTTGGAAGAGGCGGAGCGGCAATATACGGTAAATAGTGCGGAACGCAACCGCGATGTAGCCGAATTGCGCGCAAAGGCAATGGACAAAGAAAGGTACACAACCGAGGAGCGCCGCAAAATGTTGCAACAAGCAATAGATTTAGAGGGGCAGAATTTAGAGGACGAAAAAAATATAGCGGCGGAACGATTGCGCATTTTGGAAGAAACCGCCAAACGTGAACAAGACACAAGTGACGAAACAGCAAATAAAATCGCAGCGGCACGTGCGGCAATGTACCAAGCCGAAGAGAATTATTTTAACGGCGTGCGTAGCCTGCAAAAGCAATTAACGGCGTTTGACAAAGAAGAAGAAAGCGAACGTGCGGCTGCGGCCGAAAAAGCACGCAAGGCGCGCGAGGCGCGTATTAAAGAACAAAAGAAAGCAGCCGAAGAAACGGCAAAGAACGCAAAAGATATTGCGCAGCAAGCAGAAGATTTTGCACTTTCGTTAATAAAAGACGAAACCGAAAGGGCGATAGCAACACGCGAACTTGCAGGCCGTCGTGAAATTGACAAACTAAAAGAGCGCCTAAAGACTGAAAAGAATTTAACCGACGAGGCGCGCAGCCAATTGCAGCAGTTGATAACCGACAAGGAGAGGGCGCTTGATGATGAACTTGTAAAAATGGCCAACGACGCAGCCGACAAACTGACAAAAGAGCAAGTGGAAAGAACACAAGAGCGCGCCCAAAAGGTGTTGCAAATGCGTTTGGAATTAGCCGAAAGCGGCGGCGCGTTGGAGTTGGATTTGCAAAGGCAAATATTAGAGGCGCAAATGGCGCAAGAACTCGAAAACTTAAATTTAACCGAAGAAGAAAAGTATTTGATACGCCAGACGTTTGCCAAAAAAGCCGAACAACTGGACAAAGAATACCACGACAACCTAAAAAAGCAAGCCGAGGACGCGCGCAAGGCGTACGCCGAAAGCCTAAAAAACACAGCAAAAGCGGCAAGCGGGGCGTTTGGCGCGATGAGTGACTTGTTGGCGCAATATGGCGAGGAAAACGAACAAGCGGCCGCAGCGTCAAAGGCTTTTGGCGTAATGCAAATTATAACTGACCAAGCAATAAGTATAGCAGACACCGCGAAAGCAATTACAGCGGCTGTAGCGGGCGCGACTGAGGCAGCCGCAGCAACAGGTCCTGCAGCCCCGTTTACGTTGGCGGCGTATATTGCAAGCATGGTTGGCGCTGTTATTGGAGCGGTTGCAAGTGTCGCAAGCACCATAGTACAAGCAAAGCAGTTACTCGGGAGCGCGGATAAAGACGCGGGCAAGTTTGCCACGGGTGGCGTAGTTGGCGGCACAAGTTACACGGGCGACAAACTGATTGCACACGTTAACTCGGGCGAGGGTATATACACGGGCGCGCAAGCAAATACCATTTTGCAAGAGATTGCAAACAACCCCGCCCGCGGCGGTTTCGATTATTCGCAATTTAGTGAGGCGGTAGCCGCAGCCGTTGCAGCACAACCCGCCCCCGTTATGGTATTGCAAGAATTCAGGGAGTTTGAGCAGGACGTTGCAACGTATGACGAGTTTGCGAGCATAAAAGGTTAAACAAGTGGCGGGGCGTTCCACGTGGAACAAACCGCCGCACAAAATTAAATAGAATATGAATGTTATTTTCGATCAAAACGTTTACACAAGACAGCCCGCGGTTTTGACGGTTTCCGATTGGGGCGGCGAGGCGCAATGGTTAAAAGTAGTTGTACGCACAGCCCCGAGCGTGACAACGTGGTACAAGTTATCAACGGACGAGAGCGCCTTTTCCGTTAACTTAATTGAAGTTATTCGTTACCTTTACCAAACGGCGAGCAGTTTGGGCGAGGTTGTTGTTTCCACGTACGACGAGGACAAAACAAACGTAGTTGACGCGGCGCAAACTATTTCGTTTTCGAAAGCGGGTACAATAGACCCCGCAAAGGTATTGCAGCCCGTGCGCGGCATAAAATACTACAACGGGCAGAATGCCGATTCCGCTTTCAAAACATGGTTTCCGTCCAAGATGATTAAAAGCGACGGCTTTGCGGACGTTGTTTTCGAAAGCATTATAAAAGGCATGCAATATATAGAGGATATGGGCTACTATATCATTGTATTTGATGGCGGAGAAGACCCGTCTGGAATTTGGGCGCAGGGCAACGCGGTGCAAATTCCGTTTAACGAACAAAACCTACTTTGTAAATACGGAAACCGCCGGCCAAACACGCTGCCAATATCACCAAGCACCCAATTCACAACCGTGCAAATATGGTCGCAAGATTACAACCCGATAAATACAGATTTTGAGATTATCGAGCAAGATTGCCGCAAGACTTATGCCGAGGTTGAATGGGAGTCGTCTTTCGGGGTTACCCGCCGTCACATTTTCGAGGTAACAAAACAAACCGACAACGCCGACAATGTCATTGCGTTTGAAACCGTTGGGAATGATTGGAATGAGCACAAGGGGCAGATTTGCGGCTGCACCTTGCGGCTTGAAAGCCTAAACCGTTATGACTATTGGTATTATGCCGACCTTATTTTGTCGGACAAGGCAAAAATTACGTTTGACGGGTCGAATTGGTACTCGTTACAAGTCACGGCGAAGGGTTACACACTACCCGATGGTAACGACAGCGGCAAATTAAACACGTTAGAAATACCCGTAAATTATTGCAAGTATGATACAATTTAACGTAAACGGGCGCTTGTTGGACTTGCCCGAAAAAATAAATATTCAGTTTACGCGCAAGAACCCGCTTTTTGCGTTCGACAATTTGGAATGTGAGCGCAGCACGTCGTTTGACGTGCCCGCCACACCAAAAAACGACCTAATTTTCAGCCTCTCGCGCATGATTGCGGGCACGGGCGCGGGTATGCGTACGCGTTACGAGGCACAATTGCAAGCGGACGGGGTCGCAAAAAATGGTTATTTGTACGTCACAAGCGCCACGCGCGACAAATACAAGTGTGTGTTTGTTTGTGGCGAGTTGTTAGGACTGCAAAGACTGAGGGACGCGGGCAAGATAAAAGACATATACGACAACGCAAGCGTTTCTGTGTGGGGAGATGCAGGGTATGCGCCGAACACCTACAAAGACGCGCTCTATTTGCCTATTAAATACCTACAAGAGAATACGGCCGACAACGCGCCATTTGTTTCTATTCGTTTGTTTTCTCTCGCGCAGAATTGCGCGCAGAATTTGGGCGCGCGCGTCACATTTCCAACGGGCGCATGGCGTTACGTGCGTATAATACCAAACGAACAAAACGGAATGACCGAGCAGGCCGTGCAGTACCATAGACGAGGCACAAACCCGATGAGCACAAGCGGTGAGCCGAACGTAACAACCGCGTACTTTGGCGGCGTTTTTTCGGGTTTGTTTGGCACGTCCTATGCAAAGGTCGCTTACCGAGTTGACCAAGGGCAACAAATTACAATGTATTATGGCAAACTATGCCAACTTGTACCCAAGCAAGAAATTACGATACAATTCCCGACAAACTTTCCAAACGACATATTTATCGGGCATTTTATAGACAGCGGCACACAACTTGCGGCCGAGTGCCAATTTTACGGGGATTATAAGTTCGACAGTAATTTGAACGTGACGGGCACGCCGCTTGCGGGGCGCGCGGTTACCATACCAGCAAACGAGCCATTTGCGCTTGTGTCACTCTCGAACGACTACAAAAACGGCTACGAAAGCGGCGGGGCGCATGTGCAAGGTTGGTTTTACGGTTACCCGACACAAATTGACGAGGGCGTAACAATGAGCGGAAAGGTAGTATATACAAGCCCGCGCAACGTTGTTAACATTTTGGATAATTTACCCGATTGCACTTTTGTTGAATTGCTAAAAGTGATTGCAGCGTTGACGGGTACGGTTTTAAATTATGACGAAACGAACGGCGTGACGTTTGACGAGTTGGAGTGTTCCACGTGGAACACAATAAATTTAAACGGCAAGGTATTGGAAATGGGCGAAATGACGCGCACGTTTGGAGATTATGCGCAATTAAATAAAGTAGAATTTGACACGTCCGAGCATGTTTTAGAGGGCGAGCGAATTTTATGCACGTACACGGTGCAAAACGAAAATATAGCCGCCGAAAAAACGCTTTTTAAAATTCCTTTTGACGAGGGCGGCGCAAGTGGCGAGTTGCTTATTACGCGGGACGCGGACGGGTACGACAAGTTTACGCTCGCGCAAGCGAATACAACGCTCGCAAGCATGGTGCGCGTATCCTTGCCGAAGTGCAACGGACTGCAGGCGTTGTTGGACGCAAGCACGGCCGTCACGATTAAAGCACGTTTGTCGCTGTTGGAGTTTGACCGAATAACAGCCGACACGGCGTTTTATTACGCGGGCGTGCGTTACGTGTGGACTGAGGCGCAATGGTCGAAAGGGGTTGCAACATTAAAATTGTCAAAAATTGACGCGTAAATTTTGGCGGTTTGTGGTTTTTGTTGTACCTTTGTGCCGTCTTTCCGAATTATCCATAACTGAGATTTTTACTTAATGATGTTTCCCGCCTTGCGTAGTGATACGCGGGGCGGTTTTTTCTTTCCGTTCTTTCGTTTTTGCCGCTATAAAATGTATGTTTTGACGGCTAAAATGTTATAAATCGAAAGAAAATGCAAAAAAAATGAAAAAAGTTACGAAAAAATTTGCATATATCAAAAATTTGTTGTACCTTTGCACTGTCATTTGAAAAAGACACCACAATAACAACGAAAAACAACCCTTTAAATTTTGCAATTATGAATAAAATTTATTTCACACAAAGTTACGGCGAGATTGTTCTCAATTCTGCAACAATAAACCGAAATTTTCGCATTAAGGTTAGCGGCATGGTAAACGGCGAATACGTTAACAAGTTGGTAGGCGTGCGCGGCTTGCTGGAGATACTGAACGGCGCATGGGATAAACTTGTTAAAATGGTATTGCGCGCTTTCAATTGCCTCGCCGACAAATGTGCTTGCAAGATTTACGGCGGCGCGAAAGTAACGTTTTACGCAAAATAATACAACCCCGCCGCAAAGCCCGATGTCACGGCGCGACAAAAGCGGAATAAATAAAGCGGGTACGCGGCGCGGTTATAACGGCGGGACGTTCCAAAAGTCAAATAAATGTTAAACAATTAAATTCCCAAATACACACGCATTTTTTTGATAACAACGGAAATCAAAACGGAACGCCCCGCCGCGAATTTGAAACAACCAATTTTACAAACCAATAAAACAAAAAAAGAACATGGAAACAAAGAATTTTGCAGCCGCTTGCGCGGCAAGTGAAAAGGCACAAGCCCACAACCAAGAAATTCAGCAAACACGCGTAGGCGGTTTGGGTGGTAGTGACGCGGCAATTTTGCGCCGAATAGGACAAAGCGGACTCGCGGGGCTTACAGCAACAGACACAAAGCGCCTTTGTGTTATGGTCGGAAAGTGCGCACCCGAGGCGTTCGGCGGCAACGCGTACACAAACGCGGGTCACGCGTTCGAGGAATATTGCGAGCAGATGCTGCCGTGGGGCGCTGAGGCGTACGAACGCGAAAAGTTGATGACAAACGCGCTCGCGTATAATTTTAAGACCTTTGCGCACGCCGATTTTGTGACGGGTGAGAATGACGTAATTGAATGCAAGTTTGTGCAAGACACAACCGCAAACACCGCCGCAAAGTACGCCGCACAATTGCAATGGTATTACATTATAGGTGCGAAGTCCGTTCGCCTTTGTCATGGTACGGGAGCGGTTGACCCGTTCTGCGTTGACGAGTGTGAGATTGTCGAAATTGCGCGCGATGAGCAGATAATAACCGAAATTCTCGCGGGCATATATACCCTTGACAAAGCACTGACGGGCGGGTGGGAACCTATGACCCCCGACAAAGTAACAATTGCTGAAACGCCCGCCGTGGTGCAACGCGCTTTTGAAACTTTGCAGCGTATCAAAGAACAAGAGCAAGCCCTTGCCACTGAAAAGGAAGTCGCCACGCTTGAAATTCGCGAATATATCGAAATGTTCGGGCTTTCGGGAATAGTCGGCGGGGAGCATCAAGTTGTTTACAGCCGCGCAAGCGTTTCGACCGCTTTCGACAGCAAGAAGTTTTTACAAGACCACCCCGAGTTTAATTTACCCGAATACCAAAAGCAAACCAAACGCGCGGCGTGTGTGTCTTTCAAGTAACAAACCAAGCGGGGCGGGTTTTGCCCGCCCCGTGCTTTTTTTACTCAGTATGTTAAACGAATATTTAGATGTGAACGGGCGCAAGATACCCCAAGACAAAACCCCGCTCCCTGCTTTTGAGGGGCAACGAAAAACGAGCGGCGGCGAGGTTGCCGCGCATTATGTACGTTGTGAATTGCCGCGCGTGTGCGGTTTTCTTTGGATTGGTCATTGTTTAAAATGCAAGTTTTACGCGGGTACGTACGGGCGCGGAATTGCTTGCAGATACAACGGAAAAGGCGCGGAAAATTACGAAATTGACGGGCTAAATGTTGCAAACAAGAAAAAAATGCAAAAAAAGTGAAAAAAGTTTGCAAAAATATTTGCATATATCAAAAATTTGTTGTACCTTTGCACCGTAATTCAAAACAAAGGAGTGACACGAACACCAAATAATAAACTAAAAAATACACCATTATGGAAAAGACCAATTTACAAAAGATTGTAGCCCGCGCGGCTGACTATCTTACAAAACACATTGAAAGCGCAATAGACAGCGGCGCAAAGATGATATCGAGCGGCGGCGGCGTACTTATTGACGGCGTGTTTATTATGCACACTTTTCAAAAAGGCAAAGACGGATGCATTATATTGCATATTAAAAGCGAGGCAGTCGCAAAGGCATTGCAGCCGTCCGAAAAGGAACTGACCGAGCGCGCCGAGAAATTGCGCGCCGAATTAAACGAGATAGAAAACCAACTCCAAAAATAACACTATTATGAAACTAACAACAATTAACGTGCAAATCACGAAAACGCCGAAACAATACGAGGCGGTACGTATAGGCGCGGAGGCTGAGTTGCAAGACGGCGAGAACATGCGAAACGCAATAAAAGCATTGCGAAACGAACTGGAGGACATTTACGCAGAAATGTACCCGCCGAAACAAGCGGCACAACCAGCAGCCCCTGCGGCTGAGGCTGAAAAGGACGAACCGAAAAAGCGCGAGCCGCTGAAATTCGAAGACCCGCGCGTTCAGCAAGCGGTCAAAAGAATGGAGCAGAACCCCAACAAAAAACGAGAGATTTACGACAACATGTTGAAATATTTCGAACCTGACGCGGGGGCGTTAAAAACACTAAAACTTGCGGCGGCGGTAGTATAACCGCCCCGCGCAAATTCCAAAACATTATGACAAACCAATTACAAGATGCAGTCATCGGCGCGGCTATGCTGAAAGACTACGGAAACCACGCGCTTGTCGGTGCTATCATGGCGGGCAAACGCAAACAAAAGCAGTACCTACGGAAACACCGCCTCGGCAAATTCCGCAAGGGCAAAAAGTAAACCAAATTAAACAACCAACAAAACCAAAATTTTATGTTAACACCAAAAATCAGCGGCATTTTTGATTGCCGCAAGTACGACAACACGGGCAAGAAAACCCACGACCAACGCGACATGCTCGCCGACACCGACAACGTTACTTTTTCGGCGCTGTTTCCAATTGACGCAGTACCCGAGTGTTTCTTTGTAAACGGCCAACTTGACGCGTTTGCAACAATGAGAGCCGACAAACGTGAACGCTCGGCGGCTGAGGCTGAGGGACGCGAACCCGTTGCAAATTGTGTGGCGGTAAAATTCAAGATTTCGCCAAGTACGCGATGGTTTGACAAATTCGCAAAGCCTTGCGACCGACCGACCAACGCAGAACTCGAAAAGAACCGCTACAGCGTGCAAATTGATTTTGTGCGCAAGGAAAAGGACACGGCACAGCCATTAAAGGCGAGCGGGTATTGGGCAAATAATATCATGTTTGCCGTCGTGGAAAATAACCCGTTTGAGGGTCAAGCATTTGAGGCTGCACCCGAACCCGTGGAAACCAACGAAACCAACGACGACCTGCCCTTTGGCAACTAAACCCCGATTTTAGCCGTTTTGCGGGGCTTTTAACCCGCGGGTGGTACAAGTTACCGCAAAAGGAACAAAAGCCCCGCAAAACGCATTTTAACAAAAAAAATTACAAAGATGAGAAAATACAAATACATAAACCCCGTGGTCATTCTTTCGACCGTTGAAATTCTCAAAGCATACAAGGCCTCGCACCCAAACAGCGTGACACCGATGGCAGATTGCTGTGTGGGCGTTCCCGAGTTCGACCGCGCGCGCTTTGTACGTGCGGCAAAGCGTTTGAAGTGGAATGTTACAAAGTATCTCGGGCACATATACGAGAACGGCTTTTTTGTTTGGTAACAATGGAACCCCGCAACTATAAATGGACATTGCGCAACGGCGGCGGCAAGATGATTTGCCCGCGCTGTGGTCAGCGGCGTTTCGTGCCTTACGTTTTAGCGGCCGACGGCGTGACGCTTGCGGGGGCTGAGTTTGGGCGCTGCGACCGCGAGCAAAATTGCGGATACAACCGATACCCAAACAAGGAAATAGACGCAACGCCGTGCGCAACACCTAAGATAGAACCACAAACGCCGCTGCGGTTTTACCCCGCCGCCGTGCACGTGGACGTACAAACGCCTCTTTTTGACTATGTTGCAAACACTTTCGGCGTTTCACACGCGCTCGCTATTTGGCAGCGCTACAAAATAGGACGTGACGGGCGGCGCACATGCTTTTGGCAAATTGCCGCAGACGGTACAATACGCGCGGGAAAAACCATACCATACAACCCGAACGGACACCGCGACAAAAACGACCCGCTGCCCGCAATGTGGGCGCACAAGTCGCATGCGTTTGACGGTATGCACACGGGCGACAAGTTACAACAATGCTTTTTTGGTGAGCACCTATTAAAAGAAAACCCAACCGCGCCCGTTGTCATTGTTGAGAGCGAAAAAACGGCGGCGGTGCTGAGCGAACTTGCTCGCGGGTATGTGTGGCTCGCAAGCGGCGGGTCGCAAGGTTTAAAAAACGAGGACAAAAACAAAGTATTGCAAGGGCGCGACGTGTGGCTCTGCCCAGACAACGGGCAATATTGGAATTGGAAAACCATTGCGGACGCGCACGGGTGGCATATATTCGACCAAATAGAGAAAGCGCCCATATTTGATGGGTGCGATATTCTCGACATGGTGGAGGCGGGCGCGCTCGGTGCTGATTTGCTCAAAAACAAGCGCAAATAATTATTTATTTTTCGTTTCTTTTGTTCGTTTTCAAAAGAAAATGCAAAAAAAATAAAAAAAAGTGCAAAAAAATTTGCATATATCAAAAAAATGTAGTACTTTTGCACCGTCATTCAAAATAAGGGATGACGCAAACCAAATTAAGAATCCAAAAAACGAAACCAATTATGTACGCAATCAAACAAACAAAATTCGAAAACGGAGTATTTAATTTCGTACAACTCCTCTCTTTTAGATTTAACTCGAAATTGAAAGCCAAAGACAAGGCGCTTCGTTTAAGTTTCAGTCAAAGCAGCCTCCGCCAAGGCCTTTGTTACGAGGTAGTAGAATTATAAACCAAGCCAAACGGGGCGCAAGCCCCGCTTGGATAACACTTTCAAAATTATGTACAAAACAATTGAAGAACTCTATCCGCTTACGATAGTTTGCGATAGATACAATGGCGCATATTCGGGCGGTAAATATACAGCATGGATGCTTGACCCGTGGGACGTGCCCGCGGACATTGAGGAGTGCGACTTTGTTTGCCGCGATTTTTGGGAAAAGAACGAAGAGCCCGTTGGAATTGGCGACAACCCAATCATTGCAATGGAAAATCTTCGGGTAAAAGTGAATGACTTTTGCAAAAAATCATTATGTGACTTATGAAATTCGAGGAATACAAAACAACGGACGGCGGAAACGAAAACCCGTGCGGGCTTGTGTCGCAGTATATGCTGCACGAATTGGACGGCGGGACACTTTCGACTTTCTTGCAACAATTCGAATTTGACACACGCGAGGAAATTGAGAAAGCCGTGCGCACCTTTATACGCGTTGCAAGTATGGACGGGTACATGCGCAAAAAACACCTTGACGAAATAAACCCGTACGCCGCCGCAATTTTCTCGCGCTACAACAAGATAATGACGGACGCAAACAAATTAGACAAGTACCCCGTTTCGCTTTCGGGCGAGATTTGGCACGGCGGCTTTTCGCGCAAACGTCTTGAACAAAGAACGGCGGCTCTTTTTGGTAGTGTTACGCCGAGCGCAAAGAAATTTGCAGACGCTTGCGAGCGCGTCAAAAAGGTTTACAACCTAAGCGACACGGACGTGAACAAATTGCACTTTTTCGTTGAGCAAGTCAAAGCGGGCGACAAATTCCCGAACTCATTGCGCCGCATGTTGTACATTTGGGGCTCAAAAATGAAAACGGGCAAAACCACAAGCGCGACAATGCTTGTGAGCCTTTTGAATGGCGACACAAACGAGCACAATATTGCGCGCTATTCGTCAACCCTTGCACAAGAAATGCAAGTCAAATCTTTTGTAGTGCCGAAAATTAGCGAGTGTAACGCCGTGCTTATGGATGAGTGCTTTTTCGCTGATATGGGCAAAATGTACGCCGACTTTAAGCGTTTTATTACGTCATCAAACGGCCGCGCACGTTTACCATACGGGCAAGAGTTTGAATGGACGGGGCAGCCGAATTATATTGCAACGAGCAACGACAGCCTGCAGAAATTCATAAAAGATTGGAGCGACCGCCGCTACCTTTCGGTGGAGTTTAAGAGCAAGCCCGCGGAAAAATTGACGTTTGACGAAATAAAAAGCCTTTGGGCTGATTTCGTTCTCAACAGCACCCGCACGAAAGAGTGGGCTGAGTGGGCGGACAAACTTGCGCCCGTGTCCGAGGAAAAGGGCGACCGCACCGAAGTGACCGAAGAGTTGGAAATTGATTTGCGCAAACTTGCATATTTAGACCGTATCATGGCAATGCAAACCCCGAGCACGTCGCCCGCTTGCAGCCAAAACCACGTATCATTAAAAACGTTTGTTGACATATTTAGCGAAACAATGGGCGTGACTGAGGCGCACAAGCGCAAAAGCGAAATAGAGGCGGCGGTTTTAAAGGTTTTCGGCGAGAGATACAGCACAACAAACTATTGGCTCTTGTCGGTACTGCAAGACAAGGCGCTACAACTCAAAAACGAAATCAACAACCCAGCCGCTACCGACACAAGCGCGCAAGCCGAGCCGAAATGCGACGATTTACCATTTTAAGACATGATACATGAATTAAAAATTTTGCCGCATTATTTCAAGGCGGTTTTAGAGAGGCGAAAAATGTTTGAAGTCCGCAGAAACGACAGACGTTTTGCAGTAGGGGACGGAATATGTCTTCGAGAGTTTGACCCACTATCCGAAAAAGAATATACAGGTCGTATTTGGTACGGTAATATTACATATATTCTCAATGACCCGCTATATTGTAAAAAAGGCTTTATTATTATGAGTATTGAAGAAGATAAAAATGTATTCTAATAATTATGGAATTTAACAAGATATACAACCAAGACTGCTTGCAGGGTATGATGCAAATTTCCGACAACGCCGTGGACTTGATTGTTTGCGACCCACCCTACGGCACGATAAAAGGAATAGGCAAAAACACCGATTTTGTAACAATGCGCAGCGATTGGGACACGGTAATACCGACCGACAAGTTGTTTGCTGAATTTGGGCGCGTATTACGACCGAACGGCACAATGGTACTATTTAGCACCGAACCGTACACAAGTCACTTGCGTACATTCAAAGGCGGCGACAATTTGGTCTTTGCCTATCCGATGATTTGGAAAAAGCCCTACACGGGCAACCCGCTAAAAGCGAAAATTGCGCCGCTTTCGTTTTTCGAAGATGTGAGCGTTTGGAAAAAGCGCGTACAAGAAACGAGCATGGAACACCCGCTGCGAAATTATGCCCGCGCACTTTGTGAGTGGCTAAACAAAAGCGCGTATGATATTATTCGCGAATTAGCCGCAAAGGGTTACGAACAACCGACACGCGTGCAGCATTTTTTGGCGTGGAACGGTCAGCAATTCAACGTTTGCACGGCTGAAACATACGATATTTTGAAAGCCGAATACGGCATCGAAAAATTTGCAGGCTTTTTGCCTTTCGATGAACTGCAAAAACGCGATCGCGAGTTTAGGCAAACGCAATGCGTGCGCGGGGCTGTGTTTAATATTCCAAACGGGCAGAATTGTGTTAGCAATGTTTTGGAGTGTGCGCGGGACTTGAACACGTTCCACCCTACACAAAAACCGCTTTCACTTATTCAATATTTAATTGACGTATTTAGCGAAGAGGGCGACCTTGTTTTGGACGCTTGCATGGGGAGCGGCACAACAGCCGTTGCATGTATCAAAGAAAAACGGCGTTTTGTCGGTTTTGAGTTGGACGCGGAATTTTACGCAAAGGCGTGCGCCCGAATTGCTGAGGCGCAAAGAACACCTACACTATTTTAACATGGTACTTTTTTATATTGGAATATTATCTTACCCCGTCGCGTTTTTTGCTTTTCGCAATTGCGGCAATTGTTTGACCGTTCCACGTGGAACACTAAAATAAACAATAAAAAAATGAACTTGCACGACTACCAAAAAAGGCTCGCCAATTTTATTGCACAGCACCCAAACGCAATAATTTCGGTTGATATGGGACTCGGCAAAACAGCCGCCGTTCTTGCGTGGCTTGCGTGGTACAACCGCAAGCACGCAAACGGGCTGCGCGGGTTGATTATTGCGCCCAAGCGCGTAGCGGAAAACAACTGGCTACAAGAGGCGCAAAAATGGGGGCTTGATGAATTAGCCGACCGCATGATTATATGCAGCGGAACGCCACAAAAACGGGCAAAGGCGCTCGCAGATGAGGCGCACCCGATAAAGATAATTAGCCGCGACAATTTCAAAGACTACGCAAACGCCCGAACGGACTTTTTGATTATTGATGAATTGACAACGTACAAGAACCCGACAGCGGCGCGCACGAAAGCCGTTTGCAGTATTTCCGCACCCGTTAAAATAGGGCTTACGGGCACGTTTTTGGCAAACGGCGCAATAGACATTTTTGCGCAAGCGCAAGCAGTCGGTTTGGGGTGGGGGCTTTCGTTTTACGCATGGCGCGGCGAATATTTTCGTGACATATTGCAGGGGAGCGGGCTTGCGTTCCAAAAATGGAGATTAAAAGGAAATTTGCACGACCTTTTGCGACCGATAGAGCCGAATATCTTCACACTAACGGCTGCAGATTATTTGACAATTCCGCCCGTGACACACACAACGCACCCCGTTGAAATGAACGCCGAAACGCGCACGGCAATTGCTGAGTTGGACGCGTTCCTTGCGCTGGAACTCAACGGCGAGACGCTGACGTTTGACGAGAACCAAAAATTTGCGAAACTGCAAACACTTTGCAACGGGTTTGTGTACGACGAAAACGGCGAACCCGTTCGGGGCAAGGAGAGCGCCAAGTTAAACGCCGTAGCCGATTTTGTGGCCGATTGTAAAGACGCGGGCGAACCCGTTCTGCTGTTTTATGCTTTTCGCGAGGAGGCGGCGTGGCTTGTTGAGTTGCTGAGCGCCCGAGGCGTTAAAACGTACGACGTGAAAAAGGCCGATTTTATGCAAAAGTGGAACGACAGCGAGATAGATTGTTTAATTGCGCACCCTGCAAGCGCGGGGCACGGCCTAAACTTGCAACACGGCGGGCGCGTAATTGTTTGGAGCACGCTAACATATAACTACGAACTTTTCGCGCAAGGAAACGCACGCCTCGCCCGACAAGGCCAACGGCAAAACGTACAAATTCACTATTTTGTAGGTGCACACACGTGCGAGGAGCGCGCGGTCGTGGCGCTGAGGCAAAAAGAGAGTGAACAAAATAATTTTTTAAATATTACAAAACAATGATTTACTTTTATCGAATAGGCGGCCGCGTATTGAGCAGCGACAAACCCGCGAAAGTTACACGTATAAACCAAAGCGGGGAGTATGAACAATTGGCGTTTGAAGATGACGCCACAATAAAAGCCGTCAAAGACGGAGATGTAAAATTGGCTACAAATAGTAATTAACAACCTAAAAAAAACTATTTTGTCATGATTGCAGGTATGATTTTAGCAGGCGTTATTCTCGCCGCTGGATTGGTGATTTTAATTTCGGCGGTTGCCGAGAGTATTAAACAAGGTAAAAAGGAAAGGAGAAAAGAGGATGGCAAAGACAAGAACAAATAAACACGCTGGAACGGGGCACACTTGTGGCGAGTGTGCCCGCGGCGAGTACTCGAAAAAGCATTGCAACCGCGCCGCCGATAATCACTTCTTTTTGAAACATTGCGAGTTTTCACAATGGGCACGAAACAAGGACGGGCAGCACGTATGCCTTGATTGCTCAGCCGCTTGCGAACATTTTAAACCACTAAACACACAAACAAAATGACTTGCGCACTTTGTCATAGTTATACGACATGCCAATTTTCGGTCGGTCGTTTCCGAATGGGGTTTATCAAAGCCTCCGACGGGTTTCTTGCGTGCCCGCAGTCATTCGGGGGAGTTAAAGATACGCGGGGAACGTTCGCGGAGTTATTAGTAAAGCAATACGAGGGAAGAGAGGTTAAACAATGAACACCGAAGAGTTACAACTTGAAAAGAAATGCAGGGCGCACGCCCGCAAACACGGCTGGGTCTGCTGTAAACTTGAAAAGAACGGCAACAAAGGCATACCCGACGACCTTTTCATCAGTCCCGAACAAAAGTGTTTTTTGATTGAGTTCAAAAAAGACGAAACCCAAAAACCACGTCCCGAGCAGGTCGTTTGGCTTTCACGTTTTTACAAGATTGCCAAACTCGTTGGGAGTTTCACGGACTTTTGCGCAATACTCAATTTGCCGCCCGAATAGGCGGCATTTTTATTTTCTTTTTCAAAAATTGACACCATGACACCCGCAAACGTTCCACGTGGAACGGGCGAACGTATCAAAGAATTTGTAAAAAGAACGGGCAAAACGGGCGTTTTTTATATAATATACCTACGGTATATGTATATTATATAAGGGCAATTTTTTTATTTTTTTTCCGAAAATTTAAAGCGCAAAAAATTCTCTTATATACATATATATACATACACGTAGAAAAAAAAAAAAAAAAAAAATAACTCAACCTCCGCAGACTCGCAACCCGCTGACTTTTCGAACGAACGTTCAAATTTTGATACTTTGGTGGCTGTTTCGGCATTTTCGAACGGGCGTTCGAAACCCCGACCGAGGGACAAGTGCGTGCGCGCACATGAAACCCCGCACCCGTCACACGCCGAAACCATTACGAAACGCGCAAAGGGCATTTATTTGCGTTTTGAGAGCATAAAACGGCGGCGGTGGTAACTTGTACCACTTACAGGGAGAAAAGCCCGCAGAACGCGTTTTGTGCGTAAATTTTGGCAAACTGAATAAAAAGCCGTATCTTTGCAGAAAAATTTATAATTATGAAAAGTTGTTACAAGTACAAAAGCCCCGAGGCTGAGGCGCGCGAAAAGGCGCACCAATTCGGGCAACCGAACGGAAACAATATCTGCGACCCGCGCGTTGCAACAAACCAACGGGAATTTTACAGATGGGCTGAGGGCAAGGCAACCGAGGCGGAATTGCGCGAATATCTTGCGGACAAAAGCAAACCCTTTGCCCGCCGCCACTTTGTCGAATTGCTGCTAACGAAGTGCGAAACGCTGCAAGATACTTTCGACCTGACGAACCAAACACACGGCCAGCCGAAACAAGTCATCGAACAAACACAACTCCCCGATATTCAAATTATTTTGGAATAATACCAGCCGCACCCGATGGTCATTTCGATGAACAAAAAAATAGTCACTTATTTGGAACGCCGCAAACCCTTGATGGCGTTACAAGGCGCGCGCCGTGCGGGCAAGACCTACACGACATGTCAGTGGCTATTATTGCAGGCATACAACGCGGGGGACGTGGTAGTCGTGGCAAGCATGACGAGCGAACAAGGCCGCAAAGGTGCGTATGAAGATTGCAACAATATTCTGCGTTCATGGGGCGCTTTCGGCGAACTATTTGATGTGTACAAGTCGCCGCGCAAGATTGAGTGCAAGCGCAACAATACCACAAGCGGGCGCTGTGGCGTTTTGGAATTTGCGAGTTTCGACGACCCCGAAACGGCTAAAGGTAGCGCGTGTGATTGGGTATTCATAAACGAGGCGAACAAATTCAGCCGCCAGCAATTCCTTGACCTTTCGGCCAACGCGCGCAAGGGCGTAATTTGCGACTATAACCCAAATAACCATTTTTGGATAGAGCAGGAACTCCCCGACAATGAGGTTCTAAAATGCAGTTGGCAGGACAACAAGGCGCACCTAACCCCCGCGCAATTGGCATGGTTTGAGAAACTGAAAGAGAACGCAATGCGTGACGGGGCGACGGCGGCCGATTGGTACTACTACCAAGTGTACTACTTAAACCAATACAGCGAATTAGCGGGCGACATTTTCACGCCTGCAATAATACGCAAGTGCGACCGCGCGGACGTGCCTTTCGGCGAGTTAAGAAACCCCGTAATTTTCGGCGACCCGTCCGCGCTTGTTGGTGGCGACTATTTCCCGCTCACGTTGTCGGCAGTCGCGCACGATGGCACTATCTATATTTTGGACGCTGATAGTACGAACGACGGCGGCAAGGCTGAACGGTGCAAAACTATTGAGCGTATGTTGTTGCAAATTGACGGGGCGCGTGTGTATATTGAAAGCAACGGCTTGATTGGTACGCGTTTTATCGAATACGCACGCGGCGAGAACCCGCAAGAAAAGCCGCCGCACGCGCTCCCCGTGGAGGGTTGGTGCAGCCGCGGCGACAAATTCGACCGCATTTTGTCGGCATACGAAACGATACGCGACCGCGTTGTGTTTGTAGAGCAGCCGCGTTTGGCTGAGTATTTGAAACAAGTTTACGAATTTGCGCGCAAGTGTCCGCACGACGACAATATAGACAATATTGCAACCGTTACGCAATTGCATAAATTTATTGTGTAAATGTTCCACGTGGAACGCGTAAAATTTGGCGGCTTAAAAAAAATGTAGTATCTTTGCAGCAAATTACAAAACACATGAATATTCTTGACGAGATAAAACGGCGTTTCTTTCGTGCGGGTCAGATAATACTTGACAACCGCGCGACTCCCGCGTTTGGCGGTTTTGGCATGTGTGCGCACAATTTCGCCGACCTTATTTGGTACAATATTTGTGACCTTTTGACCGATTTGGCCGAGGACGTAAAAGTAGAGAATGACGCGCCCGCAAGTGTTACGCCGTTGAGTGAACAAGGCATGAGATTTGCGGCGTTTAAAGTCTTTTTTTACGCGTGGGGCAAAACCATACTGCAGCGCCTATTTGACGAGGGTTTTGTTGTTATTGCATACAACCCCGCCGCGCCGCGCTTTTGGCAAATGAGCACAAAGGAATACCACACAATAGACGAGGGCGACCTGTCGGTAGTAGAACCGAACGACCCGAATTTAATTGTGTACGTTATGAAAAGTAGTACCTTTGTGACGTACAAGAAAAGCGACCGCGCAATTTGCAAGGGCTTTCTTGATTTTCTTGATGACGTTCTCAACGGGTCTGCAACCGTTAGCAAGCGTTTGGGCGCTGTTGTAGTCGCAAGCCCTAAGAACCTAAACAGCGCGCCAACGGCTACCGTGTTAACCGAGGAACAAAAAAAGAAACTCGAAAAGGACTTAAAAGAGGATTACGGCACTTTGTCGCGTCAGTCAAATATTATGCTTTTGCCGCGCGAGATGACGTGGCAAATTATAAACCTTGCGGGGCTTGACTTGAAGATGGCAGAAAAGGTAAAGACGGCAATTTTAGCAATTGTTGACCGCGTCAAAATACCTGCAAACCAAGTCGCAATAATTGACGCGAACACGTCAAAACAAATGGCGAACGGGTCGGAGATACGCGAGGGCGACAAACTCAAATATAAAACATTCCGCCGCCTTTTTGAGCGTACCTTTGTAGACATGGCGACTTATTACGGGCTGCATATTACATACGCAATAGACGGCGAACCGATAGGGGAGAGCGCCGAAGTGAACGCCGAGTAATTGTTACACGTGGAACATTTCAAAATTTAAAAGATATGAGCAAAGAGTTTTTAGAGGTTGAACCGTGCAAAGAACGCCTGCCGCTTGTGGACGTTGTCAAATTGGGTTCTTATGAGGAAATAGAGGGCAAAGACCTTGAAACAATAACCAAGAACCCGAGCGACAAAGGAAAGCGTCTCGGCGCTGGTCTGCTATTGTATGGGTATGAAACCAAATTTGCAGACGGCACAAACACAAACGGCGAGCGCTACGAAAAGGGTGCGCTTGACAAATTTGTGCAAAGTTACTTTGTTGACCGCGGGCTGAATATGACACTAAGCGTGCAACACGGATGGTCGCGAGAGGACATTGTCGGCCGCGTTGTTGTGCTGGAAGTTAACTCCGTGGGCTTTTATTTCGTTTGTTTTATTCCTAAGGGGGTGCAAGGTTACGACGACATAAAACTGAAAGTCGAAAACGGCATTTTGCAGGGACTGAGCAAAGAGGGATGGAGCACCGAGGGCGAGATACACCGCGACCCGAAAACGGGCGATTTTTCCTATTATCTTGTTAAGGAAATGGAAATTTTGCGCGTGTCACTTGTTGACACACCCGCGAACGGCAACCCGTTGGAAAAAGCAAAGGAAATTCGAAATTCTTTGCGATTTGTAAACAAGACAAATGCGCCCGAAGTAGCAGACGATGACGCGTTCGGGGCTATGTTTAACAAATAATTATTAACAAACAAATTCTTTTTCATTATGAGCAAGAAAATTGTATCATTGAAAAATTTAGCCGATTTGGGCGCAATTAAACGCAAAATTTCGGACGCGTTTAGTGAGCGCGGCAAAGAGGCTGCTGACGCAATTCGCGCACTTATTGACGAGTTGGAGCAGAGCGAGGTAGAAGTTGACGAGAACGCACTCGCCGACAAAATTCGCGAGGTACTCGAAACCGCAGAACCGAACAGCAAGACCGAGGAGGCCATTGCGAACGCAATTGCAAAGCGTATGCAAGCAATTACGAACACCGCGGGCGCTAAGCAACTGAGCGCGGCAGTGAAGAACCAAATCTCCGCCGCTATCTTGCGCGCAAACGGCAAAGAGGAAGTGCGCAACGCTGTAAGCGCCGTTCTCGTTAAAAATGACGTTTCGGGCTTGTCCTTTGAGGACGTTGTGGACTATTCCATCGTTGAGGCGTGGGGCGACTTGAACCCGATTTTGCGCCGTTTCCACAAGACCATGTTTACCAAGTTCTTCTACTCAGCCGCAGACATTAAAACCGCCGTTTTGATTGCAAAGCAGTGGGATAAGTCGGGCGAAAGCGAGAAAGTTATTCAGTCGCTTGCAGCAACGGGCAAAACCATTTCGACCCGCTATATCTACAAGCGCCAACGTATGGCTTTGGAAGATTTGGACGACATCGAAAAGGCTGGCGGCTTGTCGAATTTCTTGCGTTTCATCAACGAGGAACTTGACCGCATGATTGCGAATACCATTGTTATGGCCGTTTTGATTGGTGACACCGTCAACGAACTCGCCGACCGTGTAACTACCTTTGAAACCATTGGTAGCAAGACCGAGAGTGACGTGTTCACGACCGTACAAAAGACCACCGCAACCGTTACGCTCGAAAGTATGCGCGCGCTTTGCGACGCGGTAAAAAACCCGTACGCAAAAGACAAAGTGCTGATTGTGAACGGCGCAATGCTTTCGCAGATTGCAGCAGCAAAGTATGCAAGCGGCGGCACAACGTTCTACCGCGGCAACGACGAACTCGCCAAAATGTTGGGCGTGTCCGAAATTATCGAATGCGACCTGCTTGACCCGCAGAGCGTGCAAGGTATTTACGGCATTTGCATGTTGCCTGACGGCTATTGGTACAACGAGAAAAAGTCGCTTTCCGTTACTTATCCGCAGTACGAAGTTAACAGCATGAACTACCAAAAGGAGCGCAATTGCGGCGGCGCAATTCACGACCTTTATTCAACTGCTGTGCTGAAATACGGCGCGTAACTGATACCGCGCAAAACGGGGGCACGTTCCACGTGGAACACCCCCGCGGCGCGTGGGCTACAAACAAACTAAAAATTTTGCAATATGACAAAAGAATGGTATAGACAAAACGGCTACGAACTAAGCACATTAATTGACGACGCAACCATCACGCGCGCGGAGCGGGACGTTACGGACGCGTATATAACGCCGATTGTGGGCGCTGCAACCGTGGACGAAACCATCGTAGAACGTGCGGTCGGAAACCTTGCTTTTTTGCTGATTTTGCAGCGCACAATTTTCGCGACCCGTGCAGGCGCAAAGACCAAAACGGGCTACAACTCGCAAGACGCGGACGCGTGGGCGAAGTTGCAACAAGAGGCGACAGCGTGCGACCTTGCGTTGCAAGTGCTAAGACACCAAGACGGCGTGAACGCGGACGCGCGTGTGAACGACATTTGCAAAATTTATTTCAAAACAAACTTTTTTAACAATTAAAAATATACAACTATGGGATGTATTTCAGCAATTGCGGGAAACATTAAACTTGATTGCGCAAGCCCGATTGAAAACGGCTATACGGGGCGCGCAGTCCTGATTCCGCTTGACAGCGTAACACCGACCTACACCGTGGACGCAAACAACCCGCGCATTATTTCGGCTATTGCGCTTGCGAGTGGCGCGAAAGTTGTCGAAATTGACAACGTTGCACCTGCACCGTTTGACGGCAGCAGCACCACGGGCAACAATGACGCGGGCTTTGTGAAGTATACAAAAGCGTTTGCAATTCGTATGCCTCAGCGCGGCGCGGACTTTGCCGCAAAAGTGGTAGAGCCGTTGACCGAGAGCGCGCGCGGTTTTGTCGCTATCATCGAAAAAGTAGACCAAGTCGGGGACGGCTCGTTTGAGATTGTAGGCTACAAGTCCCCGCTAAAAGTCGTTGACCCGTCCACTGTGACCCGTTCCGAAACGGCAAACGGCGGCGCATGGCTTGCGACCTTGCAGACAAGCGAGAAGTTTGCAGAGTGTGTTCTTTTCGACACCGACTACGCAACAACCCTCGAAACCTTTGAGGCTTTGCTTGCTAAGGCGTTCTAACGCGTACGCGTGCCCGTTGCACCAAATCGCAGCGGGGCGCGTTTTTTCGCGTTGTGGCGCGTTTTCTTTGTTGAGTGGTACAAGTTACCACAAGACGCGAGAAATGCGCTTAAAATCAAAATTTTGTATAAATTTATAAAATTACATTCAAAATGTTTAAGATTTTCAAACAATACACGGCGACCAAAAAGACGCAGCAAATTACGCTTTCGGCAATTAACAACCTTTTGGACATTAACAACCCCGCTGAGGAAAGCGCGAGCGGTCAAATGCCGATTGAATTGATTCAGCAGTTGGGCAAGGCTGTTGCAAAACTTGTCTCGCCGAACGTGTCGGGCGTGGAAGTGTTAACAACCAACACAAGCGCCGAGCACTATTATTCGGCAAGCGAGAACGCGATTGTTTTCGTACTGCAAAACCTTTCAAAAGGAATACACCGCCTTGCGTTTGTTGCTGAGTTTGGCACGGGCGACAAAGTGCAATTCGTTTGCGACATTGACGTGTCAGAAACAGCCGCAGCAACAAGCGGCACGGACGAAAGGTCGGAGTATTTGCCCGTTACCGTTGGAATAGGTGACGGGCAAGGGTCTTCGGTAACCGTTGACAGCGAGATTACCGAGGAAAGTGAGAACCCCGTAACAAGTGCGGCAATTTACGCGGCACTCGTGGGAAAGCAGCCATCGGGCACGTACGCGGACGGCACAAAGTACAAGGTCGGCACAGCGGCGGGCGGTGCAGAGTATGCACAAATCGAAGCCCCGTGCGCAATTGGTACGGGAGTGTCCGTAAGTGGTGACCAAATTTGCGTTGGTAAGTTTAACCGCAACGACACCATTACGGACGAGACGGTCGTTTTTCAAGTTGGAATAGGCACAGCCCCGAACGCACGCAAAGACGGCTTTGCAATTACCGCTGCGGGAAACCTTGTTCTCTACAACAATGGCACGCCCGTAATTTTGACCCCTGCAAAGTTGGCACAACTGATTTCGTAACACATGAACCGCGCGGACATTCGCGACCAAGTGAGGAAACGAACCCGCGCGGGGCTTGCAATTCGTTGAAATTATGAAAACGAAAGACACGAAACTCCCTCCGCTTATGTGGCTTGTTGTGGGGCTATCTTTGCTGAGTGTAATTGTTTTTGCTATGGGGCTGTTACTGCCGCCCGCGGGTGAAGTTCACCCGTCAGTTTTAAAGGGGTTGGGAATTATGACAGCAAACATAACACTTGTTATTTTTGCTTATGCAATAGCAACCGACAAAACCGCGACATTTAAACACGGGAATACGTCTGCAACCGTGGGCGGCAAACAAAAGGCAGACAAACAAAAACAAAGTGACTAAACGGGCGCGTGTTACTATGACCGCGCCCACAAAATACAAAATTATGAAATTAACCGAGCATTTTTCGTTGGAAGAGTTGACCGCAAGCAAAACGGCAAACGATTTAGGAATTAAAAACGACCCGAAACCCGAGCACGTAAACAATTTGCGGGCGCTTTGCGAAAACGTTTTAGAACCTTTGCGCAAGATATGGGGCGGCGCAATAGTCGTAAAAAGCGGCTACCGCTGTGCGGAATTGAATGCAAAAATAAAAGGCGCAAGCAGTACGTCGCAGCATTGCAAAGGCGAGGCGGCGGACATTAAACCCGCGAACGGCGACACGTTGGGTCTTTTCCGTATCTTAAAAAACAGCGGTTTGCGTTTCGACCAACTCATAAACGAGTACCCGAATGAAAACGGCGTGCCGTCGTGGGTGCATGTGTCGTTCACGACCAAACGCAAGAACCGCGGGCAAGTGCTCATAATAGGAGCGAAAAAATGAAACGGACATCGTATTTTATTTTTTGGGCTGCAATTACATTTGTAATTGTTGCAAGTTTATGCGCGTGTGGCGCGCCAAAAGTCGTGACCGTTACCGAATACCGTGACCGCATTGTGCACGACACGTGCGAACGTGTGCGCATTGACAGCGTGCGCGTGGCGCATTACGTACGCGAAAATGGCGACACGGTGCACATAACTGATACGGTTATTATGTGGCGCGCGTCACATGACGCACAAACGCACACGGAATACGTGCACGATAGCATACCGTACCCCGTAGAGGTACAAGTACAAGTACCCGTGCGCACGCGTAACGGTTACGACCGCTTTACGTCTTGCGGCTTTTGGCTTTTGCTTTTATTACTGATAATTCGCATAGCGTGGTGGGCGGTCAAAAAGTACTATTTGAGGCGTTAAAAATTTATAATTTGAAAAGAAAAATGTGCTAATCTTCGGAAAAGTGCATTTTTTTTGCATTTTTTTAGGAAAAAATTTTGTTATATCAAAAATTTGTTGTACCTTTGCACCGTCATTCAAAAAAGGAGTGACACGAACACCAAATAATAAACTAAAAATTTTACCAAAATGAAAGCATTTAAAGGATTTAACAAAGACCTCACTTGTAGAGGGTTTCAGTACAAAGAGGGTGAAACGTTCGTAACCGACAAAGCAAAACTTTGTAATTCGGGATTTCATGCTTGCGAGCGTCCGCTTGATTGTTTCGGTTATTATGCACCAAGCGAGGCTGTTTACCACGAGGTAGAATTGGACGGCGTGACAAACGAAAAAGAGGACGACACCAAACAATGCGGAACGCGCATTAAAATTGGTGCACGTTTGAGCGTTGCAGACATCTGCCGCCTCACATTTGATTACGTCAAAGAGCATTGCACAAACGAAAACAACGCAGAGGCAGGGCAACCAGCCACGGCGGGCCATAAGGGAGCAGCCACGGCGGGCGATAAGGGAGCAGCCACGGCGGGCCATAAGGGAGCAGCCACGGCGGGCGAGTATGGAGCAGCCACGGCGGGCTATAAGGGAGCAGCCACGGCGGGCGAGTATGGAGCAGCCACGGCGGGCGAGTATGGAGCAGCCACGGCGGGCTATAAGGGAGCAGCCACGGCGGGCGATTGTGGAGCAGCCACGGCGGGCGATAAGGGAGCATCCACGGCGGGCTATAAGGGAGCAGCCACGGCGGGCGAGTATGGAGCAGCCA
>JAEIGA010002628.1_pt1 | contig 28578 bp, 46 predicted proteins | sample 9270691 | NCBI WGS metagenome assembly JAEIGA01 (sample SAMN17057246, study PRJNA624740) | gut metagenome | biome: biome; isolation source: fecal sample | host: Bos grunniens | place: China: Xizang | collected 2019
GTGTGTTTTTTGTGGTGAAGAAATGCTGGAAGAATAAAACAGCTCTTATTATCAAAAAGTTAGAAGATATGACTTTTGATAGTGAAGGTTTTTATCACTTTACAATTTTGCCTGAGGATACAGAGGAGTTGCCTTATGGCAAATATGTTTGGGATTTTACGGCTACGGAAGATTCTGAAAGTTATAGAGCAAAACCATCACACGGCTATCTCATTGTAGGAAACTCGGCGTGTTGGATTGTTAACGAAAGTGAGGAATAATGGAACCAGAAGACCAAGAAAAAGAAATTGAAATGGAGCAAGAGCCAATTAAAGTTTACAAAGGCGGTGGAGCTGTAGATTCAGTCAATGGTAAGACTGGTGATGTAGTTTTAACAACATCAGATTTAGAGAATGATTCTGATTACCAGACTGGAACAGAGGTTGATAGTGCGATTGATAGTGCGATTGGTGAATTGAATATCCCAACCAAAACCTCAGACCTTGAGAATGATGGTGAAGATGGAAGCTCAGTTTATGTTGAAGCTAGTGAGCTTGATTCGGTAGCAACATCTGGTGATTATAATGACTTAAAGAATAAACCTACTATCCCGACTGTGAATGATGCCACGCTTACAATTACACAAAATGGCACAAGTAAAGGGACTTTTACGGCTAATGATGCTGATGATACAACTATTGAGGTTAGTGATACAACTTACACGGCTGGAACTGGCATTGACATTACAAATGGCGTGATATCGGCAACTGGTGGTGGTGGACCGAGTGTAGTGCAGACCACAGGCACGAGCACGACAGATGTGATGAGCCAAAATGCTACTACAAGTATGATATATGATGACCCTTCTGCTAAAACTAAAATAAATATAAATGGCTCAGTATCTAATGCGGCTAATACTGTATCAATTGGCAATTATTCAAATGTTGCAAATTCAAATGGTGGTGTAGCAATCGGCATATCTGCTACAATAAATAATGGCAACAGAACAATCGCACTTGGTTCTAGCTCGAGTGCATCTGGTTTGAACGCTGTCGCATTTTCTTCTGGTAGTGCAACACAACAAGGTCAATTTGATGTAGGTGTGTCTGAATCTGGCGGTTATAATAATACTAATTATCGTCTTATTACTGGCGTCCATGACCCAGTAAATGCCCACGATGCAGCGACTAAGGGTTATGTAGATTCGCAAGGTGGAGGAGGTGGTGGTGATACTGTGTACTCAACTAAAACAACATCAAATTCGTCTATAGGTGGTGCAGTATATATTGGCAATCTTGATGCTAACCAAGATGAACAACCTGACCCGATTACAACCGACAACCATTATAAATATTTTTGGGCTTTGCCTTATGTAAACAATACTGTCCCTACTGATTGTAGTATAAATATAATGGGTTCTAATAGCTCTATATATTCTACCGTGATAGGTCGTGAAGCAAATGCTCCTAGTATTGGTTCGTACGGCACGGCTATTGGATATGGAGCAACAGTCCGTGCACAATATAGTACTGCACTTGGTGCAGCTGCATATATTGATAATAATAAATCTCATTCGGTTGCGTTGGGTGATAGGTCTAATCCTACTCGTGCCGGTGAAGTCAATATTGGGCAAAGTTTAAGCCAAGGGTTCAATGGTTCGGCTTATCGTGTGATAGGTGGTGTTTATGATGGACAAGATGCTCACGATGCCGTGACCGTAGGGCAAATAAACGCTACGATAGATGCGATAAATACGGCTCTTAGCACTAATATACCTCATATAGGAGCATAAAGAATAAAAGAAAAGACTTGTGGAAAACTCCGCAAGTTTTTTTGATAAAAAGTGTTTACATTAAAATGTTTGTGTTATATAATAGATATATATTAAATAAAACGAAAGGAAAAAACCATGAAGATTCAGGTAAAATATCAACCTAAAACCAGCAAGGTGCTAGTTTATCATATCAAAGGTAAAAAGAGCATTGAAGATATGTTGGGGAAAATCAATCTAAGGATTAAAAGCATCAATGATGATTTGAGAGGTTTGTATGAGTAAGATTAAGGATTATGCTGAGGAAATATATGGAGAAGAATACCCCGATATAAGTAAAGGAGATGAAAAATGTGGGGAATAGATTATGATTATGAAGATACACCGAGGTTTGAGGAAGAACAACGGTTAATGCGGGAACAAGAAATGGAAGAAATAGAAAGGAGAGCAAGAAATGAATAGCAAGGTGGGACAAGCTATTGAAAAAGCAAAGGAAAGAACATTAAAAGAAGCAGAGGATGAAATTGGAACAAGCATCCTGCTTGGTGTAGCAATTGCTACAATAAATAATTTTGAAAAAAACTTAAAAGAGGAATTAAAAAATGAGTGAAGTAAAAACCTTAGCAAGTAAATTAGCCGCCATTGGGAAAGAGATTGGTGCTGTTGATAAAAGTGGTAAAAATCAACAACAGAACTATAATTATATCGAATATGGTGTAGTAGCTGGTAGAATTCGTGAATTGTTTGACAAATACCATGTAATTATTATACCGAGCGTTGATAGTGTAAGTACAGACCAAATTGAAAATAAGTATGGCAATAAAGGCTATCACTTTGTTTTGACTATGACATTTGAACTTATAAATGGTGATGACAAAGAAGATAGAGAAGTAGCGAGTTGGACTGGCGAGGCAAGTGATTTTGGCGATAAAGGTATAAATAAAGCTGAAACGGCTGGTACTAAATACTTCTTAATGCGATTATTCAATATCTCTGAAAAGGGTGATGATAATGATGCCAATTCGGTAGAGATGACATCAACTAGAGCCAAAAGTCGTTTTAATGATAGTGAAATCAGTATAGCTAAATTAAAACTAGGTACTTGTAAAAATATAGATGAATTAAAGAATACTTATAAAAGTTTAGGCGATATTGCTGATGATGCTGAGATTATAAAATATACTAACCAAATGAAAAAACAATTAGGAGAATAAAATGGCAAGACATAAAATTGATACACCTGAGGGCAGAGCTGAAAGCGAAAAATACCGGGCAACAATGCGTGCAAAATATGGAGCGGATGGCGTAAAGGAACACTACAAACAAATTGGCCGCAAAGGCGGCGAAAATGGTAGAGGACCGAATTATACGGGTGGCTTTGCTGGTAATGTAGAAAAAGCTAGACTTGCTGGCTCAAAAGGTGGTAGTCGTAGTCGCCGAGGGTTAAGATATATTGGCGAGGACAATGGATTTTATGTATATAAAGATGAAAATGGAGGGACTGTAAGATATCAATCAAAAATGCAAATAAGAAATGATGGGATTATTAACCATAAATCTGAACCTAAATGTGAAGTAATAATTGATGGCGAAATAATAACTGGTGATTAAAAGAAATAAAATGGGAGGTGTTATGATAAATATAATTGAGCCACGCTACCATGACAGGTGCGTGCTAATTGCCCGGTACAAAATACCGGCGGGGAGCGATATACAAGTTAACATTTTGCGAGGAGCTTATAAGGGAGTGTATAAAGTTACAAACGATGTTATTATTAAAAGCCCGGTTGAAGGCATGATGACTAGAACTGGCAAGTTAATGTCGGTGCGTGCTGTGCCTTTAGATAAAATGGAAAGGATTGAAGAATGAAAGCTGAGAATAACACGAAAAAAGTAATTAGAAGCATAATAAACTTTGTTGACTGTTTCTCGTCAATAGTTATGATGATAGGGTGTTTATGTAATTCAGAAGTCAAAAGTTATATGGTAGTTGCTGCTTGGTGCTATCTCGGTATGTTATTAGTAGCACTTGGCTGGGTAGCTGCAGGAGGTAAATAATGAATCTAAATCTATGGTGGAGTAAATTAAGCTGGCAAGAACAAATGAAAGTCCGTAATTTTGTGATATTATTATTAAAACAGGACAAGAAAGACGATGCCTAAAATAACTATCATAATGCCGGTTTATAATCGTGAAAGCCTTGTAAAAAGGGCGTTAGATAGTTTGCCAATTGAAAAAGAATACCAGTATATTATTTTAGATGATGGCTCTACTGATGGCTCGTGGAAAAAAATTGTAGATTGGTACGAAGAAAACGAGGATAAAATTGGTGGCTCTATTATAATGCACTGGCAAAAGAATGAGGGCGTGGCTAAGACTATGAATTTTGGTTTTGATTTTGCCAAAGGCGAGTATATCGTATCGCTTTCAAGTGATGATTATTATGTTACTAATTTTAGACCGTTTATGAAATACCTTGATGGGAAAAACGACCTTGTGTATTTTGATTTACAAATAAATAATGGTGAGATATGGCACTTAGATAAAGAAAGCAAAGAAAAATATGTGGGTGCAGTAAAGTTTATTCGGCGGGAGTTTTTGGGCGATATACGAATACCAGATTTGAAGTGGCACGAAGATGTGCCGTTTAGCAAAATGTTATATGATAAAAAGCCAAAAGAAGCGTTTAGTGGGGTGGTGCTTAAACATTATAACTACCCTAATAAGGGCAGTTTGACTTGGCAAGCGAATAACTAAAGAAAGGGAAAAATGAACCTAAAAGAATATTATAAAACCCACCTATATGAATATGCGTACAATAAAGGGTTTGATGACGGGTTGAAAAATACACCTAAGCCTACTGGAGATATGGAAGATATATATTGGCAAGATGAGATGGATTATATTTTATGTGCTGATTATTATAGTTGTTTTGTAGGTGGTTTTGAAGATTGGAGCGATGAAGATTTAGCCTTTTTGCGAGGGCTAGGGTTTGAGCCTGAAGATTTTGAAATGGAGGATGCAGATGAGTAATATCAGCGAATTAAAGTTTGATGACAAAAACTTTAACAAGCACACTGAGTACGGGATGAGCCTGCTAGAAAAGTCATTAAAAGAACTTGGTGCTGGCAGAAGTATTTTAATTGACAAAGATAATAACATTATAGCTGGCAACGGCATTATTGAAGCCGCCGGCCAAGCCGGGCTAGAAAATGTCAAAATTGTAGAAACCACAGGAAATGAAATTGTAGCAGTTAAACGCACGGATGTTAGCCTAAACTCTGAAAAAGGCCGGGAAATGGCTTTGGCAGATAACGCCACGGCCGCTGCAGACCTTGAATGGGACGAGCCTGCCATTAAAGATGAGTTGGATGAAGAAATTGCTAAAAAGTGGGGCGTAATTTTTGAGGAAGACATGCGAAGATACCAAGACTTTGAAAGTGGCAGTTTAACGGACAAGTTTTTAGTGCCGCCATTTAGTGTTTTAGATACTAGAAGAGAGGGTTGGCAGGAACGCAAAAAGATGTGGAACAATATGATACTCGACAACGGTGAATCTAGAAAAGGAGTGTTAAGTGGTGGAGTTATAACCGATATAAATGATGGCACTTCTATTTTAGACGCAGCATTGGTAGAGCTTATGCACAAATGGTTTGTGCCAAACAATACTGGCTATAAGCCTAAAACTTTTGATTGTTTTGCCGGTGATTCGGTTGGCGGTTTTGTTTTGTCATATTTAGGCACAGACTTTACTGGTATAGAATTGCGGCAAGAGCAGGTAGACTTAAACAACAAAAGAGTTAGCGATGCAGAATTAAGTGCAAAATATATCTGTGATGATGGTAGAAATGTGGACAAATACTTAAAACCAGAAAGCCAAGACTTGTTTTTCTCGTGCCCGCCATATTTTGATTTGGAACATTACTCAAATGATGAACGAGATGCAAGCAATCAAAAAGACTATAGAGCCTTTTTAGATTTGTTAGAAACGGCATTTTCAAAGTCTATTAAATTATTGAAAAAGAACCGGTTTGCCGTGATTGTTATGTCGGCGGTGCGTAATAAAAACGGTTATTACTATGATATACCTAGCGACATTACGACAATATTTGAAAAAAATGGTTGCCATTTATACAACCAGATAGTTTTAGTTGATGCAATTGGCACTCTAGCATTTAGAGTAGGAAACCAAATGAAAAACAGAAAAGTGGGTAGGCGGCATCAGGAGGTTTTGGTGTTTTATAAACCCGGCGAAAATGGTGTAGGGGTGCAAAAAGATTTTAAGGACTTAAGGGAAAACTATGAAGACGCGGATTGAAAACTTTTCGGGCATTATTAAACACAGCGATGAACGGTGGCTTAAAGAAGTGCTAACTAACAACCTACAGCGTGCAGGTTTTAACATTTTAGATTTTACTGACCACCAGTTTGAGAAGTTCGGCTACTCGGCAGTGTGGTTATTAGGCGAAAGCCATTTAGCAGTGCACACTTTTCCTGAAAACTGCAACGCCTATATTGAATTGTCCTCATGCCTGCCTAAAAAGGGCGAATTGTTTTGGGAAAACCTTAGCCAAGATGTGGTTTTTGATAAAGAAGCCCGGCGTATAATGGAATAAGCACTTTACATTTTGCCTAAGGTTTGGTATAATATAAGCATATTAAATAAACGAAAGGCAATATGGATAAAGAAGCAGTACAGAATATAAAGGACATAGAAGCCATTAAAATGGCTTTGGCCTTGGGCTATATATCTTATGATGAAGCTAAAAAAGAAGCTGAGCCTATTTTGTGCAAAATAAATGCAAAAGGCCGTAAAATAGCCCAAAAATACAATAAACCGTACTATAAAGTAACATTTAGCGAAGTAATTAGATAGCTAACAGGGGTAGCTTGTGGAAAACTTTACAAAAAAAGTGCAAGAAAACCCTTTACAAAAATGCTTTTGTTTGGTATAATAGAGGTATAATAAATTAAACGAAAGAAAAGGAGAACAGGAAATGCGAACCGAAAAATATCAATCAGAATACATATATATCTATAATGCCAGCGTTTTGCATGATAGGTTATGTAATAATGATAAGCTAGATGTTGAGTGGGCAAATGAATTTGCTGCGGATTATTTTGCATTGACGCATAAAGATAATTACAGCAAAGAGGAAAAAGAAGAATTCATGAACGGTTGGTATGATTACTTTTACCATATGTTCGATTAAATAACAACCCGGCCCCCTGCAATATGGGGGCTGGCATTAAATGAAAGGAATTATAAAATGGAAGATGAAAAAATTATATTAAGAATTAGGGGCAACATGGGCTATGGTGCCGACCAAGTAAATTCAATAACCGTGGGCGAATTGAGAAACTTGCTTGAGGGTTACGATGACGATATGGAAATTGTAACCGAAAACACCAGCAATAGATATGGTGCTAATTTTGGTGAAATTATAACCGTAGAGTAAAGGAGAATTAAAATGACTAATTTAGAATATAAAAAATTCAAAGAACATATTTTGGAATATATGACTAAAGAGGAATTGAAAGAAGAAGTTGAGCATTATAAAAAGGATTTATATGAATGTGGTGGAACAATATTTGGTGCTGCTAGCATTATGTGCCAATATGGTTGTTTTGCATGTTATTTTAGCCAATGTTTTGATACACTAAAAGATGTTTATGGTGATGATTTTGATGAAAGTAAATACCTAACAAAAGATGGACAATGGCGTTGGAAGAACAACGAAGCCTATGTTTGGGTAGTTTATAAAGCTAAAATTGCTAGAACAATATATGAAATGTATAAGAAAGGAGAATTGTAAAATGGCACAACATACTTATGAAATAGAAACAACAGAGGGTTTAGACTATCTGATTTTAGAAGATGGGGATGATATTGAAGAAATGTTTGAATTGTATAAGAATGATGAGGCAGGAGAATATTTGAAAAAAGCAGATGCTAAATTGATAAGATACAGGGAGATATAATGTTTACATTATTAGTTTTTCTTTTGGAATTGGTGGTTGAGTTTATAGCGTTAGCATGTATAGCAGTAGTAATTTTGATTATACCGTTGGCGATATTATATTTGATAGTAAAAAAATTGGCAAAAAAATAAAGTTGTGATATATTGATGGCATGGAAACAATAATGCCTACAAAGCAACGGAAGCCTAGTTTTGGCAAGGGCGGAGTGCCAACGCCACCGGGGTTTGAAGTGCACCCCGAACGCAGGCATAACGGTGCTTGGAAAAAAGAAGACACTGCACGCTACAAGTTAGAGCAAATGCTAAAGATGCCAGAACAGGAATTAAAGGAACTGGCCGCAGACAAAAATGCCCCATTGTTTGAGCGTAAACTTGCAACATGTATAGCCGGTGGGCACTGGAAAGAAATCGAAGGAATGATGAACCAAGTTTACGGGCAACCTAAACAAAAGATTGAAACCACCGTCACAGCGCCTAAGCCACTCGTAAACCTCACAGAACGCAAGAAAAATGGCGAATAATGTGATATAATAGAATTAGCCCTTTTGGCTATTATTTGTTTACCGAAAGACCACCCTTTACCGTTTTGGTGGTTTTTTGGTGTGATATAATAAAGCCAATGGAAAATCACTTCGTTAATGTTTATTATTTTAGGAACATCAATCGAATTGGTGGCACGGAACAATTCTTGTATGAGATGGCTAAAAAATATCACAAGTACGACATAACTATACTTTATGATGAGGCTGACTTTTACCAGCTAATGCGGTTAAAAAAGTTAGTGCGGTGCATAAGGCGTAACCCGGCTAAAAGATATAAAGCAGAAAAGGCATTTTACAATTTTAACATTGAAGCGATTGACCAGATAGATGCCAAAGAGCATATTTTCGTTTGCCATGCCATATATCAGGAGTTAGGTTATAAACCACCAATAAACCACCCTAAAATTACGGCACTATTAGCGGTTAGCAAGTACGCTAAAAAACAATTAGAACTCCAAGAGCAAATGATGGGCATAGATAAGCCTATTATACAATGTTACAACCCGTTATTCTTGGAAGAACCCGGTGAAGTAGTGCATTTGATTTCGGCTTGCCGGTTAGAGGACAAAACCAAAGGCGGCCAACGCACGCTAAAACTAATTGATGCCCTAGACCGCTATTGCGACAAAACCGGCAAACACTACCTATGGACAATCTACACTAATAAAGGCAACTATGAGATTGATTCGCCCAATGTTGTTATTATGAAACCACGCATAGATGTTAGACCATATATAGCTGATAGCGATTGGTTAGTGCAGGTTAGCAATAATATGGAAACTTATTGCTATAGCGTTAACGAGGCGTTAAGCTACGGCGTACGAGTGGTAAGAACGCCATTAAGCGTAGCAAAAGAGCTAAAAATACCCAAAAACGCCCAAGTAGTGCTTGATTGGGATTGTAATAATGTGGATGAGGTGGCTAAGGCGATATTCAAGCCCAAAACAAAATTCGCCTACAAGCCGCCTAAAACAAGCTGGGACACTATTCTGGTACAAAAGCCTAGTCATTATACATATAACAAAAATACAGTGCGTATAAAGGCAATTAAGCCGTATTATGACATAGAGCTGTGCCAGAATGTGTCTAATTGGACGCCCGCGTGGGAAGTTGATATGAAGCGTGCAAATGAATTAGTGCGTAAAAACCTAGTTAGGGTGCTAGAATAAAAGAAAGGAGATAAATATGCCAGTAACAGCGGTTAGAAGTGCAGGGGGCAAAATAATAGGCTACAGGTGGGGTAGCAAAGGCAAAATATACAAAACTAAAGGCGAGGCCGAAGCACAAGGGCGGGCTATACGGGCAAGCGGTTGGACAGGCGATGACAATAGCGATAACAACCGGTCTAAATAAGATTAAGGCTACATTATACGAGCCAACATTTTATAAGGTTATACAGGGCGGAATGTCGTCTAGTAAAACCTTTTCTATTTTGATATTGTTAGTGGGCTATGCTGAAAGCTATGAGAATTCGCTTATAACGGTGGCTGGCATGACTTATAAACATCTAACGACTGGCGTGGTGCGTGATTTTAAGAAAATAATGACCGAAACGAATAGATGGAATGATGATAGTTATAACAAGTCGGCGAATATCTATACTTTTGATAATGGCTCGCAAATTGAGTTTTTAAGTGTTGATACTATGACTAGCCGAGGTCCGAGGCGTGATGTGTTATTTGTAAATGAGGCAAATGGTTTGGATTATGAAACCTTTGACCAGTTAGCAGGACGAACTAGGGATTTTGTGATTTTAGACTATAACCCTAGTGCGAAGTTTTGGGCACATGAAGAATTGGTTGAGGGAAAGCAAAAAGATAGAACGAGCTTTATTATTTTGACATATAAAGATAATGAAGCGTTAGATAATCAGGAGCGAATAAATATCGAAAGCCGTAAACCAAAAGAAAATGAAGAACCTAGCAACTGGTGGACTGTTTATGGGCTAGGGCAGATTGGCTCGTTAGAGGGCAATATTTACTCAGGGTGGATTGAGATGTCTGAAAATGAGATTGTGAAGAATGGCAAATTGGTTAGATATGGATTGGACTTTGGTTTTAGCAACGATGAAACGGCGTTAGTGGCTATATATGAGTTTGATGATGGTGGTTTAGGGGTTGTGGAAAAGTTATATAGAAAAGGCATGCTAGGCTCACAATATGCTGGTATATTTGATAATATTGGTGTAGATAAAAATGTTTTGATAGTGGCTGATAGTGCTAGACCTGAGATTATAGCTGAATTAAAGAATAAAGGTTTTAGAATTATAGGTGCTGATAAAAATCCTGGCTCAGTAAAGCGTGGGATTGATAGAGTTTGCCAACGGCAGATAAGTTATGATGGCAAAAATCTAAAACGAGAATATTTGTCTTATGCGTGGCGTAAAAAACGCACAGGTGAAATATTAGATGAGCCAAGTGATGGCAACGACCACCTGATGGATGCTATGAGATATGGGATTGATGATTTGAGTAAAAAACGCATTGAGTTTTGATTGCGATAAAGCCTAAAATATGCTATGATTATGGTGATATAAACAGGAGCAAAGAGCAATGTTGCACTTCAACGGGCTTGAACCTATAGACTTCAGAGGTCATAAGTGTGAGCCAAAGATTGACGCAGAAAAGAAGTTGCGTTTACAAAATATAAAAATGGAAACGGCAGAAGAAATTGCCAATGCCGACGATATATTGGCGTCGTGTTTTGATGATGATTTTGCCAAAGATTTTATTCGCAACAAATTAAGTGTAGATGACAAGGTGGTGTTGAAAACTTATCTCACAAATGGCGAAACAGGTTTGAATAGGCTCTCCAAAGCCACCGATGGTGCTATTGAAAAATATATCACTAGAGCTATGGAGGGTGGTTTAGATGAAAAAGAGTAAAGAAATCTTGTGCGTTTATCAAGATTGTCCTATGTGCGGTGATAAAGGCAAAAAATTAAAAAAATTGATATTTGATAAAAAGCTAAATGTAAGGAAAGTTAGTTTTGCTAGTGATGAGGGTAAAAAGCTCTGTCATGATGCGGTGTTTGAACATGGCATTGGTAAGATGCCGTTTTTTACTGATGGCGAGAAGTTTTGCAATGATTTAGAGGAGTTTACTAAAAAGAGTGCTAAAAAAAGTAAGAAAGTAAAGAAAGGGGAGGAAGATGTCGTGGCTGAATAGTTTGAAAGATGCAATAAGGCGAAAAAAGAGCCGTGATTTTTCACAAGAATTAGCGAACCAGTTTTATTCAAGCCCTATATGTAGTGATTATGAAAACTTGTTTGCTCAAGTTAGACCACTAATTGATGCGATGAAAACCGTGATGCCTTATGGTGTGACTGATAGAGGCAGGAAATTGCCGATGACAAGAACGCCAGAGCTTGAATGGTTGAAAAATCCTAATGATGATATGGGTTGGGCTGAGTTTTCTGATTTGATGTTTGCTACATGGTTAACTGAAGATGAGCTAGATATTCATGTTTGGTTTAACAAGCGTGGTAAAGTAGAGGGTTATACAATCATTCCGCCAGAGTGCCGTATATATCTTGGCTATGGTAGATGGGAATGGCAAGTGATGACCACTAGTGGGCTTGAGGTTTTGGAAGAAGACCAAGTCATGCGATTAAGGTTTAGCCGAAGCCCTAGAAATGCTGAAAAGGGCGTATCACCAGCGAGTGCCGTTAGAGTGTGGGCACAGATTGATGATTTGATTGCTCAATACCAGCGTGCTTATTTTGAAAATGGTGCGATACCGGCAACAATAACCTTTATTACGGCAAGCACAGAAGCTAAATACCTAGCGACTAGAAAAGAGCTTGAAAATAATCTTAAAGGTGCGAGAAATCGCAATAAAACGGTTTATGCGTGGCGACAGTTTGATAATGATAGTGGAACGAGTGTTGACCAAGTAGAAGTTAAAACCATTCAGGGCAATAACTCAACGCTTGCCATTAAAGACATTGTTGATATTGTGAATGATAGATTAAACAAGTCTATTGGCGTATCTAACTTTATTTTAGGCGATGATAGTAGTGCAAAATACGATAATGCTGAGTTAAGTGACCATCAGTTTACCAAACGGCGTGTGTATCCAGCACTAATGAGCTTTTGGAACCAATTCCAACACGAGCTTGATAGAATACTTGGTGGCTTAGGTTATGGCATTAGCTTTGATTTAGAGATACCAGAATTGACCGAACAGGTCAAAGCTAAAGCTGATATTGCGAGGACGAGAGCCGAGAGTTTAGTAAATCTTATAAGTGCAGGAGCGAGTGGAGCGGCGGCTGTGGAAGCGTTAGGTTTGCCAGATAACTGGACTGCGGCGGCTGAGGGTATATATAACAAAGGTATAACTGGTGCGTTATTATCACCTATCTCAGTTGATTATAGTGTTAAAGAAGCTGAAGTTAGAAGTAAAGACGAGGCAAGTAAACGCCCAAAAGCAAAAAAGGCAGATGCTGAAGAACATGTTTGCACCTGCCATCATAGTTTAGATGAATTGCCACCAATGACAGCACAAGAGCAAAGGCTATATGATGTGCTAATAGAGTTGGCTGAAGCTATTAAGAAAGAGCATGGCATTAAGAATATTGATGTTGATAAAGTTATAGATAGAATGACCGTGCTATTAAAAAGGAGTGCGATAGATGGTGAAAAGGCTGGTGCTGAAGCGTTGGCTTTACTTACTGAGAAAGATGTTGCGGGTGAGATATTAAAAACAATTAGCAATGGCGAATACTATGTAAGTGAAGCGTTAGAAGAAAGAATTAGAAGCCGTGCTAAAGATTTAGCCAATGGTTATATGGATTATACAGATAGCAAGGTCCAAGAAGTGCTAAATACGCCAGATTTGAGTGCCAACCAAATTGAAAGCCGGTTGGCAGAAGTTTTACCACGATATAGAGCTGAAGCTATTGCGAGAAACGAAACGACCTATGCAATTAGAAGTGGCAGGTTAGAAAGAGATGAAGAATTGGCTGAAAAATATGGTTTGAATGTTGAATTAGTGTGGCAGACTTCGCATGATAGTAAAGTTTGCCCAGTTTGTAAAGCTATGGAGGGCAAGACCGTTAGATTAGGAAAGAGCTTTGCCGATACCGTAAATAAAGATGGCGAAACTTATACTTGGGAGCAAGATGTTTGGAATGATAATGGTAGAATAACATCTGCTCATGTGAATTGCCGATGCTATTGGGACGAAAGGATTGTAGATGGGAGCGATTAAGATTAGATGCCCAAAGTGCGGGTGGATTTTAGGTGATACCGATAAGAGTGTAGATTGCGTGATAAATTGTCCTAAGTGCAACGCCGTAAAAGTGAAAATGAAAGTGGCAAGTTTTGCCGAGTATAACGAGCTAATTAGAAAGGAGAAAAATAAATGACAAATCCAGATAACGCCATTGGGACGAATGGTGCTTATAATGGTAGAACCTCGGTAGATGCGTTCAATGATAATTTGAGCGTGTATAGTAGAGGTATATTAAATGGCTGGAGCTGTGTAGTGAGTTCTGGTTTAACCGTTGCGTTAGGTGGTGTGAATGGCGTTAGAGATGTTGCTGTTGCTACTGATAATAATGGCAACAATACGACAATCAACAACATTAGCCAAAGTCCAGTTCAGGTGACGATTAGTTCTGCACCTGCTACGAATTCAAGAATTGATTTGATTGTGGCTTATGTAGATAATCCACCTCAGGGCGTTAGCACAACGGCTGATAACCCAAATGCGTGTGGTTTGATTGTAGTCAAAGGTTCTGCCAATGCCTCACCAGTTGAGCCTGATGATGGTGCGATTAGAACCGCTATTACGGCTGATGGTGCTAGTGGGACTACGGCTTATTATGTGATATTAGCTAAAATTACAATTGCTAGTGGAACTACTGACCTTGATGCGAGCAATATTGCACAAGGCGATTTAGCACAAATGAATGGTTCTTTGCTTGCAAGTGATTCTACGCCAGCAGATAAAGTGGATTGGAACTCAATGAAAAGTAAGATACCTTTTATTGTAGATTTGGTTGGTCCTACTAATACTTCAATGACGGTCACATCTGATAAAGGGAATACATATGTTATAGCCACAGTAAATGCTGGGACTGGGGTTCAAATAAATTCCGGGGCATCTAATATCAATAGAGTTGTGACTACTACAACATTCCGTGGTGCTTCAAATGTTTTTAACAATATTGATATTGGTATTCACGGTGCTTTTACCAATGGCTCTACGGCTAGGATAAAGTTTATCGCTGGGATTAAAAATGGGAATGTGATAACTCCAGTAGAAAAAACTGGGACGACTACTGCTTCTTATGTCGGAATTCGATATGATAATACTGCTATGACATATACTGGGATTGCTACCAGAACTGAATGGATTCGCTTTACAGATGAGAACCGTTGGTATGGATTTTTCACAATGAACTTTTTTGGGAACAACACCACCTATTATGGTGTGGCAATGGCTGATGCAACAGATAATACGAGTGTCCCGACAGTTTATCAACCTGGGGCTGCTACAAGCAATGTGACAAAAGCTACTCAATCCATAGAAATCTATGAATAATAAAAGAAAGGATACAAAATGGCGTGGAAACAAGAAAAAGCGTTTAACTTAGCAAAAATGGGACACATTAAAGATATGTGTTTACACAATGTTAGGGTTGGTTATGGTATAGGACCAAAATATGCCAATGCTAAACTCGCTATGAACGAAAATAAGAAAAAAGGGACTTTACACCCGCTGTCAACCATTCCTAAGAATGTGACTGTGCCAGTATATTCGGCACAAGGTGTTTGGGGGCATGTTGAAGTTTGTTATAAAGGCACTTACTATTCTGATGGTAAAAAAGTTGGCAAACCGAATAGCAGTTTTATGTGGGGTGAGTTTGTAAATGGTGTTAGAGTAGTATCACAAGACAAACCAGTTCCAGCGACAATTAAAGTCGGTGATACTGTGATTGTGAATGGCTGTGGAACGGCTACCTCAAAAGGCACAGGTGCTAAAACCAAAAGCTACAAGAACCAAAAAATGAAAGTCATTAAGATTGAGAATAAGCACTACGGGTGCAACCAATATAATAAAAATGGTGCTATAACCGCATGGTGGACGGCATCACAAGTAAAGAAGGCGTAAAATGCTACCACAAAAGACTTATGAAACTATCCGTTGGCTAATTGCAATAGTTTTGCCAGCTTTAGGACTTTTTCTAGTGACGATGAACGACATTTGGAATTGGGGAGTGCCAGCTCAAGAGATATCGCTTAGTCTTGATGCTTTAGGATTATTCTTAGGCTCAATCTTTGGCATTAGTAAAGTAAAAAACGATAAAAAGAAGAAAAAACTTGTAAAAAAATAAGCGTCGTTATATAATAAAAGTGTTCTTCATTTAGAGAACCTCCGCTTAGATTGAAGAAAGCCCTAGTCACCCAGGGGCTTTCTTTTTGTGATATAATAAAAGTGCCATGCACATTAAAACTCACGCTAATTAGGGGGGTGATTCTATGGCTAAGAAAAAGAAGCATAAAAAGCACCACGAAAAACATAGCGTGGTGAGTTCTTATTTCAACAATCATCATCTTTTATGGATGCGTAAAATGTGGAATAGTGGCTCGTTAAGAAATTTGCGAGAATTCCATTATTGCATAGTGTCATTGCCAAAAGATACTATACACAAAGAAATCCATGAAAAAGTGCCATTTGTGCCACCGCCAAAACCCTCTTATGCAAAATATGTGTTAGAGGAATTGAAAAAATTAGATGACATTGGTGCTATAAGTGATGATGATAAGATTGAAAAGAGGTTAGGTGTTTTGATATGTTATTTTGATTGTATCGAACAAAAGACCGCTGATGCTTTATGGGAACAGTTGAAGATTGTGCGTGAGTATAATGACGAGCCGTTCTAGCAACGGCTTGTTTTTTATATCTTTTCAAAAAAGACAAAATGTGCTATGATAAGCTTATGAAGTTCTATGATGCGACGGTGTTGAAAGACGCTAAAAGCTCGGAAGAGCGTCGGTTTAGGAACATTCTTGCAAATTCAGGACAGATTATGGAGTCGGGGGAAATCCGTGACCTAAATAATCTCTATGTGATGGGCAGGGACGGTAAACCAATAGCGATTAAAACACTAAATACTAACCCTGATAAACAAAAAGAAGAATACACAGTCAAAGCACAAGCTGACCATGGCGAAATGGTTGATGGTGAACTAGTTGACACCATTGAAAAGCAGTTTGGCTCGTGCAAAGTGTGGATGGAAGAGGATGGGCTCCATGCACGAATGTATTTTGCTAACGATGATAAATTAGCAGACCATGCGTATGCTATATCACAAGATGCCAGCTATTCTACTGGCATTGACTGGTATCCTGATGGCTACTATGGTGTTGGATTAGATATTGATGAACCAATCGGAATATTACGGGAGATTTCGATGGTGCTGACTGGAAACGACCCCCGTGCTAAAACTATTGACCATAAAGAAGCTGAACCGGTGGGGGCTAAGGGTAGCGAAGCCGTGGAAGCTGAAGATGGTGATAACAATAACAAAGAAAATGGAGAATTTGAAATGAGTAAATCTCAGGACGAACTCACTCCTAAGGAAAATGCAGTTATGAAACAGAAACTCGCTGAGGACTTAGTGGAAAAAGCCGCTGAAGTCGTTGATGAGTTTACTACTGATGTTCCTGAAAGTGAAACCGAACCTACGGCTGAGCCAGAAGCTAAAGTCGAGGAAAAAGAGTCAAAAGACTCCGAAGAAGAAACCGTGCCTGCTCCAGAAGCTCCAGCCGAAGAAAAACCAGCTGAAGAAAAAAAGGATACGGTTGTCCATAATATCAACATAACATTAAGGGATAGAGCTGTGAAAAATGAAACTCCAGTCGTTTCGAAAGATGCAAAGAAAGAAGCGAAAACTGCTAAATTCAATGCTATTCGGGACGCATTAAAAGCCTCAAACTTCAAGTTTGATTCTCGTTTTGAGGAAGCTCTCAAGACGAATGATGCCATTACTGGTCTTGGCACTCCGCTAAACATCACCAATATGTTTACTGATGCCATGGAACACAATGATGGCATTTTGAGCTATGTTTACCACATTGGTGGAACTAACGGTCGTGGTTTAAGAAACAACGCACTTGCTGGCACCGCTGATTATGGCAACGAAGCACAAGGTCATAAGAAAGGTGATACCAAAGTTGATGAAACTTTGACTGACACCATTCGTGTTGCTTATGACAAGATGATTTATAAGAAACTTTCGTTAGATGCGATGGAAATCTATGAGAACCCAGAACTTCTTGAGTTCCGTTCTCGTGAACTTCTTGACCAGATTCTACTTTCAATTGAAAGAGCAATCTTTATCGGTGATGGTAGAACTGCTCCTGCTGGAAGCGAAGCTGACTTAAGAATGTTTGATTCATCAACTGGAACTGGTCTATATCCAATTTCTGCTGACTGTGCCGCTGTTAGTGGTTATGGTGCACTAGTAGCTTCTACTTATGAAGTCAATGATGGTGATAACCTTTATGATGGTATCGTTGGTGCTCGCCAATGGATTCTTTCTGAGGGTGAACAAATCTTGGTTGTAAAACCATCTGTTCTCACCGCTGCTTTCCAAGCTAAGGTTGGCAACCGCTACCTGATTGAACCAGGTGCAACTGCTGAAGATATCTTCCGTGTTGCTCGTGTGTTTGCTCCTCGCTGGATGGAATATGATACTACTAACGACGCTTACCTATTAGTCCGCAATGGCTATACCACTACTGGTGAAATGACACCTCGTGTATATCCATTCTTTGATGTATCTACCAACCAGAACATCTTGCTCAACGAGATGCCTCTTGGTGGAACTTTGACCAAATACAAGAGTGCCGCCGCTATTAAAGGCTTAGGCTCTGTTAGTGCTTAAATAGGAGAATATAATGACGCAAGACCAGTACACTTTACTCACAGGACAAACCGTAAACTGCTCAGATGAAGATTGGGACATCTTGCTGGGTATCGCAGAAATGAGGCTTGCGTCTTTTCTCTGCCTTGAAGAACTTCCAGAGTTAGATGAAAATAATAAGGATTTGGCTTTATTATTAGCTAATTTCTTATGTGCAACTCTGAAATTTCAAGGAGCACAAGACTCTATTGAGTCTAAAAGTGTTAGAAACTTTACAATCAACTTTAAGAGTAGTGCTACCAACGCTTTTCAACAAATCTATTCTCAGTATGAAGATATAATCGATAAATATAGCAATTGTGGGACTGGGATTAAGGTGGAGCGAAATGCTAGGCATTGCTGTGGATATTACAACAATGGACTTATCAATTTTTGACGCTTTTCCAAATGCGATAATCTCTGGAGTTTGGCAATTAGGAACTTGCCAACACGGGACTATAATTGGGAACGAATTTAGTGCGATAAGTGATATTGATGTAGTAGTAGATGAGGGCAATAGCTCTGATATCAACAATACGCCTGAAGCATTAAACTCTGATATTCTAATCTATGTTCACCCTGAGCAATTGCCAACATTAAATACGGCACGGCTAGTGTCAAATTATATGTTATATAATACGGAAGAAGATGCTTATTATATGATAGTAGATGCTGGCATTGGGAAAAATCAACATACTGGCAAGATAGAGCATGTCGAACTTCGGTTAGTGCAGACCGAGGTTGCTGATGCCTGAAGTCGCTAGTGTCAAAGTCAAGTGGAACAATAGTGCTATTAAAAAAATAGACAATAATGCTATGAAAAGCTTGTTTAGATTGGGTTTTGATATAGCGTCGCAAGCAAGGAGAAATGCTCCTTATGTGACTGGTGCTTTGAGAGGAACTATACGGGTTGAAGAAGCTGGCAAAAACGAGATTGATGTGATTGCCGGTGGCTCGTTTGGTGGTAGGGTTGTGAGATATGCTTGGAAAAGAGAGCAAGGTCCAAACAGAAACTCTGCAACAGAACACTACATGGAAAATGCCAAGAATACGATTATGACTGGCAATTGGGAAAAGAAATATTTTGGAGATATAACCTAAAATGATAACTCTAGCTTTACTAAAACAAATGGTAGATGATGAAGTCGGTGGGCTTACCATTGACAAAGATTGTTTTTGGGAACAAGCTCCATTATATGCCGAGGGCAAACCTGCTAGTGGGGTGTGGCTAGTGACTAGAGGTGGAGATGCTAGTTTATCTCCTAAAGGTCATAATCTTAAAACTACAGTTGATATTTATGTAGCATTTGCCAATAAGCCTAAAACAGAAGATGTGCATAAACAGATTTTGAATTGGCTTTTAGATAACCCATGCTTTTGCGAACTTGCTGGAAGCGTCGGTGGCACTACTTATAGCTTTAAGAATGTGAGGTTGCGACCATCAACTACCCCGCAAAATTCACTAATCACGGCTAATAATTTGATTGTGAAAGTAGCTAGTGCTGAAATTATATATGATATAAACTAAGAAAGGAAAACAAATGGCTGTTCAAAATATCACACAACTACGCCGAATTGTGTTCCGTAAATGGGATGCAAGCGACAATGCGTGGAATGTGTTTACACTTGAGCCTGATGACCTCGGACAAGACACCGTGATGACCTTAAATGTTGCACCACGAAAACGAAGCCGAGCCTCTACCTTAGGCACAACTGAAACTTCCATTTCGGGGACTTTTGATTCGTTTACTGGTTCTATCACCTTTTTGATGGATACCTTTAAGAATTTAGGGCTCGCAATTCAGAAATGGAATGAAGCAACTTATGAGGGTGCGGCGTCAACTGCTGGCAATGTTATCTGGGACGGTTCAGACATCTGTGCTGAAGGCGATTACATGTCAGTTATCGCTCAGGGTCTTTGTGATGATGGTTCTAGTGTTGATGTAGAGTTAACTCGTTGCGTTCCTAGTGTTGATGACGATATTGAAATCGGGACTGGTGATACGCCAACTATTACGCTACAACTACACCCAATCATCTACAACGAAGCGTTGCACTCAGGTGATGGTTATCCGCAATACTCCGCAAGGCTTGGTGATTATGACCTAACAACTAAGAAACGCTTGAATGTCACGACTGGTGAATACACCGAGGCGGCATCTGCTTAGGAGTTGAATGATGATGCCTGATAAACTTACATTGAATGATGTAAAGAAAATCGCTGAAAAGAAGCGAGAATATCGGGCATCAGATTTTCTAACTTCTAAACAAATTGAAGAAGTCCACGAAGCCAATATTAAAGGCAAAAAGCAAGCAGGGTTTGATAATGTAGATGCGTATATTGCTGAGATTTTAGCTAGGTTTGGTTATGATGCTTTTGTGGCTTGGAAGTTTGGTGAAATTGGTGATGTTCAAATGGCTAAGTATATTGAAGCTGAAAGAGCAAGAGATGCGAGAGATAGATTAGGGTTAGAAAACTTGATTTTAGCATCTGTGGCTGGTGCTAATAACGCTACTAAAAGTGGGCATATGCCTAGAAGCTTAAGACAAGCAATTCAGATACTAAAGAAAGAAGAAAAATTAGCGAAAGGTGGTAAATAATGGCAACTGAAGTTGGCACGGCTGTTGTAAAATTGACATTTGATGGCAAAGACCTGACTGGCAGTTTACAAAAGACTGGTGCTCAGTTGCAAGCGACTGGTAAAGGTTTAGGGAGCAGATGGGGACATGCTTGGGCTGTGGCGGCTGGGAACTTGATATCTGATGCCATTAAAAAGCTTGCAAATGTCGTGACAAGCAATATGAATGATGCTATTAGTAGGTTGGATACATTGAACAATTTTCCTAAGGTGATGCAGTCATTAGGCTATTCGGCTGAGGAGAGTTCAAGCTCTATTGAGATGATGAGCGATAAGTTGGACGGATTGCCAACTTCGCTTGATGCTATGGCTGGTGATGTTCAGAAGTTAGCGGCTACAATGGGCAACCTAAATAAAGGCATGGTAAATGCTACCACGGTTGGCTTAGGTTTGAATAATATGTTTTTGGCTGGTGGTAAAGGCACTCAGGCGGCTAGTGCGGCTATGGAGCAATACAACCAAATGCTCGCTATGGGCAAAGTTGATATGCAAAGCTGGAATTCGTTAGTAAATGCGGCACCAGGGCAAATGGACCAGTTGTCTAAGAGTTTATTAGGTGCTAATGCGAACCAGCAAACATTATATAAAGCGATGCAAGATGGGACAGTATCGTTTGACCAACTAAATGCTAAGATTGTTGAGTTAAATGAAAAAGGTGGTGCTAATTTTGCGTCATTCGAAGACCAAGCTGTGTCGGCTACTGGTGGTATAGCAACTCAATTACAGAACATTTCTACAACCGTGACTAAAATTATTGCAGCGGCTATGGAAGGCAACAATGATGCAGTTGAAAAAGGCATCAAACAATTAACAGGGAGGATTGGGAATGTAGCACCGACGCTGGTTAAAGGTTTTTCTAATGGCTTTGTTGCTCTTGCTAAGGCTTTGCCGGCGATAATAAATAACCTAGCACCGACATTATTAGAGGGGCTTCAGGTTATGCTAAACGGGATTTCGGATACCTTGCCAGATATTGTGACTAGTTTATTGCCTGCAATAATGAATGCTTTGAATGTGATTTTGATGTGGTTCTTAGGACCAGGTGTGACGTCTATTATAAACACCTTTATTCAGTCAATCCCGATTCTAATGAATGGGCTTATGACATTATTGCAAAGTTTAGTTCAGGCAATACCAACAATTTTACCACAAATTATGTCAGCAATAACTACGCTTGTAACTCAGCTAGCGATATTCTTAACAGACCCAGGATTTTTGACTATGATGCTAGAAGCGGCGTTGACTTTATTCGTGACGCTGGTAGAATCTTTGCCACAGATTATAGACCAGCTTTTAGCGGCGTTGCCAACGGTGATAGACAATATAATTAAGTTTTTGACTTCTCCTAAAACCATCACAATGATATTGAATGCGGCAGTAAAATTGTTCTTAGCACTTGTGTTAGCAGTGCCAAAGATTGTGGGTAGATTGATTGGAGCGTTTGGAACGCTTGTCGGCAATTTATGGAATGGAATCACTAGAATGTTTGGTGAGTTTGCTGGGAGGTTTGGCAACTTCATTGGCGACATCTTCAAGGGTGCTGTGAATGGCGTGTTGCAGTTCATTGAAAACATTATCAATGGGCCGATTGACATCATCAACGGCTTTATCGGTGGCATCAACGATGCGTTTGGGGGAATTGGGGTTCATCTTGACACAATTGAGCGAGTTTCTTTGCCACGACTTGCTGAGGGTGGTGTTGTAAATGCTATGACAATTGCTATGATTGGTGAAGATGGAGATGAAGCCGTGTTGCCACTTGAAAATAATACAGACAATTGGGCTGGAACATTAGCGAGCATCTTAACTGAGCAAATGAATGAGCAAGATGAGTTAGAGGGTAGGACTATAAATGTGACTATGAACAATAATATTGATAATAAACTTGACGCACAAGAGATTGGGCGTGTTATGATAGAAAGTATAAGGAGGGCGGCATGAACCTAGATGATATACAAACCAAATGCTATATTCTCGCATTGTTTAAGCGAAGTGATGGCGAAAGATTTTTGCTAGGTTCTGGTGCTTATGAGTTTGATGAGAAATTAGCTCATTTTTCTGCTAATGCGTTTACTAATGATGTGGTTGAAGTTCAGGGCAACGATGGTGTGATGTTAGCTGGGCAAGTAAGGCGTGCTACTACGCAAACCTTTAGTGGCTATATTGGTGATGCGACTGTGCCTAAGACTGAGATTGAAAATTATCGTCGGGCATTTTTCTCATTTTTTAGGAAAAACTTCTACTATACTGTGGTCTATATTTTTAACGATGGAACAGCTATACAAAGACGGCGTGGCTTTATTACTGATGCTCCTGAAGTAAAGGAGATGTTTCAACTATTTCCTGAATATAAAGTAGGGTTAAACTTTGAAGATGTGAATTATTATAGCTATGCTGAAGACGCTGATGGCAATGAAGCCTATACTAAATCGGCAAACATCTTTATCTCGCATGGCGTGGAACAAGGTGGTTTGATTTGGGACGAAATTGGAGCTACTTGGGACGATGTCGGAGCGATTTGGGCGGCTGGTAGTGGTGGAGGACCTACTATTGTGAGCGTTGATTCTATTGGCACGGTCTATCCGATTTGGGAAGTTAAAGGTCCAGCGATAAATCCGCAAATCTCGGTGTTAACGACTGGAACGACTTTAGGCTATAATGGAACTATTACAGAAAGTCAAACACTTGAAGTTGACATGATGAACCACACAGCGACATTAAATGGTGTGAATGTGTTAACGAATATCACAGGCAATTGGATAAACTTTGCACCTGGCGAAAATAGAGTGACCTATACTAATGATGATGTAAATGCCGTGTCTAGTAAAATCTACTGGCAGGAGATTGTAGGCTAATGGTTGATTATGAGGTCAGACTATATCTTGATGGGGTGTTGATTGGTGATGTTAGACCACTGGCTGTGGATTTGAAGTGGACTAGGCGTCGCACTAAGATTGGTGCTGATGAGATTGATTTTACTATAAATGATGTTTTGTTTAGTAAATGGTGTGAGGATAGGAATATCGACTTGAATACTATGCTAAGACCTTATGCGTTAGAGTGTAGGGTTTTAAGAAATGGTGTTGAAGTGATTGGTGGTTTTATGGCTACAATGCCAGCTTATGCTCCTAAAGGTGCGAGTGCTGATTTAAGTTTAAGGTTTGATGGCTATCTAAATCTACTTGAGGGCGTTCATATAAATCCGATTGGTAAGGTGACTGGTAGGATGGGGGCGTTAGTTAAAAGATATATTGATTATGCGAACCAGCGTTCTGAAGCTGGTGGGAAGTCTTATGGGCTAGTGTCTAATATCATTGGCACATTGCCTGTGATTGACCACACTTTTGATAATTATAAGACTGTTAAAAGCTGGATTTGCGATAGATGTGATAATACTACGGGTGCTGGACCATTTGATGTTTATTTCTATGCTGATAAAAGATATGATGTTAAGGCTAGCGATAAGTTTGGTGATAATATTAAGAACTATGTGATAAATTATCCGACGATTTTGAATGGCACTTCGGCTGTGTCTATTTCTGCATCTGAAGTTGATGGGATTGCTACTAGTGTGATAGGTTTAGGCTCTGGTGAAGTGAGTAGTGTGCCGGCTAAGAATACGGCTATTATATCTCGTGCTATAAATGATGATGCTGTAAAGAAATATGGTTATTTTGAAAAGCTTATACAAGAAAGTTCTATATCAGTTCAAAAAACTTTGAATGAAAAAGTCCAGACAGAGTTATATTATGATTCGAACCCGATATGGCACCCGACTATAAATCTGATTGGCAATGTGATTGAGCCTACACCAAATGCCGATATAAAGATTTGGATTGGTGATGTGGTGACAATTAAAAATGATGAAGATATAACCGGAATGACCAATGGTAAGTTTAAGGTTAACGAACTTGCTGTGGCTGTATCAGGAGCTAATGGTGAGCAAATTGCACCTATTTTAGAGAGGGTGTAAATGTATAATAATTTTATACAACGGCTAAAGCATATAAAAGAGGAACTTTTAGCATTAAAAACTTCTCATGCTCAGGGTTTAGGCTCGGCTGATTTTTATAGTGCTGTGGCTGAATACAATTTTGATTCAGTTGCTGGCAACAATATCTTTAAGGTGAGGGTGGAGTTTAGTTCTACTCAAAGCGATGTCCCCTATTGCCAATGCTATATATCTAATGCCCAATATTTTCAACCGATAAGCGTGAATTGGGATAGTGATTCTAAGACTTTAGTTTTTGAATACGAGTGCTATGTGAATAATGTGAGTTTAAGTGGTGTGATTAAAGTGATAACAAATGGGAGTATAAATAATTTATACACGGAGTGAAGATGAACGAATTTGATAAAGAAATGAATGAGATAAGTGAGGAGCTGTTGGCGTTAAAGAGTCAATATGATGTTAGTCCTGAGGCGTTAAAAACCACCTCGCAAAATATCACGCTTAGTTTTGATTTAGAAAACCATAATTTTGGTTCGGGTTTAGTGGCTAGGTCTAAAACGATGGCTAAGGTGTTATTTGATACTAGTGGCAATAATCCATTAGTGGGAGTTTACTTTGGTATAAATAATTTGAACAACATTGAGATTAGAAATGTGCCGTGTTTTGATGAAGCTACTGGTAAGATTGGCAGGTTGATATATGTTTTGGATTATGATAATGCTGATATAAATACCATTAAGAATGGTGGAAGCGTTAGTAAAAGTTATAATGTAAAAATTACATCATCTGCTGATATTGATGTTGATATTAAATATGTGAATGAATGGGTAAATTGATATGAACGACGAAAAAAACCTTCAAGAATTGATTTTAGCATACGAGAGAGCGTTGTTAGACCTAAAAACGAGTTATAATATAGCTCCGAGCGTAAATACTAATGTCGTAAAATATCGTGGTAGCAATACAAATGTTTTAACTATTTTATATGATAATGGTGATGAAGATATTATAACAAATGTGTTCAGTAGCTCTGGTGGTGTTTTAGGAACGATTTCAAATAATAGCCAAAAGATATTTTTCGATTCTCCAGTTAGTAGTGCCGATATAATTTCAACACGCAAAATTAAAGAAATTGTGTTATAATATATATTGGCATTTCCTCCACAATGGTATGCCACGCCCATATGCTTTTGTCTTTCGTTTTTAGCTATGGGCGTTTCTTTTTTTGTATAAATAATTTATTGTATAAAAAAATTATACAAACCTGTGGAAAACTTGATTGTATAAATAATTTTACTAGTTTACAATTCTTGGTTTTTGTTTATAATTAAATTAACGGCGGATATGTCCATTGACGCCGTGAAGTTTAGGTGCTATACTAAGAGCGGACATATTCCGCACCCCTAGTATAACAGCTAGGGGATTTCTTTTATAAAATAAAAATGGACAGAAAGCGAGGTATAAAATGGAAAGAGATTTTAAGGGAGTATGGATTCCTAAAGAAATCTGGTTAGATGAGCGATTGACGGCTCTGGATAAAATAATACTGACCGAAATAAATAGTTTAGATGGCGAGGAGGGCTGTTATGCTAGCAACGAATATTTAGCTGATTTTTGCCAATGTAGTGAAGCGAAAATCACGAAATCAATTGCTTTACTTATAGAATATGGATATATAAAAGTAAAAAAATTTGATGGAAGAAAGCGATTTTTAACAACCTGCCTAACAAAAAATATAAAGGAGAGTAGTAAAAAATACCAGGCAGAGTGGTATAAAGTAGGAGATAATAATATATATAATAATATAGATAATAATATAGATATAAATGATACTAATAAATTAGTATCATTGGAGCAAGCTCCAAAAACCTATGGCAATGAGCAAATAAATGAAATGTTTGATGAATGGGAAAAGATGTTTGGTTATAAGCCAAAGAATTGTGCTAATAATAGAAGAGCTGTTTATAACATGTTAAGAGCGAAGGACAAAGGTAAAGATTGGCTATTAAAAACTATGCTGTTATTAAGAGAAGCCCAAAAAGATAAGTATGCTGGGAAAGAGGTGTTGGGCGTGGCTGGTTTTAGTGATATGCAATACAACTACGAAAAGATTTGGAAATGGGGGGCGACGAAAAATAGGCAAAGAAATGAAGAAAAATCAGTCTTTGATTTAGCGAGTATATAAATGTTATATAATAAGATAAAGGAGTTATAATGGAAGTAAATCTGATTTTATTAAAAAATATGAGTAGAGATGCTAACGGGTTGCCAAATTATATTTTTGCAACCGATAAGCAGGTTTTATATATAGAAAAGATGAGAAATAATCCCGAAACAAGAAGCAATTTTGTAAAATTAGGAAACTACATCTTTTCGCCAATTGATATTTTGTATATTAAAAAAGAAAAAGATTATGGTGGTGCGATACCTAAATACTTTTTGGAACGGCATAATAATGAAAAACAACTAGCAGGTGGAAATGAAATACCGTCTAATTGTTAAATAAATGCGTTCTAAGGCTATTGTGATATAAAAGTAGTATAAATATATATCTTAACAACTAAAATTGATTCTAAAATGCTTAAAATGGCTCATTGAAAAAATCGCTAAAAAGTGCTATGATAAAAACGATATGGATGTGGCGATAATTACAACGACAATTACAGCAATTGCGACAGTCTTTGTCGGGTTATCAAACATCTACATGAATTCACAACGCAAAAAAGATAGAGATGAAGCTAGAAAACTAGCACAAATGAACGCCGCTAAAAACTCAATCCAGAATATGATAACGCAAGACATTATTTGGACTGAAGTTTTAGGTAAAATGCCCAATAATAGGGATAAGATTGATAATGAATATAAAAGTTATGTAAAATCTGGCGGGAATGGAACTGTAGCTAGACAATACGAAGAATATTGTTGCTGGTTTGATAAACAAGAAAAAAAATTGACAAAAAAATAGCCTTAGTGCTATATTTTTGTTATGAGTAAGAATGATTTTAACCCATTGGAAGATGATGAATGTATAGCGTTTAGCAATTGGTTAAAATTAGAAAATATCCCGCATGCTCACATTGCTAATGAAAGCAGAATGAGTAGTAAAAGTGCGATGATTAGAGGTGCTAAATTAAAAAGAATGGGACAGAGCCGTGGGGTGTGGGACTATGATATTTTTGTGCCGATTAAAAATATTGATGGTGATGTAGATTGTTATCAGGAACTTAGAATTGAGATGAAACGAAGAAAAGGTGGTGTAGTTAGTGAAGAACAAAAAGCGTGGGGAAAAATCTATGAGTCGGCTGGCACTCCCTGTAAAATTTGTCATGGTGCTGATGAAGCCATAAAGTTCGTGAATAAATACTTGAAAAATAATGATAATGGGTATATATTTTAGTTAGCAGGCGACCTCAGCCTGCGTCAAATAAAAACGGGACACACTATATACTTCCATTCTACCTACCGCTCGGCATAAGGCGGTAGGATTTCTCTTTTCAAAACATTAAAAGTATGCTATGATAAAACCATGAATTGTGCTAATAATACACCGATTGTGGGAGGGCTACAAACGATTGGTATAAACCGTGGCACTTCTTTAAGACTAAAAGCACAAAGGCTTGACTACGAGAACCAGCCCATCTTAACTCAAGCTGATGGTGTGTTTTTTGTGGTGAAGAAATGCTGGAAGAATAAAACAGCTCTTATTATCAAAAAGTTAGAAGATATGACTTTTGATAGTGAAGGTTTTTATCACTTTACAATTTTGCCTGAGGATACAGAGGAGTTGCCTTATGGCA
>JAEIGA010002629.1_pt1 | contig 28575 bp, 40 predicted proteins | sample 9270691 | NCBI WGS metagenome assembly JAEIGA01 (sample SAMN17057246, study PRJNA624740) | gut metagenome | biome: biome; isolation source: fecal sample | host: Bos grunniens | place: China: Xizang | collected 2019
AATATAAATACCCGTCGTTCGGCATAATAACTGTCGTATAATTAGAGGTTATATCGGCTGCTATAATTGTGCCCGATGTTGATGTTCCAGGAATAGGCATTGCTTCAAAAAAAGCCACTCGCCATTTTGACCTTGATATTGTATTAAATGATATAGTATAGGATTCCCCTTGTTTTACTTTTCGCAAAAACAAGTATAAACCTTTTTGGTTATCGGCTTGATTAAATGTTACTGTAGTACCGCTTACGCTAAAGCTTTCTGTAAACCATGTGCCGCCTTGGTTATAAACTCCGCTTGCATTTGAAATATTAAACAAATTCTTCCCAGTAACCGAATACTCCTTAATATCCACGCTCTGAATACTTCCTGCGTCATAGGCGTAGTAGTCCTCTGTAAAGAATCCAAGCTCTTTCAGCTTTGCCACGCCTGCTCCTGCGGTTGCGGTTTCAAGGTTGTACAGATAATCTGCTATTGCGGTTGAGCCGAAAAGCTGGGTGAGGTCGGTAAACAAATCAGAGCCGCCTGTAACAGCTATTGCCGTTCCATCTGACACACCTATGCTCCACACTCCATTTTGATATAATGCGTATTTATGACCGCTTGCTATGGTTACGCTTTCGGTATCGCTGTCAACAAGCTGATTCCACACAAAGCTACATCCTACGAATTTCTTCCTCTGATACTTGCCAGCACTCATTACTTTGCTGACAAAGGGTACAGTGTCCGTAGACAATACTGTTTCGTTTCCAAGGATACCTTTCGCAAGGTTATCGCTTACAAGGTCGGGAATGTCATCGGTGTCGGCTTTTTCTGCAAGCGCATCCGTCACACCGTCAACTATCGCTTTATCCTCATCCGTATAGTCGTTTGTAGACAGACCCTTGCCCTCGACCTTATCCACTTTGCCTGCAACTGCGCTATTTACAAACGCCTTTATACCGCCTGCTCCTGCAACATCAAGGTCGCTGTCGTATACAGACTTCTTCATATCGCCATCACCAGAACCGCCACCGCTTTTTGCGATTGCGTCCAGATACTCCTCCTCACGGGTTATCGGTGTAGGCAAACCACCGGCATTTCCTGTGGCTATTGCGTTCAAATACTGCTCTTTTCTTGTGTTTGGTGTTGGTAAACTCATAGTAAATACCTCACTTTCTGTGTTCATTTTATCACGGGCAAAAATCCGTGACAAGATATTTTTATTCACTCCTAAAATCTATTGTCATATCATCATCGACAAATTGTGTTTTACTGGTTTCGTAAATTTCAGATTCAAAGGTTAAACTTTCGCCCTTATCAAAAATATCAAGCGTAACAGACCCTTCTCCGTGTGGCACATATGGACCCTCTAAACGATAAAGCATATTTTGAATGACAGATAAGGTCAATCCTGGGTCAACATCATTGTCTACCGTAAACCACCCAGTTTGAGTAGGCATATTTTTGAATGTATATGAACCGTGATTGGTATTTCTGCCATGTATTAAGATATAATAATATGTGCGGTTATAATATCGAGTAGTCAATGTGGGCGTATAATCTTCCCAACCCTCCACGGCACTTATGCGTACTTTTACTGTAAAGGGGACTTCTGAAACTATATACAGGGTTTGTTCTCCTACCGTTTGGCTCAACGACCCGTTATTGGTCTGCAAACAAATCGCCATCGCCGCATTCGAGCCTGCCCCTTTTATAATCTGTACTTCCCAATCTCGGCTACTATCTATCCAAACAATATCTTGATTTTCAGTTATCCATGTACCCGTTGTCATTCCCATAATTTATACCTCTTGACAGTTAACTGTTGCCAATACGTTTCCTCCCGAATCTTTCACGGTAATTACATCATTAACGTCTGAAATGAACTTTAAATTCACTTTCTTTGTAGATGTCAAAGTGATTGATGTGGTTTTATCCACGAATACTGTTTTTTGCACATTCAATTCTGCCGACCTAAATGTTAAAGCTTGACCATTCGCAGGAATGTCAAGCGTAACCGTACCCCGACCCTTTTTAGGTATCGCTGACTTTCCCATAATGCTTAATATATAATTTTTCTGATTAGTATTTGAATATGCAACCGATGTGTCCCAGTCGTTCAATATTCCTGCATCATCCCATATTCTTACACATCCATCACTATCAGCGTAGCCATAATTGTTTACATCTATTGTAGCCCACGGAAAAGTCAAAAGCGTGTTAGGATATATGCTAACCGATGAAGATGATGGGGTTATGGTTGATGTATTAGGACCAAAATCAACAACATTTGTCCATGTAGAATCAGGGTCTTTTGGTGGGTCTGTTAAATTTCCAGACGGATAACTGCTATACTTTGACACCCCCTCATAGGTGATATCAAAAGCTGTTCGTGCTGATGTTATAAATCCAAACACATAATGTGACGAATCGTTAAACACACATACGGCAAACTTTGCATTTGCTTCAACAGATGTAATGTTTGTAATTTTTATTCCGTAACAATACTCTGACCGACTGTAAAAATAAAACCATTTATTCAGTATTTTCCCAATCTGTTCAAGTGTAAAATATCCTATAATTTTATGTGCCATATTACACCTCTACGCAATTTACCGTTGCCACGACATTGCCGTTTTCATCCGTAACCGTCACCACATCATCAGCTACTGAATTTATCGTGATAGTTACGGTTATCGTTTCATTTGAGCCTACAACCTCATTTGTTGCATTCAAGGCTTTTGCTGACCGACCCATGACACCCTTATCCTCACCGAATCCCTTGCAGGTCTGTACCCCGTGATAAACCCACTCGATTGACGTTAGCAGGGTTTTTATTGTTTTTCGGTTGTCGGGATTAACTATCCGCAACCTGTCTCCAAGGTCATAAATCGGATTGCTCATCATTTCCCATTGTGCGGCATTATAATCCGTCTGATAAAACTCCTCAGCCAGATTGTCTATGATTTCCTGCGGATTATTCCAAACAACAGGATTATCGCCTAAATCAAGAATGCCGCCATGTGCTCTGCCCGTTCCTGCTTTATACCTCACAAACTCTCTTTTTTCGTCACCGTCTTTATCCGTAACGGTTGTTACAAAGTTTGCCCGTACTCTCTTTACTCGGGTTTGACCAAGAGCCGCCAATGAGGACAGGCGTTCATTTTTCGACAGGCTATCATCATAAGCGATAAAATCCACATTCAATGGTCGGATTTCAAGCTGACCCGTGCGCCCCATAGTGGCAAAACACCCGATACATGCACACACGTATGATAAAGCGTCCCTTGCGTTATCGACCCATTTGGGCTTTATGCGGTAGGTTTTCCCATGATTGATAAAATCATTAAAATCACTTTGAGAAGTGCCTAAATCAACCCCACAAAGCGAACAAAGGGCATCTATGACAGCATAAGCATTTCCCTTTATCACTTCATTAATGTCGCCATCATTGAATAAAAGCATTTTATCAAAAGCTGTAATCGAATAACACTCACCCTTAAAGTCTATGCTGTCAACTAAAAACCGACCCAACGGGATATTTTCATAAACCCATGCGCCTGCCTCCTTGCGTAAGCCCATTTTGTAAATCACACGGATTTCTGCATCATTCACGGGATATTCAAAGATGTCAAAATTTTCATCGGGCATGATTGTAACATTCAGCTCTCCTGCATACACACCGCCTACGCCGAATCCGTCACTATTCATGCATTGTTTTTGAATAGTTAAAGAATGCGGAACGATATTTCTGTCGTGCATCGTAAAAGCCAGCGTACCATTCGTGAAAAACCTCAGCTCAATACTCGTATGCACAGGGTCTGTTGCTATCGCATCTAAATAATCTTGACTGACTGGATACATATTTTACAACTCCTCAAAATCAAAAGAAAAACTCCATGCGCTGAATGAATTATTGTGCTCTATCTTCTGCGTGGTGATATTCGATATTTTTGCAGTGATGGTTTCCGTGTTGTTTATCAGCGGATTAAAAAGCACAATCTCCGTAACCGTGCTTAAAGCCGCCCTATATGTGGCGATATCAGAAACCAACAGACCGCCAAAAGTTATCGTTCCCGATAAAACATCAGCACGAATCAGCTCAATCCTTTTCTTCCCTGCTTCTGTTTCATACTCATTTATTTTATCATTGCTTTTGACGGTCACAGCGCCTTGTGGCGTCTGAAATACCAACTGCCCTATTTGTAATATATTATACATTAGCGAATCCTCCCGATTTTACCCGAATACGCCTATTGGCATCCAGCACCAATTCATCAATCATCTTATTGCCGATATAGATTGGAATTATAGTTTCGCCCTGCTCTTTATCGTCCAAGAGCTTGATTATCTTCTGAATTTCATTCAACAGGCTGGATATCAGCGTTTCATCCGTACCGCCTACGCTCTTGGCATCCGCAACAGGTACGCTTTCCGTATCGTACTCTGGCACATCGGGCTCCATAGCCGCCGCCATAGCCTCAGAAGCACGCTTCACTTCATCAAGGTTGTCGTCTATGCCCTGCGTGAATAAATCAATCATATCGGGCGCAAACGTGTGAAAACGGGATAGTGGGCCTTTATCGGGTTCGGAAAATCCAATAAAGTCTGCGATTGCTTCGCCAATTTCACCTACGGCATCCGTAACCTTGCTTATACCGCCTGTAATTCCAGATATAAAGTTATCTATTAAGTCTGAACCCCACGTTTTTGCGCCCTCTATGGCGTTTCCAATGCCCTCTGCGACCTTGCCTATAATCTCTGCGCCTATATTGACCACGTTGCTAAATTGGGCTTTTACGCCGCTTACAAGGGTATCTATAATTGATACCGCCGCCGTCAATATCTGAGGCAGATTTGTGATAATACCCTGCACCAACGCCACAATCGCTTCAAGTGCCGCCGTTAACAGTTTAGGTGTATTACGGATTAAGGCATCAACTAATTTTTGAATAATGATTGGCGCCTTTTCCAGCAACCTCGGTAACGCTTCAATCAATCCCTCTGTAAGCCCAATCATAATTGCGATACTTGCATCTATCAACAGGTCGATGTTATCAATCAAGGTATCTACTATCTGCAAAATCACATCTACGATTGTCGGGATTAAGGTCGGTAGGCTTTCCGCTATGCCCTGTGCGATGGTTAAAATCATCTGCATTGCCGTATCAATCAAAAATGGCAAATTCTGAACTATCATGTCGCTTATTCCCATAACCAACGTGGTCAAAGCAGGCATAATTGTCGGCAGATTATCAATCAAAGCCCCCACAATCGCCTCTAATACGGGCACAGCAACCTCAACTATTCTCGGTAATAGCTTGGATACATTATCTATGACTTGCTGAATACCGTCCGACATCTTCTCCACGCCTGCATCCATATCACCCGATAGAATAGCCGTCAAACCGTCCATAACGGTCGTTAACGACGGTACAAAGTCTGACATAAGGTTTCGTTTGAGTCCGTCAAAACCCGTCGTTAAATCCTGCAAGCTGTCCTTAAATTGCGCCGACGCTTTCACAGCCTCGTTGGACATCACGCCGCCTAACTCACGGACACGGTCTTTCATTTCCTGCGTATCCTCAGCACTCGTGTTTAACAAGGCTCCGAATTCGGTAGCACCACGCCCCAGCAATTTCGCCGCAACAGCCGTGCGCTCCGTACCCTCTTCCATGCCTTGCAAGCCCTCGACAACTCTTGCGAATAAATCCTCTTTTGACAAGGTAGCGAGCTCCTCCTCAGTTATTCCCAACTGCTGGAATTCTTCTGCATTTTTCGTCGCCTGCGTGGACAGGGTTTTCATGACAGCCTTTAGGGAATCGACTGACGCTCCCGAATGCTGTAAAACGGCATCCCACTCTTGGTACGCCTCAGCAGAAATACCGATTTTCTGCGACATCTTGTCCACATTATCGCCGTACTCTGCGACCTTGCTTGCACCGCTTACAATCGCTGTTCCTGCCCCTATTGCCGCCGTACCGACCGCCGCAACCGCCGCCACACCGACTTTTGCCGCTGACGCCAGCCCTTTTCCGAATCCTGCACCCTGTTTTTCAGCGCCAGCAAGCCCCTCCTCATACGGGCTTGTGTCCAACCCTAACTTTGCATATAAATCAAATACGTCTGTAGCCATACTCAACTCCTAAACTTTAATCCACCACGCTTCATCACATCTGCGACAATTTCATCACCGCTACGATTATCCATCTTTTTTGGTTTTAACAAATCAGCATACGACGCTGATACATATTTGTTTTGCGGCATTACCTGCAAGCTCTTTGTAACATAAAAACGGTATGTTTCCTCACGGTTGAACTCTTCCAACCGTGCCTCAACATACCGTAAGAATGGCTTTAATTCCCTGCGCCCTCTGTATTCTCCGTAAGAGAGTCGGAAGATACGCTGTCCGTCTGTGCCTGCGCCGCATATCCGAAAAAAGACTTGACCTCTTCATTCTGTCCGATTTCTGCCAGCAAAGCGATTAACCGTGATACTACGTTCAAGCCATCGATTGGTTCGGGGTCAATCCTCAGCAGGATTTCCACAATCTCCTTGCGCTGTAACCTCAGTAAAGACCGTGCAATTTCCAGCCTTGGTTTTCCGCTCCGAACAACCGCCTTAATTTCGGGATTTCCGACTATCGCCGACAGCGGGTCCAGTAAATCATCCCATAATGCAAGGGCATCTTCACCCTTGTAATCCGACAACTTCTTCATTTTTACCCTCCTCTATTGCATTATTGTATTATGCAGAAACCACTACCGTACAGGTATCGGTATAATCTACGCCGTCAACCGTTATGCTGGCGGTTATGATACAATCGCCTGCGGCTTTACCCTTAACAACGCCAGCAGATGTAACCGTTGCTACGTTTGAATCAGATGTTGTAAAGGTAACGCTTGTGCCTGCTGGGCTAACCTGTGCTACAAGGGTTTCTTCATCGTCCACACCAAGTGCAAGGTAGTGCGCATTCAGCTCGATTGTCGGTGTGCTTGAACTTGCACCCTCTTTTACATAAACCTCGAATGGAACAGTTGACTGAGCATTCATGCTGTAATGTCCAGTAAACTCAAAGGCAAAACCATTTTTATCCTTATCAGCACTCTGACTTTGGAATCCACCTGTACTCAGCGAATTTATTACATGAATAGCAACAAAGCCTGCATCCTCACCAGTATTTTCGTCTGAATAATCGCCTACCCACCAAATGTCCTTAAAATCTGTTGAAAGAATATCGTTTCGGGGTATTACATGTATGGAATTATTGCTGTCAATATCAGCCGCACCAATAAGTAGTTTTGCCGATTCTGCTGTAATAGTAACGAGTGTGCCCGATAGTTTGGCATCATGCGATTCTAACTTTTTTAATTCCTTGGTGTTTTTCGGACAGTTGTCAATATCTTCTCCAAAATCCTTATACGAAACCGTATCCTTGAAAGAAACACCGCCTTTTGTTGCGCCGATAAGGTTTCCGATAACACCAGTAACGGGATTGAAATCATCTAATAAAATACCCGCATTAAGCTGAATCTGCTTAAAAGTGTTAACAGGTATCTGTGTATACTTCATTTTCTCATCCTCCTATCAGTCTATATATTCAACCGAAATGTTCAAAATCATCCTGCGAATCATGTCGTCGCTTGGGTCGTTCATCCTCTGCGCCCACGGGCTTGCTTTCTGCAACCAGAACGCTCCTCCGTCAAAAGCAATCATCCGACCGCCACGCCCGATATAATCCGATATTTCCTGTTCTTTGGCGGTAATTGCCGCCCAACTGCTATCTCTATACCACAGAGAAGCCGTTAACGGTAGGGCGTTGCCAAAGCTATCGCTTGAAACCTCATATGTGAGATATGGCAAAACCGCACCATCGGGGACAGAATTTTCGTCATACGCCTTTAGCCCGAAACCGCTCCAAAAAGCGTGTAAAGCCTGCACTTTATTCATACCAATTTCCACTCCTCAGTCGAATATTGCCGCATGTCAAGCCCAGCACTCGGTGGCGTCTTTTTATCGTCGGAATCCGATGTCAAGCGAAATACTTTGTTATCGCTTGCACGCCTCAGCACGGTGTGGTAATCCAGCTCCACATTCTTCTTGACGGTCAAGGTATATAACGCCGTTACGCCCATAGCCTGCGCTATCTTCGCCTGTGTGCTACTGTCAAGCACCAGCGCACCCTTAATCGTCGCACCGTCCGTCCACACTGTTGTTGTGCCGCCGTATCCGTCGTCAACTATTGATTTATTGACTACGACAAAATCCTCGTAGGCATCCTCTAACAGACTCATAATTCCCGAATCCTCCTGTACCGCCTCAGCCTTGCGCCGTAAGCATCAACCCACGACATCACGCTTGCGCCATTTGAGCCGCCGCTCCGTGAATACGAATATCCACCGAATGACTCCGACGAATATGGGCCCATCGCTTGATTATTCGCACCGCCGTTTTTCTCCTGCCATGCGGATATTTCCGCACATAAAGAAAGAAAATCAGCAGGCGGCGACATAACCCATATCGCTCCATGAAACTTTTCATCAGTCAATTCAAAGCTACCGTTTGTGCGCTTATGGACTCCATCGTTGAGCCTGCTTCCTACTATGCGGATATAATCTGTCGGGATGTCAAGGGTTGGCGTCAATGCCCCGTCTTTGATTTCCCAATCCCGTATGAACCTATCACACGGATATGTGAAATAATTTTTAATTTCTGCACATATTTCAGATATCATCCTCATCACCCTTTATTTGGCTTTTCTTGGGCTTTCTGCCTCTTTTAGGATAATTTATACCCTCAATCGGCTTTGGCTCCTCCACGGGGCTTACAGACGGTTTTACGGGCATTATAAGGGGAGTGCCCTGCCTGTTTTTATTTCCTGCCAACTGAGCTATACGCTTTTCCGTGACAGATATACCAATGTGAGGGAATTCATCCCCCACATTGTATACATGGTTATTATCCTGCAAGTCCGTGAATTTTTTAATCACAACATAGCTCATAATCAAGCCCCCGTATCGACTGTGCCTGCGATAAACAGGCTGTTCGGATTATAAAGGACAGGCATGAATAAAGCAGAAGCCTTAGTCCACAGAACTGTCGGGTCGTTCTCAGCCCACTGCATGATGTAAACATACGGTGAAATACCGCTACCATTCACGTCTTTGAGTGACGCTACATCAGCTTCGGGAGAATCGCCCCAAAGACCTACGCCCAACTTGCCGCCAGGGTTGGTAGCAAAGAACGTAATCTTATCCTGCGGATAATATCTTGCCTGTACGATATGTGGACGGCTATCAGCGCCCATCTGTGCTGACGCTCCGTAGGTAAGGTCGTTTGTAATGATTGTATCAATGCCGAATTCATCAGCAAAGTAATCATTTAACTGTCCTTTTCTGAGCTGAGCACCAGCGCCCACATTACCGTTGATTGCGGTCTGCAAGAACTTGTTGTTTCTCAGCTTTGTGAGGAGCTTGTTGCTTGTCATAATACCGTTGATTGTCACACCGTCTGCAACTGCGGCATCAAGAATAGCCTGTACCTGTGCGGATACATCTGCATCCTGCGTAACGTCAATCTCGAATGAGGTGTGAGAAGCAGGCACGCCATAATCCACAGTAAGGTCAAGGTTATTCTCCTTGATTGTGACTTTACCTGTTGCCATCAGCTCATTCTTTGCGACCTTAGTACGTGTGATGACTTGGTCTGCAAGTCTGATACCGTCCTGCAATACATAGTCGTAGAGTGCCGAATCACCCTGCACACCGTTACGTGTAAGCGCACGTAAACGCTCTGACTGGTTAATCTTAACCTTGATAAGCCCCTTTTCGATGTTATGAGTATCAATCGGAATTCTGAATGTCTTCTGTGCCTCGGTATCAAAGCCATGGAACTGAGCCATAACAGGGATTGAATACTCAGAAGCTATACTTTCCCACTTGGCTACAAGGTTATCGGTCTTTTCGTCGCCGAAAAGTCCATCTATCGGGTCGCTCTGACGTGTGGGAACCTGTGAACCCACATCAAGCCAATCCTCTTTAGCGACCTTTCCGAATACGTTATCTTCCCATCTTGTACTTGGCATAATTAAAATCCCTCCTTAATCTCAGTACGGACGAACCACGCTGGGTTCTGACGCAATGAATGTGAATCCAAGAGCCGCAAGTGCCGTCTTAGCCTCAGATGACAGGCGCACATCTGACTTCTCGTAATAAGTCTTTGTCTTGTCGCCTACGGTATCGGTTGAAAGAACATAGCCTGTTCCGCCATCGCTCTCATACCAACCCTCTGCCTCGGGGTTCAGAACTGCCGCATAGTCTGAAACTTCGGTATGGTCTGCATCCTTGAGATAATAAGTCTTTGAAGTGTTGACTGTTTCATCTGTAGAATCAGTGTAAACATACGGGCTTAGCTCTGTGCCTTCACCGCTTCTCTCCTGCCATCCCTGTGCCTTGGGGCTTACAAGGTTTTTAAGGGTTACTGAGTCGTAATCAGCACCCGTAATCGCCAGCTTGTTCTCATATACGATTGCGCCGCCCGTAACGACAGAACCAGGCATATCGCCTACGGTCACATCCACATCCTCGTATGTCAAGCCAACTGCGTTCCCGTCGTTTGACGGATATGCTGAGCCAGCAGGAACATATTTTGTACCATCATCTGCGGTAACTGCGCCTGCCTGCGCTATCTGCTTTGTTTCACGAACGACATTTTCATCATTGTACGCAAGGAATTCTCCTGCACTAAATGTCTTTCCCTTAGTACCAGCACCAATAAATGCCATAGTCTTAATCCTCCTTTGCTACTGGATTTCCATAATGCTCATTTCGATACTTTGCAACCAACTCTGTTGCCCTGCTCGGCTTCTTCACGTCGCCGCCGTTGTTTGCAGGTGGGTTGCTCACATTGGCACCCTTTACGCTCGTGGTCTGAATAAAATCAGCCCACTCTTTTTTGATGTCGCCAGTCAATTTCTCGGAATCCTCAACCGCATCATCTTTGTCGAATTTCAGCCCATCAATAACTGGACCCGAAACCTTGATAATAGTGTCAATGCGACTCTCAGAAACGCCTGCATCCTTTAACAGCTTTCTGTATGCCGCCTCTTTCTTAGCCTGTGCGGCTTTCTTTTCGGTATCGGCTTTGAATCCGTCGTATTCACCCTTTAAGGTGTTATACTTGTTTTCCCAATCCCCCGACTCAACCTTTTCCAGCTTTTTATTCGCTTCATCGAGCTGTTTCTGTACATCGGGTAGCTTCTCAGCATCCTCTTTATACTTGTCACGGTCTGCCTTTAACCCGTTCACAGTCTCTTTGTGCGCCTCGATAATCTGGTCGATTTTTTCTTCGGGGATATCCATTGCCTGCAACATCTTCTGTGTAAGTGCCATCTTTTCGCTCCTTTTTCTCGGTTAACAGTTTGTCGTTAATTAGCTTAGTCGAATTCTCAGCAGTTTGTCGTGAGATATCCGACACAGTAAATTTATCACGAACAAAAATACTTGTCAACAAAAATTTTTATTTTATCCACAAAAATAAAAAAGGGGCTTCGCCCCTCTTTTTCCGTTTTTGCATCTTGCGTGGCTTAGACCTCCCCACTCAAATATTTTTTGAGATACTTTGTATCAGCAGGGCACCAGTCATATAATCCTTTTCTCCTGCATCTGTCCTCGGCTTGGAGAACGTAATTTACCTCTTTTACATCCTTGAAATTGTAATTTGCAATTAGCTCTGCAAACTCCTCAGATACTAACTCTGTTCCCCATGACCTGTTATTGATTGTGATTGTGACCTTTTTTCTCATATTCGTGACCTCCTTAAATGGGTTCTTAGGCTTCCGCCTGCCTCAACTCTATGTATACTGTAACACATCCCTGTCATGTTGTCAATACTTTTTTTTGAAAAATTTTTCAAAAAATTTTTCCAGCTTGTCACGCTACCTCAAAATCAACGCTGTCGTTTCCTGCCCCGAAAATCCTGTCAACTCTCTGTGCGACTTCTGCCAGACTCATGCCTTTGACGTAAAGCAGGGTTTCATCTGTATCAACCCTGTAAACCCTGTACCGCTTCCCACGGTTGCAGTATTCGGCATACTCCGTAGCCAATCCGTTGGCTAATATCAGCTTTTCAAAAACCGTTGAACAGATTTCAAGTAAGGATTCCTGTTCGCTTGCGCTCGCTCCTGCATCCACACGCTCTGCGTATTTCGCATTTACTTCCAGCACTATTTCAAAAATTCTCTCGTTCATAGTCTTTACGATGTCGTTCATGTTTCTACCTCCTACCATCTGAATAATCTATAATCAACGTATCCGTTTCTGTCCGCCCATTCGTCTGCTTTTCTGTACGCCTCTAACTCTGACCCTGCCCAGAACTCTATATGGACGGTTGTTTCGTCCTCTCTTATCATTTCAAACTCATACTTTTTCATTGTCCTGCCCTCCTCTATTTATGCAAGTTTTGCAAATTCAGCTCTACGCTTAAAGTTGTTGTATCTGACGATGTATCTGTTGCCCTGTGCATCCTCATATAAATTCTGTATACCCGATTCAATTTCATCAACCTTTGTTGCGGTGACCTTGTAGTAACTCGGCATTTCAAGGCAGTTTGTCGTTTCCTTTGCGCAAAATAAAGTTTTTGTCATGATTTCGACCTCCTTATGGGTGCTTCGTTTTCTTAACTCTATGGATACTGTATCACAGTTTTTCTGCCTTGTCAATACCTTTTTTGAAAATTTTTGAATTTTTTTTATTTTCTTTGAAAACCCTTGATTTTGTAGGGTTTTGTACGGATGTAGCATTTTGACCCGTATATAACTTTTATATATATTTATTTCTTTTCTATATACTTTTTTACGTATGGTCAAAATGCTACATAGGAAAAATATATATAATATATATATAATATAGATATATCAAGGGTTTTAAGAGAAAATCGAACAAAATTTCTAAAAATTATCCTACACGGCATCCTACACAAAAGCAAACATACGTTCTATAATTTTAGTGTAGGGTTGTGTAGGATTAAGGCAAAAAAATGGACGGGATTTTTCACCCGTCCGAAAATTTGTTCTATGATTTCAGAACCGCTTCTGTGATTTCTCGGTAATGGTCGCCATGGTTTGCGGCGGCATCCCGTAAAAAGTGCTTTTTACCAGTATTGTGCCTCATATCTCCGTACTCCACATATACGCCATACTCTACATTTGTGCCGATATATACGGCATTTTCGTCTTTTACAACCTTGTTTGCGATAGAGTTTCTGAGCCTGCCTGTATCCACAGGGCATTCATCTTTAGCATACCCCTCCGCTTCCTGTCCGATTGCCGCAAGCGCAATCCCAACCTTTTCTTTCAAGGCGGCTAATACTTCCGCTGTATGGTCGTCAATTCTTACCTGTGCCATGCGCTTTCACCTCTCTTCTCTGCTCTTTTTCGGCTTCCATCTGCTCATCATGCAGGGTTTTACCTCGAGTATAATCTACCCTCGAAATTGAGCCGTCTGGGCGCCTAAAACCGATAATTCGGGTACGCATCGAACAACGGCAATTCCACACCTCAGAAGTATCGGGACAATCTGGGTCGCCTGGGCACTTGCAACCATTCGAAAACTCCGCATCTATATCTACTTCTTCACCATCAATGTCTATATGACTTGCACGGGTTCGACTGTCGGGCGTGGCTATCCACACCTTGCGCATTTCTACGCCCTGTTCATTGAGGTCTTTATAACTGTCCAGACGTCCTGCGTTCTCTGCGCCTGTGGTCATGGTTCGGGCATTTCGTATCTGCGACACCTTATTTATGCCAATGATAGCTTCAAGGCTTTTCGATATAACAGGAATGCTGTCACCATTCAAAATGCCCTGCAACAGCTTTGACTGCATCTGCTTTGTGTTCCATCGCTTATCTTTCGGGATATCCAGCTTTTTCTTCGGGAGTTTTATGTCGCCATCACGCTCTAATTTCTCCACCACGTCCTTGTTTATGATATTAAAGCTGATTTCATCCTCACTCGTTCTGTACGTCGGTTTTGACATCTATTCCCACCTCCCTGCATTCCGTCGCCACTTGGTTATAATTGACCGCATATATTTCGGGCATTTCAGCGTTTGTCGCATCAAGTGCCTTTTGATTGCACGCCGCCAGCGCATCTACAACCGCTTGCGATAATTTCTGATATTCCTTGCTGTCTATCGTGTGCTTGCGTATTTCGTCCATATACGCCTTTTTAGCATCTGCTTTGATATCTTTATCAGTTTCTGACACATATGCCTTATACGAGGCTTCTGTGAGCTTCTGCACCCGTGCCAGATATTTTTGCAATGCGGTCATAGCAGAATTTAATGTTTTGTCATGCGAAAAAAGGGCATCAATGCCCTTTTCAAGTGTATACAATCGCTTTTCAGTTTCCGTCCTCGCTCTGTCCTGTTTCATCCTCTAACTCCTGTTCCTGCGTCTGCTCATCAAACATCGCATATCTGTCGGCTTCTTCCGCATCCTTGCGCTTCAAGATATCGTCGATTTCGTCAATATTCAAGAACGGTAAATGTTTCAGAATGGTTTCATCATCAAGATAATTTCCTGCTGAGAGCACCATCTGTGTGATTTCGGGCTGATTTGTGGTCTTTCTCCTATGATATGTCGGCGCATCGTCCACACCGATAAGCGCAAGCAGGGCTTTTATGCACTTTGTAACACAGGTTTCAAAGCCGTCGCATTTCAACTCCAAGTTTTCATAAGCTGAATTGATAGCTGTTGCTGTAATATTTCCTGCGGTTATCTTATCTGTATCCAGTGCCATTGCATCGGCATAGAGTGAATCTCTGAGGTTTGTGAGACACGCTTCACGGGCGGCATACGGCACATCAAGCGTGTGCGCCTCTGCGCTTGCGCCGTTTTCAGATATCGCCGCCGCTTTTACACGCCTTAACTGATTAAGGAATGCCGCTAAGTCCACCTCGTCCATTCCTTCGGCGTTCTGAATAATCCAGTATATCTGCGACGCCTCATCTAAATCGTTGGCAAAGCCAGACTGTATGAGGTCATACCCGTCTATCTTCTCACGCAAGCCTGTAAGCTCCGTCTGGTGCTCTTTATTGCCCCATAGAGGCACTATCGGGAATGACGGGTAATTCTCACCGTCACGGATTTGTTCGCCGTCCACGACCGAAATGGTGACGATTTGACGGTATGCCTGTTTTGGTTTCAGAATCCGACCCGTGCCATCTTCCCATATAAACTCCGTAAAGCCATCCTCTTGATAAAGGGTAGCTCTCAACGGGTGTTTTGTGTCTATCTGCCAAAACCGTATTCCAGCGTGCAATGCGCCATCCTCTGTGCCCGTCAACGGCGCAAACTCCGTCACTCTGAACGTGTCTACATGGTCATAATTGAAAAATACGTAGGAAACACCGCCCCATAATGCGAATTCTCCTGCATCGTAAATAGCGCCATCAAAATCGTCACCGCCCAGCTTTTTCTTAGTCGAATCCTCATTGAATGTTACACCGTTTCCCAGCAGAAATGCGTTTTCCTGCTTTACAAATTTCGGGAAAAATGCGTTGGTAAACTTGTAATTTGCCGAAAAGTTGTCGGGTACGACTTCGCCCGACATCGTATAAAGTAACTTTCGATACTGAGTGATTGTCACATTTCGCTTTTTGAAATACTCATACGCCGTCACGGCTTCTGTATACATCGGGCTTTTCTTGTATGCCGTGATACTTTCAAGCACGAATTCAATCAGTTTCTGTTCGCTGTCCTGCGGTACTTTCAACAAGTCCTCATAATAGTTCATCTTTTCATCCTCCCATTAACTCTGCCACATAGTTGTGCTTGCCCTCTCGCTTTGCAATTTTCGGGTACATCATTCGTGCAAGAACAGACGCACTATCGGGCGCATCATCATGCTCTGCATCCTCTGAATAATCTGTTATCTGTTCGATATATTCATCGTCTGTGCCTGCGACAAAAATAACGTCCGACCATATCGCTTTGAGATAGGTCGATATTTTGATGTGCTTATTCATGCTTTCATCATAGCTGACTGTGCGAATTCCAAGGTTTCGTAAATCCCTTGCAACCATACCTTTGTCGGCGTTCTTCTCGATATACATCTTACCACAGGCAAAATTCGCATACAAGCTCAATATTTCGCCATAGCAGTCCTCCACATGCTTGCGCCATATCTTCCCGAAAATATAGTATTTTCCTGCCTCGTAAACCATGATTGTAAACGCCGTGTAATCTTCACCGTAGAATGCCGCATCAAGCTGGCACACGCCGTTCCGTACTTTGAGCGCATCTTCTCCCTGCGGTCGCTCTGGAAACAGCACGTTTTCATCAGCGATATGCTTCAACTCATAGTTGGCTGAGAATAGAGAAGCGGACATATGTGTGCGCAAGTCCTGCAACTGACTCTCCGTAATCAAGCCCGTGCTGTAACAGTCGTATTTTTTCGGGTTCGGCATCAGCGTAAAACAATCCTCTTTATGCCAAGGCGTGCCTGTGTTGATAAACCGACCGCCTCTATTCTTGATATTCTGTAACTCCATATACGCCGTTTTGGTGTTGTTCCGCTCTGCGGTCGATATTCTATCCTTTACGTTTACAATATCGTCTGTAACCACAATATCGGCGTGCTTACCCGTGATAGATGTGCCTATACCAAGTCCGACTATCTGCGATTGACCCTTAATCGTCGTTGTGAGGTTTGTCGTGATTTCCGAACAGCTATCTTTGGGTAGAACTAAATCCTTATTGTACAGAACGTGTACGATTTCCTGCATACAACCCGAATGCAGGATATTGCTGGTCTGCCTTATGATTTCTGTCACATCGCCGCCCGTTTTACGGAAAAACAAAAGGGTTTCATTCGGCTTGATAATCGCATGGATACCAAAAAACAGGGACAAAGTCGTAGTCTTAAAACTTCCTCTGTGCCCCTGCAAAGTCTGGTCTTCATCATCGTAGAGAAATGACTTCAACCATTCGTTGTGCATTTCCGTTAAATCCTTAAAACCTACCCAGTGCCCGATTTTGACGGGCTGTTCCCATAGTAGGTTCAAGATATCAGTCTTTTTCATACTCGCTTGTATCCATCATTTATCTTTTTCAGATAAAATTTATTTGCGGAATCTCTGTCCGTCCATACTGTATCATGATTTATTCTGCGTTCCCATGATAACTGGCTGATTATTTCAATCTTAACTCTGCCGTTTTTATGAGCCTGTTCCATAGTAATTCGGCTGTTCATGTGTTCGTTCATTAGCTCTAAAACTACTTTTGTCATGGCTCCGACCTCCTTAATGGGTTCCTGTATTTGTCTTACTATGTATACTGTACCACAACTCTTTCATGTTGTCAATACTTTTTTTAATTTTTTTCAGATTTTTTTTGGTTGAAAAATTCGTCCATCGCTTTAATACTTTCATCATCACTCACGGACACAGCGACTTCCTGTTTTTCGGTCTGCCCCAGATATTGCTTGCCTAACCATATAGCCATAGTCGGATTCGTTTCTGCCATGCGGAATTGTGCACGGCGCAAGCTCATTTTCCCGATACCTCTTTTTTGTCCGAATACCACCGCAAAACTCGCTTTATACTCCCGATTGCACCAACGCTCGATAGTATCCTCAGAACAGCTAAAAAACCCTGCTATTTCTTCTTTCGTGCATTGTAAAGAACACAATTTCTCGAATTCCGATTTATCAATCTCTATCCTTGGTCGTGCCATAATTTTTCTCCCTTTCTCGTTTGCCATTTTCATTGATGTTATTGAGCATTTTTATTTTTGCAAGAGTTTTTCCAACTCTATGTTCAAAATAATACCCTGCATCATCAAAATACTCCGACAACATTGGTACATACGGTCTTTCAATTTTCATCTTGATATATCCAGTATATTCATTATCTTTGCCTTTAAGACTTGACATGTGTATGGCTTTTTGCGATTTGTCTTGATACCAATCAAAGCCTTTGACGTAAAGCAAAAGCCAAAACATATCCTCAGTATAATCCTTTTCTTTGTCTGCAAAATAATCCAGAATAACTCTTATTGCTCGTTTTGGGAACACTAATCCGCCCATAATATTATAGTCTTTTCCCATCACAGACCGCAATTCTATATTATTTGCAAGCCTACCCTTGGACGTGCAAATGTTGCAACACCCTGCTCTTTGATTAAAATTCAAGAAATTCATACAATTTTGATAATTCGTATCCTCATACAAGAATACATCATCATCAATCAAGATGATAAAATCATAATCCGCACAAAGCTTCATCAATTCATATCTTGGCGTGAAAATTCCCCTTAACTTATCGCAATAAAGCACACCTTTGTAAAGGTCTTTATTCTTTAAAAGGCTTTTATCCCCTTGAAAATATAAAAACACATCGGCATCAGAATAATATTTATTGTTTTTGATACATTTTATACATCTATCAAGAATATCTATTCTATCGTCCGAACTTGTCACCGCAAAGCAAAATTTATCCATGCGCTCCTCCTTTACCATTCCGCAATGCAAGCAAAAGTTGTATATTTCACGCCTGCACGCTCAACCCTTGCCGAAACAATAGTGTCTTTGATATCCGCAAGCTTCCAGCCTCGTATATCAAAAGCCTCTTTTATCATTTCCATGAGTGTGCGCTTTGCATCATCTTCTGAAATATTCTTGTCTGAATACTCCATGATAACTCCGACTTTTTCTTTATCCGCTGGAATTCCAACCCCGATTGCGGATACTAAAAAATCGCCCTCGATATCGCTTGTAATCGTTGAATATGCGGTTGGTAACAGCGAACCCTCTTTGATATGCGTGCTAATTTCGCCCACATCAATCCATTCGCAATGAGCAGGCAAAATACTTGATAACCGCACAAGGTTGTAATTTCCAACTCCTGCTTCAAGCAAAGCCTTATCAAAGCTTGGGAGTCCTTTTTCAGATACTCCAACGCCTTTACTGATACAACATTCTTTTGCTAACATTTTTTTCCGCTCCTCCTTAACCAATATTGATTACCATACTTAAATTCACGAAAAGCATATTGTTTGAATCCGCAAAGCTCAAAACAATGCTTACTTGCTACTAATGCATGGGTAGAAATCGAATACTCTGGATACAAGCTATTCGCAATATAATCAATCAGCATTGTCATGTATCCATTTTTTCTAAATTCTTTTGCAGTGAAAACCTCGCCAATATAAAGCTCATTTCTTTGTTTACGAATACAACAAAAAGACACAAGACGCCCCTCAATTTCAATGGCATACCAATCGCCGCAATCTCTTAGAGATACCGTATGAGGCTCTGGCTTATATCCGCATTTAATGACATCTTCAAGCTCAATTTTTTTGATTTTCAAAGGTGTTTCCTCCATTTTCCCTAAAAACCGTATATACTGGCTTACTCATAAGTGCAGGCAATCGCTCCTGTTGTTTTTTTAATGATACATCCATAGGCATTGACGGGGAGAACGTAAACGCCTGTGAATCCCAGTTAACATCGCTTAAATCCTCACCTATCCACACTTTTGAAACCTTATTTTTGTTGTTATATCCCAGCGTGCTTTCAGTAGGGCATAAATGCTGAATAGTGCTGGGAATCGTTGTCATAATCTGAATCCCCTCTTGAACAGCCCACCATGAATAGATACCATCGTCAAATGGAAAATCTTTTCCCAACTCTCTATCCGCAAACTCGAACATGGGCTCCACGAACTTCAAGGGCATCATCATACCCTGTCCCCATGCATTCCTGCCTTTAACGATAATATACGGGCTGTTGGGTAGTGCGTATTCAAAGCGCATACGGGAACAGAACAGTGTAAATATGAATTCGGGCTGGGCATTCACAATGCGGTTTATGATTTCCACAAAATTATCGCATAAAAGTAAATCGTCCTGCAACACAAGCCTGTGGGTCACGCCCTCGGGGACAGGGGCTTCCCAACACTTTCTGCAAGTATAAAGAGTGCCGCCGCCATGTTCTCTGTCGTCGTAGATTACGGTTTCTTCTTCTGTCAACCCCATTTTTTCAAGCATTGAAAGAACCATCTTGCGTCGGGGCTTGACTGCCATAATTTTGATATCGCATTTATACATAAATCTCCTCCTACTCCTTAAACGTCACAGATTGCCGTTTTGAGCTACGCCTTGGGTCAATAATAGATTTTACCTGCCTATGTTGCACAAGTGACGGACACCACACTAAATACGGCTTAGAATGCCCCCACGCATAGCCCACGAGAAAATCATAGGCGGTTGGTTCGGTTTCCTTTTTATCCCACCGCTCGTATGCCTCAGCAACCTTGCGCCCGAATCCTGCTGGAAAATACTCACATTGGTTCATGCAATATTCCCTGCCCTTTTTGAAATGTGGCTGGGTATGCTTTTTTGATAGGCTGAAAAAATTTATCAGTATTTCGGGATATTGGGATATCACAGCCTCTATCTTTGCCCGAAAATCCGACGTTAAAACGATGTCGTCTTCAAGTAATACCGCAGGCTGTTCGCCCACGATATTCTTGCAAACATGCAAATATGACTGCATAGCGTTTCCGTATTCATCCCAATATACTATGGCATCGGGAATCTGTTTCAAAATTTCATCCACAAACGCCTTGCGCTCTTTTACTGCCCTAACCACATAAAGCATTTTTAACCCTCCACACGGTCACAGATATCGCCCTCTTTAACGAACATAACGTGTCCGCACTTCTCGCACACGCACTTATAATACCTCGGCGGTGGAGTCGCAGTTTTTACCTGTGCCACTTTGGCGTCCTTAATAGCCGTTTCTGAGGTCATTTGAACATCAACCGCATTCTCCTTTGCCTGCTGTTCCAAAAACTCTGCATAGAGCTTCTGGCGCTCCTCCTCGGATATCTCGTGTCCCTCGTCTTTCAAAGACTCGGTGAAATCATCAGCGGTTGGGATATCGTCAAAATCCATTTTCGGGAATCCTAAATCAGAAAAATCAAAATCCAAATCAATGCTGTCTATTTCGTGCATCAATTCATCATTGACCCACTCAGAAAATTCGGATATCTTATTATCCGCAATTCTGTCGGCTTTTATAGCCTCCTCGCTGGCGTGCGTGATAATACAGGGCACTTCCTGCAAGCCCAGTCTAATCGCCGCCGTGAATCGTGCGTGACCTTTAACAATCACACCCTTTTCGTCGATAACAAGCGGAACATTAAAACCTACTTTCGGAATCACCTTGCAAAGCAATTCCACGGTCTTGTCGTTCTTTCTCGGATTGCGGACATACGGCTTCACTTCTGACAGCTTTTTCATCACAATCTGCTTTTCAATCATAATCTCACTCATTTTCTTTGTCCTCCTTGGCTTCTGCCTCATACTTTTTCAACTCTTCAATCTGTTTTTCAGTATATGCCGCCCTGCTATACTCATTATTTTCGTACAGTTTGGCATATCCCGTGATATACTTCAAGCGCACAAGCTCCTCAGCTTCAAGCCCAAGGTTGTTGCACACTTCAAGGTCTGACGCTCCGTTTATCAGCATTTCCATAACGATGTTTGACATGCCTGCTACGGAATGCTTACCTCTTGCACGGTTGTGGCGAATAGTGCTGGCCATGCGGTCATTCATTGTTTTACCTTTGAGAACCACGCAGGGTAATTTACCCTCACAGCTTGCGTATATGTCCTTATAACGCCTCATAATGGAGTACCTATGAAAACCGTCGACAATAACGTAACGGTCTTTCTTTTCGTCGTATATGGTAACCACAGGCTGAGTGTAGCCGTCCTTTTTAACTGACACATACAGCAACTTCATTTCCTGTGTCGCAACCGAATTGGGGTTGTAGTCATTTGCATAGACTTTCTCTATCGGTATCCATTGTACCTCAGAAATAGGTTGGTCTTTAATCATTCTTTTTCGCCTCCATATATTCTTTGAATTTTTCCGCATCACGGTTTTTGTATTTGCCCTGCAACCTCTTTTTACACTGTTGCCAAGCATAGTTTTCGTTTATTGTGCCACAGGTATCATTCAGAATCAGCTCTTTAACATGAACCTTGTAAAAATCATCACCCGTCTGATTTTTCCAACGCTGGATATAGATATCTCTATCGCTATCGGGAATTATGTGAAACAACAGATAATCCCTGTACTCTTTCCAATCCTTGAATGCGAACGGTAATGTACGGGGAATAATACCGCCCTCGTCAAAGCTGTGATTGAATGTGCTGACTCCAGGCACCCTTGCGCAGAAGCGGTTGTAGGTGTCCTTTTCAAACTCCTGCAACATCTCTATTGCATGCCACGACGTTTCGTGAATCAGAGCTGATACACGCATGTCCTTTTTTTCGACTCCCCAGCGATACATGAGGTCATAGACCTTATTATACGTCCACTTGTTCTTAGCAATCGCCGTCCACACATCATCGTCCGTGAAATCATATATGGGCCAGAATTTTCGGGTTGTGCCGATTTCTTTCGTACACCATGTAATGCCGTGCCATTTTGCATCCCTGCCCGTAATGCTCATACGCCGCCTTGGGCTTTCCGACATACGCATTCCCACAAGCACGGCGCATGATTTATCCGTGATTTTAGCAGGGATATTTTTTACAAGAGTGTAAAACGCATTATCCCTGCCCTGCCCCTTGATATCCACAGGGCTTGTGTGAATTGCGATATCCGACCGCTGATGTATCCACTTGTCTTTTTCGGCTTCATCCCATACTTTAAGGGTTTTATTTTTCTGAGACAAATTGTTAGGAAAATCAAAAGGCACTTGATACCAGTATGGTTCAACCTCGGGCATCCGCATGATGGAATCCATGTAATCGACCGTGTGTTGCCATTCTGCCTCTTGGTCAAGCCAGAATACCTTTAACGGGAGTCGGTTCTTTTCCTTGGCTACCATCAGCGCAAGGTTAAAAACCACAGTGCTATCTTTGCCGCCCGACATACTCACTATGATATCATCGTGATTGTCAAACAGCATCCGTATTCGCTCTAATGCTTCATCAAAAACGCTGTTTTCTTTGTAGGTTAACACATCTTTTTACCTCCTTTTCGGTCATTATAAATGTTTTATTTGTGAATTGCAAGCAAAAACCACCTCAAAAAGGTGGTTTATTTGCTTTTATTTGCCGTTTTAAGGCGTTTACAGGGTTTTTAACGCATATTTTATCCCTAAAAACCTAAAAACGCTCTATGGGGCTTTTACGACGTCTGGGCGATATCCCTCATAATGCCACTCATTTATTGTCTTGCAGGAATGGCATTTGATTTCGAGTATCGGGGATGGGTCGCAATGCCCAGCCCCTGTTATCTTGAATAATATATGTCCGCATTTTCCGCATCTTATGTTGTTGTATTCATCCGCTCTACTTTGCATTTGTCAAAACCTCCCTTAAATAATCCTCACTGTCCTTATTGATACTGTTGCATGAAAGATAAACCGCATTATCACCGAATGCCTGCTGTGCAAAGCTCTTGGCTTGCTTGTTAGAGATTTCTGTAGTGAGTGCGTATCCTCTGCCGCCGCCTCTATAATGTGCGGCTGGGCTTTTGCTCTGCCAGTCAAACCCGATAACTCGGAAGAATGCAGGATGTGTGAGTGGAAATGATATCCGCTTCAAGTCAAGTGGCTTGTCGCTTGATTTCACTTTCACGCATAAGATGTCTGCCCCATCCTCATTGCAAAAACCCTGCATTGCGTAAAGGTTAAATCTGTAACCCTGTTTTTCAAGCTCAATTATCACGCCTAAAAGGACTTGTCCTGCCTCGATTATTTCATTAGGAGTGTGGCTCCATGATATCCCCATGTCGTAGTAAACGTCTACGACTTTGCACTTAATGGGCTTCATGGTCGTATTTATCATGCTGTTCGGAATGCCCTTTAATGCAAGCGGAACGATTGGAGCGAATCCGTGTACGTTGTTTTCAAAAGATATCCGCTTTCCATTCCCTGTGCGGCTCATTTTCAATGCTGATGATAACGCATTGACTGTGGGCTGGTATCCGTTTTTCAGCAATTCAAGTGCCTGTTCGTATGTCCTTACGCCGTGGAACTTTTCTCTCAGCTTTTCTGTCGTCATATCGTCGTAATCGTGAACGGGGCGTGTCTTGCAATCCTCCACAACCTCCTGCGCTGAAAGATAACTCTCGATTGTTACTTTGTAGTGCTTTTTGCTACCGCCTAAATCTACGATTTTTTCTGTTATCATCCCGATTACCTCCCGACCTTGTAAAAGCTGAGTGTCTGCTTTGCTATCGCAAGCAACTGTGCAGGGCTTTTCTCGTAGACCCATTTCGTTGTGCGGTTCGGCTTGTCAAGCCTTGCTGTCCCATTCTCTGAGAAGTAAATCGTTAAGTCGGAAAACCCGACCTTTGTACGGGCGATTGTGTACGGTCTGTCGCAGAAAAGCGTTTCACCGACGATTTCCATACCTATGCTCTGTAATGCTTTTGCGTATCTGCTCATGCTTGTGACCTCCTTATTGGGTTCTGATATTTTTAACTCTGTAGATACTGTATCACCATTTCTCTAACTTGTCAATACTTTTTTGAAAATATTTTAAGAATTTTCGGGGCAGACTTGATGTCCGCCCCAGCCCTGCATTATGCGCATCTTCTCAGCGCATCTTTGTACTTGCTGTCGGGTAACTCATTGCAGATGATGTTCAAATCATCCTTTTCCAGCCCCTTGACTAAGCAGGTCTGTAACGCCTCTGTGAGGTCAAGCAACTGTATCATCTTTGCAAGCCTGCTGATGGCTCTGTATGAAACTATCACCTGTACGCCCGTCTTGTTCGCCGCCTTGCGGAATGCCCTGCAAAAATCAGCAACCTCGATGTCGCCTGCTACCCCATTCTCAATCTGTACGGAATAATCAATCGAAACGATTGCGAATCTGTCAAGGCTGGCGGCGTCTAACTGGTTACGCCCTACGTACTCATAATCAGCGCCGTGTCCTGTGGTATTGCCTGCGGCAATAATTCTGAAATCGGGGTGTGCCTCAACGTATCCGATTGGTGCAGGGAAATCAAAGTATCTGTTTGCGATGGCGGCATTGAGGATAACGAGAACCTCTGGAATGCTGGCGTCCATTTCGTCAAGCATGAATACGCCGCCCTTTGTGAATGCCTCAAAGAACTGTGTCGGCTGATAGTTACCGTTGGCATCCGTAAAGCCTGTGAGCTTGTATTCCTGCGTAACCGCATTTGTAAAGTAGAATTTCAAGCCGAGTGCTTCAGCGACCTGTTTGCAGATGTAGTTTTTGCCGCTTCCTGCTGGACCCGTCAAAAATACTGGTTCATCGTTGGCTACGAATTTCAGCACGGTGTCGAACTTTTCATGCAGAATGCCCTTTACATCCTTGTGCTCACCGTTTATAACTGTCGTGATTTTGCGCTCGATGGTTCCATACTCTGATTTGATAAAGTCCTGTAAAAGCTTTGTGCAGGAATCCTTGATATCTGCCTCAATCTTGGGCACTGACTGGTTTTTGATAACCTCTATCAAAGCCTGTTCGAGAATGCCTAAACTGTTTGAAACCGCCTGCTCTGTCGGTGCGCTTGCTACGGGAGCCGATGTCGGGGCTGGTGCGGCGTGGTGGATATCCCTTGCGATATCATCCATGCAATTATTAAGGACGTTTGGTACGCTCATTGCGTCTGGATGCTCCTTGGCCCATACTCTTATCTTATTCTTGAACTCAACGATGTCGTTGTTCATCATCTCGAAAACCTCGTTAACGACCTGCTGGTTAGCCTCGTTATTGGCTCTGCACTTTGCACCTACCTGCATGTTGAAAAACTGAATAAGCATTGCGATTGTTTCGTTGTTCATTTTTTTTATCCTCCTAATGGGTTGAATTTTTCGGGGCTTCCTGCCCTTGACTCTATGGCTATAATACCACCTTTTGATTACCTTGTCAATACTTTTTTGAAAATTTTTTGAAAAATTTTTAATAAAAATAAAAAGGGCTTGAAACGCCCTTTTTATGCGGCTTTTCAGCCATCCTGTTTTTCATAATCACCCGATAACACGAACGCACAGGCTTCAATAACGATACTCCACAGCGTCATGTCAAGGTTTTCATCCCATCCGATATCGTGACCGCCTCTCTGTCCTGCGGTCTTTTGCGTCGCCATTCCGATAAGTTTGTGCACATTCTCTTTCAATGCAGGATAATTCGCTTTCTGTCCGAACGTCTGAAACATCTGCCACATCGGCTCTTTCAGCACGTCAGCAGGATTTCTGTCCCCAAAATTCATGCCCCTTTTGCCTCCTCTCCAATTTCACACGGTAACGGTTCATCGCAATTAAAGATATCACAGGTAAACGCCATGCATCTATCATCAGCCCTGTCGTAATATATGCAGGACTGGCATTCTGTTTCTTCCATCACTTAAAATCCTCCGCTCTATATGTTCTCGGAATCAGCTCCTGTGCGTATTCCGTCAACTTGATTTTGCTGTAAAAAATACCCCTACCATTTCTGCCTCTTTCGGGTATCTTTTTAACTATTTCCATTCCGAATTTTTTCGCTGACATTTCCCATTCATTATTCGCTTTTGCCCATCGGCTATATACGGCAAATAAATCTGAGGCTGGGATTTTGTCGTCTGAATCATAATCAATCATTATACATTGTTCTACGAACCCTGCTATAAGGTCCATTTCCTGCTTGTAGTCTTTCGTAGCCTCTATGACTTGCGTGGGCTCCTCTAAGCCCTCTGTTTGCCATTTCTGCGCTCCCTCGACCGCCCACGCTAATATCTGCGGAAACTCCTGCCGCAATGTGTATTTAAGGTTTTTATCAACCTTTTCCTTGGGTATGTTCACTTCAAACGGGATTAGCTTTATTCTTCTCCATATTCCCACATCAGTGCCTCGCACTACGGGCTTGTGGTTCGTCGCTACCCATATTTTGAATTCGGGCGTATATTCAAATTCATCACCGTACAGGAATCGGCATGTGACCTTACTGCCACCCGTTAACTGTTTCAGCAATCCCTCATTAAGCCTTACGCCCTCTGTCGGCTCTTCACAGGTTACGAATCGTGCGGATTTCAGTCTTGCTATGTCCGTATTGGCGCCGCCTCCCGAACTTCCCAGCCTGCTTTGAAGCATCAGCGTGTCGGGCTGTGCGTTGCTTGCATAATCGCCTAACATATCCGCTATTGTGTCAAGGAAAGTCGATTTTCCATTATTTCCCATTCCGTATAAGAAGTAGGCGCATTGTTCCTTGTTGCTTCCCGATATCGAATAGCCCACGCTTTTCTGAATATACTCCTGCAAATCCTTGTCGCCATTCGTGATTTCATCAAGGAATTTCAGCCACCGTTTGGGCTTGCGGTGTTTTACGTCGTATTCACAGTTGCATATTTTCGACATCATCAGTCGTGAATCATGCGGCATCAATTCACCGTTTCGCAAGTTTACTACACCGTTTTGGCAATTCAAGAAGTCGGTGTACGCATCAAAATCATCGGGGCTTGCAGGTATGTCATATAGGTGTTGACATTCCTTTATCATAGCCTCTTTTGCGGCACTCCCTGCTGTTCGCTTGGCAAATTTCAACGCCGCTTCCTGCAAATCCTCGTCTGGAATCGTCCACGCCTCTTTTTTCAAGTCCTCACAGATTTCATCTGCTAACTTTTTCACTTCTCCATTTTCGTCAAGCGTCCACACCTTGCCCGTCCAGAAGTACCACCGCTTGCGGTTATATGAATACTTTAAGATGTTCCCAAACCTATCATAAAGGCGGTGTGCGTTTCCTGTGTCGGTTGCGTCGTAGGCTTTTCTGCTTTCATCGTCCGTGTTCACTCCAACCTTGCCATTCTTAAAGAACGCTATCGCAAGGCTCGTGTCGTCGTACTTTGACGGCTCATATATGTCGTCGCACGCCGCACAGGCTTTACTGATAGTAATATTCCCGTACGTATCACCGCCCCGCTTGGTATCCCATTTCTTGCGGTATAATCCCGACGCTCTGAAAATCCTGTCCATTTGCGCTTCATTGCGACCCGTCCAAAATGCTAACTGGTTGCAAAGCGCAAGGTCTGCCTCAGATTGCGACGGAAACAGCCCCTCCCATTGTCCTGCGTAAAGCATAGAAAAAAGGCTACCGCTTTTACAAGCACGTGCCTTGTCTATAATTTCCGTATCCTCTAAATCTACCACAGCCTGTTTTCTGACCTCTGCTTTGGGTACTGATGTCGGGAGATATTTGCTGTGCAGGATTTTCACCGTTTCTGTACAGTCTTTGATTTCAGTATATGCAGGATTATAGATGTTTCCTGTGCAAATAAAATACCGACCCTCTGAGTACATTTCAACGCCACCCTTGCGACGTGAACCCTCTGGCAACTTACCTCTGCATATAATGTGAATCCCGTTTCCCGACCGTGACACCTCCGTGTACGATTGCAGGGTTTCAACGAATTCATCCACAAAATCGAGATTGTCAAGGCAATGGTCAAGGTCAATTCCGAAATACGGTGGCGCAAACATAAATCCTAAACCGTCAAACCCGAATGTTTCGCAAGCCTTGACCGCCTGTTCAAACGTACCCCAAGTCTTTTTGTCGTTTGATTTC
>JAEIGA010002630.1_pt1 | contig 28569 bp, 21 predicted proteins | sample 9270691 | NCBI WGS metagenome assembly JAEIGA01 (sample SAMN17057246, study PRJNA624740) | gut metagenome | biome: biome; isolation source: fecal sample | host: Bos grunniens | place: China: Xizang | collected 2019
GCTGCTCAATGAACTATTTATTTAGGAACAGAAATTATGAAATCATCAAATAACAATCAAAATCAAGGGTTTAGTGACTTGCAATTACAACAATTAGGTCAATTAATTGATGTTAAGTTGCAACCAATGAATACTCGGTTAGATAACATTGAAGTTAGATTAGATAAAATTGAAGTTAGAATAGATCATGTTGAAGTTAGACTAGATCATGTTGAAGAACAACAAAAAGAAATTAAAAGTGATATCAAACAAATTAATTACCGATTGGATAGAATTGAGAATTGCCCAACTATTAAAAAAGAATTAGATTTGTAGTTTAAAAATTTACTTTTTTTAAGCAATTTTCTAAATTTTTGCAAAAAATTCAAATTTTTTTACCTTAGTTATAGATGAGGTGAAAATATGCAAAAAATATCAAAAAATGAAATTTTAAAATTACTGAAGCAATATAATATTAATGAAGCATCAATGGAACAATCTGATGCATCAATCAAAGTATATATAGATTTTAGTAAGCAAACTATGAATAAACAACCAACAATAAGAGAATTAATATTAAATGTAACTAGTGAAGTTAAAGAAATGAAATCAGATATTAAACATATCAAAGATCAGTTAGATAACATTGAAGTGAGATTGGATCATGTAGAAGAAGATATCCAACAAATTAAAAATTGCCCAACTATCAAAAAGGAATTAGCTTTATAGTATAAAAAAATTGCTCTTTTTAAAAAAATAAATCATCATAAAAAAGAACTTTATATAATCTTTTAATGATTTAAGAAACAAATTTTTCAATTAACTAATAAACCTAAATTACACAAAATAATATGATATGACCTAAAAAAGACAATCCAATTAGTAATAAAATGATAAATTATTAAACTTTTGATAGTTAAAACAAAGAAGTAATTGATTAGTCTAGATAGGTTGAATAAGATTTTAGGTAATGAAAATAAAATAACATAATTGAATAGTAAAGTTAGTGTGTTATATTTTTTATATTATTTATTAGCATAATATAATGATTCTTCTTCTTGCCTAATAAAACTAATTGGTTTCTTAAAACCAAAGTTCTTTAAGTTAGGGTCATTTTGTAAAGCTTGTTTAACTCATGTTATTTTAAATGGTTTTAAAACTTTAATTATATTAACTCTAATCCATTTTAAATAACATGCATAAATAATTTTCTTATTTCTAAACCTTGGTGCTATAAACTGAGCAAAAATAACTAATATAATTCCCAATGCAAGCAATAGACCATTTAAAATATATGTTCCCGAAAAAGAAAATTGATTAGCTCGTAAAGGCTCAAAAGCATACCTAGTAATACCATAAATTATAAAATAAGAACCTCCAATGACTCCAATTCTTATTTTCTTAATATTAGGTAAAATAAAATAAATGATAGCAAAAATAATTGTGTTTAAAATAGACTCATATAAAAATAATGGTTGATGATAAATATGATCACTAACACCATTAGTAAAAGAACTCATTCTTTCAAAAACACCAGGCATAATATTTTTTAATCATTGTAGTGATTCAGCACTAGTTTGTGCACCATATATTTCTCCATTAAAAAAATTCCCTCATCTACCAATAGCCTGACCTATTAATATACATGGTAAAATCACATCAATTACAATTCATAATGATGGCTTTAAAATATAAACATTCTCTCCTTTTTCTACTCGAACATGATATTTAGCTTTTCGTAAAACTAATGGAAAGTAAATTAATCCAGTGATGGCTGAAAAAACAACTCCACCTTGAATAGCTAAACCCCCAGCAGAACCAAATTTAAAAAAATTTTGCCAGTCTAAATCACCAATACATGCACTTCAAAATCGAGCACCAAACAAAGATACTGGTACTACAAGGATTGCAAAATAAAAAAATAAATCAAGTTTGATTTTATAATAACTTTGAGCACGAATACAAGCAATAAATATACCAATAAATAAACCAAGAATAAAAAAAATTGCATATCACCTTAATCATGGACTAGCGGCAAAAACAAAATTATCATCACCTGGTCAAAGGGTAGAGTTATTTAAAATTGGCATTATTTTTTTATACTCCCATGTTTTTGAATTCTCTTACTAATTTCATTGATTGTATTAAGGCCTCGTTTTTTTAAAGTAAAATCACTAATAACACACTCAAGAATATCTGAAACTTTTCTTCCTGGAGCAATTGGGATTTTATAATATGGAATATTAAGGTCTAATATTCTTTTAAAATTAGTTTTACCTAATCTTTCATATTGTGTTTTGTCCTTAGCATCAACTAATTCAATTACTAATTGTACTTGTGTATAGTCTACTAATTTATGATAACCAAAAAATTTACTAAAATCTAATAAACCTAATCCTCTAACTTCAATTAAACCTTTAGTAATTTCACTTGAACGACCTCATAAAACACTTCCTATTTGTGCTAATTCAATAGCATCATCACCAACAAAAATATGACCTCGTTGTACTAATTCTAAAGCTATTTCAGATTTTCCAATTCCTGGATTACCCATTAAAATAACACCAATTCCAAAAATTTCAATTAATGTTCCATGAAACAAGTGATAATTAGCCATAATGTGGGCCATATAAGTTGAAATTGTAAATCAAATCTCATTGAAATTGTAATCTGTTTTAATAATCGGAACATGCTTGTATTTTTTGGCAATCTCTAAAATTAATTTATCATATAAAAATTTTTTACCAAGAATAATAGCAGGTGGTGATAATTTAAAAATTCCTTCTAATGATTTATTAATATCAACTTTACTTAATGTATTTAAATAAGCAGATTCACGAGCACCTAAATAAGAAATTGTTTTAATTTTTTCATAAACAAAAATCCCAGTTAGTTCTAAACCTAAACGTGAAATTGCTACTAATTCAACAATATTATTAATAGCTGCATCATTAGCTACAACTTTTAGGTTAAATTTAGTCACTAACTCAGCTACTGTTACTTTTCTTTTTATCATACTACTAATTATAAAATTAAATTATTGTTTTTTTCTTCCTAATTCTCGTAAATCTAAATCAATAATTTTATTTTCTTTTTCATCAATAAATCATAAATCGGATTCTTTACCATTCATAAGTGCTATATAAAAATTACGATAGGCACTTTTTCATTTCTTATCTTCATAAAAATATTTTTTTAAAAAATTCTTCATTTGATCTCGTTGAGTAAAACCTTCCATAGGACAACCACAAGGAATAATAGGGGCTTTTAAACGATTAATAGCGCTTTTTATATCTTTTTCTCGACATGTAATTAGAGGACGAATGAATCATATCTTAGTGCGATCTAAAAACATTTTTGCTTTAAAGGTAGCTATTCTTCCTTCATTAATCATATTTAAGAACAATGTTTCAATAGCATCATCTGCATGATGTCCCATTGCTACTTTATTACAATGATATTTTTTAGCAGCATCTATTAAGATGGCTTTTTTCATCTTTGAACATAGTGAACATTGAATTTTATTTTTTTTCATGCTAGCTTTAAGAATCTCACCCATTTTGCTATCTTCAAAATAAAATTCAATTCCTTGTTCCTTTCAAAAACATGCTATTGTTTCAAAATCAATTGCACATAAATTCAACTTTAAATGAACACCAATAATATCAATGTTAATATTTTCTTTTGCTAAAATTTTTTTATAAAGACTTAGTGCATACAATAAAGCAGTTGAGTCCTTACCACCTGAAACGCCAACACAAATGCGGTCACCATTTTCAATTAAATTAAAAATTTTATTTGCTTTGATTATATTACCTAGTATTTTACGCATAAGGTAAATTAGTATTCTAATTTATGGAACTTTTCACCTTTATCAAGAATATCTTTTGATTGTTTTAAACCAGTACCAACTGGTATTAAATTACCTAAAATAACATTTTCTTTAACACCTTGTAATCAGTCAACTTGTCCTCTTACGGCAGCATTAGTTAAAATTTTCTTAGTATCTTGGAATGAAGCAGCTGATAAGAATGAAGCTGATCTACTTGGAGATTCATCTAAACCAAAAATTTGGTTAACAACATAAGCTGGTTTTTTACCACTCATTAATAATTTTTTATTCTCAATTTTAAAATCACTAATACTTACAATTTCACCAATGAAGAAATTTGAATCACCTGGTTCAATAACTTGTACTTTATTAGTTAATTGTTTAATAATGATTTCAACATATTTGTCTGAAATATCAATTCCTTGAATTCGATAAACTTTTTGAACTTCTTTTATAATATAATGTCTAACTGCTTCAATACCAGCAACACGTAATAATTCTTTAACATCAATGCTACCTTCAGTTAATCGCTTACCTGGATATACTTCGTCTCCTTTTTTAACAATACATAATTGTTCAATTTGAATTTTGTAAGGCTTCTTTTCAGTTTCATTAGCAATAATAATAGAGTAATCATTGCTTGCTTTTGGTTCTTCTAAAACTTTACCATAGATATCAGAGATAATTGAACGTTCTCAAGGTTTTGGAGAGACACAGTCAAATAATTGTTTTAAACGTTCAAAACCTTGAGTAATGTTGCTACCTCCAGCAACACCACCTGTATGGAATGTTCTCATAGTAAGTTGTGTACCAGGTTCACCAATAGATTGAGCTGCAATAACACCAATAGCAGTTCCTTGTTCAACAATTCTATTAGTTGCTAAATCTATACCAAAACATTTTTGACAAACACCAAATTTATTAGAACAATGAATTGGACTTCTAACTTCAACTTCTTTAATACCACAAACTTCAATTTCATTAGCTAATTCAGGAGTGATTAATTCATTAGCTTGTACTATTATTTTTTTAGTTTTTGGATTAATAATAATCATTAAAGTAAAACGATTAGCTATTCTTTCAGATAATCTTTCAATCACTGAATTTTCTTTTTTGTTAATCAAAGCACGGACAACAAATCCTTTCTTTGTACCACAATCTTCTTTATTAATAACAACTTCTTGAGTAGCATCAACTAATTTTCTAGTCATATAACCAGATTTAGATGTTTTCATTGCTGTATCAGTCATCCCTTTACGAGCACCATAAGAAGAATTAAAAAATTCACTAATTGATAAACCTTCAATAAATGAATGTTTAATTGGAGTTTCAATTGTATCTTTAATAATTTTTGATTTTCGTTTTTGATCATAGTTATAAGATTTAGACATTAAACCACGCATACCAGCTAATTGTGTAAAGTTTGATAAGTTTCCACGAGCACCAGAATCTGCCATAATAACAATGGAATTTTTTTCATATTCTTTTGATTTAACTAAACTTTCAATATCATCAGTAACTTTATTCTTAACATCTGATCAAAGTTTTACAATTTTTTGATATCTTTCATCATCTGTTAAACGACCCTTCTTAAAATGTTCTTTTAATCTTTGAACGGTTTTATCTGCTTCAACAAAGTATTCATATTTTTTATCATATTTTGGAACATCAAATGCAGAAATAGTAGTAGATGAAATTGTTGAATATTTAAAGCCTAAATTTTTAATTTCATCCATTGTTTTTGGAACAATTTCTAATGGATAATTTTTATATAAGTAATCAATAATAAATGATAAGAATTTTTTAGAAAATGGTTTTGCTAAAACACGATTAGCCATTGCTTTTCTTACATCATTACCAGGACTAATAATATCTTCAGATAAATCACGACGATTACCATCATTTAAATATGGAAATGTTGTTGGTAAAATTTCATTCAAAATTAATTTCCCTACTGTAGTAAGTAAGATTCCTTTTTTTGGTAAATTCTTTTCTGGAAATATCTTGGTTGGGATACCAATAATTGTATGAATATGTATCACTCCATCTTGTAGAGCTTTTTTAGCTTCTCCAATTGTACTAAAAATTAAACCTTGTTCTCCCACATCCTTACTTTCAGTAGATAGATAATAATTACCTAAAACCATATCTTGAGTAGGTGTGATAATTGGTTTTCCATCTTTAGGACCTAAAATGTGTCAAGAAGCTAATAGAATACTTCGAGCTTCAGCAATTGCTTCTTTTCCTAATGGAAGGTGAACTGCCATTTGATCACCATCAAAGTCAGCGTTAAACGCAGTTGTAACAAGAGGGTGTAATTGAATAGCTTTACCATCAATAATTTTTGGTTCAAATGCTTGAATACCTAAACAGTGTAGTGTAGGAGCACGGTTTAAAATAACTGGTCTAGATTTAATAACTTTCTCAACAATTGGTCAAATATCATCATCTTGATTAGCTATTTTTGCTTCAGCAATTCTAATATTTGGAGCCACTGGAATTTTTTCTACACCATATTCATCATATTTTTTAATTAATTCATGAATAATAAATGGTTTAAATAATTTTAAAATCATATTAACTGGAATACCAACTTCATATGTTTTTAATTCTGGACCAATCACAATAACTGAACGAGCAGAGTAATCAACTCTTTTTCCTAATAAATTTTGTCTAAATAATCCACGTTTTCCTTTTAAATAGTTAGATAAAGACTTAAGTGTTCGCTTATCCTTACCAACAACTGGTTTTTTCTTAGAAGAATTATCAAAAAGAGCATCAACTGCTTCTTGTAACATACGTTTTTCATTGTTTAAAATAATTGTTGGAGCATTAAGTTCCATAATCTTTTTTAAACGTTCATTTCTAATAATTACCCGACGATATAAATTATTTATATCACTTGTAGTAAAATGACCACCATCTAATTGAATAATAGGTCTAGTATCAGGAGGTGTTACAGGGATTGCTTTTAAAACCATTCATTCTGGTTTGTTGTTAGATTCTTTTAATCATTTAATTACTTCCAATTTTCTTAGTAATTTTTTTGCATTTGAATCAATAGTAGAATCAATCTTTTTTAAATTATTAACAATTGATGTATATTCGCTATCTAAGTTAATTTCCTTAAGTAGACAAAGAATTGCTTCAGCACCAATACCAAATTCAATTTTTTTATATCTATTAATAAATTTAAAAATTTCATCTATAGAAAAAGGTAAGTTTGAATCTCTTAATCTTTCACGATAAATTTTAGCTTTCTTAAGTTCTAAATCATTATTAATGTTTTTAGAAGAATCTTTTAATTCTTGATAAATTTCACCTAAAATTTTTCTTAACTTAATTCTTGATAAACGAGCATTCTTTTCTGAAGCTAAATCAATAATATCTTTCTTCTTAAAAATAATGTTATCTTTACCTTTATAATCACCTTCATCTAAAACAATATAATTAACAAAATAAACTACTTGTTCTACTTGCTTATAAGATATGTCTAATAATAATGATATTTTAGAAGGACGAGGTAATTCTTTTGTCATTCAAATATGAGCAATTGGGACAGCTAATTCTATATGACCCATTCGTTCACGTCTTACAATTGATTCTGTTATCTCAACACCACATGTCTCACATTTCTTGCCACGGTATTTTACTTTCTTATACTTACCACAAGAACATTCATAATCTTTAACAGGACCAAATACAACTTCATTAAATAAACCATCTTTTTCAGGTTTCAAAGATTTATAGTTAATTGTTTCAGATTTAGTAATTTCCCCATATGATCATTTTCTAATTTTTTCTGGTGAAGCTAAATTAATTCTTAATCCATGAATTTTACCAAATGTTTTATTTTCATTATTTGTTACTTTTCTTGCCATACTAAACTTCCTTTCTTGTTCCTTCTATTATTCATCATCCTCAAAATCTTCTACTGGTCTTGTAAAACCTAAATCATCATCATCAACATAATGGGAAACAGCTTCATCAACTTCATTATCATATGTTGAATTTAAAATCATATTTTCATGTTTAATGTAATCATCAGTATCTTGTTCATTACCATCAACATCTATAACAGAAGTTGCTAATGCTAATCCTTGTAGTTGTTTCACTAATAATTTAAATGATTCAGGCATACAACCAGTTGGAATTTCTTTTCCTTTAATAATTGCATTATAAGTTCGGTTTCTTCCTTTAACATCATCTGATTTAATGGTTAATATTTCACGTAAATTATGAGCAGCTCCATATGCTTCAAGTGCTCAAACTTCCATTTCACCAAATCTTTGTCCACCATTTTGACTCTTTCCACCAAGTGGTTGTTGAGTAATCTTAGAGTATGGTCCGACTGAACGAGCATGGATTTTATCATCAACCATGTGATCTAGTTTTAACATATACATTAAACCAACAGAAATAGGACCATCGAATTTTTCTCCTGTTCTACCATCTATTAATTTAAACTTACCTTTTGTTTTGATTGGATCTATCCCAGCTTCAATCATTGTTTTTTGTAAGTCATCTAAGGTACATCCAGCAAAAACAGGTGAACTTACCTTATATCCAATATCATCGTATGAAAGACCAAGTTTTTTTAAAATAATTTCAATATCAATTGCTTTAATTTTAGCTAAAGCTTCATCTATATCTTTGTATTTTTCTTTAGTAATATAGTTCTTAATTTCTTTATATAAACGTTTTGCATTGTGTTCTTTTAGTGCAAATAGCTTCATTAATTCGTTATGATCTTTTTCATTCATTACTAATTTAATTAATTCTTTTTTACCAATTTCTCTAGCAGCTAAACCTAAATGAATTTCTAAAATTTGACCAATATTCATTCTTGAAGGAACACCTAATGGATTTAACATTACATCAATTGGTGTACCATCTTCTAAAAATGGCATATCTTCAACTGGTACAATCCTTGAAACAATCCCTTTATTTCCATGACGACCAGCCATCTTATCACCGATTTGAATTTTTCTTTTTTGTACTACATAAACTTTTACAATTTCAATAACATCATCACCTAAATCATTATCATCATCAATTCTAAAAGTTTTAACAGCTGCAACTATTCCTTCTCCAGAGTGTGGAACTCTTAACGAAGAATCTTTAATAGGTTTGGTTTTTTCACCAAAAATTGCTTGTAGAATTTTTTCTTCAGGAGATAAATCAACATGACCTTTTGGTGTGGTTTTTCCGACTAAAATATCCCCTTCTTTAACCTCAGCACCAACCATAATAATACCATTTTCATTTAAATACTTTTTAGCTGATTCAGGTACATTAGGAATTTCCCTTGTGATCTCTTCATCACCATTTTTAGTTACTAAACATTTAATTGTATATTCATCGATACTAATAGAAGTATAAATATCATCTTTTACTAAACGTTCAGATAAAATAATAGCATCTTCATAGTTGAATCCACTTCATGTAGTAAATGCAACTAATACATTTTGTCCAAGAGCAAGTTCTCCATTCTTCATTGCTGGACCATCACAAATAGTTTGACCGGCCTTAATCTTATCACCAATAGCAACAATAGGAGTTTGATTGTTACAAGTATCTTGATTAGTTTTCTTAAATTTAACTAATTTTATTTTTTGTTCTTTACCATTTTTGTTTTGAAGAATAATTTGATTACCATCTAAATATGTAACTTCACCATCTTGCTTAGCAACAACAGCCATACCTGAATCATGAGCTATTTTATATTCTGTTCCTGTTCCAACAATAGGAGCATATGGTTTAATTAATGGCACAGCTTGTCTTTGCATGTTTGATCCCATTAATGCCCGGTTAGCATCATTATTTTCTAGGAAAGGAATTGCACTAGCAGCAATTGAAACAACTTGTCTAGGTAAAATATCAATATAATCAATTTCATTTGGTGTAAATACATCACTCATCCCTTTAAAACGAGCAACAACTGTATCCTGAGCTATTTTACGATTTTTATCAACTTTAATATTAGATTCAGCAATTACATATTCATCATCTTGTGTAGGCATCATTCATCTTACTTCGTCTGAAATTACACCATTGTTAACTTTATGATATGGTGTTAGTAAAAAACCTTTGTCATCTACAACTGTAAATGATGCAAGTGACATTACCAAACCAATATTCATACCTTCTGGTGTTTCAATTGGACAAATACGTCCATAGTGAGAATAATGAACATCACGAATATCTAAGTTAGGATCTTCTCGTGAAATACCTCCAGGACCCATAGCAGATATACGACGTTTATTAGTTAATTCCGATAAAGGATTTTGTTGATCAATAAATTGAGTTAATTGGTGTGAATTAAAGAAATCCTTAACAGTAATTTGCATTGGTTTAGTATTAACTATTTGCCTAAATGAAATATTCTTAGCTTGCTCTGCTTGTTGTTCTTCATCTTCTTGAGTGTTAGTAGCACCATCAATAATAGCTAATTTTTCTTTTACATATTTTTCAATTCTAAGCATTGCAACACTTAGCTTAGTTTTTAATAACTCATGAATTAACTTCAAACGTTTGTTACCTAAGTGGTCAATATCATCAAAAAAACCAATGTCATTTTTTAAATTGGAAGCATATGATACTATCGAAATTAAATCAGGTAATGTTAAATGATTGTTCTTATTATCAGTATTAACACCTAATAAGGTTGTTGTTTTAGAATCGTCTAAATCATCAGCTGATAAGTAGATCTTAACTGCTTCATAATCAACAACGACATTTTCTTTAAATAAGATTTTACTTGGCATTTCAACTAAATTTAATCTTTTAGAAATATCTAATAAATTTTCTTGAGACATTCGTTTAAATTTATCTATATTATTCTTATCAAGTAAGGTACCTTTTTTAAATATCACTTTTCCATTTTTATCTTTGATATCTTCAGCAATAGTTTTTTGATATAAACGTTCTGATAAACGTAATTTAGAATTTAACTTATATCGACCAGCATCGGTTGTATCATAATATCTTTCACTACAAAAATGTTGTCACAATAAGGTTTGATAAGTTACTTTTTCATCTTCAATTTGAATGTTATTGTTATTAAAAACTTTTAAAGAAATTGACATTTTTTTAACAATATCTTTTGCAGCTTTTTCAGTAATAATTTGCTTTAATAAAGTTGCTTTATTATTATTAATTACAACCAATTCATCCTTCTTGTCTTTAACTTTTTCGGCTTTTTCTTCTAATACTAAGAAATCAAGAACTAATTTTCTTAATCGTCTTTCTAATTTATGTGATTTGTATAAGCTATCTTGAATATCTTTAATAGGGGTACCTTTTTTTAATTCTTCAGTAATATTTTTTCTTAAATCTGATAACTCTTTATTATCAAAAACATTACTTGGTAAATAGGTACATATCTTAATACTTTCATCTATAAAATCATTATTTGGATAAAGATTTTTAATTTCTTCTATTGATAAACCAAAACCTAATAAGAAATCAAGTGCTAAGAAAGTAGGAGCTGTTTCACCTGAAACATCTCGTGCAATAATTTCAATAATGTTTTTTGCTTCATTTGGATTAAAAATTAAAAGGGTTCCTTTAAAAGGTAAGACCTCACACAAACTTCCCTCAATAACTTTTTTACGTGAATTATTTAATTTAATTTGTGATTTATTTAATGTATATACTCCAGGAGAACGTGTAATTTGAGCAACAACGAATTTTTCAATCCCATTAATGATAAATGTTCCTTTTTCGGTCATAATTGGAATATTAGCCATAAAAACACCATCTTCAAATGACTTACTCGATTTTTTAGGTTTAAGTGTTTCACCTGTTTCATTATTAACAATAATAATGTCAGCATATAAAGGAGCATCATAAGTTTTAGCATCCTCTCTTGCTTCTTCTTCTGATTTTTTTGGTTCACCTAATGTTACTGAGTTTACTTTTAAAGTGTACTTATTTTGTGGTGAATGAATTGGGGAAATACTTTTAATTACATTTTCCAATTCCTTGTCCAAAAGTTTTTGATAAGATTTAATTTGAGTTTCTAATAAATTTGGGGCAACAAAATTTGTTTGAATCTTTGAGTAATCTCTTCTGATAATTTTGTCTGAAATATTTGTCATTTTAAAATATTCATTATTTGCCATAGCACGCTCCTCTACTAGATATTTAAAATTATAAATATATATATTTATATATATAAATTAATATAATGCTAAAAATTATATCAAAATTTTTACATTTTAAACAAAAAAAAGGAAAAATTAACTATTTTTAATTAATTTTTATCCTTAAAATCATAAATTATTAACTTATTTAGGCCATTTTGCTCTAATTCATTTAGTAAATCTATTTCTTTTTCAAGTTCCAAGCAGGTGTCTATTTTAGGTCTAGTTATTGGGTTTTTAGGTGCAAAAATACTACAAGAATCTTCATAAGGTAAGATCGATATATCATATGTGCCTATTTTCTTTGCTCTATCAATTATTGTTTCTTTATCAAAACAAGTTAATGGTCTTAAAACTAAAAAATTATTAATAGCATGATTGATGCAATTCATAGATTCAATTGTTTGTGAAGCAACCTGTCCTAAAGCTTCTCCAGTTGCAATAGCTTGATAATGATATCGCTCAGCTAATAGTTTTGCAATTCGAAAAAAACTTCTTCTTAATAAAGTAATCTTGTAATTTTCTTTACTAATATGATTTAATTCATGTAAAATAGGAGAAAAATTACAAATGTAAAGTTTAGTATTATTTTGTAATAAATTGTTTTTGGTGATTTGATTAATTAGCATTTTAATTTTCTCAAGTACCTGATCACTAGTGTGTGGTGGTGTTAAAAAAGTAATAAAATCTACATGAAAACCTCTTTGCATTAAAAAATTGGAAGCAACTGAAGAATCAATTCCTCCAGATAATAACATTAACACTTTTCCCCCACTTTCTATCGGTAAACCATTATTAAAAGATTCTTTTTTAAAATAAAGCAAAAAGAAGTCTTGTTTAAGTTCTAAAAAGATTTTTATCTTTGGATTATGAACATCAACCTTAGCATTTAAAAAATGATTTAAAACAAAATGCCCTAATAGGCGGTTAATTTGATCTGAATTTAAATTAAAATTTTTATCACTTCTTTTAGTAATCACTTTAAAAGAAAAATTTGACGAAGGCAAAATTTTTAATAATATATCTTTTAAAGTATCTAAATCTTTATTTATCATTAATGCCTCACTTAAAAATGAGAAACCAGGAATAGTTAGCACTACTTCTTTGATTTTTAATAATTGATTAGCTTTAAAATCAGTTATTAAAACAAAATCAAAATAAAATTTTATAGTTGTATTAAACTCTTTTAAAGCATGAGTTAAATTAGATTTCAATTGGTTAACAAAAAATTTTTTATTCTTTCCCTTTAAAGATAATTCACCAAATTTTAATAAAATTACTTTTTGCATAAATTTATTTATCCTCAGAGTTAAATCAAGCTAAATCATCAGAAGATAATTTAGGACTCATCCCTTTAGTAATAAAACTTTGATATCATTCATTAGCATAATCAATAAATTTTTTAAATTCATTTAAATCAATATTAAAATCAACTAAAACTTTTTCACGTTTCTCAATTAAACATTTTTCAGGATAAAGATAATCATTAGTTTCTAAAAAACAAATAGCAAATATTCCTTTTGATATATTTCTTAAATAACAATAAAGGCCAAGTTGAAATTTATATTCTTTAGGAATTATTATTTCGTTATTGCTAGAAAATCATTTTTGTCTTTTCTCTCCTTTGTTTTTTACTTTAGGAGCACCATTATCGTCTTTAACTAATTCAAATAAATTTTTATTCTTTTTAAAAACAAAACTATCAATTGATGATGTTTTAATTTCTAACATAGGGGCTTCTGGATATAATAAATTTCCATATTTATCAATTGGTTCTCCATCAGGTATCCCACCAAAAATTTTATTATCTTTAAAAATATCAAAACCAACTTCCAAAGGGTTGTATTGTATATAATTAATTTTTGTTTGTTGACAAACTCAATCTTTAATTTTTGGTTCAATAATATTTCCAGCATTAGCAAATAATTCTTCCATTGGTTCAAAGTAAATATTAACCATTATTGCTCATGCTTTAACTGGTGAAACAAAATCACTTTGACCAAGAATGGCAGCAAATCGCGAACCAGTTATTTTTTTAAATTTCTTAATGTTATTTTTTAAATATTGTTCAGACAGGTATATCCTATCGTCTTTAAGAAAAAAATCTTGATTAATTTTTTTTGTAAAACCCATTTTAAGAAGCCTTCATTATTTTTTTGTTTTTATTGATAAATTGGATGTATCCATTAGCCGCATCTTTGTATTTTTTATTTTTAACTAAATTATCAATATCATTTAATGCTAGTTTATTCTCTTTAGAATAATATCTATTTGCATAAAGTTTTAATTTTTGGTTAATTTTTGATAATTTTAAATCAGTATTAATTGATTGAGTAGTTAACTCAATAAAGTTTTCAATTTCTTTTAATTTAGTGTTAATGTCATCATAAGAAAAATGATTTTTATTAAGATTATCTAATAAAATAGATACCTCTTCACGATCTCTACTTATTTTCTTAATCTCCTCAGTTTCAGTATTTACATTCCTAAATTTCTTAACTAATCTTTCTAAATGAAATAACTGAGTATCTATGTTTGAAAGTCTTAAAGAAATCGATAAGAACTTACCATATTTTTCTAATGCTAGATTATACATATTTCCATTCATGGTTCTAAAATCAATTATTTGTTTAACAATTTCTATCATTTTTTCTAAAACATTAATATAATTTATATTTGGTTTTTTTAACATATCAGAAAAGTTTTGAATTGCTTTAATAATATTTTTATTTTCCTTTAGACAAGATTCAGCAATTGTACTAATTTCTTTTTCTTTACTAAAATTATCTAATATTGATTTATATGCTCTCATGAATTCATCACGATCTACAATAGAAAAATAATATTTTGTTCCTTCATCAAATTGTTGAAAATATTTATCAAAAATTTTACTAAAATTATTATTTAATCGAAGTGATTGACCTAAATCTTCTAGTTTCTTAATTTCTTTAATAATTCTTTTCTTACTATTCTCAAAATCTAATGTACTAGAAACGCTACCATGGAATTTTATAGAAAACATATCCTTAATTTCAAGAATAATTTTTTTAGTATTCTTAATTTTATCTTCAGAATAAATACCAGTGTTGATTAATTGTTCAATATTTTTAACAACATAATCTAGAGCATCTAAATGTTTTTCAATATCAAATAGTGGCAAAATTAAACCTTCTCATAATTTTTTTAAATTAGCAATTTGATTTAAAAAAAATTTATGGGTTTCAAAGCTATTAATATAGTACAATTGCTTATTAATTTTCTTAGTAACTTCATTTATATTCTTTTCAATCTCATAATATTTTTTTAATTTACGATAAGATAAATTTAAATGAGTTTTAAAAAAGAATGAATTAATTTTATTTTTAAGATCACATAATTTAATGGAAATTTCACTAACATATGAACTATATTCATTGGTATCTAATGCAAATTGTTTAAATTCTTGTTCTAATGATTCAAGACAAGAAATATTATTCTCAATTTGCTTAGTTGATTTGAAAATTGAACATAATCGGTATGTTTTTAATAATTTAGCATTATCTTGAATTAGTGTTTTTAAGATTTTTACTTGTTCAATATAATTGGTGCGTTGGTGATTTAAATGTTCTAATATTGGTTGCAATGTATTATTATTTTCAACTAACATTTCAATAAATTTTAAATTTGAACCAATTGGGTTATTGTTTAAATAATTAAATTTATTTTTAATAATATAATCTTTATTTTTTAGTTTCCTTTTTAAAACAAAGATAATTGTAAAAACTACTCAAAAACAAGTTATTAAACCCAATAGTACACATAGACAAATTAATCAAATCACTCTAGACACCTATTCATAATAATTATTTATCTAATTCAATGTTTTCAAAAGATACTTCAGTATCAGTATCACGTCCAAATAAATTAATGGTAATTAAACAAACACCTCTAGTATCATCAATAAATCTTACAATTCCCATTGAATCTTTAAATGGACCTGAAACTACTTTAACATTTTGGCCAATGGAAAAATTTGGAACAAATTTTTTCTTTTCTATAATGATTGAATTGTTTTCTTGCGATAATTTTTCATTTTCATTTAAAACATCTTTAGCATCATCTTCTGATTTTGAATTTAAGATTAATTCTATTTCATCTGATGATACAGGAATTGGTTTAGTATTTTTACCAGATGAACCTACTATACCAGTAATTAATTGTGTATTTCTAATTTCATATCAAATATCATCATTCATAATCATCTTTATAAAGATATAACCGAAAAATCTATTTACTTCCTCTATATGAATTTTTTTAAATTTAGTCTTACCATTAGCATCTGTAAAAGATTCTCATTTAATATTTTTAATGTTACGACCATAATTTGATGGTAAATTAGCATCTGTAAAAACTTCTTCAGTGACTATCTTATCTTTAATAACCTTAATATCTTCTACATAACTAGATAAACCATATGCCTCAATTTTTCCTTTTAAATTTTTAATAACCATATCTTCATTGCCAGGAACTACTGCAATAATATATCATTGTGCTTTATCATTTTTTTTACTACCCATAATTTTCCTTTCTAAATATTATCTAATCAATTGAGCTAAAATAGTAATCACAAAAAAGATAATTGATAAGATCGCTACTATCGCTAGTATGATTCCTAAATATTTAAATGTTGATTTAGGATTTGATCATACAATTCTATTAAACTCTTTTCTAATACCATATGTTCATTTAATTAATCGTCATCATATAGTATTATATTCTTTTCCATAATTAAATTTGATTTCTCGAATTTCATCATTGTAATTTAATTTTTTAGATTGATAATCTTCTTTTTGTTTTTGCACTTGTTGTTTTAAATCAACTTTTTTTAATCCTTTATTGTTTTTTAATGCTTTTATTTCTTTTCTAAATTCTTCTTTTAATTGCTTTTTTTTGTTTTTAATTTCCTTTATTTGATTCTTAACTGTTTCTTTAGCGGCTTTTTTCCTTGTTTTTTTTTCAAGATATTTTTTTTGTTCTTCTTCTTGAAATTGTTTCTTGTTTTCTTTAGCTATTTTTCTTGCGAGTTTAATTGCTTCTCAAGTAGAAGGTTTATTTTCTTCATTTATCTCATTATTTGATGACATCTATAAACTCTCCTTATGTAAAGTATTCTTATTGCAAAATGGACAAAATTTTTTTAATTCAAGTCGTTTGGTAATAAAATTACTTTTTTTAAGATGGTAATTTCTCGATGAACATTCATCACAAACTAAAATCAATTTTCTAGCCATACTCAATAGCCGCTTTAATAAAATAACTTCTTAACTTTGGATTTTGCTTAGATAAGATTACTTTATTAATTATAAAGTAAATAAACATTATTATGAAATAAATAAAGAAAAGTAAGGTTCCATGTCAATTTCTAGTTACAAAATTATTAGTGGAAAATAGTCCTCAATTCATAATTCCATTGTAATTGATAATAGTCGCTGTTGTAAAAGTGTAAAATGCTTGAAAGAAGAAAACAAGATAACAACCTAAAATAGCTATAACTGCATAAAAACAAAATCCTTTAACTTTTTGAAGTTGTATTTTTTTAGTTTTGCGATTAATTAAACCAAACAAAATAACTGTTCCATAAATAAAGAAAAAGAATGTAGTTGGAAAATTACTAATCCCATCTACCCAAGCATCACTATTGGTGATTAATGAAGGAATTAAAATTGCAATGAAAACAAAGAGATAAAAAACAAATGTTAAAAATAATCCACCTTTATATTCATTATTAGTGGGGATAATACGATTAGCAAAATCATCAATTTGATTAGCATATATAATAGTATGATCCTCAATTAATGAATTACTTCCTCGAATAGTAGTAGCACAAAAAGCATTTAATACTCCAATCACTGAACATGTTACAAAAACTGAAATCATAATATTAACTGCTTTTTTAGCTTGTTCATTAGCAATTATCTTGTTGAACATAGCAAAAATATCACCACTATTTGATAACAATTGACCAACTGTAACTAATGTATAAATAACACCAACAATAATCATTGCTACTATAACAGCAAAAGGAACATCTCTTTTGGGATTTTTCATATCTTTTGATAAAACCCCAATAGAAATAAAGGAATCAAAAGCAAATAAAATTGAAGGTAATGAAACTAAAATACCAATTATATTATTACTAGTAAATGTCATGTTGGTTGCAAATAAATTATTATTAGTGTTGTTACAACCAGAATAGATTCCACCAATGACAACCATAAACAATGGAATAAATTTTAAAAAGGTAATCACACTTTGAAATCGTCCACTATGTTTAATGCTTAAAAAATTTAAAATAAGAAAAAACAAAAAGAGCACAATACCTATTAAAAATATGATTCCAATATGGACTTTTTCACTAGCTGAGAAAATATTAAATATTGATTCAGAACAAAATATAGAAATAGAAAATGTAATAACAATAAAATAAAAAAGGGGTTGAATTATTTTGACAAATAAACCAAATTTTTTACCAATAAGTTCATAACATCAACCACCTATCCCAGAGTGAGAATCAGCAGAACTACTAATTTCAGCAAAACTAATTGCTGTAAATAAACAAATGATTGCAGATAAAATTCAAGCAATTAAAACAGCAATAGCATTATTATCATTTATGGCAAAAATATTATTATTTTTAAAGAAGATACCAACACCAATCATGCTACCAATTAACATATTTATGGCAACAACTAGTCCAATTTTTTTAGCTACTTTTGGTTCAATATTAATTTTCTTCATAATAAAAAAACTCCTTTCGGAGTTTGCACATAATATTATATTTAAATTTTTTAAGCATTAATACTTTTTTTAAATGTTTGAATAATCCGATAAAAACTAGATAAGTTAATATTAAGTTTTTTACATATTTCAGCTGTAGTTAAATTCTGCGCTTTATATTTCACAATTTTATAAACTATAGGATTTTGACTTAATGTCTCATCAATATAATTTTTATTTAAATAATCATAATCAGAACCAAAATTTAAATTTTGTTCTTCATTAGCATCATAAAAACTATAAGATAAACAATCATTTAATATTCGATGCTTGTTGTTTGAAAAATGACTTCGTAAAAAACGACATTCATTTCTAATACTATAACCATACTGGATTTTAAAGTTTTTAAAATTTTTGTTTTTGTTTTTGATAAAAGCATCTATTGTTCTTGTATAAGCTTGAAAACAATTACTTAAAAAATCTTCATTTTCAAAATGTAACATTTGTTTTCATTTACATTTCATATTAATTATTTTAAGAGCATATTTGATTAATTCTATAAATAATTCATCATAATCATTCTCTCAAGTTTCTGATTTAGTAACTATATTTTCAAATAATTCTATTTGTCTACTTAAATTTACATTATTCATTATTAAAACTTTCTCCCTCTAGTTTTAAAATCATAAAAGAAAATTGAGAAAGAAAGTCCTAAAATAGTCTTAAAAAAATCCTAATTTAACATAAAAAAATTATTTTTTTGTTCTAGTTTTGATAATTTCTTCAGTAACATTTTTTGGTACTTGAGAATAATGACTAAATTGCATTACATAGGTTCCTCGACCTTGTGTATTAGATCTTAAATCAGTAGCATATCCAAACATTTCACTTAAAGGAACTTTTGCTTTAATTGTTTGAGCATTTCCTCTTTGTTCTTGTCCCTCTAATAGACCTCTTCTTTTTGAAATATCACCAAGGACAGTCCCTAAATATTCATCTGGAGTTGTAACATCAACTGCCATAATTGGTTCTAATAAGATAGCTCCACAAGTTTTAGCAGCTTCCTTTAAACACATTGATGCAGCAATTTTATATGCCATACCTGATGAGTCAACTTCATGGTATGAACCATCAAATAATGTTGCCTTAATATCAATTAAAGGATAGCCAGCTAGTGGCCCAGAATTCATCGCTTCTTTTAATCCGTTTTCAATTTCTTTAATATACTCACCTGGAATTTTTCCACCAACAATTTTGTTTTCAAACATAAAACCTTGTTCATGATTTGGTTCAAATTTAATCTTTACATGTCCATATTGTCCACGACCACCAGATTGTTTAATATATTTACCTTCAGCTTCATTTTGAACTGTAAATGTTTCACGATAAGAAACTTGTGGTGCACCAACATTTACCTCAACACCAAACTCTCGTTTCATACGATCAACTAAAATATCTAGGTGTAACTCACCCATACCAGCAATGATTGTTTGTCCAGTTTCTTCATTAGTATAAGTTTTAAATGTTGGATCTTCTTCAGCTAATTTACTTAGAGCAATTCCCATTTTTTCTTGATCGGCTTTTGTTTTAGGTTCAACTGCTAATGAAATAACTGGTTCTGCAAATTGCATTTGTTCAAGAACAATGTGGTTTTTTTCATCACATAGTGTGTCACCAGTGGTTGTTTCTTTTAAACCGATAACAGCACATATATCACCTGCTCTAATTTCATCAATTTCTTGCCTTTCATTTGCATTCATTTTCACAAGTCGTGAAATTCTTTCTTTCACACCTTTAGTAGCATTATATACATATGAACCTTTTTGTAAAACACCAGCATATAATCGCATAAAAGTTAAACGACCAACAAAAGGATCAGTTGCAATTTTAAATGCTAATGCTGAGAATGGTTCATCATCTGAATTCTTCCTAATTGCTTTGGCACCATTATCTAGAACACCTTCAATTGGTGGGACATCAATTGGACTTGGTAAATATCAAACAATTGCATCTAATAATAATTTCACACATTTATTTTTAAATGCTGTTCCACAAAGTACTGGGAATAACTTAGTAGAAATTACCCCTTTACGAATACAAGATTTAATTTCATCTTTTGTTAATTCTTGTCCAGATAAAAATTTTTCCATTAAATTATCATCAAACTCAACAATATCTTCTAGCATTTTATTTCTTCATTCAATCGCTTTAGCTTTTAAGTTTTCAGGAATTGCTTCTATTTGGTAGTTTTCATGAGCCTCACCATCAAAAATATAAGCCTTCATTTCAATTAAATCAATACATCCTTTAAAATCAGCTTCAGCACCTATTGGATATTGAATAGCAGTTGCTTTAACACCTAATCGATCTTTAATAGAATTAACTGAATATTCAAAATCAGCACCAGTTTTGTCCATCTTGTTAACAAAAACAATTCTTGGAACATTATATTTAGTAGCTTGACGTCAAACTGTTTCAGTTTGTGGTTCAACACCATTTTGACCATCTAATACTGCAACTGCTCCATCTAATACTCTTAATGATCTTTCAACTTCAACAGTAAAATCAACGTGTCCTGGTGTATCAATCACATTTAATTGGTGATCTTTTCACACAACATAAGTAGCAGCAGAAGTAATAGTAATTCCTCTTTCCTTCTCTTGTGCCATTCAATCCATTGTTGACTCACCATCATGAGTTTCCCCGATTTTATGTTTTTTTCCAGTATGAAATAAAATTCTTTCAGTACATGTTGTTTTTCCGGCATCAATATGAGCCATAATACCAAAATTTCTAAACATTTTTATGTCAAATTCTCTTGCCATAATTTATTTTTCCTTTCAATAAAAATTATCAACGTAAATGAGCAAATGCCTTATTCGCTTCTGCCATTTTATGAGTATCTTCTTTTTTCTTAACAGATGCACCAACTCCATTAGCAGCATCAATAATTTCATTAGCTAATCTTTCTAACATTGTTTTTTCATTTCTAAGACGTGCATATTGTGTTAATCATCTTAAAACTAGTGTTTGTTTTCTATTTTCGTTAACCTCAGTTGGAACTTGGACATTGGCACCAGCAATTCTTCTCACTTTAAGTTCTAGTGATGGACTAATATTATCAACTGCTTTTTGAAAAATATCCAAAGCAGGTTTTTTGGTTTTTTCTTCAATTAATTTGAAGGCACCATAAATAATATTTTGGGCTAAACATTTTTTACCATCTAACATAATTGAATTAATTAATTTTGTTACTAATCTTGAATTATAAATAGGGTCAGCAAGAACTTGTCTTGGTTCAGGTTTAAACTTTCTCATCTTTTTCTCCTAAATTTTAATATTATGACTCTTTAGTTTTTGGAACTTTAGCTCCATATAAAGAACGACCTTGTCTTCTTTTTTCAACACCAGAAGTATCAGCAGTACCTCTAATAATATGGTAACGAACACCAGGTAAATCTTTTACTCTACCACCTCTAATTAATACCACACTATGTTCTTGAAGATTATGTCCTTCACCTGGAATATAAGCTAAAACTTCATCTCCGTTTGTCAAACGAACTTTTGCATACTTTCGTAAAGCTGAATTTGGTTTCTTTGGAGTCATTGTACCAACCCGAGTACATACCCCTTTTTTAAAAGGCGCCGGATTATACTTTTGACGTTTTTCCAAAGAATTATAACTAGTCAATAAAGCAGGTGACTTAGTTTTCTTTATTTTTAATTTTCTTTCATGTCGAATCAATTGGGCAATTGTTGGCATCTTTTCTCCTTAATTAAGTAACAAACAATCATAAACAACTATACCGTGTGTATAATTGAATTTAAAATACTTTGATATTTTAACATATATAAGTTAAAATAAAAACAATTTTACTTATGCGTTTAGATGAATATTTAGTAAAAAACAAAATAACTAGCTCAAGAAATAAAGCAAATATGCTAATTATAGAAAATAAAGTATTAATAAATGGACAATTGATTAATAAAAAAAATTATCAAGTTAGTGATAATGATAAAGTAGAATTAATTGAAAATTTAGCGTTTGTTTCACGAGCTGGTAAAAAATTTGATTGAGCAATCAAAAGTTTTAATATTCAATTGGAAAACAAAATCATATTAGATATTGGTTGTTCAAGTGGTGGTTTTAGTGATGTATGCCTACAAAAAAATGCTAAAAAAGTATATTGTTTAGATGTTAATGATAAGCAATTAGATAAAAAGATCAAAAATGATATAAGAGTAATAAATCTTTGTCCTTTAAACATTAAAAATTTAACTAAAGATAAAATAAATGATCCAATAGATATAGTGGTCAGTGACTTATCTTTTATTTCTAGTTTTTACATGTTTCAAGCAATTAGTAAAATTCTATTAAAAAATGATGTAACTATTATTTCCTTAATCAAACCACAATTTGAACTTAATAAAACAATCATTGACAAAACTAAAGGAGTTATAAAAGAAACAAAATACCATTTATTAGCAATAGAAAAAGTGAAATCATTTGCTAAAAATTTTGGTTTTGAAATGATTAATTGAATTGAATCACCAATTGTAGGAGCCAAAAAAGGTAATAAGGAATTTTTAGGATTATTCAAACATGTCTAATATTATTTTTCATATTGATATTAATTATTTTTTTGCCCGTTGTGAAGAAATTAAAAATCCACAATTAGAAAATGAAGCATTTGTTGTTGCTGAGCGCACTAAAAGGAGTGTAATCTCTACAAGTAATCCTTTAGCTAGAAAATATAAGATAAATAGCGGAATGCGTTTATTAGATGCTTTTAAACTTAACCCTCATATTAAAGTAGTAAAAGCAGATCATCGATATTATCAAACAAAATCTATAGAGTTTTTTAGAGTTATCAAAAATTTTTTAGAGAGTGATATTGAAATTGCTTCTATTGATGAATGTTATAGTGATGTAACTAACATTTTAAAAAAATATCATAATAATTACCAAATCTTAGCCACTCAATTAAAAAGGGAAATTTTTAAACAAACTAGTTTAATAGTTACAATTGGAATTGGAGATACCAAATTTTTAGCTAAAACTGCTGGAGACTTAAAACCACAAAATGGAATAGGTTGAATCTTTTCTAATGAAATAGAAACCAAATTATGACCATTACCAATTAAAGATATGTTTTTAGTTGGTAAAAAAGCTAATGATTTTTTTTCAAAACTTAATATTAAAACAATTAAAGATTTTATTGATTTTAAAAATCAAGCTTTGTTAAAAGCTACTTTAAAAAAACGGTATTGAGTATTTTTAGATTTTATTTTTGGTAAAAGTGAAAATACAATTAATACTAACAATAATGTTAGTAAAACTATTTCTAGTGGTATTACATTTGAACAAAACATTGATGATGAAGCTAAAATTTTAGCTACTATAAATTTATGTTGTCAAGAAATTTTTAAAAAATTAGAATATGAAAAAATTAGACCATTATCAATTATTGTAATCATCAAGAAAAAATATAATGTTTCCTTTTCGCAGTCAAAAACTTTTTTAAATCCAATAGAAAATCAAAAAGAACTATATCATAAAAGTTTAAATATTTTTTATAAACTTTGAGATACTGAACCTATTAGGTCTATTACTATTTCAACTAATAATATGTTATCTAGTAATGAGATTTTTCAACAAATTCAAATCTAATCTTCTTTTTTATTAACAAGAATAGTATTGTTTCCACTTTGATAAGAAACTTTTGCTTTTCTAGTTACTATTTTTAATTGTTGCGAACTTGGAGTTGAATTATTATTAGAATTATTAGAATCATTATTATCAGGAGATACAATTTGGTCATCATCTAATTTAATATCTGGATTATAGAATTTAACAATATTCTTAAAATTCGTTGTAACATCATTAAAACTAGTAATTGATGAATATGATCAACTATTATTACTATTATAACGAATTAAAAATAGTGTACCTTCTTTATTAAAACTTACCCCTAATTCATTTGCAAACTTTTCACATAATGAACCCATTAATTGAAAATTTTTAACAACATCTTGATTTCTAAAATACACTTTTTGATATGGCGTGTTTTCTTTATCATCAGGTCTAAATTCATAGTATGAATTATTTGGTTTATAATCAAAAGTGGTATTTTTAACAACTGGTAAATATTGAGGGTTAGCAATATCATTTCCTACTTTTCAAACTCTACTAACACCAACTATATCTTGGGTATTACCTATAGGATAATATGTATTTGGTAAATTATACATCCTATCATTTAACAATGCTTGTCCGTCAATAGTATCTCTTGTAGCACATACATCAATATAATTTAAAAATGTTGGTTTGATGTTACTCAAACCATATTGATTTACTAATGTACTATTATTACTATTATAAAAGAAATCATATAATGTTAGCATTAATGAATCTACACTCCTTACTGGAACCTCATAACTTATATCAGGGAATGTTTCATCTCATCCATATAATGCTTTAGCTGTTTGTACATAAGCATCTGAACCATAATAAAACATATAGTTACCATTACTAATTAATTGTGTGCCTTTTAAAACATCAAGAACTGAATAATTTGTTCCTGGTAAAGAGGCATAATCAATAGAAACGTTTTTGTTATCATTAGTAAGTTTTTGTTGTTTTTTAGCATCATTAAAAGACCTACTAGTTAAAATATTGACTGTAGGAAATCTAATTGTGTTTACATTACAAAATAAACCAATTGTTAAACCAGCAGTTATTGTAATGGCACCTATAGCTAAAATTTTAATTAGTTTTGATATCTTCATTTAATTTACCTTTTATTCTTGACTCTTAGAAAGATTATACAATGTCCTTAAAATTACACCAGTACCAACATTTCCTTTATCAGCAGTTGCAGCAACATCAAAATGTACATATTCTTTATTTAGAGTAAATTCTTTTAAGAAACAAGCTGCTCGAGAACTACCTGCTGCTGGTGATGTACATGAGTTTACAATATCAGCAACTTTAGAGTTTGTTAACATTTCTAAAAATTCACGATGAAAAGGCAATCTTCATACTTGTTCAGAAGCCTCTTTAGCAGCATATAATGTTTTGTTTCAGATCATATCTGATGTTGCTCATGTTCCAGTAAATGTTTCACCTAAACTATAAATCATTGCACCAGTTAAAGTAGCAACATCAAATATATGTGTTGCTTTTAAATCTTTAGCAGCATATGTTAATGAATCAGCTAGAATTAAACGTCCTTCAGCATCAGTATTATCAATTTCCACAGATTTACCGCTATATGAAATAACTACATCATCAGGTTTTTGTGCCTTTTCATTTAATAAATTCAAGACTAATGGACATAAAACAACTAAATTAGTTTTAACTTTGTTCTTAGCAATAGCTAATAATGTACCACATACAATTGCTGCACCAGACATATCCATTTTCATTCATCGCATATGACCAGCAGTTTTAATATTGTAACCACCTGCATCAAAACATACACCTTTACCTACAAAAGCATATTTATCTCTACTTGAAGAATTGTTATATTCCATTATTAATAGTTTTGGAGCATATTCTCCACTAGCAGCTTGACCAACGCCTAAAAGTAAATTCATTTTTTTCTTTTTTAAATCAGCTACATCTAACACACTAATTTTTACATCTTTAACATCTTTAAATTTTTCTTTAATTTCATCTATAAAAGATCCCGGATAAATATAGTTTGAAGGCATATCTTGTAATCTTCTAGTAAATGTTTGTGCTTCAGCAACATTTTGATACTCTTGTAAAACTTTCTTATAATTATCTATTTTTTTAGAATAAATTAAATAGGAAATAGTTTTTGGTTTAGTTGTTTTTAATGTTCAAGGTACAACAGCTACATAATTAAAAGCAGACACTAAACACATAAGTAATCTATCATGATATTTGTCATTTACTAATTCTAGAAAAGAGTCCAAATCAATATTAATTTCCATTCATTCTTTACATGGTTTTGCAAATTTTTTTAAAATTGCTTCATAAAGTTCATAACCATCTAATTTTTGATCTAATACAATATACATTGAATCATCTTGATTAAAAAAGTTATAGTCATTAACTTTTTCTTTATTCTTTTTTTCTGCATCACTAGCATCAATAGCATATAATGTTTTTTTAAATTTTAATTTATTATCAAATAACATATTGTCTCCAATTTATATATTATTATAATACTTAATTTTAAAAAACAATGAAGATGTTTAAATCACCATCTTTTGGGACTATCAACTTCTATATCTCATTATATTAGAATTTATAGCAATTTTAGGTATTAAAAAACCTTTGTTTAATGGACCATCTTATTGAACAATCCACTTCTACCCATAATTATATAATAATTTAATAGCGTCAATTGGTTTCATATATCTTTCTACATAACTAATTCCTTTTATTTTTTCTAATTCAGAATAATAATGATATCTACAATTGTTGTATTCTTCCATAAACTCATTAATAATATTTTTTGCTTCCTCAATTGTTTTGGTTTTTGCTAATCTAGTTGAGCATTTTTTATCTATTGTTAAATGTAATCTTTCTACACACCCATTTGCTTGTGGTACATTTAAAGGAATTAATCTTCTAATGATATTTTTATTTCTTAAAAAATTGATATAGCTTTCTGATGAAATAAAATTATTGCCCTTAAACATCATGGCATTATCAGTTTGAATCGTCTTGATTTTAATTCCAATATCATTAAAATGTTGAATACCTGATTCTAAAGCATTGATAATTTCTTGTTGAGAAGCATTATCAATTACTTTTGAGTATGCATATCTAGATCGGGTTTCAATCATATCAAAAACAATAATTTGCTTTGTACACTTGGTATCCTTTTTTCCAATTATTTTTAAATCCATTTGGATGTTTCCTGGTTTAGCTATATAGTGTCTTTTAGGATGCTTTCTTAAGTATTTTTTCTTTTGATTAAAAACTATTCCAAGTTCTTCATGTAGTATCTTTTTAATAGTTTTTTGGCATATTTTTGTAGTTTTTTCATTAGTTTTGTTGTTTCTTATTGATAACCAAAAATCTGTAATTTCAAAATCAAAACCATTCTTAATATATTCATAATATTGGTTAATTATGAATTTATAATCTTGATAATTATATTTTTTAGTAATGTTATTTTTAATTGGCAATTTACCAATATGATTAATTCATTCAAAATAACCATTATTAATCTTTTTATTAATTAATTTGATTATCTTGTTCTTAAAACCATATCATGTTGTTTTGTGCATTAAAGGCTGACTAGTTAATTTAAAATATTGGTTTTCTGATTTAAATGTAGTTGTTATGATATTTAATTGATTAATAAATTTCCTAAACTTGGTTTCAAATTTAAATCCTAATAATAGATCATGATATTTTTTAGTTCCTTTTTGAAATTGATAGATTTTATGTTCATTTTCTAATTTGTTTCAAAAATTGATTCTAAAATCATTAAAAAGGTCATGAAAGAGCTTAATTTGCTTAGTTTCACTTAACTTTAAAAAATTAATTTTTTCTTTTTTATGAAGTAAAAAATATTTTTTTTGATAAAAATACATATGGTCCTATCAAAGTGTGTTTTTGAAGCGGACTTAAAAACCCCAATCTTGCTTAATGCACCATCTTTTAGGACCAGTAACTTCTATATCTCATTATATTAGAATTTATAGCAATTTTAGGTATTAAAAATTTTTGTGTTTAATGGACCATCTTTTTGGACATACCACTTCTGTTAATAATTATACAGTAGTTTAATTGCATCTTGTGGAGTCATATATCTATTTGCATATGGAATGTTTTCTTTCTCAAGTTCTGAGTAATAATGGTATCTTTCA
>JAEIGA010002631.1_pt1 | contig 28565 bp, 18 predicted proteins | sample 9270691 | NCBI WGS metagenome assembly JAEIGA01 (sample SAMN17057246, study PRJNA624740) | gut metagenome | biome: biome; isolation source: fecal sample | host: Bos grunniens | place: China: Xizang | collected 2019
AACTACAGAGTGCTCCTGAAGGTTGTGTCCGATTCCGGGAATGTAGGTTGTTGCCTCAAGTCCGTTGGTAAGACGTACTCTCGCGATCTTACGAAGAGCGGAGTTCGGCTTCTTAGGGCTGGTGGTGGATACCTTTGTGCATACGCCTCTCTTCTGAGGAGCGGGCGTGTCGGTAACCTTGTTCGTCAGTGTGTTAAGACCTACCTGAAGTACAGGTGCTTTTGATTTATAAGTCTTGTCCTGACGGCCTTGTCTTACGAGCTGGTTAAAGGTTGGCATTCTTCCTGATTATCCTCCTTCTTTGAAATTTTAATGTTTATATTACAGACGCATAAGAGAAAGATGCGTTTCTGTCTATTTTGATGGCGAAAAGCATTATTTTCAAATGCTCGCACACCACTTTATTATATCATTGACGCGAAATTTTGTCAAGTAACAATAAATATCGCAAAAAAATTCTCTGTTTTGCACAAAAACTCAATAAAATCAAGGTATTTATTGGTCAAAACTCCCCTCACAAGATCTTTCTGGTCGTTTGCGAGGGGAGTTCTTTTGAAAAAATTTGTTTATTTTCGATATCAGATAGCCTGAACCTCTTGAACGGGCTCGGTTTCCTGCTCATCAGCGATGGTCTCGGGAGCGTCCTCGACGATATGCTGATCTCCGTCGGGAGTGTTTCCAAAGGTCTCGGATTTAGCAACGTCGATGTTATGGTAGCAGCCCATACCCGTACCTGCGGGGATAAGCTTACCGATTATGACGTTCTCCTTAAGACCGAGAAGGTTATCCACTTTTCCGCGGATAGCCGCATCCGTGAGGACCTTGGTGGTCTCCTGGAAGGATGCCGCGGAGAGGAAGGACTCGGTCTGGAGAGATGCTTTGGTGATACCGAGGAGCACGGGAGAACCGATAGCTTCCTTGAGCTCATCTTCACCTGCCGCAATTCTTGCCTTGATCTTATTGTTCTGATCCTCGAACTCGCTGACATCAACAAGCTCGCCGAGAAGAAGATCCGTGTCTCCGTTCTCTTCTATCTTCATCTTTCTCGTCATCTGACGCGCGATGATCTCAATGTGCTTGTCGTTTACGTTACAGGACTGAGAACGGTAAACCTTCTGAATTTCCTTGATAACGTATTCGTAAACTGCGTCAAGGCCAAGGATACGCATAATATCTGCGGGAGACTTGCTTCCCTCAGTCAAAGCGTCACCGCGCTCAACGTGGTCGCCGTCGTTTATTGCGAGGCGAGTACCGTAAGGAACGTCGATCTTCTTATAATCCTGAGTAGTGAATTCGCCGTTGTCGTTATCTGCGTGAATGGTCAGAATGTTCATTCCGGGTATCTCGCCGGGCTGAACGTGTACAGTTCCCGCGGTCTCAGCCATAATAGCTGCCTTCTTAGGCTGTCTTGCCTCAAAGAGCTCTTCAACTCTGGGAAGACCCTGCGTGATATCGCTTCCTGCGACACCACCCGAGTGGAAGGTACGCATGGTAAGCTGTGTACCAGGCTCACCGATGGACTGTGCCGCGATGATACCGACTGCCTCACCGATGTTGACGGGCTTGCCGGACGCGAGGTCGGCACCGTAACAGTGAGCACATATACCGTGCTTTGCGTGACACTGTATAACTGTTCTGATATATACCTTGTCAATGCCCGCCTTTGTGATAGCGGCAGCCATTTCGTCAGTGATCATTACGTCGTCGTCAACGATGACCTCGCCCGTTTCGGGATGGATAACGGGCCCCATGGTATATCTGCCGACGATTCTGTCAGAGAGGGGCTCAAGGACGTTCTTGTCATCCATAATGTCGTTGACCCAAGCACCCTTTGTGGTATCGCACTTCTCTTCTCTGATGATGACCTCCTGAGCAACGTCAACCAGACGTCTTGTGAGGTATCCCGAGTCTGCGGTACGCAGAGCCGTATCGGAAAGAGACTTACGAGAGGAACGAGCTCCCATAAAGTACTCGGTGATGTTAAGACCTTCACGGAAGTTGGATTTGATCGGGATCTCCATTGTCTTACCTGTTGCGGAGAACATAAGTCCGCGCATTCCGGCAAGCTGACGCATCTGAGTCATAGATCCACGGGCTCCGGAGTCCGCCATGATCTTGATCGGGTTGTAGGTCGAGAAGGCGTCCTCAAGAGCGTGAGTTACCTTGTCGGTAGTTTCGTTCCATACCTTGATGACGGAGGTGTATCTTTCCTCCTCGGAGAGCTCACCTCGCATAAAGTACTTGGAGATCTTGTCAACGTCCTTCTGAGCCTCTGCGATATATTGCTTCTTCTCCTCCGGAATGGTCATATCATAAACGGAAATGGAGAAGGATGCTCTTGTCGAGTATTTGTAACCCATAGACTTGATCTCGTCAAGCATGTTAGCACAGACTGCGCTGCCATATTTCTTGATACAGAAGTCTATGATCTGACCAAGCTGCTTTTTCTTGACCACGAATTCTACCTCAAGGGCAAATTCGTTTTCGGGCTTTGTTCTGTCAACAAATCCGAGATCCTGAGGAAGCGGCTTGTTAAAGATAAGACGACCGAGAGTTGTATCAATCACGCGGCTCTTAAGCACGCCGTCGATCTCCTTTTCAATTCTTACCTTTATCTTGGAGTGAAGACCGATAATGCCATTTTCATAAGCCATTACTGCCTCGTCATAATCCTTGAAGCACTTGCCTTCTCCGGGCTCTCCGTCCTTCATCATAGTAAGGTAGTAGGAACCGAGGATCATATCCTGGGTAGGAGTAGCTACCGCGCGTCCGTCCATGGGCTTGAGAAGGTTGTTAGCCGAAAGCATAAGGAATCTTGCCTCTGCCTGAGCCTCTGCCGAGAGCGGAACGTGTACGGGCATCTGGTCTCCGTCAAAATCCGCGTTGAACGCGGTACAAACGAGCGGGTGGAGCTTTATTGCTCTACCGTCGACCAGGACAGGCTCGAACGCCTGAATGGAAAGACGGTGAAGCGTAGGCGCACGGTTAAGAAGCACGGGGTGCTCCTTGATAACGTTTTCGAGTGCGTCCCAAACGTCGGGATGAACTCTTTCTATCTTCTTTTGTGCATCCTTTACGTTGGTCGCCTTACCCATCTCAACAAGTCTCTTTACAACGAAGGGCTTGAAGAGCTCGAGCGCCATCTCGCGAGGAAGTCCGCATTGATATATCTTGAGCTGAGGGCCTACGACGATAACAGAACGTCCGGAATAGTCAACACGCTTACCGAGAAGGTTCTGACGGAAGCGTCCCTGCTTACCTCTGAGCATCTCTGAAAGAGATTTGTATGCACGGTTGGATGAGCCTGTTACGGGCTTTCCTCTTCTTCCGTTATCTATAAGAGCGTCGACTGCTTCCTGAAGCATTCTCTTCTCGTTTCTTATAACGATCTCGGGAGTTTTTCTCTCAAGAAGCGTCTTAAGACGGTTGTTTCTCGAAATAACTCGTCTGTAAAGTTCGTTGAGGTCGCTGGACGCGAATCTTCCGCCGTCGAGCTGCACCATAGGACGAATGTCGGGGGGCAGAACGGGGACAACATCGAGAATCATCCACTCAAGCTTGTTGCCTGACTTTCTGAACGCCTCGACCACCTCAAGTCTCTTGATGAGTCTTGTCTTTTTCTGGCCTGTTGCCGTGATGAGCTCATTCTTGATCTCTGCGGAAAGAGCTTCAATGTTTATCTTGGAGAGAAGCTCCTTGATAGCCGCCGCGCCCATTCCTACACGGAACTCGTCCTCATACATTTCACGGTATTCAACGTACTGCTTCTCGGAAAGGACGGTTCCCGCAACAAGAGGCGTGGAGCCGGGATCGAGAACTACGTTCTCTGCAAAGTAGAGCACCTGCTCAAGCTGCTTGGGAGACATATCGAGTATAAGAGCCATTCTTGAAGGAATAGTCTTGAAATACCAGATATGAGACACGGGAGCAGCCAGCTCGATATGTCCCATTCTCTCACGTCTTACCTTTTTGGTAGTGACGTCTACGCCGCACTTTTCGCACTTGCGGATCTCTTTGGAATGAGAATTCTTGTACTTTCCGCACATGCAGGCGCCGTCCTTTGTAGGACCAAATATGCGCTCGCAAAAAAGACCGCCTATCTCTGCTTTAAGAGTTCTGTAGTTGATGGTCTCGGGCTTGGTTACTTCGCCGTAAGACCACTCTCTTATCATTTCCGGAGATGCCAGACCTATTTTTATAGATGAAAATTCATTATGTTCCACAGCTGTTCTCCTAACTGTATCTGTATTATAAATTTTTTCTGCCCCGAACGGAAGCCGTCAGGCTACCGTTCGGAACTGTCTGTGATTTAGTTAAAGTTGATTAAAACTCGTCCGAGCCGTCGTCAAAGGCATCGAATTCCTCTTCGTCGATGATAGGATCGCCATTTTCATCTTCGAACTGGAAGGAATCCTTGAGCTCGTCTTCGTCTGAGCTGATATCGTCAAATGCCGAGAAATCAGTCATCGGCCTTCCCGAATACTGGGGAACATCGTCCTCGTTGCAAAGGGTGGAGAGCTTGATCTCCTCGCCGTTCTTGTCGAGAACACGGATATCAAGAGCAAGAGCCTGAAGCTCTTTTACAAGCACTTTAAAGGACTCGGGAACTCCCGGAGTGGGAATGTTCTGTCCCTTGATGATAGCCTCGTAAGCCTTGCGGCGTCCGTTGATATCGTCGGACTTGACGGTGAGTATCTCCTGAAGGGTGTATGCCGCGCCGTAAGCCTCGAGCGCCCATACCTCCATCTCTCCGAATCTCTGTCCGCCAAACTGAGCTTTACCTCCAAGAGGCTGTTGGGTAACGAGGGAGTAAGGGCCGTTGGAACGTGCGTGTACCTTATCGTCAACCAGGTGATGAAGCTTGAGGTAATACATTATACCTACGGTTACGGGGTTGTCGAAGGGCTCGCCCGTACGTCCGTCATACACTGTCATCTTACCGTCAAAGAGCTTGAGCTTCTTCTGAAGTCTGAGCTCCTCACAGTATGCGCGGTCTGCCTTTTCCTCGGGAGTAAGCAGACGGTATTCCTTGTCTCCGTCCTCCTTGACGATCTCCTCGTAGAGCTCCTTGCCCTCGGGATTTTCGTTTGCAAAGAGGTCACGGCAATATCCTGCCATGCGCAGACACTCCGCGATGTCCTGCTCGTTAGCGCCGTCGAATACTGGTGTCATTATCTTCCAGCCCAGCTTCTTTGCGGCGATGCCGAGGTGGACCTCAAGCACCTGACCTATGTTCATACGCGAAGGAACGCCGAGGGGGTTAAGACAAATGTCAAGAGGTGTTCCGTCGGGAAGGAAGGGCATATCCTCGGGGGGAAGTATGCGGGAAACGACACCCTTGTTACCGTGACGTCCTGCCATCTTGTCTCCGACAGATATCTTTCTCTTCTGCGCGATGTAGAGCTTGACGACCTTGTTTACTCCTGCGGGGAGCTCGTCGCCTGCTTCGTGTGAGAACACGCGAACGTCTACTACGACGCCGCTTTCACCGTGAGGAACACGGAGAGACGTATCACGAACCTCTCTTGCCTTTTCACCAAAGATAGCTCTGAGCAATCTTTCTTCTGCGGTAAGCTCTGTCTCTCCCTTGGGAGTAATCTTACCGACGAGAATGTCTCCCGCTCTGACCTCGGTACCTCTCTTTACGATACCCTCTGCGTTAAGATCCTTAAGCGCGTCGTCTCCGACGTTGGGGATCTCGCGGGTTATCTCCTCCGGACCGAGCTTGGTGTCTCTTGCCTCGTGAGTATATTCTTCAATGTGGATGGACGTATAAACGTCATCTCTTACGAGCTTTTCGTTAAGGAGCACCGCGTCCTCGTAGTTATAACCCTCCCAGGTCATAAATCCGATGAGCGCGTTCTTACCGAGAGCTACCTCTCCGTTAGCGGTAGCGGGACCGTCTGCGATGACCTCGCCTGCCTCTACCTTCTGACCTCTCTTAACGATAGGCTTCTGGTTTACACAGTTGGACTGGTTGCTTCTCTTGAACTTGATAAGAGAATAATTGTCTTTATGACCGTCGTCTCTGAGGATAGTGATGCTGTTGGCGTCGACTCTCTCGACAACACCCGCGTTCTTGGCAACAACAACTACACCCGAATCAACGGCAGCCTTGTATTCCATACCCGTTCCAACTATAGGAGAATCTGTGATAAGAAGCGGAACTGCCTGCTTCTGCATGTTGGATCCCATGAGAGCACGAGAGTTGTCGTCGTTCTCAAGGAAGGGTATCATAGCGGTTGCAACAGACACGACCATCTTAGGAGATACATCCATGAAATCTATCTTGGATACGTCGACCTCCATGATCTCGGTCTTGTCTCTTGCGGTTATCTTCTTGTTTATGAAATGTCCGTTTTCGTCGAGGGGCTCGTTACCCTGAGCAACGATATACTTGTCCTCAACGTCAGCGGTCATATATACGACCTCGTCGGTCACCTTGTGCTCTACCGTTCCGTCAGCGAGCGTGATGTGCTCGACCTTGCGGTAAGGAGCCTCGATGAATCCGTAGTCGCTTATACGCGCGTAGGTAGTAAGGTAGGAAATAAGACCGATATTAGGACCTTCGGGGGTCTCAATGGGACACATACGGCCGTAGTGCGTATAGTGTACGTCACGGACGTCGAAGGACGCGCGGTCACGCGAAAGACCTCCGGGACCGAGAGCGGACAAACGGCGCTTATGTGTAAGCTCTGCCAGAGGGTTGTTCTGGTCCATGAACTGCGAGAGCTGCGAGGAACCGAAGAACTCTCTGATAGCAGTAGCCACAGGTCTTGTGTTGATGAGCGCCTGAGGAGTCAGCTTTTCTGAATCCTGAGTCGTCATTCTTTCCTTTATTATCTTATCCATTCTGGAGAAACCGATCCTCATCTGGTTCTGAAGCTGTTCTCCTACCGAACGGACACGTCTGTTTCCGAGGTGGTCGATATCGTCTACGTGGCCAACGTCGTGCGTGAGATTGAGCATATAGCTGACGGTAGCGAATATATCGTCCTTGGTGATGTGCTTAGGACAGAGCTCTGCTATGCGCTCGCGAGCCATTTCCTTGATCGCGTCAACGTCGCCCTGACAAGCCTCTGCTATTTCAAGCAGAACTGCGGTTCTTGCCTTTTCGTTGACTCCGCAATCCTTGAGGTCGAAGCCGAGAACATACTCGGGCTCGATCGTGTTGTTGGAAACTACCTTTACAAGCTCGCCGTTTTCAAGCTCAATAACTGCCTCGTTGACTGCATTATGTTCAACGTTAAGAGCCATTTCACGAGAGAGCACGGTACCCGCTGTATAAAGGACCTCGCCCGTAAGAGGACTTACGACGTCTGCCGCAAGCTTACGGTTAGCAATTCTTTCGCTGATAGCCATCTTGCTGTCGAACTTATAGCGTCCGACCATAGCGATGTCGTATCTTCTCGCGTCAAAGAAAAGATTGTTGATGAGCTGCTGTGCGGACTCTACCAGAGGAGGCTCGCCTGGACGGAGCTTCTTGTAGATCTCCTTGAGAGCCTCTACCGTAGGATCTGTGCCGTTGTTTGCGGCAAGATTCTCTGTCTCGTCCTTCTCAAAAGTAGCGGTAATTCTTACGTCCTCACCGAACAGCTTTTCTATATCCTCTCTGTGCGTAAGACCAAGCGCGCGCACGAAAAGAGTGAGGGGCAACTTGCGGTTCTTATCTATACGAACGTAGAGAACGCCGTTTACGTCGCTCTCATATTCAAGCCAAGCACCTCTGTAAGGTATAATCTGAGCGGCATAGGTCTTCTTTCCGGACTTGTCGACCTCGAAAGAATAATACATGCCGGGAGAACGGACCAGCTGAGAAACTATAACCCTCTCTGCTCCGTTTATAACGAATGTACCGGTTTCGGTCATGAGCGGGAAATCACCGAGATATATATCGGAATACTTTACATCTCCTGCCTGCTTGTTCGTCAGACGAACGTTGACTTTGAGGGGGGCTGCATAGTTTACGTCGCGCTCCTTGCACTCCTCTACCGGATATTTCGGGTTGGCATCAATAGAATAAGAAATGAAATCTATTGACAGATTTCCCGAATAGTCGGTGATGGGAGATACGTCTCGCAGCACTTCCATAAGGCCTTCTTCAAGGAACCACTTGAATGATTTGGTCTGCACCTCAACCAGATTGGGCAGCTCCAAATTGAAAGCGGAACGCGAAAAAGACATTCTCGAGTTTTTTCCGAGTCTTTGCTCTTTTACCTTGACCATTAAATCAATCACTCCATTCAATGAATATCTGTCCTGAATGGACAAAATCCTCTGTGAGCAGTCGGATTTTGTCATATTCGGGTCGGCTTACAATGCCCAGAAAGGCAATATAAGCGATTATAATGCAGTTTACAATTATATCACTAAAAGTCAAGCTTGTCAAGTGTTTTTTGAAAATTTTTCAGAAAAAGCAGAAAATATTACTTTTTAACGGTAAAAAAGCAACAAAAACCGAAATTTCAGCTTTTGTTGCTTTTTATTCTTGAATATTATACCTTTGACATCTGCATTTCTTCGGATTTCTCTGCGTTACGATTCACCTTTTCGGGATCCACGAACGTAGGCACCACACTCTTTATCGCCTTCTTAATAAGAGGAGACGATATTTGATCCTTGGTCTCCTTAACTACATCTGTGAGTATCTGTATCTTGGCATCTACCTCGCTTCTTGAGAGCGGAGTATCTCTTTCTATGAATATCATATGATTGTCCGTTTGCTCAAGGTGCTCAGTCTTGATAAGAAGCTCCTCGTAAAGCTTTTCACCGGGTCGTAGGCCGATCTCCTCGATCTTTATGTCAATGTCAGGCTCAAATCCCGAAAGTCTTATCATGTTGACCGCAAGGTCATATATTTTGATAGGCTTGCCCATATCAAGAACAAAGAGCTCGCCCTTCTTTGCCATAAAGCCCGCCTGCATTACTAGCTGACTTGCTTCCGGAATAGTCATAAAATATCTTATGATGCGCTTGTCTGTAATTGTTATGGGGCCGCCCTGCTTTATCTGCTGACGGAAAAGAGGAATGACCGAGCCGTTCGAGCCCAGAACGTTTCCAAAGCGCACTGCCGTGAAGGAAGTCGCACTGTCTGTGCGGCACTGAATGACCATCTCACACATTCTCTTGGACGCGCCCATAATGTTGGTCGGGTTGACGGCCTTGTCTGTGGAGATAAGTATGAATTTCTCTGCCCCGTACTTTTCTGCCATGTCGGCGGTGTTGTAGGTTCCAAGAACGTTATTCTTTATCGCCTCACAGCCACTATGCTCCATAAGAGGAACGTGCTTGTGAGCGGCGGCATGGAATACTATCTGCGGACGGTATGCGTTAAAGATGGCATCAAGACGGTCTCTCTCTCTGACCGACGCTATCTCAACCGTGAGATCAAGGGCATCTCCGTAAGCTCTGACAAGCTCCTGCTGAATATCATACGCGTTGTTTTCGTATATATCAACGATAACAAGCTTTCTCGGCGAGCATTTTGCTATCTGACGGCAAAGCTCGCTTCCTATAGAGCCGCCTCCGCCGGTTATTAGAACGGTCTTGCCTGAATAATACGATCTTGTTGCTCCGTTATTTATATTAAGAGGCTTTCTGAAAAGCAAGTCCTCTATCTGGAAGTCTCTTATTATTCTTGCCTGATGCTCGCCGTCCTTCGCTTCCTTGTGAAAATCCTTGACGGGAATATCGTATATCTTGAACTTGCAGTTGGTCTTGCTATACAGGTTGAAAAGTCTTGCCGCCTCATCGTTATCCAAATTTGCAACAGCCACGAATATCTCGGCGACCTTACTTTTCTTTATTATATCAAACGTTCCTTCGTCCTCGGGATATATCCTGAGTCCCGCTATATAGTTTCCCACCTTCTGAGCATCCTTGTCGATAAAGAATACGGGCTGATAGGTTGAATGGTGGCTGCATAGCAGCTCATTAGCAAGGAACGAGCCGAGCTGTCCCGCGCCAACGATAGCGACGGGGATCTTTTCGATGTCGGTTTCTGCTATCTTGTAGTGATACTTATATATCATTCGATAGACCAGTCTGGAGAACACGGTAGCCACGGCATTGATGGGGGCAATGATCAAAAACAGCCAAAGACCCGAATAAACCCCGCAAATCCAAGAAAATAACACGGCTACTACGGCACCTGCGCCATCCGCAAGGATGAGCTTCAGATAAGTGAAGGTCCTCGTGTAGCGCCAAACGCTATTGTACACGCCAAGAGCCAATCTTGCGACCATTATAACTAAAAGCAAGATTCCGCAATTGGCAAGCACATGCTGAGGCGTATCGGATATTGGCGGCTCAAACCAACGAGTCGCAAAATAATATGCGAGTGATATGAGGGCAAACAAGCAACAGTCAAAGGCTAAGAGGATAGCCTTTCGGAATTTGCCCACAAGAAGTTGTTTTAAATTCATTTTAAGTTAACTCCCTTTTTTGTTTTTTTGGTTCAAACTTGATTGGGGGTATCTGTTGTTCGTTACGAACTATCTTTGACTATTATATCACTATCTTTCAAAATTGTCAATGGTGATATTTTTGGGAATATGAAATAAAAACTGAAACCTTGTCAAAACACGGAAGATTACGACTGGAAAATGTAGAAAATTCCAAATCTGAGATAGTATAAATTTCAAAAGAATAACAAATAATAACAAAGGAAAGCAGCCAAGGAATTTTTTGATAATTTATTTTTTACTTGAAAGAAAGGATTTATATATGAAAGCAACAGGAATAGTAAGAAGGATAGACGACCTCGGCAGAGTCGTCATCCCCAAAGAAATAAGAAGAACAATGCGAATCCGCGAGGGAGATCCTCTGGAAATATTTACCGACAGAGATGGAGAGGTGATATTCAAGAAATATTCTCCGATCGGAGAGTTGACGGCGTTTGCCGCACAGTACGCGGACACTCTGCATAAGACCTGCGACCTTATGATCGTGATATGTGACAGGGACTCGGTCGTTTCCTGCGCGGGCGTTCCCAAAAAAGAATATGCAGACAAGGCTTTGTCCGAGGAGTTTGAAAAAATAGCCGAGGTGAGAAGTCTGTACGTTCATAGAGTCGGCGAGCCCCGAATAGCCGTGACATCTGATAGCGGCAATCATTACGTCGCGTGCGCTATGCCTATAATCAGTGAGGGCGACATAGTGGGTTGCGTGGCATCTCTCGTGTCCGCCGACCAGGATGCCAATCCCGAGGCCGTGGAGATAAAGCTGATACAGACTGCTGCGGGCTTTCTCGGTCGTCAGCTCGAAAATTGAGTCTTGCTTTAATGAAACATCCGCTTCAAAAACACCGTCAAGAGTGTATCTCCTGACGGTGTTTTTTTATGATTGAATTATGATTTAGGCTTTTTCTTGAGGTCATACTTGGACCAGCCCTCGCCGTTTATCTCGTGAGCCTGGTGTATGGTCACAAATGCGTTTCTGTCTGTCTTGGTTATTATGCTGATAAGCTCTGAGTATTCGTTCATTGAAAAGGAAACCATAAGCATCTTCTTGTCTGTTCCCGAGTATCCTCCCACGACGTCTATTACGGTGCTTGTTCTATCGAGCCTCTCAATGACCAGCTTGTTTATCTCGTTAGGGCTATCTGTTATTATATTGGCTACGAATGCCTTAGATCCGCCGATAAAGACCTTATCAACCACGAGCGCGGCGATAAACGCAGTCACTATACCGAGCAACGTGAGCACAAAATCTCCTATAACGAACATTCCAAGCACCACTGCGGTAGAGTCGACTAAAAAAATTACTACCGAGCTGCGCAGCTTTTTCAATACCTTGCAGACAATGAAGGCTATTACGTCAACGCCCCCCGTTGAGCCGCCGCCAAGAAACGACAGAGCACAACCAAGACCCACGAAAACACCGCTGAACACGGATGCCAGAATCACGCCCACTCCGGAATATGCACTTCCCTGAAGATTGAAAAAACCGCCAAGCACCTCGGGGCTTGTAATATTGGAAAACAGAGCAACGCCTATGGGATAAACGATAGTAGAGACCAGTGTTTTCATAGCAAAGGATTTTCCCAGAACGATAAGACCGAGAAAAAACATCGCCCACGTCAATATTGTGATTATAAGCTCTACCGATAGGTATTCGGACGGAATGATCTGAGATAAAACTATCGCGTATCCCGAAACACCGCCTGCAACCAGATCGTACGGGAGCATAAAAAGCGACGTCCCGAACGACAGGATCAGAGTGCCCACTACGACTAATAACAAGTTTTTTGTCGCTCGCCACATCTCCTGCTTGCTTTTCTTTAATTTCATATATTGTTATACTCCTTCAAACAGACCCATGACCGCGTTGAGAATACTTTGCGCCACGGAGCTCACGTCTCCCGACGCATCTATCAGAACTATGTTTTCGCCGCGAAGCTTCAGACGCTCAAAAACGGCAAAAAACATATTTCTGGTCTTATTAAGATAGTCGTAGTTCTCGTATATTTCTGCGGGGACGTCGGATCTTTTATGTATTCTTTCAAGACTCTGCTCGGGAGTAAGGTCCAAAAACACGCACATGTCGGGTGTGCGGATATCGGGATTATCCAGATTAAGAGCCGCAACGCTTTCAAATCCAAGCTCCGAGCCCTGATAAGCCAATGATGAATAGTAATATCTGTCGCTTATAACGGTCACGCCGTCCGAAAGTAGTCGGCCTATTCCCTGCTCTGCGTCGCAGTTATGTATAACTCGGTCACAAGCAAACATCTCCGCCATCTGTGCCGTGGTAACGGGCACCTTGCCCGAAAGCACCTCGCGTATCTTCTTGCCCGATGGCATATCCGTGGGCTCTGCCGTCACGTGACAGCGTATCCCGCGAGACGTGAGAGCCTCACGCAACAAATTTATCTGAGTAGTTTTGCCTGCGCCGTCAATACCTTCAAAAACTATGAATTTAGGAGAATCTGTCATAAAAAGAAAACCTCATATAATCATTATTTTTCAAACCATACCTTTGGTGAGAACAGAAGTATTATCGGGAAAAGCTCAAGCCTTCCAAGGAGCATATCAAGTGAAAGTATAAGCTTTGAGGGGATTGAATAAAAAGCGTAGTTTTCCACGGGTCCTACAGCGTCTAAGCCGGGTCCTATATTGTTAAAGCAAGCCGCGACGGATGAGAACGAGGTCTCAATAGTCTGTCCGTCTATAATAGATACGGCCGCGAAGGACACGAAAAAAATGAAAAAATATACTATTATGTAGGAGAATGTTCCCTTGATAGTTGCCTCATCGACCACTTTTTTCTCGAACATTACCTTTTTGACCTGTCTTGGATGGATCATCTTCTGTGTTTCCGCCGCGGAACTCTTTGCCGCGATCACCAAGCGGCTTATCTTGATACCTCCGCCTGTGGATCCCGCGCACGCGCCGACAAACATAAGAATGAGAAGTATGGTCTTAGACATATTGGACCACGCATTAAAATCATATGTTGCAAATCCCGTTGTAGAAATTATAGTAGACACTTGAAAGAACGCGTGTTTTGCCGTCTCGGCCAAATTACCATATACAGAATATGTATTTATTGCGATGAGCGCCACGGAGGTCAGAACGATACCGGTAAACCAACGCAGCTCCTCGCTGAGAAGAGCCGATGCGATCCTTCCCGTCAACACGAGAAAATATACGTTAAAATTGACACTGAACAGGAGCATGAACACGGCTATGATCCACGTGCAAAAGTCGGGGTGAGCTACGCCACCGTAAGTCATCATGCTATCTGCCCATATTGAAAATCCGCCCGTTCCCGCAGTGGCAAACGCGGAGCACAGAGCTTCGTAGAGATCCATACCGCCAAAAAGTAGCAGGACAACCTGCACCGCGGTCATAACGGAGTAGATTGCATACATTATAGCCGAGGTCTTTCTCACGGTCGAGACTATTTTATCTACCTTGGGACCCGGCATTTCCGCGCGCATTATATGTACCAGACGAGATGATTTCATATCCTGCTGAGGCATGATTGCAAGGACGAATACCAAGATGCCCATTCCGCCTATCCAGTTTGTAAAGCTGCGCCAGAAGAATATTCCTCGCATTCCAAGCGAAGCGTCCGCAGGAGTCCATAGCTTGTCAAAATCTGCGACCGACAGCACGCTTGCTCCTGTTGTGGTGAATCCCGAGACAGTCTCAAAAAAAGCATCAACAAAGGAAGGAATAAGTCCCGAGATGATGAAAGGAAGACAACCGAATAAAGACAGGATTATCCACGAGAGACCGACAACGACAAAGCCGTCCTTGATATCAAGGGTGTTGTTTTTCGGTTTAAACGCGGACAGGAGTAAGCCAAGCACCAAAAGTGCGAAGAGAGGGATAAGGACAGACCATATCTGCCCAAATTCCCGATATATCAACATTACCGCGAGCGGTAACAGCATAAGCGCGCTCTCGACCAGCATAAGCTGTCCGATTATATATCGTATCATTTTGTAATTCATATCACCGACTCCGATTATGCAATGATATCTCCGAGGTCACAAAGCCTCTCTTCCGTGGTCATAACTATAACGCTATCGCCAAGTTCAAGGGTGGAGTCACCATTAGGATATATAACAGCTCCATCTCTGATGACTGCGGCTATAAGAATGTTTTTCTTAAGTTTGATAGAACGCAGAGGTGTTTCCGTAAACTCAAAGTCCTCGGCAACGTCAAACTCAATCGCCTCTACCCTGCCGTCCACAAGCTTATGCAAGGACTTTATCTGGCTGAGATATCCCTGCTCTCCGCGGTTGGCAAGACCTCTGACGTATCTGAGCACCTTTGCGGCAGTCAAAAACAGAGGAGTTATATTCGAATCTATACCTGCGTTTTCGGAAAGCTTGACGAACGCGGGCGAGGATACCTTTGATATTATTTTCTCCACGTTTCTGGTCTTGGCAAACAGTGAAATGATAAAATTCGTCTGATCGTTTGAGGTCATTACCACGCAAGCGTCGGTATTTTCTATTTTTTCCTCGTCAAGCAGGTCGGGATTTGTCGCATCCCCGTATATGACGGTGGCGTCGGGGAACATTTCGGCAAGCTGCTCGCAGATAGCCATATTTTGCTCGACTATTTTTACGTTGAAGCCACCCGACGAGAGCTGAGACGCCAAATATTTTGACGTCCTTCCTCCGCCTATTATCATAACGTCCTTTATGTTCTTACGCAAAAGACCTATCTTCATAAAAAGATCTACGATGTCCGCGCGGGATGCCGTCAAGGAGATGCTATCCCCCTTGGCAATAACGTAATCTCCCGAGGGAATTATGACCTCGTCACCTCTTTTTACGGCGCAGATCAGGGCATTGGTGTTATATTTGCTCTTGAAGCTTATAAGAGGTTGATCTATGAGCGGATGCCCCTCGCCTATGTGTATTTCGACCACCTCTACCTGCCCCTTGGCGAACTTCTCAAGCTTCATAGCCGCGGGGAATCTTATGAGCCTCGCCGCCTCTCTTGCAGCTTCGTATTCGGGGTTGACTATCAGGTCAATACCGAGATTGTCGGACATAAAATCTTTCTGGTTGAGGTATCTTGGGTCACGCACGCGGGCTATGGCGTGCTTTGCTCCAAGCTGCTTGGCAATTATGCAGCAAAGCAGATTGAGCTCGTCACCCGACACGACGGAAATAACGATGTCCGCGTCGGGAACACCTGCTTCGCGTTGTATTTCGACTGACGCGCCGTTTCCCACAACACCGAAAACGTCGTATTTGTTCACGACGGCGGTTATAAGATCGGGGTTTTCGTCTATAACGGTAACGTTGTGTCCCTCGCGGCAGATAAAGCTGATAAGCGAATCTCCCACGGAGCCGTTTCCAATAATTACGATTTGCATAGCAAACCTCCCAAAAAACAGATTGTGTATATGTCAGAGAGCTATTCGCCACCGCGGATAACAAACGTAAATGTAATGATTAAGATAATCAGACAAAGTAATTATAACACATCTAACCCCAAAAATCAATAGATTTAAATATTTTGACTTTTTTGAGTGGGGACAAACCGAAAAAACAGAACAGCCCTCGACTAAGCACGCCGAGAGCTATTCTGTTTGCAATAAAAGATGTTTTGATTTTTCGAATGCTTTTATTGACATATCAACTCACTCCCAAAAGCTCGGAGAGAGATATGCCGAGGGTGTCGGCTATCTCGTCGAGAATGGAAATGTCGGGACAAGAGCTTCCTCTTTCCCATTTTGAGACCGCCTGCGCCGTTACCCCAACCGCTGAGGCCAGGTCGCTTTGAGTAAGACCCGCAAGTCTCCTCGCGCCCGCGATCCTTCTTCCCAAATTATCTGTGTCTATCATCTGCGAACTCCTTGCGTTACTGTTGGACACGTCTCTGCAACAGACGTGTCCCTATTGGGATAAAACGCCGCAAAGAGCTTTGCGAAAACTACAAGTTTACGCTACGACCTTCTCTGAGGCGAGTTTGCAGTATCCGTAATTTGAAAAAATCATTAAATCCGCCTCCTTTTCTTTGAAATTTCGGTCAAAACGCGGTCATTTCGCCCGACCGATAGGTCTATTATATTATTTCTTGAAAAATTTGTCAATAAACCGTTAGTTGATTTGCAAAATGGGTGTAAGGAGGCTTTTAGCGTCTTACAAGATATTTACGCATATCTATGGCGCATGCCGCGAGAATTATCAAGCCCTTGATGATATATTGCATATTCGCGTCTATGCTCAGGGCGGTAAGCCCCACGAAGATAAGGCGCAAAAGCACTACGCCCATAATTACTCCGCGTATCTTTCCTATTCCTCCAACGAATGAGACTCCGCCGATAACGCACGCGGCTATAGCATCAAGCTCGTAGTTAAGGCCCGTTGCGGCAGAGTTTGAGCCTATTCTCGCCGCCTCGATAAATCCTGTAAAGCCGTACATAATTCCCGCGAGCATAAACACGAGCATAGTCACCGCCGCCACGTTGACTCCCGATACGTTTGCCGCTTCGGGATTTGCTCCCACGGCAAACATATTTTTACCGAAGGTGGTCTTGTTCCAGATAAACCACATAACCACGGTTATAAGGAGCGCGTACCAGACGTAATTTGGTATAGGTGTTTTGCCTATTGATATCACGCTTCCCGTTATAAAGCGCGTGTATGACGGGTCAAGCCCCGAGATTGACTGTCCGTTATTGCTGCCGAGCTTAAGGTACATCAAAAGCGCACCGTAAGCAATAAGCTGAGTGGACAGAGTTACGATAAACGGGTGCAGATGGAACTTTGCCGTGCAAAAGCCGTTTATCAAGCCTACAAGAGCGCCTATCGCAAGTGCGATAAGCAGAACTAATGGGATAGGAAGTGTAGCAAGACCAGGGAACATCTTGCCTGCGTATCCAGACGCCTGCAAAAGCGAGGCGCTCACGCAGGCGACCACACCCACGATTCGTCCTGCGGACAGGTCTGTGCCCGACAGTATAATGGCACCCGCGATACCTAATGCGATTGGGAGGTTTGCCGCCGACAACGAGATGATGTTGACTATTGATGCCGCCGACAAAAAATTCGGTCTTAAAAATTGTATAACTATTACCGCCGCGATAAGAAATATATACAGAGAGTTGTTTATCAGGAATTCCTTGCGGTAGTTTTTTCTTTGCAGGGAGTCCATTTCCCTGTATCTTCTTATTGACGTCATATCTTTTCTCCGATAAAATTTAGATTTTGATTGTGAAACTTGTCACTCAAACGAATTTCGCCGCCAGAGCCATTATCTTTTCCTGATCCGCGCTCTTGGCGTCCACCTCGCCTGATATCCGTCCGCCCGACATCACGTATATTCTGTCGCAGATGCCGAGTAGCTCGGGCAGCTCACTTGATACCACTATTATGGATTTACCCTTTGCTGCCATCGAGTTGATGAGCTGATATATCTCAAACTTTGCGCCCACGTCGATACCTCTTGTAGGTTCGTCGAGCATAAGAACCTCGGGCTCAGTCAGCAACCAGCGTCCTATGATAACCTTTTGCTGATTTCCGCCCGAAAGTAGCTTTATAGGTGTCTGCTGAGACGCGGTCTTGATGTTCATTGAGCTTATTGCCCAGTCTGTGTCTTGCCGACGCGCCTTATCCGATATAAAGCCAAACCGACGGTACTTTTTGATTCCCGAAATAGTTGTGTTTTCGCATATATCAAGGATTCCGAATATGCCTGTCGCGCGCCGCTCCTCTGTGATAAGAGCAAAGCCGTTCCTTATAGCCTCGCGCGCGTCGCGGTTTTTGACTTGTTTTCCGTCCAGGGTTATCTTGCCCGCCGACCTCTCGGATATTCCAAAGATGTTTTCTATTACCTCGGTGCGTCCTGCGCCTGCAAGTCCCGCAAAGCCGACTATCTCGCCCTTACGGACGGTAAAACTTACGTCACGCACATGATTGTGCTTTGAAGAAAGCCCTTCTACTCGCAGAGAGACCTCGCCGGGCTTGTTGGACTTGTCGGGAAAGAGTTGCGTGAGTTCTCTGCCCACCATAAGATGAATTATTTTATCCACTGTCATATTTTTCGCCCCATCGGTGGAAATGTGGCGACCGTCTCTCATTACGGTTATCTCGTCGGAAATCTGCAGGATCTCGTCCATTTTGTGAGATATATATATTATCCCACATCCGCGCTCCTTCAGAGTATCTATGATTTTGAACAGCTGTCCTACCTCTCGTTCGGTCAAAGAGCTTGTAGGCTCGTCGAGAACTATTATCTTTGCGTTGTAGGACACTGCCTTGGCTATTTCTACCATCTGTCTTTCTGCTACGGACATTTTGCTCATTATCATTTTGGGGTCGGACTTGATTCCGAGTGTTTCAAATATCTTTTTTGTTTCGGAGTACATTTTTTTCTCCGAAGTTATAAATCCAAGCTTTTTAGGATAACGACCAAGCCAGATGTTGTCCATAACGTTTCTTTTGGTTGCCTGATTGAGCTCCTGATGCACCATAGCCACACCGTTCTCAAGAGCATCCTTGGGATTTTTGAAGGATACCCGGTTCCCCTCAAGGAATATCTCGCCACTGTCTGCGGAATATATTCCAAAAAGACACTTCATAAGAGTTGATTTTCCTGCTCCGTTCTCTCCCATTAGCGCGTGAACACTACCCGCATTTACCGAAAGAGATACCCCGTCCAAAGCACGAACTCCCGGGAACTCCTTGGAGATGTTCTTCATTTCGAGCAAAACTTGCTTTTGTTTTTCCATAGTTTATGCCTTTTCTGAAATCAGCCGAGATATTTTGAGTAAGCAATTCTTACCTTGAACACGTCCTTATCGATGTTGTATGACTCAAGCCCGTCAGAAAGCTTTGTTTCGCTGTTAAGTCCGTTTTTGACTATCTGCGCGACCACCTTTGCCATAGTTTCAAAATCCTGCTTTATAGTGCCTGACATCTTGCCGTTTGAAATGAGATCAACGGCTGCCGCAGTGGCATCAACTCCAAAAACGGGAATCTGTCTGCTGCCGTCCTTGCCGAGATTATATCCCGCCGAATTGAGTGCGGAGATAGCTCCTTGAGCCATACCGTCGTTGTTGCATATAACCAGCTCTATCATATTGTTTTTGTTCTCGGTGTAAGAGGTCAGAGCCGTGGTCATATATTCGTTTGCCGCGGCGGCAGACCACAGACCGTTTCTGTCAACCAGGTATTTGTTATTATTGCTCTTGTCGTAGAAGGAAAGCTGCGGCTTGCCCGACGCGACCAAAAGCTTGTTTGCCCCCTCAACGCTGAACTGCGTTCTGTATATAGCCTCGTTGTTTCCTTCCTCCCCTTTAAAGAGAACGTAGGAGATAGAGCCGTCGCGATTAATGTCTATCTCGTCGTAATGCTCAAGAACGTACTCGCCTATCATTTCTCCCTGAAGAATACCCGCCTCTTTGGCGTCAGTTCCCACGAAGGCGCACTTCTCATAGCTCTTGACCACCTTGTCGGAGACCTCCCTGTTGAAAAATATTACGGGTATCCCCGCGTTTTTGGCGAGAGCCACGATTCCCTCTGCAGCATCGTCAGATCCCGTGTTTACTATATTAACTACGATAGCCTTTGCGCCGCCTGTGATAGCCGTCTGTATCTGTTCGGTCTGAGTGGTCTGATTTCCGTTGCCGTCGTGGTCCTGATAGCTTATACCCGCGTCAGATAGCTGCTTGTCAAGCGAGCTTCTTACGTTTGATATATAAGGGTCGCTATACGTGTAATAAAATACGTGGACGTCAGCTCCGCTAGACACCGAGCAGGACGTGGAAAATATTGGGAGCATCGAGATGATGCACAGAAAAATTATCAGTTTAGTATATATCTTCATGATCTTCCTCCGATCTGTTTGCGTTAGTAATATTATTTGTCGCGCAAGGACAAAAATTAGAGCGAATTTTTTACAGTAAAGAAAGAATATACATATTATGCGAGGCTTGTAGCACTTCAACAGAGTATTTCTTGACATTAATGTGCTTGTATGTTATAATATCCGTATAGCCGAAGAGAGTTGAACTCACACGGTTTTGTGTGGCAAATATCCGCGCCTGCCACAGATAAAATTCTCGCAACATCTTATGTTGCTTCGCATTTTCTCTTCGGCTATAAGATATCCTCTGTTGTTTTTGTTTGTAAGGAGAGGAAAATGATAGGAAAAATATCAAAAAATATATTTGCGTTATTTATATCTTCGGCGCTGGTTGTTGCGGCACTGTCGGAGACGGCTTTTCTTTGCCTTTCCCGCCTGGTCGTGACCTCAAGCGCGGCGGAGGTGTCTTATAATATGTCTGATCAATACGCCGCGAGTGAGTATTATGAAAATCTTTCAAAGGTCACCCTGAGCGGAAATCAGGCAACTGATGTGATAGCCGTAGCACTTTCACAGCTTGGATATCACGAGGGAGACAGTGACGGTGAGCTTGACGGTCAAAGTGTGTCGGGATGCCGAGACTTCGTGGAATATAACGTTTTGTACGGAAAGCTTGACAACGGCCAAGGCAACGGTACAAGCTACGGATATTATTGGTGCGCCTCCTTTGTGAATTGGTGCTTGAGACAGGCGGGAGTAAGCAAGGATGCCTCGGCAGGCGGAGAGGTAAGCTGTCAGCGATGGCTTTCAGACTGCAAGGAGTCGGAGATATATTTTTCAAAAAATAAGGGCTTGCCAAAAACGGGAGATATGATATTTTTCAAGGACACGGGAAGCAGCCTATCCGCTACCCACATGGGATTGGTGCTCTACTGCGACGGCATATCGGTGTATACTGTAGAGGGTAATTCCTCAAACCAGGGTGATTTCTCCAGCGACGGAGACAGAGTCGCTATGCGATCGTATCCCTTGAACAGTAAATATATAGTAGGATACGCATCTCCGAAATACGAAAACAAAAACTCAACGAAAAAGGTAGATCACTCCGGAGAACTGCTCACCGAGGGTCAGTATATTACGAAGGTTGATGTTGACGTGTATAATGATAGCCAACTCACAAAAGTAAGCGCTACCATATCCGCATTTGAAATATTTGACGTTGTGAGTGTGAGAGGCACGACAATGCAAATATCGTATAAGACCAAACAGCAAAAAGTGAACGGATACATAAAATATGAGCAGAACATCAAGCAGATGAATACCACCAGAGACGTGTATGCCGTAAATTATTATGACGGAGACCGCGCCGTGCTTTCTACGCAGTACGTATTGCCAGACGGTAGCGTGACCTTGCACACCCAAAAGCCGACGAAGGATAAAAATGGATTTGTGGGTTGGTCGACGGCGAAGAGCTCGTCCGAGGCATCTTTTTTCCCTGCTGATAATATACAGTCTTGTGAGACTGATGTTGCTCTGTACGCGGTCTGGGATCCTAACTTTTACGTAGTCTCCTTTATCAATCCAGATGAGGACGGAACTATAATAGGTCAGAGATATGGCTATTACGGCACGGTCTTTGAGGTGCCTGAGGTCACAAGCATACCTGAGGGGTACGTCTTTGCGGGCTGGGACAGAGAGGTTGACACGACCATCAGGGGAGACGTCTCATATACCGCTAAATTTGTACTTGAAAGTGAACTGTCTCAAACACAAGCCTCAGGCGGCTGCGCGTCGGCAATCGGAGGCTCGTCCGCGATTGCGCTTGTGGCTATATCTGCGCTTTCAGCGGCTCGGATTACACGCAGAAAAGACAAATAGAAAAACGGTTGCGCGTCGCGCAACCGTTTTTTATATTATTTATAAAATTCGTTTTTAGTGCTTCGGCCGAAAAGCTGACTTATGGCAACGTCGGGAGCCATTCCCTCGTATATAACCTCGTAAACGCAGTTACATATAGGCATATCCACTCTGTATTTTTCGGATAGGTTCTTTATTGCCTTTGCTGTGTAATGTCCCTCGGCAAGCTTGCCGTAGGCCTTGCCACTCACGAGCATTTCACCGTACGCTCTGTTATGGCTGAATTTGGAGAACACGGTCGCCTCGTAGTCGCCAAGGTGACACAGGCCGTATGCCGAGAGCTCGTTTCCTCCCATTTTGTCAATCAGACGCGCCACCTCTCTGGTTCCTCGTGACATAAGAGCGCCCTTAAGCGTGGAGAGCCCCATTCCGTCAAGAATTCCCGCCGCGATGCCGATTACGTTTTTAGCCGCGCCGCCAATCTCGTTTCCAAGCAGGTCGTCTCCGTAATAAAAGCGAATAAGATCGCCCGAGAAGGCGTCAACAAGAGTATGCTTGGTCGCCTCGTCATTGCTATCTATTACCATACAGTTTGGTATTCCCGCGTAGAATTCCTGGACGTGTCCCGGGCCCAGCCACACGGCTATTTTATTGGACGCATCGGTGGAATCCGCCACGACCTCTGACAGTCTGCGCCCAGTGGATATTTCTATTCCCTTCATACAGAGTACGAACACCTTGTTCCTCAGTCCGAGGGGCTCAAGCTCTCCCATAAGCGCCGAAAGACCTTGGGAATTTATTGAAATTATTATAACGTCAGCACTGCAAAGGCAGGTTATATCAGTGGAGAGCTTTACCGTCTCGGGCAGAGACAAAAGCTCGTTTTTTCTCTCGCCGAGAAATCTTTGCATGTTTTCCGAGTCCGAGCGACCGTACAAGGTGACGTCAAGCCCCTTTTTTTCGGCAAGATACCAGGTTATAAGCGAGCCCCAACGACCGCAACCCACAACACAAATCTTCATTTTTTCCTCCTCTGAAGACAGGTTTTTAGTTGTTGACAAAAGACTGATAAAATGATAAAATAATAAAGATAAACAGACAGAACAACTTTGATTTATTATACAACACATCAACACAAAAGTCAAGAGCAGATGCGAAAGGATAAAAATGATAGCAATTAACGCAAGCGAGCTGACGTTGCGCTTTGGTACTACTACCATACTCCAGAAGGTGTCCTTCTCCCTTGATGAGACGGACAAGCTTGGAATCATAGGCGCAAACGGAAGCGGCAAGACCTCGCTTTTCAAGCTCATAACGGGTGAATATGAGGCCGAGAGCGGAGAGGTATACATTTCAAAGGGAAAGAGCGTGGGGCTCTTATCTCAGTACGGCGCTTTTGACGAGGCACTCGGCGGCACGGCTACGGATCATATGCTCGCCGCCTTCCCCGAGCTTGTCTCTGCGGAACAAAGACTCTCCGAGCTTGAGACTTTACTTGCGGACACGAGCGATCCTCTGCACACGGCGTACACCAACGAATATACTTCTCTTCACGAAAAATTTATTCGGGACGGAGGTCTTGAGTTCAGAGGCAGATGTCGCTCGATTCTCTCTAAGCTGGGTTTTGACGAGGACGCTATATCTAAGCCCGTGGAGCTTCTTTCGGGAGGACAACGAACCCGTCTCGCACTTGCCATACAGCTCTGTCGCGAGCCCGATATACTGATGCTCGACGAGCCCACAAACCACCTTGACATAGAAACTCTTGCGTGGCTTGAAAATTACCTTATACAGTATAAAAAGTGCGTTATGGTGATATCGCACGACAGATATTTTCTTGACCGAGTGACCAACAAGACTCTGGCTATCGAGAATCACCACGCAAAGCTCTATAACGGAAATTACACTCGCAGTATGGAGCAACGCAAGACAGACCGCGAGATATATGAAAAGCATTACAAGGATCAGCAAAAGGAAATAACGCGGCAGGAGGCATATATAGCTCAACAGAGAGCGTGGAACAGAGAGCGAAATATAATCGCGGCAGAGTCGAGACAAAAGCTGCTGGACAAAATGGAAAAGCTTGAGGCTCCGGAAAAGGAAACAAGAGCTATAAGAATGAAATTCACCTCGGCAATACCGAGCGGAAACGACGTTATGAACATCAAAGGGCTCTCTATGAGCTTTGGACAGAAAAAGCTCTTTGAAGGTCTTGATTTTCTTGTCAAAAGGGGCGACCGCCTTCTTATAGTGGGCCCTAACGGTTGCGGTAAGTCTACTCTCATCAAGCTGATGATGAAAAAGCTTATGGCTACGGGCGGAAAGATAGAAGAGGGCTATAACGTAGAGATAGGCTATTACGATCAGGAAAACCAAAATCTGTCTATGGAAAAAAGAGTTATAGACGAGCTGTGGGACTCCTACCCTACACTTCCCGAGCAGAAGATAAGGTCAACGCTTGCGTGGTTTAATTTTTTGGGCGAAGACGTGTTCAAAACGGTAGGAATGCTATCGGGCGGAGAGCGCGCGAGGCTGACGCTCGCGAAGCTTATTCTGTCTCATATGAATTTGCTCATTCTCGACGAGCCCACAAACCATCTCGATATAGACTCAAGAGAGGCCTTGGAGTCGGCTCTCGAGGACTTTGACGGCACTATAATCGCCGTGTCTCACGACAGATATTTTATAGAAAAGCTGGCTACGCGCATAATTGAACTTAGGCCCGACGGATACGTTGATGGAGATATGTTTGATTATTCCGTTTTGGGCAAAGGGTGCGCGTATACCGAATTCCGCGAATTTACATCGGCAAGGCGTGAGCGGCTCGGTGACAACGTTGCGGTTGCGACTGTTGCACAGGCGGGTGAGAGCAGCTCAAAGGATCAATATCTCAAAAGCAAGCAGGATGCCGCAGAGGCAAGAAAAAAAGCCAGAAGGCTTGAAAAGCTCCAGGCAGAGATGCAAGCGCTTGAGAACGAGCTTTCCGAGGTCGAAACACTTATGTGCGGAGAGGCGGCGACCGATTATAAGCGTGTTTCCGAGCTTGACACTCGGAGGAGCGAGATCGAGGAGCGGCTCATGGAGATATACGAGGAGCTTGAATAATAAAAGGAGCTTTGCCCCGAGGCAAAGCTCCTTTTATTATTCAAAGCAGGACATAAAAGCAGACATAAATTCAGATTTTTTAACCGTCCTAGCGACCTTGATCTTTTTAGAGAGGTCAACGCCTTGACAGTCGGGGTTCATGTAAGCTTTTCCATAAGCGTCAGTATTGAAGGTTATACCTCTTGCGACGCCCTCAGTTATAACAGTTATGCTCTGATCCTTCATGCCGCAGACGTCGGGGTGATCGACGTAATAGACCGCGAGCGGATCGTGGAGAGCGGGGATTTTGTTTGGGTTTTCTTTCTGCCAAAGGGAGAAAAGCTCACGGACATGAGCGGCGGCGGCATCCGAGCTGCTATACGTCAACAATTTATCGTAGTTCTGCTTGTCGAGCGGAAGCTGATGAGTAACGTCGGCTCCGATGCATTCAAGGTTTTTTGCGCCCTTGAACATTAAGTCTGCCGCCACGACGTCGCACATTACGTTCCAGTCCGCATACTGCTTAAAGAACGCGCCGCCCATAATGACTACTTTGTTTATCCCGTCAAATGCCGACGGATCACGCTCAAGCACCCGTGCTATATTGGTAAATGGACCGATACATACAAGAGTAAGCTCAGATGCGTATTTTTTGCAGGCGGATATGATAAAATCTATTGCGTCCTCGGGGCAAGAGCTATCGGGCGCAAGTCCTTCGGCGTCTACCTCGGACGAATACCCGCAGGTGTGGGGGTATTCTCTCTCGGCTTCGCCTATCGGAGTGCCGTATCCCGCATACACGGGGACGCTCTCGTATCCGTTTCCGAATTTTTTAAGCAGATTTTTTGCTATTCTCGCGCGCTCTACCGTGTTTCTGAATACCGTGGTGATACCGACTATATCATAGCCCATTTTCATAGCAAGATAGAGAGCCAGCGCGTCATCTATCTCGTCTCCGATATCCATATCTATAAGTATCTTTGTTTTTTTATCCATACTTACCTTCCTTGCGGCGACAAGAGCGCCGCGCGTTGTTTTAATAATGCTATGCGTATGAGGGCAACGCTTTGGGACTATAGAGCCTCATAGGCATCGGCAAGCTTTCTTGTTGCCTGAGCCATCTCTAAAACACCCTTTTCAACGTCATCGTCGGAGAGTCGGGAAAGATGCCTGTCGGATTCAAGGGTGAAATATCCCGTATAGCCTATCTGCTTGAGGCTTGTCAGTATTTCATCAAAGTTTATGTTCATAGTGAAAGGGAGCGCGTGCGAGTCGTGGTGACGATCGTTGTCGTGTATGTGCAACGCTTGAATATGATCGCCGAGCGTCAGAATCATGTCTTTAGCCGAAGTGTCCAATCCGCGCATTTCTGCGTGACCGATATCAAGGCACGCCACAAATGACGGGTCGTTTACCGCTTTTATATGAGCTAAAAAATCGTCGTGGTGCGAGCATGCCGCGGCGGATGCCTGATCCTTCCCTCTGTCCCAGTTGAACATGTTCTCTGTTGCTATCTTTACGCCGTGTTCCTTTGCAAAGGGCAACAGCTCCTGATACATCTCTGCGTTCTTTTCTGCGCTTGAGTGATTGTCTGGATGGATCACGCAGATCTCCGCGCCCGCGATAGCGCTGCATTCGATAGCTCTTTTGAGGTAGTCGCGTATCTCGAGGAATCGGACGGGAAACGGCGCGTGAGACTGATTGCATACGATTCCATTGTCGAGTCCTATCTGACGAAGTCTTTTTACAAAGCTCACGTATTCATTGGTTCTGAACGGGTGACCCGAGTCAATGACAGACTTTGTTTGCCAATCATACTGTGCCATTCTGAACATTGACAGATCCCAAGCGTCAAATCCCGCCCTTGCCACGAGCTCGACAGCTTTTTCTTCGCCCACTTTTTTCGCGATAGAACCGATCTCGGTTGAAATTTTCATGTCTGTCACCTCCCATCAAGGTGTTTTTTTATATTATACAACGGGAGCATACAAAAGTCAATTGAAAATGAGCATTTTTGTAAAATGTGCAGGTGTGGCGGAGAAGGAGAGATTCATAACATTTGTCTGACCGCAAGCGCTCAGACGAGAGAGGTCTCTTGACTCTCCATTTCAGCAAAACAAAAAGAGCGGTGCGATGCACCACCCTCTTTGTTTTGCGAAAGAACAGTAAAAAGGTGTGTAAAGTTAGGTAAGAACAGTGAAAAGGTTTATAATTTTACGCTGTCAACTACTCGACAGCTTGGAATTTGTCAAACAGTTTTGTTGATATATCCTTCTGTCGCTTTTTCTTTACTTATAATTTTAGCAGGATTACCGATAACTATAGAATGATCTGGAACATCAAAGTTTACAAAGCTTAGCGGTGCTATTAAAACATCAGAACCAATAGTTATATTACCAACAATGACTGCATTGGTACCGATCCAGCAATTATCACCTATAGCTGGAACGCCCGCTCTTTTTCCGCGATTTTCTTGTCCAATGGTTACCCCTGTAGCAATATTAATGTTCTTTCCAAGAACGGCTTTAGGATTGATTATGATGCGTCCAGAATGTCCTATATAAAATCCTTCCCCGATTTGAGTTGTTGAAGGAATTTGAATTTGGCTTTTTAATGATAAATTTCTTAATTTAAACTTATAATAAATTTTGAAGAGAGGACTTTTACAACTTTGCAATTTTCTGAATATACATAGATATTTAATTTCCATCGGGCGAAACATTCTGTTTTTAAAAGATTCCCCCTGTTCTCCATACCAACGATACAAATCCTTTTGAAATATAAAATTTTTCATGATCGCACCTCAAATTCTTATTTATTGATGAGTTTATTATATCACACTTTCATAAATAAATCAAGGCGTAAGCCTTGTATATCATCCGCAACTTGTTGCTGAACGATTTTAGTGAAATATTCGGCGTTGCCGAATGTGAAATAATGTACCATCGCACATTGTGAAATATTGCTCCTTGCAGTCGCAATGTGAAATGAAATTTGCCCACATTCGCGTCAGTGAATATTTCATACGACCAAAGGGCAAATTTCGCAGAAAAAAGGTGTGTAAAGTGAGGTAAAAACGACTAAAAGTAGTTCAATCATTCCGTTTTACAGGGAAACTTCCTAACGCAAAAGATATGAGGAACCATGGCCAAAAAGTAAACAGATATACGTCTCCGGTATAGTCACGTCCGCTCACACTTACAAAATTAAACACTTTCAAAACAACAAGACAATAAAAAGCAATGGAAAGAAATGCAAAAAAGCCGAGACAAAATAGCATATTCCGACCAATTTCCTCGGTTTGTGCTTCAGCATTTTATAAACACTTCTGATAAAAGAAAGCTC